>Ga0207909_1000006_pt1 | contig 114198 bp, 112 predicted proteins | sample LakMenEpi05May10_FD_150672 | JGI IMG/M metagenome (GOLD analysis project Ga0207909, IMG submission 150672) | Freshwater microbial communities from Lake Mendota, WI - 05MAY2010 deep hole epilimnion (SPAdes) | ecosystem: Environmental > Aquatic > Freshwater > Lake > Epilimnion/Euphotic zone ...
GTGGCACTTACTGCTCCGCCGGTTAATACATTACCACCTGTGATATTGCCAGTAGAACTCACAGTACCACCTGTAGCAACATTGCCAAATGTACCTGTTCCGGTGGCACTTACTGTGCCTGACGTGGCAACATTGCCAGCAACAACCGTATTTGAAAGTGTAATGCCTTCTGCATTTGACGTGATAGTCTGTGTACCAATGTAGATACTGTTGCCAGACAAATATAAATCTTTCCACAATGCACCAGCAGCACCCAGGTTATAAGTTGCAGTTGTAGTTGGAACCAAGTTGCTGTTGACTGTTCCAGTGACTGTTAAGATGTTGCCAACTGTTACGTTGGCAACCACTGAAACATTGTTGGCCAATGCCACGGTGACACTACTTACGTTGCCAGTAACTGATGCCACTGCAACAGTGATTTGATCAGTTGTTCCGTCAAAGTCAATTGTGTCGCCACCGTTGACTGCTTCTGTAGTTGTGCCGTCAGAGATGGCAAAAGATGAGTTGCCCAATGTGCTTAAAACATACGCTTTGGTGGCAGCATCGGTGTTGGCAACCGGATCAGCAACGTTGCTGATCACCACATTACCAAAACTCACAATAGAGTTGGCTGCCACTGTCAAGTTGGCAATGTTACTTTGACCAGCAACAGTTAATCCAGCAGTTACATTGGCATTTAATGTGGTAAGATTGGCATATGCTGACACTACAATTGTAGTTTCTGTCTCAGGGGTGCTGGTAAATGCTGTTATAAAGGACTGTGCGCTTTCGTCCCAGACAAAAGCAATGTTGTTGGCAGTACCACGTTGACCAATGAAACCAATGTCCACTGCTGGAGAACCAGTCTGTGTGGAAGCCAGTAAAATAACCGGATCTTCAATGGTGGTAATGTTGGTGTCAATTGCAGTGGTATTGCCTTGAACAGTCAAGTTTCCTGTGACAGTAAGATTTGACCCGTAGGTCAGATTGTTTGCGATTTTTGCGGCACTGATCGAATAATCAACTAGTTTCGAACTGGCAACAATGGTTGCATCTGTAATTTGATTATTCTTAATTCTGGTAACAGCCATGACATTCCTTGTTTTTAACTTCAAAAATCGCTAACACCCGTGTTAGCAATCTAAATTTATATGTTATTTACCAAAGTCGTGGCGATAAACACTGCTCAGTTTAATAAACAGTGTGAAATAAATTTGTTACCGGGGAGTTTGTTGTGTTTTTATTTACCAAACTGGTAAAAACATTTAGCAGAATTGCAACATTTTAGTGCAGATCAAGTTGTGATAGTGCTGCCAATAGTCACTTGTTTCCAGGCACCGCCTGTGTACACTGCCAAACAAGGTGATCCAGCAGCACCGTTGGAAACATAGATCACCTGTCCTGTTGCAACGTTGCCTAGTCCGTTGGCCTGTGCTACTGTGTATGCAGGCAGTTGTAGACTGTGACCAGCACTGATATTCAATATACTGGTGCTGGTCACTTGTGCCACAGTTGTAGAATTTATATCAAAATCAATGTTGCCGCCAGCTGTGGTGTTTACTTCTGCAGTTCCTGCAGAGTTTGTCAAAGCAGTTACTGTGCTAACTGTGGCAATAAATCGAATCTGTATGATATCAGTTGTCAACGGAACATCGGTGAATGTAATTTGATCAGTTGCCACTGTGTAATCAACGTTGGGTGTTTGATTTATACCGTTAATTGTGACCAAAATTCCAGTTGCGGTAGCGGCCTGGTCCAGGGTGTATGTTGCAGTTGATCCATCTGGTGTGATAGTTTGATTGGTAATATTTGCTATTGCACCGCCGATACTTTCCCAGTCTGATCCAGTGTATATTTCTGTCTGATTCAAGGCGTTGTTGTAGCGTATTGTTCCTTCCACAGCTGGATCTGGACGCTGTGTGGTGTTACCATATGGAATCGTTATGCCGCCTGTGCCAGATATGGTCACAAGTCCGTTGCCGGTGGCAGTTAGGGTAATGTTTCCATTGGCCAAGTTTGTGGACACTGTGGTATTGGCCACAGTCAAATTGCCAATTGTTACATTGCCAGGATTGTTGGTAACTCCAAGAGCGCCAACATATTCGTAACCTGAGATATACACCACATTTCCTGCAGTCAACACAGTGGGAATTGTTTCGCCAATGAAGTTGAGTACGCCGGCTTGTGTATCAAAGAAATATTCGCCAACTCCGCCAATACCAGTGGAGAATATCTGTGTGCCGGTGGCTTGAATGTTAGCGGCTGCGGCAGGTCCTACATATACCTTTGGCAACCAAGTGGCTCCAAACTCTTGCGGAATCCAGTATTCAACATTGCTCAGCCATGTGGGACGTATGCCACCTATGGGTGGCACAGTGGTGTCCGGGTCGCACTGCACAGAATTTGCGTTTATACGAGCATTAGCAATGCCAGTGATTGCACCAGCAGAGGAAGTAATTTGGTCAGACTGCATCCATACAATGTCGCCACGTATGAACGCTGGTGATGCTATGCTTTCGTTTGACGCACTTTTAGTTGTGGCGTTGGCAGTTTTTGCAACACCTTGCAGTTTCTTAAACAGTAGGTCAATGTATTGTGCGACTGAGACTGCCATTAGTTACTCGCTACGTTTAGTGATAGGCCGGTCACTGACTGACCTGATGTGAGAGCAACTCTCACATAGATTTCGTTTGTTGCTGTGCTGGAACTTGAAACAGTTCCAAAAGTACAAGTTTTGTTTGTACTTGCTGTGTTTACGTTGGGAACAACTACACCACCCAGGGCGCAACCATCTGACCCGTTACCTGGACTATTAACACCAGGATAACCAGCGCCGGCATAGGCAGTGGTCATCGCAATCCAGCCATTGGCACCAGAACTGGAATCAATCACTGATCCTGGCAATGCCACCCATATACCAGCCACATTGCCAGCATAGGTAATGTCAAATTTTGACACATTGGTTCGTATAAATTTGATTGTAAAGTACTGTGTTCCTGTGCGGCCAGCACTTAGGTTAGGACCTGCAGGCAAGTATCCTGTTGAATAATTGGTTTGATCATGTTTGAGTACACCTTGTGACCCTGAGCCTACCACAGTGGCATCGTATGTTTCCAGTGTTGAACTTTGACTGTTAAAGTTTGCTTCGCTGCCTGTGTACGCAGGAGTGTTTCCGGAGCCAGGATTGATGATACGAACAGCATTGCCTGACCCTGTGCCAACCCCAGTGACAATAACATTGCCTTCGTCGATGGCAGTGGCAGAGCCTGATTTATACAATGCAATATTGCCCAGAGCTGAGGTCAATGTCAACGTGCCAGTTGAGTAACTGTTGTTGACACTGATGCTGGGACCAGTTGAACTGCCGCCAAATCCTGTGGTTATGTTTGCAGTGGTTGAGAATGATGCACTTGCAAACGATCCAAGAACGTTACTGCCAATGTTGCTGGCGCTGTAGTTAACTGATGCAGGTGCCGCAAAACTTCCGGCGGCTGAACCGGACGCCAAGGTGTTTGATGTTGGGTATGTGTTGCCACTGACATTGGCCACATTGGCAGAAATTGCAAATTGTGTGGCATTGGTATAGTGCGGAATAGTACTGCTATACAATAAAGTTGGTGACCCTGGCGGAGTCATTGTGCCAGCACTGAAACTGGGAGTAGCAGGACTAGAATTGTCATAGTACCAAACAGGTGTGTTGGTATTGCCTGTGGCAGAATCTGCTATGTAAACTTCGTTCCAACCAGCTGGTGCCGCGGTTCCTGACATAGACGATGAGAACACATACCAGAATCCTGCGGCAATGTTTGCATTGGCGTTGCGATAGTCAAAGTTATTGGTGATCACCAGGTTGCCGCCGTAGGTGCCATTGGCTGTGGGGCTCGCACCGGCGTTCAAGGTCACATTGCCCACATTGGCACCATTGCGAACCGCAGTGATTGTACCGGTATCTCCAGGGCCAACAGTGCTGATAGTGTTGGTAGCATAGGTAGCAACACGCAGAATCGTGGTAACAGTGGCACCAGCGGCCACTGCTTTGTTGGCAGCAGGTGTGTTATCTACCTGTGTGATATTGGCCATTCTGTATGTGGCCAAACCAGAAAGTGACAGTGTTTGTCCGCCCGGAAAATTAGCAGGAGATGGTGGTACCAATTTTCCCAGCACTGTGTTTAGCTGTGTGATACCATCAGTCACTGTGGTAGTGGTGGTTAAAGTAACAGCATTACTAACAAGGTTGCCCAATGTGTTGGTACCCATTGGGATAAGATTGCCCACTACGCCAATGTCAGCTGCCGATGACCATGTCAAATTGCCGGAACCGTTGGTGCTTAATACATAATTTGCAGTGCCGCCTGTGATTGTGATATTGGCATTTGAGCCCAGTGACAATATTCCAGATGCTGCCGATATAGCGTTGCCAGATAACGTTACTCCATTGGCAACAAGATTACCAGTGGCGTTGACCGTGCCATCTACGTTTGCACCAGTGCTGGTGACTACAAACACATTGGCAGTGCCTGCTACACTTGTAGCAACATTAGAATTTGCGTAGACTTTTACATTGCTGTTGCCGTTTTGAATTGATGTGGCATCAATGCCGGTTAATTGACTACCGTTGCCAATGAAGAAGTTACCAGTGATATTACCTGTGGCACTCACTGTGCCTGTGACATCTGCACCTGAGCCTGTGACCACAAACACATTGGCCGTGCCGCCCACACTTGTGGCCACATTTGCATTGGCATATACTTTTACATTGCTATTGCCATTCTGTATGCTTGTGGCGTCTATGCCGGTTAGTTGACTGCCGTTGCCAATGAAGAAATTAGCAGTGATGTTGCCGGTAGCACTCATTACACCTGCGGTGTTGACATTTCCGCCTGTGATGTTGCCAACTGCGCTTACAGTACTAGACGAAAAAAGATTGTTGGCTATCGCATTGCCGACAATATCAAGTGCTTGAACAGGAGTTGCGTTGTTAACACCAACTCTGGAATTTACAACGTCAACAAAGACGACCGGGGTGTCGGCTACTGTGTCAGAAATTGCCAGATTAGAACCATCTCTTTCGAGAGTGTTCTTCAACATCTGTCCTGCAATTTTGCTAATAGCCATTGATTTTTTCCCTTATAGGGTATTTAGTTGATGCAACACTCAGGTTGTGCTATGAATCACGTTGACTGGAAGACCCAATGGCGGCGCACTGGTAAATGTGATATCAAATCCACCGTTAACTGTGTAATTTGTCACTGGTATCTGATACACGCTGCCAATAAACACAATGATCTGTTGTGCTGTTGCTTCCTGTACGGACATGGTGAACACTGTGGTAACACCGTTGCCTATAAAATCATCAACTGTGTAAGCAATGGATCCACCAGCGGACAGAGGAGACCATACAGCACCGTTGTAGAATTCAATCAATCCTATATCGGTGTTAAATCTAAATTGACCAAACACAGGTGCGTCCGGGCGAGTGGCCGAGCTGCCAGTTGGCATGACCACTGATGTACTGCCAGATTCTAGTCGTCGATTTTTGACCCAATTTCCCATGTTACACTGCGATCGAACTCACTGTAACAGTGACACAATCAGCAATGTTTGCTTCAACATCAATGAGATCGCCGTTGTCTAGTATAAGTCTTTCTGTTGATATAACATAGGTATCACCTATGTTGCCGCTGCCAGCAGTGAGTAAAATCTGATTGTAAATCATATTTTCAAAAGCAGCTCCAACACTGTCATCACTGTTGATTGCAAATACATTGACAGAAACATCTGTTCCTGTTGTGTTGCACAAATATATTGTGGTGATTGCCTGTTGTCCAACTGCTTCAAATACTGTGGTTGGTGTGGTTGTTGTTAATCGTGTATTGGTAATTGCCATTTTGATTCCTTAAAGTACAAGACTGTATGCAAGAGCCTTGCGTTTGCTAATTAATTCGTCGTCAACAGTTGTGCTTCTGACGTACACACCAGTACCGCCAGCGCCTTCGGTGTTGTTGTACAGTGCGGCACTGTTTGCTGTTGCTGTGGGCGTTGACGCTATGTTGCCCAAGACCAATTGTCCTGTTATGCCCACTTTGGTATTTACAGAATCAAATGTAAATTTGCTATTACCACCAAACACGCCAGCATTGTTAAATTGTACAGAGTTAACAGGTGCACCCGGTGTTCCGCCCACAGTGCCGGAAGCAATTGTTACATATGCAGATATTGGTGCGCCATTGGCGTCAACACTGTCACTGATTTCCCAATCGCCCGACACTGTGTTAAATCGCAAGCCTGCAAAAGTTGTGGTTGTTTTTTGAGCCACCAAGCCCATACTTTGTATTGCACCGTTGTTGTTGGCTGCAACCGTAATGAATGGGTCAGTGACTTTGAGTTCACTTGAATCAATGTATGTGATGTTGCCAATCACATCCAAGTCAGCGTTGATGGTCAGCAGTCCAAGACCATCTGCTACCGTGATGGTATAGTTGCCGCTGGTATTTTTTACTGTAGCCATTTAGAGATCCTTTTGATTATTTATCCGCATTACAAAGGTACTCAAATCCTCGTGAGTTAAGTTTTTAATCCGGTCTAATTCTGGTAATCGTGCTGTGGTGTTGCCGCAGATGCGAATAAATTCGGTATCAGGGTGGTCTTTGGCCACAGTTGTCAGTTGTTTTACCCAGTTTCCGGTAAAAGTTGGACGTGAATCATTGGGTTTGTAAAACTCTGTGCCAGCATACATGTTGTTAAACTGGTTGTGTACATTGGGACCCATGTCGAATCCTATCAGGTAGATCCTGCCGTGTTGATCTTTTGCCGCAATGCCCACTGCATTTGGACCAGAACTGAATCCGTAATACTCTTTGGGAACAGCCACAGCACCCAGCCCGGGAATGGGTTTTCTTGTGTAGAATCGATGTCGTGCAGAATAGCCTGTTTCTTGTATCAGCTGGGCAATTGGGCGATCTGTTGCCACAAGAACGTCTGGTGTAAACTCTCGATAAAGAGCGTTACAGCCATATACTTTTCCCAATGTTTTGATGTGTTCCAACGGCAGGCCGGACCTGCTGACTCCGTTGCCCAACACAAATGCTATAGTCATAAAAAATCCCCACAGTACTTAGTGGGGATTTGTGAGTTACAACAAAATTAGCTTGTGTAGTTCTCTACAATTGCTAGATCCAATGCACCTGTTGCCAATTGCTCTGAACCGTTTGTGCCCCAGGTGTCAATTTCAGCACCAGACTTGGCCGTTGTGCCTTCGTCACTGAAGAAGTTGTCAACCAATGTTACGTTGTCAACAACCAGAGTTGGATTCCAAACGTCACCGGTGTTGGCTCCGCCGCCTGCACAACCGCCGGCAAAGTTCTGCAAGAACTTGTTGGTCAACTTGCTGACTGTTGTTTCAGTTGAGTCGTTGCTGAAATAACTGATGCTCATGTTGCCGGCTGTAGGAGTTACATCATTTTGCAACACACATGTGCCAACTTCTTGCGCTGTGCCGGTGGTGCTGCCTGCAGAGGCTACTGTAGGAGTAAAAATAGTACCAATGCCGTAGCCGGCTGGAGCACCCATACTAGCCCATTCAGTGTCACCAACTACAGCAATACGCAAGGCCACACCAACCACGGCATCAGCTGGATCAATTGCTGTGGTTGTTGCAACCATAAACTTGCGTGAACCTTTTTGGCGAATAATCAATCCAGGTGTTTGACCACTGTAGCTGTTGGTAATGTTTACTTCGCACTTGACGATTGGATAAGCTGCGCTGGCAACGGTTGTAGGTTGTACACCGCCAACTACACCAAGATATTCTGTGCCAGTCCAAGTACTACTTGGATACACCGGTGCTGTTAAACTTGTTAATGCATTGAAACCAATATCAACTCCAGGGTTTGCACCGGTGCTAGAGTTATAACTAGCTTCGGTAATTTTTTTAATTTTAAGAGGACGTCCCATTTTGTTTTCTCCTTAAAGAAGTCCGATGTGGGTTCTAGCCACTACGCGGTAGGGTTTAGTCTTCCGCATAAAACGCCGTATTGCGTTGACAAGTATTTATGAGTGATTGATATTTTTGCAGTGTCAAAATAACATGTAAATATTGCCATGCAAACCACAGAACAACTTATTGCTCAGGGCAATACCTACAGAGAACAACACCTACCAGAACAGGCCCTGCAACAGTACGCTGTAGCGATGGCCACGGACAGAGGCTCATCGGGTGCGTTCAACAACTACGGCAATGTGCTGAGAGAGATAGGCGATCCTGTGGGCGCTGTTCCGTTTTTACAACGTGCCATACAGTTGGATCCGGCCAATGTCACACACCATTTTAATTTGTCAGTGGCCTACTTGCTGGGTGGAGACTATGTGCGTGGATGGCCTGCATATGAAGCACGACACAATTTTGAACATTTGAAAGGTACCATTCCCAACTATCCGTGGCCTGTGTGGAACGGTGAAGATTTAACAGGTAAAACAATTTTTATTCGTGGCGAACAAGGCCACGGCGATATTATTCAGTTTGTGCGGTTCATACAGAACTTAAAAAACATTGGTGGCACAGTCACAGTGCAAGTGACCAACGGATTAATTCCGTTGATACAATCCAGTGAAATTGGCCGCGGAGTGCGAGTAATTGGTTATGCCGAAAATCCGGGTGATGCGTTTGATTACTGGCTTCCCATAATGAGCCTGCCCGGCAAGTTAAACGTTCGTGTTGACAACTTGCCCACTGTGATTCAATACTTAAATCCTGATCCTGCATTGGTTGCGGACTGGCGCAGGAACCTGGGAGTAAAAAATCGGCTACGAGTGGGCTTTGCCTGGTCAGGCCGACGCGACAGTTGGATCAATCAACACAAGGCCATGCCGTTTGAGACCATGCTGGGCTTGATTCGATCACATGTAGATTACGAATGGTATAATTTACAAACTGACTGCACTGCTGAGGAAGAAAAAGAACTAGTTTCAGCAGGAGTACGCTGTTTTCCAGGTGGTGTGAACTCGTTTGCTGACACTGCCGCATTGGTTGCAAACCTTGATGTGGTGGTGAGTGTGGACACTGCCACTGCACATCTTGCTGCCGCATTGGGCAAACCCACTTGGATCATGTTAAACAACTATGCACCTTGCTGGCGCTGGTTGCTGAACAGAGACGACACGCCTTGGTATGCCACTGCAAGATTGTTCCGTCAACCTCAAATGGGTGACTGGGCCACGGTGGTTGAACGAATCAAGTTACACTTGAAATTGTTTAAGATTTAACAGGTTGCATTTGCACAGGCACAACAGGAGACGCAGGCCTGGGTTGTGGTAATCCCAAGGTTGTTCCTACTGGACTTGCATGCTTCTCAGGAAATAGGCCTGAATATTTTATTTGGTTGATCATACCAATATTTATACCCAATAAAAAAGCACTCCGAAGAGTGCTTTTTTCCTTCCCATCCCTGGGTGGATTCTCTGATTAAGAGAAAGACAAGTTTTGAACAGCAATCTCGCCAACATAGTCAGCGGCGTTACCGAAAGAACTTGCAGTGTTTGTCAACTCTACGAAGCCATAACGAGTCATAAATGACACGACTGGTTCGAATGTTGATGGGTCAAGAACCACACCACTACTCATTAACGGAATATAAGGGCAATAGAATGCGGCAGCATCTGCCTCACTAGTACCTTTGTAGCCAACCAATACGTTAGCAGTGTCGCTAGCATAGGAGTTAACAAATACACGCATAGCACCGTTCAATGTACCAACAAACTTGGTGTTTGTAGGTGCTTCGAATGTGCCTTCTGTTGTGCGAGCAAACGCTGAAGTAGTTGCACTTTGCAACACTGTCAATGCGGCTGGCGAAACAACAGCCCAGTTACCTGCGCCACGACGTGTACGTTGGGCGATCAAGTTAGCTGTACGGTTGATCAACACTGCCAAAGCAGCGTGTTCGTCACCCACAAACGTAGCAGTACCGGAAACGGTAGCTTGGTTGTATGTGTACTCAACAGCAGCCAATGTGCTCAAACTCAAGAGAATCTCTTGGTCAATCTCAGCAGTGATCTCTTGTGCAAGAGCTGCCATGATTTCTGCTTCAACGTCAATACCGTGCATGGCTTGTGCGTCTTGTGCAGATTCAAATGTCCAACGTGCTTGCAACTTACGTGTCTTGGCTTCAACTGCTTGCTTCAAGATTTGAACGGAAATTTGCTTACCGCCGTTACCTTCAAGCGTTGCTGTGTTAGCGCCTGTGTAAGTTGATGTTGATGTTGTATCTTTGCCAACTGTAGAGTATGCAGTGGCAATAGTGAATGGACTCAATGCTTCTTGACCAGCTGTAACACTAGTAGCGGCTGCTGAGTTGTCAGTCAAGTTACCAGCGTAACGCACACGTAGAGTGTGGATCTGACCAACTGGACCTGTCATTGGCTGAACGCCTACCAACTCGTTAGCAATAACTGTTGGCATTACACGACGGATAACTGGTAGAATCACACGGTTTAATGTAGCGATGTTGCCAGATGCTGTGGAACCAGCACTTGCGTTTTCTTTCAAGTACTTACGTGTATTCTCAAGAATAACGTTCATACTAGTGCGCTTAGAACCGTTTAGACCTTCGAGCAATGCTTCCTTGGTCTCGTCCCAGCGACCTTCTAATAATTGTTGTGACATTTAATGTCTCCTTTTAAATTAATTTAACCCTGCCAAACGCTTGATGTCGATAACATTGCTAGATTCAGCACTGTCGTCTTCAATTTGGCTACGGGCAGATTTATCGCCGGTGACTGCTGACACGGATTCTGTAATCACTTTAGAGGCTTTTACAGAGCGGTCGGTTAGAACAGCCGGTAGATACTTTTCAAATGCGTTTTTCAAACGTGGAGTTTGGACGCTTTCGAGTAAATTACGCATGACATCTTGCTTCTCTTTGTTAAGAGGAGCCAGCAAATCGGCCAATGTGCTTTCACGCTCATTAGACTCTTTGATCATTCGTATTTCACGCTCTTTTGACTCATTAAGAACTTTTGCATTCCTAATAAGTTTGATGGCTTCTGCCAATTTTGCATCTTTGTTTGCAATGGTATCGTGTAATTTACGTACTTCTGCCTTCTCATTGAGATGAGTAGCACCAAATTCACTTGCATATGCTTCAAAGATACGACGACCAAAATTGTTCTCGCGAGCAACTTTAATGTCTTCTTGTAATTGACTGAGTTCAGCCTTTAGATGACGGCTAACAGATTGGCTCATTTTCTGTGCAGATTCTGTTACGAAACGTGCTTTCAATGCTTCCAATTGGCCACGTGCTTCACGTACTAGACGAACTTTTGTTTCTACAACATCACGTTTGTCAGTTGCGAATTCTTGAATTTCGCGAGCCAATGCATGAACAATAAAGCCTTCCAATTTCTGGAGTCCTTCATTGTGCTGCTTACGATCTTTACGCAGTTCGCTAATTTCTTCAGCAAGTTTAGTAACCATAAAGTTGTTGAACTTTGTAGCACTTTCATTCATCTTGCCTTGGAACTTAACGCGATCTTCTACCAATTGTGCTTTTTCGGCAGCAACGGCTTGAATTTGCGTAGTGAGACCTTCTGTTACCATACGATCTAGGGCTTCCACCATCACTGTTTTGTCATGTTCATAACGTTGTGCAAACTCTTCGCGGAGTTCTGCACGAGCCTGTTCACGAGCTTCAACCAGCTTGGCTTCCCAAGCTTCGTTGATCTCCTGGCGAGTTTCCTCGGTGATCAAGTCGCTATCTAGTAACGGTTTAATAGCATCTAACATGCTTATTCCTCCCTAATTTTAAGATCTTTGATCAGTTTTACTACTTCACTTTTCAAATATCTTTGTACCTTGTTGTCCGCGCCGGCTTCGCGTGCCACTTCCAATAATCTATGACCGTACTTCATGTTCATGAGGCCTTCATAGATTGCTGTGGGATATGCATTTGGAGCACTGGGTTGTGCAACTACATCTACAGTGACGATTTCAAAATCACTGACATGTCCTGTTCTGTCGTCGACGTTTCCTGACCCACGACTTGAAACACCTAATCTAACACCGCTGTCCAACATGGTTTTAACCAGTTGACCCATTGGCGTTGGTAATATCTTCAATTTTCCATAACCTATTGCACCGTCGCACCACATTTTATCAATCATGTGACTCACACGGTCTAGGTTAATTTTAAGATCATCTGGATGATCTACTTCTCCCAATACCGAATTGCCACTTTTAAGTTGTTCATTAATAGTGCCAACTGCTTTACGAATTTCGTGAGCAGGGTATATTCTTTCATTAGCATTGCGTTTATCACCTTCAATGCAAATTCCTTGCATGTAAAGGGTTTTACCAGAACCATCCTGAGCATCCTCACTCAGCAGTTCGACCTGCGCTTGTGAGAATGTCAAGTGTTCTTGTAGGTAACGAGCCATAATCTCTTATACTGGAGATTTAGTGTTTACGCCTGCAGCCTGTGTTGTCACTGGCTTGGGTGCGGCACCTTGCTTGGGACTGGTTGTCATGCCCATATCTTTTACAGATGGAGCAGGACGACCTTGTGCAGTGTCACCAGTCATCTTAACTGGGGAACCTTGCATACCTTTGGCACCTGAGTTCTGTGGCACTACACTTTTGGTGTTGGCACCGTCGTCGCCCATTTTAGCAGGAGCTACTTTGGACAAACTTACAGCTTCCATCATGCCCATTTCTGGCATAATTTCAGATGTGTCATCCATTTCAATAGCGTCGCCGCCAGCATCCATGTCAAATTCTTGTTCTTCTTCGCCACCTTCGCCGCCCATCATGGCTTCAAATTCAGCCATTAGTTCGTCCAGCTTGTCTTCTAGGTCAACCACGCGATCTTCAATATCGCCTTCACCTGCATCGTGGTCACCTTCCATGTCCTTTGTCAGATCATCGCCGTCTTTTTCTGCTTCGTCGTCAAACTCAGCATCCATGTCGTCTTCTTCGTTCATGCCTTTTTCTTCAGTTTCTACGGAACGGATCAAACTGTCGGCAGCGTCGCCGTCGCCGTCGTTCATTTCCATTGGATCCATGCCTTCGTCAACTTCTTCAGTGGCTAGTTCTTCTTCTTCCATTAGACTTTCGTAGATTTCGCGTGATTTCTCAACAACGATATCATGAAAAAGTTCTTTAGCTTTTGCTTCTTCATCGTTAATTACGAATTCAATTAACTGTTCAAATTTTGATGTCATATTGTTTCCTCCAAAAGGTTATGGCTCATGTTTACTACTTACACAAAAGCAGTAAACTGAGCATATTTAGACGCCAAAACTGGTAGTTTTGACTAATTTATGACAGGGTCAAAGGCCAGGAGGGGCGGCCGGGGGAGCATACTGCTTGCGAATATCTTTGAGTTTCTCTTTGTATTCATAAGTTCGTACATCGTTCATCTGACGTAGCTTGCTCAATTGTCGTAGTGTCAAACGAGTTTTACGCAGTTGATTCTTTTGAGGCTGACTGTTGTCTTGAGCAACATCTTGGTAGCCTTCAGGTTCACGTTGGTAAAGTTCGTTTAGTATCATACAGGTATTTATGATGTTGGCGGTGGTGGAACTGCTGTGGGTGCTGTTCCTGCACCTGCTGGTGCACCTGGCAAGGCACCTGCATCGGGTGCGCCTGCAGGTGGCATAGCAGCCAGTTCTTCACCAGTGTTGATATCTGCTTCCATACCTGCTGGAGTAATACCAATGCTACGTAGGTCTTGTCCTTGTGTAGTACTTAACTCAGGCTGATCACGTTCTTCACGCCAGAGTTTTTCGTTTTCCACAATCTCTTCTTGACTCAATCCCAAGTAACGTTCCATCAAGAAACGCTTGCTCATGTAGGGCAATTGCTCTAGTGCACCAAATGTGCTCACACGACTGGTGTCCATTTCTGCTTGACGGTAACTGGCAAAGTTCTGTGGTGGACCTAGTACAATATCAAAAATGCTGTTGTCGATGTTAAAACCACGCCATTTCATGAACATCTTGAATTCATCATCAAGTTTTTGCATGATTAAACGCTGTAAACGTTCGCAATACTGGTTGAATCTGTACTCTTGTATCAGTGCTGTGCCTACTTTTCCGTCATTCATTGCACGGTCCGAGTCGTCAGGACCGGTGGGCAAATAGCTTGATGGCACACGCAGGCCACGGGCCATTTTGTTGTTAAAGTACTTTAAATCGTCAATTTCGCCCAGCCCTGTGCCGCCAGGTAAGGTGTCTACACTGCTGCCACGTCCGTCTGCTGTTTGTGGGAAAAAGTAATCTTCGTTGATGCTAAGTGGATTGTAAGACGCATCCATCAAGTTTGCACCACCACCATTCACAGTGGGAATTCTACGCTGGTGCATTTCGTTTTTAACACGTTCCACAAAGGCCATGGCCATGTGGCTGGGCATGTTGCCCACGTCAATTTTAAACACTCTACGTTCTGGAGCACGGCTCACACGATAGATCAGCACAGAGTCTTCCAGAAGTTCTTTTTGTTTGTAAACTTTGAAAATGTTTTCTAAGATACTTTGTCCAAATGGCCAGAAGTAATCCAAGCCTTCATTCAAACTCAAATGCACCACGTGCTTGGCATCAATACAGGTTTCATTCATGGCCTGGGCAAATCTACTGTTGCCCACAGTGCCGCCAGCACCACCACCTGATCCGCCATTGGGACTTGAGTAGTTGGTTTGTCCTGTACTACCTGTTGAACGACTCACATAGTAGTCGCTGGTGGTTTTTTGTGCAATACTTAGATTTTGAAAGTTGGGATTGATGTCACGGATAATGTACTGTTCTGGACGCTTGCCTTCTGATTCGTTCACAATCACACGACTGACTTTGACCATGTCAACCCAGTACATTTCAAATGTTTCTGGGTCACGCACAAACAACTGATCGCCATACTTGATGGTGTTACGGAACAGTTTGAACATGCGCTGATCCAACTTGTTCAGTTTGGTCCATTGCTGTAACTGCTTTTTAATGATTTCTACTTCGTGATCAGTGGGAGTATCTTTGAATGTGATATCAAAGGGTGTGTTGTTATCTTCGTTGTTCTGTGTGCTGAATTCTGCAATGATGTCCAAACAGGCATTGACTTCACTGTCAAGATCCATGTTTTCATACTGATTATAACGTTCAATACGATTGGGGTGTCCAGAATAAACTTCAGGCAGACGGCTGGCATAGTTACGAAATGCAAAATCATTGCCTGTTCCGGCGTTGCCAGTGTAGCCATTTTGGCGATCGTATCCCGGCAGACCAGCCTGATTACGCCCAGAGATAGGACTCAGTTGGCCATTGGCGTCACCTGCGGCCACTTTGAAATACTTGAGCCAGCCTCTTTTGCGACCTGGGCCAGATTCGCTACCAACTGTTGATTCAGCCATTTAATTGTTCCTTTAATCTGCGCTCAGCATTATTACGTTTTAGTGTTTCAGAAATTTTTGCAGCCCTAATAGGATCGTACGGACGACCAATATTAGCCTGTCTTATTTTTTCAATCACTTCGGGAGGACGCGGTTTCATTAACTTGGCACGTTGTTCTGGTGTGCGAGTTTTACCACGATTACCTTCACTGATTTTACGACGGGTTTCTTCTGAATGTGTCCATCCTGTATGGCACGCCCATTGGTTAATTTTAATATTGTCCAATAGACCACCGTCTAACTTACGACCGTATTTTGTGATTAACTCTTTTTCCAGTTGTTTTGCTTCTTCGTTTGTAAGGTTATCTTTAACAATAATCCTACGTTCTAGAGGTGGTAATGTTGTTTTGCTATGTTCTCGATGGATGCGACGACCAGACCCTTTACCTATATAATAAGGTGTGCCTGACTCTGTTATGTACTGATATACGTAGAAATCCATAGTTTTATATTTACCGTGATCACTGTGCATACTTCAATATTTGCTCTGACACACCCACTTGAGTTTGCATTATGCGTACCATTTGGTCCAGTCTATCCAGTTGTGCTGTCATCATACTCATTTGTTCTTCATTGCCAACCATTTGCACAGGTATTGTCTTGCCATCCGGCAATGGAACCACTGCTTCGGACTGCCCGGCTTCACCTGCTAGCACTGTTGATCCGCCGGGCAACGGAGGAACTATGCCACCGTTGGCAGCTTGAAAATGCACAGGATCTTGAGGTACTTTCTGCGTTAACCCGTATTTTGCAAGAGCAGACACAGCCGCTGGATCTTGATAATTTTGAATATCAACTGCTTCACCTCGTTCATGTAAACTTCGTCCCGGTTTACCAATAGGCATGCCGCTGGCAGTTCTACCAGTTCTACCAGCAGCCACTGATTCATCCCATATTCTTTGTTGGTCTGCAGGGTCTCGCTTGGCACTGTTGATCTGCAACATACCACCGGTTAATTTGTTATACTCAGTTGCGGCAGAAATGACAGAATTTTTAAATGTTTCGTTTAGCCCTTCAAAATTTTGTTGGCTACCAGATTTAGCAGTAAATTTTAATATTTTTGTTAAGTCAACTTTTTCAGCCGCTGATGCAGAGCCAGATCCTTCAGGTGGTTGAGGACTAGGTTTTGCTGGAGTTGCTCCGCCTGCACTTCCACCTGCACTTGCCGCTGGCTTGGCTGCCGCTGGCTTGGCTGCCGCTGGCGCCCCGCCTGCACCCCCACCACCGCCCGAAGCAGCAGGTGCTTGTTTGCCACCACCGCCAAAGAGTCCGCTCAAGAAGCCGCCAACCCCACCACCACCGCTTCCACCACCTGCAGTAGGCGAAGCGCCTGGCCTTGCTGCGGCCTGCGCGGCGGCACCAGGTTCATCACGTTTTTTAGTTGTGACTCCTGCCGCATTAGCCAGTTTGGTCATGGCTTCAATGGTTGCATCAGTGGCGTTGGCAAGTCCTTTCATTCCAGTTGTCACAGGAGTTATACCAGCATTGATTAAATCTTGTAGTTTATCACGTGATGCACGATTGGCATCCTGCAGATCTGTCATGTTCTGTGTGGTCTTGTCTGTCACCACTTGCGCTTTTTTAGCTGCCGCTTCACGTTCTTCAATGGTGCCAGTTTCCATCATGGCTTTAATTTTTTGCTGTTCTTGTATGCTCAAGAATGTGTCGTTGTTGGCACCTATTTTAGCAAGTTGTGTAGCTGAGCCGTTTAGATTTTTTGTTACGTCTGCCTGTGCGGCTGCCATGAATTCAGCCTGCGTAAACGTTTCTTTTCCTGCAACTGCAGCCGCGTTTGGCATGGTCAACAACAATTTCTGCGCTTCTGGAGTGTTCAAACTGCCTGACAAGATATTCAAGAAACCTTTGCGAGTTTCCGGAGCCATTTTGTCCAGCATAATCTGTGTGGATTCGGTCTGTTTGAGTTGTTCAGCAGCCGCTTTGTCGCCCATGGCAGCACGTTGTTCTAACTCTAGTTTGTAGCCAGCATAGCGTTCTTCAGCCATTGCACTTTCGCGTGACTGTTCTTGTTCTTGTCTATTCTTACCGGTAATTTTTGCTAATAGATCTGTTTCTCTAATATAATTGGCAGCTGCCACCGCTTGTTCATCTGCGGACATTTTTTGTCGAGCACCCGACAGCATTTGTAGCTTTGTGTAACTAGCAATGCCTTTATTGACCTCATCAACACTGATACCCATGTCCCGGAACTGTCGCCCCATACCACTCTGTTGTATAGACGATGACACAGCAGCCATTTGGCCAAGACCTTGACTCACCGTGCCACCAAAATTGGCCAGTGTTGTTGAATTTTCTTTAACAATGCTGACAAACTTATCAAGTTCGTCAGTGCCGTAGTTCATGCGTTTTAAATTATCATAAACGCCTTGCATGCCGTCGGCTGCTGTGGCACCCATTTCGGACATTTTTTGATAATTGCTGTATAGTAAATCTGCCTGTTTGTTTACAGCCTGTGTGTACTCGCTTGCACCTTTGACCAGTGTTTTAAGTGCACCACCCACATAAGGAATAAGTCCTAGTAGATCGCCTAATGCATCTGCTACTCCGCCAATGGATTTATTAAATACTGATGCACCAATTTCACCTTCAGCCAGTTGTTTAGTTAACCCCAGTGCAGAAGTTCCCAGTTGTCCAAGTCCTTTGCTCAGACTAGCAGTAAATCCTTTGATACCAACGGACATGTCCATCAGGGCCATTTTGGTTTCAATAGAAACAGCGCCAAGGCGCTTTATCTCGTCCGCCGCTCGCGCTTCGATTTCTGCTTTTTCTTCAGGGGTGTACATACTTGCCATAACTATATTTACCTAGGAAAAAATCATGTCAAATAACCCATTAACACAATATTTTAGACAGCCGGCTGTGTATGTTAAATTGCCCAGTGGCGGAAAATATTATTCTGAAGGCGCAATTGTAATGCCAGCCAATCAAGAACTTCCGGTTTATCCAATGACTGCAATTGATGAAATTACCTACAGAACACCTGACGCACTGTTCAACGGCAACGCAGTGGTCAATGTTATCAAAAGTTGTATTCCTGCTATCCGGGATCCATGGAGCATTCCTGCCATGGATGTTGACACTATTTTGGTTGCAATACGCATGGCCAGTTACGGAACCACAATGGAAATTTCAACCACTTGTCCACATTGTAAAAATGAAGCAGACTACGGAATTGATTTACGTACCATGCTGGAAAATATGCGAGCACCTGATTATTCAAAACCTGTAATTGATGGTGATCTTGAAGTGTATTTCAAACCAATGTCCTACCGAAATCTTAACGAAAATAACCAGCGTCAGTTTGAAGAACAAAAAATACTACAAATTTTACCAGGCACTGAGATGCCTGATGACCAACGAATGTCTGCGCTCAGTACAGCATTGATGAAAATTACAGAGATTACAGTCAGTGCGCTGGCACAAAGTATTGCGGCAGTTAAAACTCCGGCTGCATTGGTCAGTGAACCGGAATACATTGAAGACATGCTAAAAAATTGTGATCGACGTCTGTTCAGTAAAATTAGAGATCACATCATTGAAACAAAACTGGCAGCAGAGATGCAGCCATTAAAAATTGTGTGCGGCGAGTGTACCAAAGACTACTTGCAGGCCATTACCTTGGATATGACAAGTTTTTTCGCGGACGCCTCCTAGTACTGGACTCTGACCAAATTTCCAAATGGGTCGACCAATTAGACAAAGAGGCCAAAGCAATAAAATCAGAAGCGTTAAAAATGGTGTGGTACATGCGAGGCGGATTGTCTTACGAGGCTGCACTGAATCTCAGTTTTGAGGAACGCAATGCTGTTTCTGAAATTATCAAAGACAATTTAGAGACCACTAAAAAGAGCGGGCTCCCGTTTTTTTAGAAAAAAGGTAAATCTGATAAATATTAGTATGAAAAATTACTACGTTTACAAATATCTAAGAGAGGACGGTACTCCTTATTATGTGGGCAAGGGCAAAGGAAACAGAGCATATCTAAACGGTCGTTCTACACCTAAGCCACCTCAACTCGACCGGATCCATCTTATCAAAGAAAATTTAACCGAGGAAGAGGCATTTGCACTAGAGTGTAAGTTGATTGCAGAGTATGGCCGTAAGGATCTAGGAACCGGCGTATTGCGTAACCTCACAGATGGTGGTGAGGGCGTATCTGGTAGAATAGCCAACCCCGAGTCTATCAAAAAACGTGTGGTTAAAAATACAGGTAAAAAACGCACACTAGAGCAAAAGAAACGCATGAGCCAGTCCCAGTTGGTTAGAAAACAAAAATCAAAAGAAGAACAGCAAGTGATATCAGAAAAAATATCTGCGAATCGCAAAGGTAAAGGTACCGCTCCTAAATCCAAAGAGCATAAAGATAAATTATCTCAACTCAATAAAGGAAAGTCTCCTGGCAAGAGATCCGAAGAAACCAAACAAAAAATGCGCAAGCCAAAATCAGAAGCACACCGCAAAGCTATATCAGATGGACGCAAAGCAAAATATGCTGCTCTTAAGGCACAACAATGCTGAACATAGATCAAGTCAAACAAGATATTGAACAGTGGATTGTGAACTTTGTAGAAGTTCCACATCCTGCACTGGGCGGCTTTCCGCCCTGTCCTTACGCACGGTCAGCACGATTGAAACGCAGTTACGAAGTGTTTGTTGGATCAGACCCATACTTCGATCTCAAGAACAGAGCCAGGTACGGCATGGGCAACAAGGAAGTAATTATCTATGCGTATGATCCTACAGAATGGCCACGTGAACTGTTTGCATCTAGCTTGGATCAGGCCAATCAAGAATTTCTATTAGATGCAGATATGTTGGTGTTGGAAGATCACCCTGCTGACCCAGAAATAGTCAACGGCGTTTCAATGAATCAAGGCACCTATGCACTAGCACTGGCACAAAGTCTTGGCGATCTCAACACCAAAGCACAGCAAATGGCGTCAAACGGTTTTTACGATGCGTGGCCCGAGGACTATCTCACAGCACTGTTCCAGCACAGGAAAGATCCCAGACTATGACTTACCAGTTTGCACGTATCAATCTAGAAAAAACAACATATCAACCCCGAGTAGATTGGTTCTACATTACCGAACCCAACATTGCTGAACTGCAAGATATCTACCGAACCTATTGCATCTACAAGCACTTTAGCAGTGTGATGCCGTTGTTTGACAGCCAGTTCACAGAGCCTGGAATGGAGCTCATTGGCTACAGAGACAGCAACGAATTAGTAGCGTTTTCCATGATGAAACGTTACGACGACAAGAATTTATTAGCCGCACAATTTGCTTGGAACTATCGTCAACCCCGACTGCGTTTGGGAATTTCAAGTTTACAAACAGAGTGTGCAATTTACAGAGAGCGAGGATTTGAGTACTTGTACTTGGATCAAGCGCATTTGTACAAACAAGACCTTGAAGGTTTTGAAATACTAGGACCACTATAACATGGCAGATTTATACACAATTTGGGCAGACAAAGAAGGCGACATCTCAGACTTGGATTGGGTTAACGGAATGAAAAGTTTCTTTGATCATTTGAAATTTGAAGGTAAAATGGAAGACTATCGTATTACTCGTTGTAAAATGGGTTTCCGTAGCATTGCTGACATGCCCGAATGGATGATACTAATGGAGTTCCGAGACATGGCTCAAATGGATGAAGCATTTCGACGTGTTGCACCACTTGAAGGAGAGCTAGAAGCCAAACACAAGTCATTCAATCAATTTGTGTCGGGAACAATACAACATGCATTGTTTCGTGATTGGCCAGATACGTTTGTATGAATAAGAGGTACACTGTATTTTCTGGATGTTCGTATACAGCTGGGACAGGCTTTGAATTGGAAAAAAACGAACCAACGCTCTGGGTAAATCAACTATATGATAAGTGTTTTTCGCACACTACAAAACTTAACCTTGGCCAGGGCGGTAGATCAAACGCAGGAATTTTTCAAGACACCATGCAAGCACTGGTAAGCTATTCAGTTGACTATGCCATTGTTGAATGGACTAATACACCTAGGTACGAGCTAGAGTTAGGGTTTGAATTGTATTCCACTCGTCAGGTGTTTATGCCAAGAACTCATTGTCCATCAGTCAACACTCATAGTATTAATTATTCTAGTGACTATCTTAATAAGATACGAGATAGATTTACTACGTTAGCACATGACTGTTATGAAATATTAAATTTAGTTAATTATGTGAACACTATACTCAAAGTTAGTAAACTTACAAATACACAAGTATTTTTTGTCAATGGCATGTGCTTGTGGGATCAAGATTTTTTTGCAAAAAAACTCAATTGTCTACCAGATCAATATACCAAATATACACAACAATTATTAAATTCAAACACCAGAAATGATGAGGAAGTTTTTAAACTCTATCACAAAATGCACAATAACTTTGATAATGAAGGCACAATCAATCAATCGCATTGGTTAAATCTATATAACAGTATGCGTAGTCAACGAATTGATGTAAATCAAGACAACATACATCCTGGTATTCAATCTAACAATCTGTACGCTGAACAATTTTCTAATACATTAAAACAACTACTTTAAGAACTTCTTGCGAAGTTCTATTGATTTCGCTTTGCTCATCAATGTTTTTTTAATTTCTTTTTTTAGCTATTATCTAGATTACGTGGTCATAGTTCACCGTATGCACGGTGAACAAAAAACGCCATTATCTGAGTATAGCAGTCATCTATCGTAATGAGATTGTAGTTTCCTACGCGGAGGCGGTTGACCGGTACCCCCTACTCAAGCTTCACATATCAACGGAACCCTAGTAACCCGATATAGATCCAAGTCCTATAAGCTGGGGTTGTATCTTTTTCACATAGCCCCGACCATTTGTTGCCTTAAGTTAGCAATTGCCTTTGACGTCCAAGTCTGAATTGGGTATCCCACCAATCCTCAATGGAGTTGAGCCACGTCGCCCAACACAGTGTCGTAATCGTTGCCTGTTAAATTTTGTTTATAATGTGTGAGCCATGCACACGAACTTGAATATGGCCGTTGTAATAATCTCGTGATTCTAATACTTGTCTACTGAATTGTTCTCTTGCTTCGATGTAACTACATTCCGATTTGGAGTTGCAATAGTAAAGTATTTCTCTGGTAAAGTTTTCAGTGCCTAGTTTTTCGATGTCCGAAGTCAATTCTGGGCTTGACCCATAGTACTCTCTCCAGTCTGAGTCGACCTTTGATCGTATCTTTTTCTTCTTCTTGATGCCGTTCTTTTGTTTTACAGTTTTGTAAGTTGTTTTGCTAAATTTTGCTAATTTTTTGCCTATGTACTTGCGACCAGTAAGATTATTTGTAATCAAGTAAACAAATCCAACACACTCTTCGGGCAACGTCTCAATTGGGGTATCTTGATATAGCCATGCCATGTGTTGTATGCGATTTATCCTTGCTCTGTAGTTATGCCTTATGATCAAAGTTCACGTAAAAAGTTGCCTCTTCTATCACAGTGTTTGAACTGACTGCGGTAGCGTAGCGTATAAAGTTGCTGATGTCGTTTAAATTAACGCCGTTACCGGTCCAATTGGCACGGCTACGACTAAGTTCTGTGTCTAGTCTATCCAATGTAATAAGTGTTGTTTTAAATGGTACAATGTTTTGTTTAAATGCCTGTGTGCCTTGACGACTTGCATGTTCTAATGCTGCCTTGCTAATTCTATATGTTTCAAAACGAGGTTCTGGAGCAACAACACTTTTGCTGCCTGTGCTGCCAATGTTAATGATATGCCCAGTTTTTCCTGCTGTTTTCCACGCATCATACACAGCCATGTATATTTGTGATTGTGCAAAGTTGGCCCAGTCTTCTTGTGGAGGACCGTCGAATGCATTATTAACAAACACATCAAAGTCTAAACTTATTTCTGCAATTTCTTTGGCATGCTTTGTAATGTCGTAACCTTGAGCACGGCTAATACTAGTTCCGCCAAAGGTCTGTGTCAATTGTAGCCCTAGTCCACGATTGCCGCCAGTGATTAAGAATGTTTTTGTCATTTTAGTTTGATCCCATACTTTTTGAAACTGCTTGCCGCAGGTCATTGCACACTCAAACAGTCGTTCGGGAAATGTATTATACTTCCAACTGTTTACAAGGTCTACCCAAAAAGAGTTGGCAAACACTTGTTCTAGTGAACGATGATGTATGTTTAAGTTGTCAGCACCGTGGCGGTTGACAAATTCTTGAACTTGATTCTTTCCATCCACTGTGCTCAAATCATTACTGCACGGCAGCACCGATTGATCACGGAACCTGGCATCACTTAGATTGTGATTTAACATGTTGCACGGCAATACCAATCCTGCGGCATTGATAGCAACTTTGTTGCCTTTTAGTGAGTCACAACAAATTTCTGTGCGGGCAAAATATTCTTTGATATCTGGGTATTGTTTTTTTAAATCTGGCAGTATGTTAATGCTTTTGTTTTTGTACTGCGGCAGAGCAGTGGGTTTTATAACATACTCTGTTTGTCCTTGCCGATTTTGTACGGGCCACTCAGAAAATTCTTCCATACTGGTGTGATTCAAGAACCTACCAGTGGCACGATGTTTAAAATCTTTGAACCCCAGCTGGATGCTTAACTCTCGCGCCTGATCAACTTGATGCTGGTTATGCTCAAATATGATGTAGTTCCATACTGCACGTCCACCTGCGTTAATGTATGCAGTGGCATTGCTGATAATCTTGTCAAAGTCTGTGTTGCGTCTATACAAGTGGTTGGTATCAGCAAGACCGTCGATGTTAAAGTCTACTTGACCGTAACCGCCAACAATCTTGGCCATCTCAGTCCAGTATTCTGCATTGTGTGCTCCACCATTGGTGTGTACGTATAACCAAAGCGTAGGGCACTTGTGTCTGAAGTTGCGCAAGATGTCCAGGAAGTCTGGATGCATGATAGGATCGCCATAACTGCCACAGAAGAATACCTGACGTAATCTATTGCACAGTTCTTCTGGGAACGCTGTATCTATCACTGATCTAGAAAGATGCTCCAGCGTGAGATATGGGTTAACTCCTGACCCGTTGTTGTTGCGAGGGCACTGAGGACAAGCGGCATTACAATATGTTGTAATCTCTATCTGATATTCGTCTATTAAATTATAATCAAACATTTAATTTAAAAAAATCTTTTATTTCTTGCAACACGTGATCGCTTGTGGAAAACATCGTGTCTTCAAGATGCATGCCACTGGGATTCTGTTGTTTTATAATCCATAACAGTTCCGGAGATTCAAAATTTAACTTCCATACGCCGTTATGTCCAAGATAATGATTGGGGCAAATAAATTCTGGAAGATCTAGTCCTTGAACACGGCAACTTGCAAGATAACTGGATTCATACTCGGGGTAGAACTTGCCCAAGTGTGTAAGTTTGCAATAATCAATTTGGTCTAGATCAATTTGATCAAAACAAATCTTTTTAATAAACACATGATGATCTTGATCTACTGTGGTCCAATCTGTTTTTTTGTTGTAGTGATGAATAGCAAGACAATGTGGTCCGTCTATGATATCGATATTAAAATTGAAATGTTTATTTATGTTGCCTTGATGTAAACATACATCATCTACAAAAATTTTTACGTCTGGAATAGAAAAAAAATTGTTGTAATCAAAGTCTATGGATAGTTGCATTATCCCTCCCACACTTCGATATTTTCTTTGTACTTGTCGATGATAATTTTTAAATGATCATCCCCTTTCCACAAAGGATAACCTAGTTTAACCACGTGCTCTTGAAGTATTACTCGTCTGCGCACACGCTCTTTATAGTCTAATTCAGGTGTTTCGGTGCACATCCAGTTAATACTTTGCGGACGTTGTTCTTTAAGACCTACTAAATTGTATTTCTCATAGTTGTTGTAAATTTCAGTTCCGGGCTCAATTGTGGCAGTGGTGCCTAAGTTAATTCCAATTATACTACCAGATGCTACAAAACGTTGCCATTTGGTTAACATGTTTAATGTATTGTCAAAATCTTCCAGGGTCTCTCCAGGCAGACCAGAAATTAACATAAAGTAAAACTTCATTTTGTATTTGGTCAGTTGTTCAAGATTGAACTCTAAATCCAAATTGGTAAACCCCTTGCGCATTTTTTTACGTAATCTATCACTGCCAGTTTCTACGCCAGTGACCAAGGTATTTCCTCCTGCCCTCCAAAACTTATGAAATTTGTTTTCGTCAAATTGCCGCATTGACCTAATGATCCAATACCCACTGATCGAAAAATATCTATCTGGCAGATTTTTTTGTTTGTAGTACTTGAGGATGGTATCTAAAAATTCATCAAAGTCTTGTAAATCTCCGTTGATTAAATCATCATGAAAATAAAAATGTTGTACTTTGTAACGTTCGTAGTAATGTATCATTTCCTGCCCTAGCAGAGACCCCTGTCGTGCCCGGTAGGACCCGTGCTCGGAACTCATCTCACAAAAAATACAACTCCGTACACAACCTCGGCAGCTTTCTATTGGTAATACTCCCCCGAGATATCCATTTTGATATGATTCGATGTCTAAATCACTATAGTCTGCAAACGGAATCAAGTTTGCATCCGTTAGCGGCGTTGGACTTGAGTTATTCAGACCCGGAAGGTTACGTTCACCTGCTAAAAATTTCGGAAACGTATTTTCAGTCTCACCCTTGAGATAATAGTCAATTAGACCTGCTGACAGCAAAGATTCGGCATATGTAGCAACTGGGGCCCAATGCGAACTCATATTTTGACTTCTGACTAATCCTTGCCCACCTACTATGATTGTACCATTATACACTGGACGTATTTTGTTTAACAAATCTGAAACAAATCTCTGACATTGCCAACTGAAAACGCTAATACACAATACCGTAGGGCGGTGTTTCAGTACGGTATTGACCCATTGGTCAATCCAGGTTTGATAAACTATAGAAGTCTCGGGCGATAATATTTTATCAAACAACACAAAATAATCATCAATTTCTTTAGCAGCTTGCCCGTGAGTTTTTACAAAGTTAATAAAAAAATCTTTGTTGATATCCAACACACGGCTAGTTTTGCCAGTTTGATTACATAAAGATTTGAGAATGCCTGGCGCAGATTGTGGACGAACCGGCGCGATCCTTGGGACACTTAGAATTATTACATCATATATCATTTTAGTTGTTCTTCTATTTTCCATTGCTTGCTAAAACTTGTTCCGTTTGTGTCTTGACTACATGTTGAACGACAAATTCTATGCGGGGATTTGTGCCAACTTGGCACTAATTTTTGATTCCAATCGGTGAGCAAGTATTTTGCTTGACTATCTAATGTAAACACTTCAGCACCAAACCAACAACATGGCAATAAACTACCATCGGCTGCGACGTAAACACTCTGCTCATTGAGAGCATGGCAACTAATCTGTGTATTTAACGTACTAACGTTGGGTAAGTTATATCCGTTTGGTGGATTCAAAAACTCAACTGGAGTACTTTGGAATCGCTTACTGACTTTGGCTCTAAACCAATTAAATCCCATGCTCTGGGCCAGATGTTGAGCAGCGTCTACTTGATGCTGATTGTGCTCGTATACTAACATATCCCAGTGCGCTGATCCACCAGCGTCAATAAACGCCTGTGCATTCTCTATAATTTTAGACCAGTGAGTATTACGTCTGTAGATATTATTAGTGTCTTCCAGTCCATCTATACTAAAAACAACATAGTCATATGTTTGATTAAAAAGTTGTGCTAGTTCTCGCCACCATGCAGGAGTGCGAATACTACCATTGGTATTCATGCCTAATACGATTGTTGGGTTGTGCTGTCTAAAATATTTGTAAATTTCAACAATATCTTGTGCCGCTGCTGGTTCACCAAAGTTGCCACACATGAACATTTTTTCCAATGTAGGAATGTGCTCAACTGGCCATAATTGATGTATGTTTTCTAATCTAATCTCACTACGATGAATTGAATCCTGATAGAATGCAGAATTCTCGCGACCGCATTGAGGGCAACTGGCATTACACACGGTAGTAGGTTCAATGTGCAACACACGAACTTGTTCTAGATCAAACTGTTTCAACATCTGTATTATAACTGGTAAACCCGTTTTCTTTAACAACTTTGAGAATGTTCTCTACACGACCAGCAAGTTCGTCTCTATGCGATACCAGCCATATACTCTTGCAACGTTCTCGGCTCATTTTCTTAAGCAATGCCAGGGCATTTTCCACACCTTGTGTGTCTAGGCCGTTGTCAATCAGCTCGTCAATGAACAACAAGTTGATTGGTGAGTACAAACTTTCCCATACATCACGGAACGCCCAACTCATTGATAGGATCAATCGGTTACGTTCACCACGCGATAAGTTATCAAAGTCTAGTTCACGACCCAGTTCTTCAATCATCACACTCAAATCGTTTTGGAACTTCACAGTATGTGGCAACCCAATACGATCCAAGTAGTGTGTGAGTCGTGCGTTCAGATAACTCAAGTTTTGATCAATAATCTTCTTGCGTACAAAACTATCTTTACTTGTTAATAGTTTGAGCAAGAAGTCTTGATGTTCTTGTAGTCTTGTGAGATCGTTAAGTGTATCGTAGCTGACAGTTTGCAGGGCTTGTTGTTGCATTTCTGTAATCTGTTCAGTGTAAGGATCCCGTTCTTCGCCTTTGGTAGCAATTTGTGTCAGTAACGTGTTCATACGACTGCGGTGATCAACAGCCTGTGCTTCTGTATCGTAGTGTGTGATAGGTTGTGTGCCAACTTCTACCGGTGTGTGCTCTGCCAGTTGTTCGGCATAAGGATCTATTTCCGCATGTTTTGCATCAATCTTGTGCTGAATGTTTTCTAGTTCACTTGAGTGACGAATAGCTTCTGTTTCTGTTTGGTAGTGTGTGGTAGGTTTAGTGCCCAACACACCCAGTGCTTGCAATGCATCTGTATTTTCCATCCATTGACTATTAGTACTCAAAGCCTGCAGTGCGGCTTCTTGTAGGGCTTTCTCTTTTGTTGCCAACACCGTTTCGTGCGTGGCGTCGTGGAAGTCTTGACCACATGCATAACACTTGTGATTTTTTAGTTCTTCAATTTCAATTTTGAGTTTATCAACGGCTTTTTGTTCTTTTGCCTCATCGGCAACGCACCTAGCAATCAGTTTTTCAAGATCCACAATGTCCTTGGCTTGTTGTGTATAAGCGGCCAAGTTCACATGTGCTTGTAGTTCTGCTGTGATATCAATATGACTGAGATTGTTATAAGTTAGTTCCAACTCGCCAATGTCTTTGTGTTGTTTTTGTCGCCAAGCAGTTTGTCGACCAACAAGTGCAGTATACGCATCTTGTTGTTGTTTCCTTGTGGTCCACACAGATAGATCTTTGTGAGCCAGCAGTTCCACTTCAATGTCAATTTTTGCTAGATCATCATACTGGGCAACTAGATATGCCACATCACTGTCGTACTTTTTCTGCCAAAGCACTTGCCTGCGTTTCAAACTTTCAATCTGTTCTTCAATGCGCTTGTTGGCTTCTTGCTCAGCACGGATACGAAATTCTTCTTGTGAGATGCTGTCTTTGGTCTGCCGGTTGAGTTCTTTGATAGCGTCTGCACGTTCTGAAAGCAAGGTAATACCCAACAACTGCTCGATGATGTTGCGTTGGTCATTGGCTTTTAAACTCAAGAACGGTTCGGTATAGGTATTCAATGCCAGCACATGTTTGAACATGTCGTGACTCATGTTCATCACACGTTCGATGGCATCTTGAGTTTCTCGACTGTCGCCTTGCGCTTCGTCGGTGACCACTTGTGCTTCATTGTTGACATAGAATCGCAACACATTTGGTTTTCGTCCACGTTCAATCTTGTACTCCTGTCCGTTGACCACAAAGTCTAAACTGACCAACATGCCTTTGCCATTGGTCTTGTTTACAAGATTGTCCTTGCGAATATTACTTAATGCGTTGCCATACAAGGCATAACTCAAGGCATTGATGATTGTGGTTTTGCCAGTACCATTGCGTGATCCGTCACCGCCCAGGTCTAGATTTTCTCCCAACACCAAGGTAAGGTCGTTGCGATCAAACCCAATGCCTTGTGTGGCATTGCCCACACTCATAAAGTTTTTAACAGTTAAATTTTTAAATTTTATCATTCCGTGTCTTTATTGCTTCTTGATAATGACGATACAGCATGTTTTCTACTGCATCAATTTCTCTACTGTTACGCCAAGTCAACTCGATACTGGGCATAACATACTGTTTGATAAAATCAAACGCTACCAACGGCGTAGGTTGTACAATACCTAAATCTAAATCAGAATATTTACTTTTACGTTTAAAGTCACTCATGCCCTTTAACGGCTCGTGACAAATCCAATTTGCATCAATTTCAAGATATTCGCTATTGTCGACAAGCATAAATCGATAATCAATGCTGTGCTGTTCAAGTAGTAGTTTAGCATACTCAACATAATGTTGCGACCTTAGTTGGTGTTGATCAACCGAAATATATTGATGATGATATTTCTGTACCTCATCGGTAGTGGATGCACTACTGATCCAGAACTTATATTTACCGCAACTGACTACATTATCTTTATACATAGGATCACTGGCAATAACGTCGTTCCAGAATACTGGATTGTTATGAGCAAGAACTAAATCTAATCTATTTGGCTGAGCCCATTGTATTATTACCACATCGGCAGAATTGATATTTTGCTTTAGTTGATTAACAATAAACTCGTTTCCGGCACCATATCTGCTGTAGTTGTTGAGCTCTAGTTCCTTGGTCATCAACTTGATGATTTCGGGCCATTTCCAATATTTTGGATACCAGCCAGGAACAGCAATACTATCCCCATACCCATCTGCTAATGTCAATAATCTCATGCAATTATATTCTGAATTTGGTCTGTATTGGTAAAAAAGTCAGCAAAATCGTTGTGTGGTATTTCAATGTTGTACTTTAACCAAATGTAGTAATATACTACGGCTTGAGTCCAGATATCTGTAATATCTGTTAGATCTTTGGATTGTTTAGCCAACACGTAAGATAGTACTGTATTTGCAGTTACCACGGGATCAATGTATTTGGCATTTGCCTTGCGCCACTCTGCCCACAAATTATGAAAATCGCCTGTTTTTACAATAGAGTTTAATATAGTATGGCATTCTTCGTAGTCAACATATAATTCTGCTACATCAAGAGAATTTTCATCTGATTCGCGCCATGCAGATCGTAGTGGATGATCACGCAGATATAAAAAATATTTTTCTCGATGTGCCCATGGCTCGTCAGTGTTCCACCCATCAATGGGCAACTGTTTTTTAATGCTACTCCTCATGGCTTTTTCAATCATGGTACGAGCAACCACTGGCCAACTGTATTTACAATAACAAATTTTGATAGTGACTGCACCCGGAAACTCAGATTTAAACAGATCTGATTCATTATCAATTCCGTTGTCAACTAGAACACAGTAATTTTTATCATCAAGGAATTCTATTCCTCCGGGCCAACAATCCTTGGTATATTTAGGAGCAATTAGATCTAGACTATGACTATCGCCAGTTGAAGAAAATCCCAATGATTTTTTTGGTCTCATAAAGTTGTTGCCATGCAATGTTAACACTGCATTAACAAAGTGACCAAATCCTCCGCTAGGATACCAAACACAATAGATCATAGATTTTGATAGATCTTTAACAACAATTTTGGATCGTAAAATTCACTCTCAATATTTGTAAGTTGATCGGTAACAATTTGATCAACAGATTCAAACTTTACTTCTCCAGGTGCCATGTCTGTGTCGACACCAGAATTTTTATTTGGGATTAGAGCCATTTCTCTCAATTGATATTCTTTAATATAGGTTTCTTTGATGAAGTTGGCTTCTTCATAACTGATCTCAATGTCTAACTGCACTCGAACATGCATGTCTTTTGCTAGCACAATGGCAGCATTGTCGATAACCGAGCTCAGGCCTAGCACACGATAGCGTGGCTGCGCAGGCCAAGCATGATACACAGGATCCTGTCCCCACTCTAACACTGTCATGCCACGTTCGTCGTCTCCGGCATCAGCATAGTTGTGTGGAAAGCAGTTGCCAATGTAGGTAATGTTCTTTTTGGTCTGACGTTTGTGAAAGTGTCCGGTAAACACATGTTCAAAGTTGTTGAAGTCTTCTCTGCGGATCTCTCCGTGATCTGGCATCTCTACCATGGCATTCATCATGTATCCAGGCAGTTCAAAGTGCCCGAACATGTATTTGCCTGTTAGTTTTGGAATACGTTTATGGTCGTCGCCACACAGCCAAGGAGCAATGACCACATCACCAATGGTGGTCCAATCATTGCATATTTCAATATTGGGGAGATGCTTGGCCCATTCCACACTTTGTATATCTCGTTTGTCGCGATAGTACAGGTCGTGATTGCCAGGAATAAAATAAACACGTTCAAAGTTGTCATTCATGTGCTCCAGTGCTTGCAAACTGTAGTTTAGGGTGACAATGTTTAGGCTTGATCGATTGTTGTGCCAGTCGCCCAAGAACAAACAGGTTTCGCAACCTTCTTCTTTTGCTTTGGCAGTGGCCCACTTGACAAAAGCCAAACAGTCTTCGTTGTGCAGGGTGCTGTTTGACTTGAGTCCAAAGTGAATGTCGGTAAAGATTGCGGCTTTTTTAAATAGATTGGACATAGTTATATAAGGTAATACCAACTATTATTGTACTACCTGTGTTGCTGAGAAACAACCGTTATGGCAAGATTCAAACGGTATTGGCTGGGTTCGGGTCGGTCTCTGCCGCAGGCTTGTCAACAATGTAAGTGGTGATAGTGACTGGACCACTCAAGGCGGCCATACTGGGCTTGGAAGCATTTTGTCGTGTCCAACTAGGGCTCAGTCCATTGATTTCTAAAATGTCATCACGAATGTTTTGACTTTTCTTTTCTAAATTAAGGATGCGAGTAAAGCTGTTAGTGATAGCGGCAGTATAATACGCAAAAGGGTTCTGCGATTTTGATTCATCAAACTGGAGTCCGATTTGACTGAGTTGTAGCAAGGCCTGTCCTCGCATTTCTTCGTTGTAGGTGTATCCACGCCAATTACTCCTTGTAGCATATCTTTCGCACAGTTTCATAAACATGTGCGCCAACTTACGTGTCATGTCGCCGTGATCCTTGCTGAAGCAGCCGGTTTCTAAATCGCCCCGCCAATGACTACGGCCCACACAGAATCGTTCTTTGTTTTCGTCTAAGCGCCAGTGTTCAAATGGAGGAAAGTTCAGTCGCTGTCGCACCGGGTTCAACACCACGTCATCCAGCAGTTCGTCCAGGGAATCGTCAATGGGTTCGTCTTCAAACTCCAGCAGATCCTCAATTTTTTGTTTTTTCTTTTGTGCAGATTTTGGAATCTTTTTCTCGGCCATTGGGATATGATCCCAGCAACTGATACGGAACACTAGGTCTGTATTGGGAATTTTAACAGGGTCCACAATGGTGCCTTCGCGCTTGAGTCGATCAGCACGATTGCGTCTAGCTTCGGCTATGGTGCGTTGGTTAATTTTGTCCAAACTGGGCAAAATAATGTCGTACTGGCTGTCTACCGCAGGATCTACGTAGTAGCAGTAGGTGTTTTTACTGGCATGTATCTCTTTGAGAATGTCTCTGTTGTTGAGATAGTTTACTTTTGGTGCAGTGGGGGTTGATGATATTGATTTTGACGGATCCAGGGTGGATGCCGTTCGTTTAGATGTTGCCACAGGCAGTGTCTCCTCGTAATGTATTTATTATAACACTTTTTACTGCGTTGTCAACCTTTATCATTATGTGGCCAGTTTATTTCTGCGATAAATATTGTATAGGAAAAAGATATGGCAACTACCCCAGGTTACGATCCAAAAAAGGCAGCACTGTTTAATCAACTCCGTCAGGGAGGCGCGAGTGAAGATGCCGCTGCCGCCCAAGCAGGAATCACTGACGCTCCCTTCGGCACCTATGCTGTTGGCGATAACGGCCAAATGGGAGCCGCTGTAGCCGGCGCCGGCAAAGTGGCTGGTGTTGATTTTGTAGCACCAACTGCGGCCGAAACTGCTGAAAGTGCTAGATTTAACCAAGGCTTGCAATCACCGGCTAATTTTGAACAGGTTGATTATGCTCTAGAAGCCAAAAATCCACCAAGCAAAGTAACCCCAATCAACTACACCACTGACAGTACAGAAACTGTGAGCGGTGGTGGTTCTACCAATACCGTTTCCGGTGCTCCGCAACCTACTCCTGCAAGCCGATCATTGCAGCCAGCCATTAATGCCAAACAAGCTGAACTTGAACAATTTACCCGAGACAATCCCAGCGACTTTGCTAGAAAAAAAGCAGGTAATCCGCCTCTCAGTCCTGAAGAAAACCAACAACGAACAGAAAAACTTGCCGCCCTGAAGGCCGAAAAGGAAGCTCTTGTACGCAAACAAGAAAATGCCGAAGCACCCGGCACACCCACAGTCACCACAGTTCCAAACACAACCACTACAACTACCACAACCACCTCAGGAACTACCGCAGTAGATACTGCTGTGCAGTCGCCAGGTGGATCAGACCCTGTTATAAATCAACAAACTGACACAGCCCTGGGAGTCACAGTTGGCGCCTCTAATGTTCAGACAGCTCCAGTTGCAGTTGGAGATGAAGCACTGCAAGCCACAGAAGATGCACAGGCAGCGGCCTTGGCCGAACAAGAAGGCCGCGCATTTGCACCAGCACCAGTGTCAGGTGACGAAGCAATAGATGCAGCTAACGAAGCCGAGTTAGCACAACTGCGTGAAGCAGAAGGTGCGGCAATTTTTGCACCTAATCCTGTGTTGGGCTCAGGTGATGAAGCAATAGATGCAGCCAACGAAGCTGAACTGGCACAGATACGTGAAGCAGAAGGTGCGGCAATTTTTGCACCAGACCCGTTGCCAGCGGCAACTCCTTCCCCAGATTTTGCCGCCAACCCCGATGAAGAAGCCGAACGTGACAATCTCAATGCTGCCATAAAACAAGGCACCTTGGACAAGGCACGGGCACAGAATACCATTGCTAACCAGCGCAGAAATCCCAACAACGGTGATTGGCGTGTGAAACTAAGACTGGCACCCGGTGCTGATTATTTGTACAACGCCCCTGAACCTGGAATATTAAATCCTTTAAAAGGAACAGGGATAATATTTCCTTATACACCCACTATTAGCACTTCGTACAAAGCCACCTATTCAAGTTATGACCTCACACATTCAAACTACAAAGGCTACTACTATCAAAGCAGTTCAGTTGAGCCCGTTACACTGAGTTGCCCATTTACAGCACAAAGCACAGTGGAAGCTGAGTACTTGTTGGCAGTGATACACTTTTTCAAATCAGTGACAAAAATGTTCTATGGTCAAGATCCTCAACGTGGCACACCGCCGCCCCTGGTGTATCTCACCGGCCTGGGTGAATTTCAATTCAATGAGCATCCCTGTGTGGTGCAGTCGTTTACTTACGACCTGCCTGTGGATGTGGACTATATACGTGCTCGAAGTCCCAACGTCAACAACAGTAACATGCTTAACAAACGTCAAAGTGGCAATCCCACAGGTCCAGGTACAACCTTTGGTGGCGGCATACTAGGAAATGTCTTAGGTGGAGCCATCAATCGCTTGGCCAATGCCGGATTACCCAAAGGCGGAATGAGCAAACCACCTGCGCCTGCATCATTTGGTCAAAATACTCCAACCTATGTGCCGACCAAAATGACCATAGCCATATCACTGCTGCCGGTTCAAAGCCGCAAGCAACAAAGCCAGCAGTTCAGCCTAAGACAATATGCCAATGGTGACCTACTCAAAGGAGGATTCTGGTAATGGCAACTTATAATGCAACCAGTCCGTACTATACCACAGGATACAGTCAGTTCTTTTTGGATGCCATGGTCAATAGACCAATACCCAGCCAGAGCGATGACTTGCCATTCACAATCAATCAAACATATCAGTATCGTCCAGACCTGTTGGCATTTGACCTGTACGACAATGGCGGACTGTGGTGGGTGTTTTATCAACGCAATCCCAACACACTGACAAAACCACCTTTGGATTTTAAAATCAATACGTTTATCTACGTGCCCAAGTTGAGCACACTGCGTTCAGTACTGGGGTTTTAAACGATGGCAACAGTAGCAGAATTAGATGCACGTTGGGAAGCACAATATCAGATAGTGCTGGCATTGCGGCGAGAACTCACTGCTGCTCAAGCAGCCGTTGCACAATCTGCTGCCTATCAAAATGGCACAGAAGCCGAACGAGTGGCATTGGGTCAAGTTGGCGCAGTAGAAGCGGCCAGACTGGCGTTTAACGCAGAAAATCAAAAACTTACTGCATTAAAAAAAGAACTTGATGCTGCCGTGGCTGCTGAAGCCGCTGAAAAAGAAGCAACCACATCGCCAACAACATCTGCGGCCACTGATGTTGCCAACAGTGCCGCTGGTGCTACACAGAATCCTGCACCGGCTCCGGCCAGTGCCGGACGACTCACAACTACTGAAGCTGCCACCTTGGCACAGAATACAGAAACAGGAACCAACCCTCCTGTAAAGACTCTAACAGAAACACAGAGTGTTCCGCCAGCCAACACCGGTAACGAGACTGAAGGACGGCCAGGCGGAGCACCGGGTGTGGGCGCCAAGGGCGAAGATGGATCAACCGCGGCAAACACCAAACAAATTATAGCGGCCACACAGGCCAACCAATCAGCATTTGCCCCAAGAGATAATGTATTGGATCAATACGCCAGTTATACCTACAACATTGGGTGGTATCTACTGACACCTGAACAATACACTGCTTTGCAAAAAACCAGTAAAATAACAATAAGTCAATATAATTTATTGATTCAAAGTGGAGGTGCACCGTCAACTGTTGAAGGAGTACAACCTGAATTAACAACCGGCGGCGCAGTGGCCGGAGTTTCGCAGTCTGCTGGTCGCAACCCATTCTTTGGCCTAGATTACTATTTTGATAACTTGGAAATAAAAAGTGTTATCACTGGCAAAGGAAGCAACAGCGCACACAATGCCGCAGAACTGAGTTTTACAGTGACTGAAACTGCAGCCATAACACTGATTGACAATCTCTGGAAAGCAGTGAAGGGCGCATACAAAGATTCCAAGATACCATATTCGGCCGCAATATATGCACTGGTCATACGATTTTACGGCTACGACGAAAATGGAAAAATTGTTCAAGCCAGCGACTCTGACAACAAAAATGCTGTTGTTGAAAAAATCATACCGTTCAAGTTGGCTGACATTGACTTTACAGTGTCTAACAAGTTGATTGAGTATCACGTTAAAGGAGTTGCTGTTCCATACACAGTGGGATTTGGAACAAACTTAGGCGTGATCAAATCAAATATTGAAATTTCAGGTGCCACTGTAAAAGATTTATTAACCAAAGGAGTTGTAGTGGCCGAAGTATCACCAGCCGACGGAAGAAAACCAACTCCAACGCCTGCCAAGCCAGCCGCCCCAGCTGCCGCATCAACCACAACACCTCAGACTCTGGTGATCACTGGCGAGGCTGGTCAAGATGTAGGTGCTGGAACTCTTGGCGATTACGTAGGAGCATAACATGGCAACACAAGCAAGCGTACGAAGTATTGATAATGCCATAGATGCCAGCACTCCAGCCGCGGCAGCACCGCCCAAGGCCAACGCGGCTCCTAGCGTCAGCAAAAATATTGCAGTTGGCCTAATAGAAGCACTAAACAACACAGAAGCCGAGTTGGTAAAAAAAGGTGTGTGGGAAGTAGCGAACAAGTATAGCGTAGAATTTGCCCCAGCTGCACTTGGCGACGCCCGTGTTACCAAAGGTGGAAAGCCCAACAAAGCCAAAGTTCCAATGCAACAGGCAAAAAATCCTGCAGACAAAGTGAACCCTGCAAGCAACTCTGCTGATTACGATGTTAGAACATTTGACTTTCGTGCTGGCACACCAGTTGTGGTTATCCTCAATGAAATATTAAAAAACAGCACGTACATTGCTGATCAGGCAGCGTATATCAACGATGAAGTCACTACTGAAGTAAAACCTCAAAAACCCCTGGGTGACCTGGTGTGGTATAAAATTTCCGTGCGAACCACACCAATAACTCCGTTTGATACCAAGCGCAATGATTTCGCTTATGATATCACCTATGTAATTTCTGCATATCCCATAAACAGTATGCAAAGTGAATATTTTCCCAAAAGCAAAATCCGTGGACGCCACAAAAGTTACAAATACTGGTTCACTGGACAGAACACACAGGTTCTTAAATTTGAACAAAAGTTTAATAAGTTATATGCTACAACTTTCACCAATCCAAAAATCTTAACAGATACCAGGATACAAAACAACAGAGAATCACCACCACGAGAATTTCAGGCAGCAGTGGCTGGCAGCAGTAATCAAGGTGCTGAAGGTCAGGCCAACGCAGTGGGTGCATCAGCCGCTGATTACCTGTACAGCAAAACAGACATTGCCAACTGTGAGTTAACTATTGTTGGCGATCCGGCCTGGCTACAACAGGGCGAAGCTGCCACAGGAATCAGTTCAACAAATTATAATTTTAATCCGTTCAATGCTGACGGCTCAATTAACTTTGACGCTCAAGAAATTATTTTTGACCTACAATGGAATCCAGGTGTAGATTATGATTTGACAGGCACTGGATTGGCAAACCCCAATGTTTCTAGCGCACCACAGGCCATTTATACATACAAAGCATCACACTGTGTTAGCAAATTCAGCAGAGGTAAATTTGAACAAAATCTCAAAGGCGTGTTCATTGATCTATTAGATCCAGCCGGTGCTGCCAAAGCCGCAACAGCGGCAGCAAAAGTAGAACGAGCCGATGTGGCCGAAAGTGTGTTTGATCCTGGGGTTCGTCCGGCAGCATTGGAAAATGCAATCGCCACACCAGCACTGCCTGATCAAGCAGAACAAGCAGAACGTAATTACGCTGCCACAGTTCTTGCTAATACTCCAACTGAAACATTAACCAATCCTCCACAAACAGTTAACCCAACACCAGAGCAGGTTGAGTCAACTACTGCGTATCAAAATGCACTGGCTGCAGGTGCAACACCAGAAGAGGCAGCGGTTGTATCACAACAAAGTCTAGGTGCCAACACAACATCACTTGAATCAACTGCCGCGTATCAAAATGCACTGGCCGCAGGTGCAACACCAGAAGAGGCACTGATTGTAGCACAACAAAGCATTGGGCCAGCCGGGACTGCTCCAATCCAACAAATTAATAGAGAAACATAATGTCAGATAATATTATTAGAAATGGTGGCACTGCCCAAAACTACAAACTTGATCGTGGCGGCACGCCAGCAGACTTTGGACCATTTGTTGGCGTAGTAAAAAATAATGTTGATCCTACTAGACAAGGTCGACTACAAGTCTACATTGAGCAGTTTGCTGGACCAGACCCAGAAGATAAAACACTATGGCGTACAGTGAGTTATTGTCCAGGGTTTTATGGATCTACTCCACCGAGCCCTGGCAAAAAAGGCGACACCACCAGCGTTGGTGGATACCTTGACGGTAATCCACAAAGTTACGGCATGTGGTTCACTCCACCTGATGTTGGAGTCAGTGTACTGGTAGTGTTTGCTGGCGGCGACCCAAGTCTGGGATATTACATAGGTTGTATTCCCAACGCAGGCATAACGCATATGGTTCCTGCAATTGGATCAAGCAAGGCGTTTGACCTGCAAAACAGTGATCAAAAAAGCTATTACAATGGCGCCACAGTGTTGCCGGTAACTGAAATCAATCCAAACAATTCTAAAATTGATGATAACCCACAGTTCTTTAACCAGCCAAAACCAGTACACAGTTTTCTAGCCGCAGAAATGTTCCAGCAAGGAACACTTGGCGATACACAACGTGGACCTATTGGATCAACCAGTCAGCGAGAAAGTCCCAGTGCTGTGTTTGGAGTAAGCACTCCAGGCCGCCCAGTATACCAAGGCGGCCTAACCGAATCTGACATTAAAAAACGTATTGCTGCCGGGTCGATTGCTGCCGCTGATGTCAACGTGATTGGCCGCAAAGGCGGACACAGCATTGTGCTTGACGATGGCAACTTGGAAGGCGACGATCAACTGGTGCGAATTCGCACTGCTGGTGGACATCAAATCACCATGAGTGATGACGGCAACTTCTTTTACATCATACATGCCAATGGCCAAGCGTGGTTAGAATTTGGACAAGAAGGCACAGTTGATGTGTATGCCACAAACTCAGTTAATGTCCGCACTCAAGGCACAATTAATCTACACGCAGACAAAGATATCAACATGTTTGCCGGCGGCACAATCAACATGAAAAGTATGACAGGCACAACGTTAGAAAGTGAACGAACAATAACCTTGGCCAGCAACAATGAAATGACTCTTTACAGCAAGGCCCGTATTGGTGTACGTGCCGACGGCAGTCTCGCCGTGGTCAGCAACAATGGATCTTGGAACGCAGGTGGTGCAATGGTATTGCGAGCCGGTGGAATTGATCTCAATGGCGGATCGGCTGAAAATGTAGAACCTCCTGTTAAATTAGAAAAACGCATAATGCCCGACACTGAATTCAACAATGCAACAGGTTGGCAAATATCGGCCACAGGATTAGAAAGCATTGTGACACGAGCTCCTACACACGAACCATGGCCATTCCACAATCAAGGTGTAGAAGTCGAAGTTGCCATGGAGGAAGGACAGCCGACTACTCCGCCAAACACTCCACCATTGCCATCAGGTTGGGCAGGAACAGTAACAGGTGCGTCAAATGGCTAAGTTTACATTTGCATTGCCAAACGGCCAATTTTTTACACTGGACGGCCCTGCAGGTGCTACACAAGCGCAAGCAGAAAAAATATATCTTGAACAGTTGGCTGCCGGTGCATTTATTGGGCTGAGATCAGGCGACCAGTTACAGCCAATTGAAACAACACTAATACAATTTACTCAATCTCGTCTTGATCGCGGCACAGCAGGTGTTCCAGATACGCCGTTGTTGGCAATTTATAATGGTGGCGTAATATCTTCGTTGCCTGTTCTTGCCAATGTGCCCATTAACAACGGCATCACAGTGGCAGACTATGTGGATCAATCAACTGTGACAGAAGGAATTGGCCCTCTTTCAACATCGCAAGTACAGGCAGTGATGGCAGCCGTTGCAGCCAGTGTGTGTCAACCTGCTGATGTAGTAACCGACGAACTAGGTGTTGGCAAGTATGGACTAAGTGCGCAACAGTTAGAAGACGCTGGGTATTTAAAATGCGGCACCACTGCTAGATTTTTAGGACAACAACAATGATTGGATTAACTGATGTATTGAAAAGTCCCAGCGTATGGACCGGCAAAGATGGAGTTGCCGGTGTTGTAGATTTGTTGAAAAATCCTCCACTACAAGATAAAATACAGTTTGGATTAATGAAGTCTAGTTTTGACACCTTGGTTAAAACTGGAGAAATTGTAACTCCTGGTACAGATTTAAAAGCACCAACTGGCTTGTTATACAATGCGGCTGCAAATGCCGGAAAAAGTTTGATATCTCCCACTGCTGGTCTAGTAGAAGTTCCTAAAGAACTAGGTAGTCTAGCTTCTGGCAGTTTATCTAGTTTAACCGGCGGATTGGCCAATGCGTTAAAAGGAGCAGGAGTTGACTTGGCAACAGGAAAAATTCCTGCAGTAGAATCAGCATTTGCGTCAAACGGGATTTCTGGAGCCGTTGGAGCATTGTCTGGAGCATTATCAGGTGTCACCGGAGCTCTTGGCAGCACAGCCAGTAGTATCACTAGTAACTTAGGCAGCGTGTCGACATTGGCCAACAACGGAACAGCACAACTTGGTGGACTATTGGCCAATGCCAGTAAATATGGAGTTGGCACAGCAGTTGAATGGGCTAAAACTACATCTGGAGCCACTGGTGCGATAGCAGGAATATCTGGCGCACTATCGGGTGTAACCAATGTATTGCCTGGAGACATTGGTGGAGCAATTAAAAGTGCCACAGGCGCATTATCCGGCGCACTCGGTGGTGCCGCCGGAGCATTAACTGGCGCCGCCAGTAAATTAACATCTGGGTTAACATCTAAAATGGATTCGTTGGCCAAACAAGGAGAGTTTGCAGTTAACTTCAGCGACACTAAATTGCCGGCGGCAGTGACTGGTATTGTTCCGGCCGCCGGATTTAAAGGAACCATTGATAGATCTACACTAAATGCGGCAACTGCTAAATTAATTGGCAGTGATAAAATATCATTGCCTGACTTTAGCCCGCAAGCACTTGACACATCTGCACTGACTGCTGCCGCAAGCAAGGCCAAAGGATTACTGGCAGGTGGATTAGATGCAGGTGGATTGCTGGCCAGGGCGTCCGGTGCTGGCGGGTTAGGCAGTATAACAGCGTCAATAAACGGTGCTGTAAGCAGTGCTACATCTGCATTGAGCAGTGTAACAGGCAGTGCAGTGAGCGGTGCGTTGGGTAAATTACCCTATGCAGGAACAGATTCAAACACATTACTAAGACTAGGACAATCGCCTGATCCATTGGCAGCAATCAAAGCTAGATTAGGGTAAATATTACTATGACAACATTTGTAGGATTTAACACAATCAACCAGCCAAAGAAGTTTACACTAGTAGACTTTGAATTGATCAAGCGTGACTTGTTGAATGCATTTAACATACAGCAAGGGCAACTGGTTGGACGTCCTGGTTACGGCACAGTGATCTGGAGTTACCTGTTTGAAAATCAAACACAAGATACTGAGCGAGCAATCCTGGCAGAAATACAACGTGTGGCCGGACTAGATCCAAGAATCTATATTGAATCTGCTGAACTATTCCCACAGGACAACGGCATACTCATACAACTTGCAGTAAACACAGTGCCTGGTCAAACAACACAGTTCTTGTCATTGTTTTTTGATCAGCAAAATCAAACTGCGGGCTACGTGTAAACATAAACTGGGTGGTTTATTTTCGCCATAAATAATCTACAAGATGGATTATTATGGCAAAAACTACTAGACAAACTGCGGTATTTGGTGTTGAAGATTGGAAACGGATCTATCAAACCTACCAAGAAGCCAACTTCCAAAGCTATGACTTTGAAACTCTTCGCAAGAGTTTTGTTGATTACATACGACTGTACTACCCAGAAACATTCAACGACTACATTGAAAGCAGTGAATTTATTGCTCTACTAGATGTGATGGCATTTATGGGTCAGGCATTGGCCTTTCGTACTGATCTTAACACACGTGAAAATTATCTAGACACTGCTGAACGTCGTGACAGTGTGGTTAAACTTGCTAACCTGGTCAGCTACACTCCCAAGCGTAATACAGAAGCATCCGGATACCTCAAAGTATTTTCAATTCAGACCACAGAAAACATTGTGGACTACAACGGCATTAACCTGAGCAACATCACTGTTAACTGGGCCGATCCAACCAACTTTGACTGGCAAGAACAGTTTACTGCTATCTTGAATTCCGCACTGGTCAACACACAACGTTACGGCCGTCCTGGCAACAGAACCACCATCAACGGAATTCGCACAGACGAATACACCGTTAACTTGTTGCCAGGTTTCTTGCCAGTGATCCCCTACAGTTCTGTTGTTGACGGCGTCAACATGCCATTTGAAGCTGTCAGTGCCACAGCCAGTGGCCTTGGTTATGTATACGAACCTAGCCCACGTCCTAATGGACAATTCAATGTGTTGTTCCGTAATGACCAGTTGGGCTTTGCTTCACCCAACACAGGATTCTTCTTCTTGTTCAAGCAAGGTGTACTACAGAATCAAGATTTTAACTTGCCAGAACGCATTGCCAATCGTGCAGTGAACATCAACATTGAAGGCGTTAATAATACTGACCGTTGGTTGTATCAATTGGATAACGTAGGTACCATTAGCCGAGAGTGGGAGTTTGTTGAAAGCGTGTACACTGCCGCAGCCGAACAACTCACAACACTGCGTCCAATATACTCAGTTACTAGTAGAGCCAATGATCAGATCACCATGAACTTTGGTGATGGTGTGTTCTCTGAAATTCCTGTTGGCACTTTCCGTGCGTATGTTCGTGCATCAAATGGATTGCAGTACATTATCAATCCAGAAGAGATGCAAAATGTTCTATTGAGCATCAGTTATGTCAGCCGCAGAGGACAACTGGAAACACTTACAATGACATGTGGTATTACTGAACCAGTGAGCAATGCTCTTGCTCGTGAAACCATTGCTGAGATCAAACAACGAGCGCCTGCTCGTTACTACACACAAAATCGCATGGTCAACGGCGAGGACTACAATAACTTTCCGTTCACTCAGTACAATTCAATTATCAAAAGCAAAGCATTGAACCGTGCTTCAATTGGCACAAGTCGATATCTTGATCTAGTTGACAACACTGGAAAATATTCAAGTACCAACACATTCTCCAGTGATGGTGCTCTGTACGAGTACAATGCGTTGCCAACTTTTTTGTTCACTTGGTTGACCACAAACGAAATCAGTGATGTTATTACCAATCAAATTGAAGTCAACTTGGCCAACAGTCCTGCCAAACAATTTTACTATGCTAACTTCCCTCGTCCATCGTTGATACCACTGGCAGTGACCTGGAACGAAAGCACAACATTGGCTAATGAAACCACAGGTTATTTTAAAAATTCTGCAGGAAACCCAGTGTCAGTTGGACAATATGCCAGCAACAACATGCAATATGTCCAAGTTGGTAGTTTGATCAAGTTTGTTCCTCCGTCAGGATATTACTTTGATGCCAATAATAAACTAGTGCTAGGCACACCAACTCGAGCAGATGAAAAGTTGATAATCTGGGCGGCAGCAACGGCAATATACAATGACGGAACAAATCAAGGACTTGGCAACTTTAGCAATGGTCTTGGTCCAGTGGTTCTCAATAATTTTGTGCCCACTGGCTCGGTATGCAGTCAAGTTATTCCGTTGTTTGTTACAGATTTGGGAACAGATGTTCGTAATGATGCTGCCGCACAAATTGAATTGTATCGCAATTTTGGCCTGGGTTATAATAACCTGACCAAGACCTGGTATTTAATTACTTCAAACAATCTTGCAATTGACGCCACCTGGAGTCAAGCATACGCAGGCAACACATCCGGCACAAACTTAGACGCCAGTTGGTTCTTGCAATTTGTAACTGATGGCGAATCATATACAGTTACAAGTCGTGCGCTGAACTATTACTTTGGATCAGTTCTACAAACACGCTTTTTCTTCTACGGTGACGAACAAATTTATGATAGTCGCACAGGAACTACTATTCGCGACTTTGTCAAAGTATTAAAAACAAACAGCAAGCCAGATTCAAACTTGCCACTGGAAAGCGATATTTCAATGCGTATCATTGACCAGCCAGTTCAACCAGACGGCTATGTTGATGACTATCAAGTGTTGGTTTCATGGCAAGACAACGACGCTGACGGCGTGCCAGATGATCCAGACTTTTTCAACACCATTGTTGCACCCAATGTAAATCCCACAACTAAAAATGTGTTCTTTCAACAAATTGTTGACTTTGACAATCTAGAACGTTATGTGTTGGTAGAGCCTGGAGTTATAAATTCTCAGTATGCCACACTAGATGACATTGAAGTGGTAAAGGCACAGTACATAGTCGGACAGGTGTTTTATGCATATGGTGTTTACAATACCACAACACTGGTGTACACAACACCACCGGCATTTTACATCTTGTCATTGACTGCCACCGGCACTACTGAACTGGTGACCACAACTGATTACATAACTCGCATTGGCCGCCAAGACTTGTTTTTCCAATACAGACACAACAGTTCATTGACCAATCGCATTGATCCAGGATCAACCAACATCATTGATGTCTACGTGGTCACACAGGCATACTACACTGCATATAGAAATTACATTGTAGACTCAACGGGAACAGTTCCAGAGCCAGAACCACCATCTCTGGACACACTGACCACCGAGTATGCAGGACTACAAGACTACAAAATGATTTCTGACAATATGATCATTAACTCAGTTGACTTTAAGCCGTTGTTTGGCATCAAGGCAGCACCAGAGTTACGTGCAACTATCAAAGTTATTCGTGCCAGTGGATCCACTGCATCAGTCAGCGAAATAAAGAGTTTGGTAGTGTCCTTCATCAATAGTTATTTTGCAATTGAAAATTGGAATTTTGGTGATACGTTCTATTTCTCAGAACTATCTGGATACCTGCACCAGAACATTGGCGATGTAGTGAGTTCTGTTGTGTTAGTTCCAATAAGTCCGCAAAAGAGTTTTGGCGACTTGTATGAAATACGGTCAGCACCAAATCAGATTTTTGTTAACGCAGCCACAGTGGCAGACATTCAAGTAATTGAAGCACTGACCAGCACAAATCTTAAAACTGCCCCTGGCAGCGGAGTAATTTAATGGCAAAAGTGAGAACAGTAGATTTTCTACCAGAGATATTTCAGACATCTACCAACAAGCAATTTTTGGCTGCTACCCTGGACCAATTGGTTCAAGAGCCGCAGTTTAAAAAGACACAGGGATATGTTGGACGTCGCGTAGGGCCAGGCGTAAATGCCGACGACAAATATGTTGTTGAACCTACTCGATCTCGCACAGATTATCAATTAGAACCGGGTGTTGTATTCAGAAAAACTGATTCCACAGTGATCAAGGACGCAGTCACGTATCCCGGCATCACTGATGCTCTAGGCACACAAGGTGCGTTTGTTGATCAAAGCGAAAGACTCTACACCAGCGAATACTATACCTGGGATCCGCAGATTAACTGGGACAAGTTTGTAAACTACAGCCAATACTATTGGTTACCTGATGGTCCGTTGTCAGTTGATGTAGGTGGCACAGCAGTTCCGCTCACTGCAGACTACACTGTCACAAGAGAAAATGGCGTATACACATTTTCAAACTATACCGGCAGCAATCCTACAATTACATTATTGCGCAACGGCAACTACACATTCACTGTGGCACAGAATGCAACAGAAACTGTAAACTATCGTGTCACGGCAGCCACAACATCAGCATACATTATTGATTACTTGCCAAATCCACCACTGACACTTGTGCGTGGAAACACCTATGTGTTCAATTTAAATCTTGGTGTAGTATCGCCATTCTGGATTAAAACCTCTCCGTCACAGGGCCGTATTGATCAATACAACACTGGTGTAAGTCGCAACGGTGCAAACACCGGCAACATTACATTTACTGTGCCACAAGACGCACCTGACACCTTGTACTACGCAAGTGAAACACAGTTTAACATGCAAGGCGTGTTGACAATTGTTGACGGAACTCCGGGCACAGGTCCGGGTTTTTGGATTCAGGCAGAACCAGGGGTCGAAGGTGTACTGCCTTATGCACCTAACATTTCTAGTAGAGATGTGCTGGGCGTAACCAACAACGGTGAAGATCTTGGAGTAGTGACATTCAATGTTCCTGAGTCTACTGCACAGAGTTTTTACTATGGGTTGACCAGCATTGGCTCTGTCGACCTGGCCACAAATTTATTATTTGATCAAATTAACAATGTTTTCTTATCTGAATTTTTTGCAGCCAACCCAACGGGCATTGATGGTACTACAAATTTAAATGGTCGAACATTGGTATTTCTCAACACAACTACGGGCGATGATGGATGGGAAGTTGTCAGTCCATTTGATCCATTGCCTGCATCTGGAATTGGAACCGGTAGCTATGACAGCACAGCATTTGCACAGGCAATTCCACTTACTCAGCCTGACCGTTACAGTGTATGGCAAATAACATACGTAACATCATCTGGTGGCCAGCAGTACATTCAATTAAATCCAGTATTGCCAGTGGCTGAGTTGGAAAAGTTTACTATTGCCTTTGGTAATCAGTATTCAAATACTGGTTGGTATAAAGATGCATCTGGGTACTTTGAAGAAATTCCGTTGTTGACAGCAATCAAAGATACATTGTATTATCAAGACGGAACAGACCCTGGAATTTTTGGGCAAATTCGGTTGCTTGATCAAACCAACGCAACCACAACATATATCAACGATATTATTGGAAAGCCCAACTATACCAGTTCAAATGGTGTGGTGTTTACTAATGGACTCAAAGTTCAATTTCGTGGCAGCACAATACCAGCCGAATACGAAAACCAAGAATACTATGTTGAAGGTGTAGGCACAGCAATTAAATTACTACCTGTTGGTGATTTTATCACTCCAGAGCCATATACTCAAAATGCACTTATTCCGTTTGATAGTTTAAGATACGATGAGGGAAACTATGATGCTTCTTTGAATGCGCCACTAATTCCAGAGTATCTTACAATTGGTCGTGCTAGTCCTGATTTAAATCCCTGGACACGTAGTAATCGTTGGTTCCACATTGATGTTATCAATGCATCTGCCACTTATAACAACACAACACCAATTTTAAGCAACTCTCAAAGTGCTAAACGTCCTATTATAGAATTTAATGCAGGAACACGCCTGTACGATTTTGGAACCCAAGGAAAACTGCCGGTTAATATTGTTGACTTTACTATCACAGATGCGCTGAGCACCATTAACGGATCACTGGGCTACGGCATTGACGGATACGAATTTGTCAACGGTACCCGTGTTATTTTTGCAGCTGATACTGACTCTGAAGTTAGAAATAAAATTTACGTTGTAAATTTCATTACGCCTGACACTGTGCCGCCATTGATTGCACAACCTATTATTGATCTAGTTCCTGCTGACGACTCCACAGTACTGGTTGATCAAACCGTAGTCACACTTAGCGGATTAACAACACAAGGAACAAGTTATTATTACGATGGTATCACTTGGTTAAGAGCACAACAAAAGACAGCTACAAATCAAGCGCCATTGTTTAACGTGTATGATTCTGCTGGAATTAGTTTCAGTGACCGTGCCAAGTACCCTAGCTCTACATTTGCTGGCAGTAAGTTGTTCAGTTATGCCACTGGACAGGGCGCCGTGGATACTGTGCTGGGATTGCCACTGCGTTACCTAAGTATAAACAACATTGGTGACATTGTATTTGATAATAATTTTTATACAGACCAATTTACCTATGCCATACAAAATACTGCGCAGACTATTAATATAAGTGACGGGTACTCGTATCAATATGTTGATCGAGTTATATATGAACGCGAACTTGGCTGGCAAGTGGCAGCAACTCCAAGTTTAATTCGTCAACAATTTCAGTTTGCGTACGACGGATCCCCATTACGATTCAATATCAATATACCTGAGAATACCGTTGTTCCTGCAATACAACTGTATGTGGCCAACAAATATATCTTGCCTGCAGAATATACAGTAACAAGAACGGCTGCTACAACCACAATCATATTGAACAATATCTATACGCCAGGATCAATCATTGAGGTTCAAGTCTTAAGCAATGATCTAAGCGACAATGGATTTTATCAAGTGCCAATTAATTTGGCAAACAATCCCTTCAACGTTAACAGTCCTTACTTTACGCTGGGAACCATAAGAACACATTACGAAAGTATTGCTAGAAATCTAATTGACTTTACCGGTGACATTAACGGTCCAAACAACACACGCGACCTGGGCAACATTGGTCGTTACGGTACAACCATACTGGAACAGAGTGCGCCATTGACCCTGGCTGGCTTCTTTATGAGAAGCAGTGAATACAATATCTTTAAGTCGTTGGAGTTCAACGATAGAGAGTATACCAAGTTTAAAAATAGACTGTTAGAAAATGCCATTCGCAACGAATGGGGTAATTTAACAACAAGCGAAATTCTTGATTCTGTGGTTACTGATTTAAATATTGGTAAAACTAACATAAACAGTTTCTATTACAGCGATATGTTGCCCAGTGGCAATGTTTATACAGACACTGTTTACACAGTGACACCGATCACAGTTGGCATATTTGACACACTACAAACACACTCGTTTACTTCTGCAAACTTCTTAGGCTTATTGGTATACCTAAACGATACACTGCTGACACTAAACTATGACTACACAGTGGCCACAGATGGCCCAACACTTACTGTTACTGTTCCACTCACAGTTGGCGATGTGGTCACCATTCGTGAATATGCAGACACCGCAGGAAATTATGTTCCCAATACTCCTACCAAGATGGGCCTGTATCAGGCATTTAAACCTGAAGTGTTCTTGGATGAAAACTATGTAAACCCAACTGTTGTTATCCGTGGCCATGATGGCAGTATTACCACAGCATTTGGTGACATGCGCGATGATATCTTATTGGAGTTTGAACGTAGAATTTTCAACAACTTAAAGACTGAAGGCAATCCAGTACCAATACCACCTGAAGAAGTGATTCCTGGTTATTTCCGCACAACAGATTATACTCAGGCCGAGATTACAACTATTCTAGGTGAAAGTTTCTTGACCTGGGTAGGGCAAAACAAACTGGATTACAAAACACAGCAGTACATTGCCAACAATCCGTTTACCTACAATTATAGCCAAGCCGGCGATAAAGAAAAAGATTTGCCGTTGCTGGGAGCCTGGCGCGGCATCAGTAGATATTTCTATGATACACTAAGTCCCAACTACACTCCGTGGGAAATGCTGGGCTTTAGCCAACAGCCCGCATGGTGGGAAACACGCTATGGTCCTGCGCCATACACACAGGATAACTTGGTGTTATGGGACGACATACAAGCTGGTATCGTTGCTGATCCAGACGGATATTATATTAAACCTGACTTCGTAAGACCAAACTTATCAACCTACTTCATACCCACCGGCACAGAAGGCCAACTACTGTCTCCATTGGACAGTGTGGTTGGGCAGTATGATCCTAATGCATTCCGCAAGAGCTGGGTAGTCGGCGATGGCGGCCCTGTAGAGGCTGCATGGTGGACCTCCAGTAGTTACCCATTTGCTGTGATGCGCCTGTTGGCACTAACACGCCCGGCAAAATTCTTTAGTTTGTTTGCGGACCGAGACCTTTACAAGTACAGCACAGAATTTGAACAGTATCTGTACAATGGGCGATATCGCTTAGATGCCAATGGCGTTGAGGTGTATGGTGGCAACGTTGATATATCAACAGGTGTTGTTACTCCTGTTAGCAAGGCCAGTTACATCAACTGGATTGTTGATTACAATCAACAGCTGGGTATTAACTCAACACAGGCATTGGAAGAAGCACTGGCAAATCTTGACGTGCGACTGTGCTGGAGAACTGGAAGTTTCACAGATAAAGAATATCTTAAAATATACACAGAACGTTCTAGCCCTAACAGTTTGAATTCAAGTTTGCTGTTGCCCGACGAAAGTTACGACTTGATGTTGTACAAAAACTCACCGTTTGCCAGTGTGGCATACAGTGCAGTGATCGTTCAACTGACCGATGCAGGATATGCAGTATTTGGCTACAGCACAACTGATCCTTACTTTGACATTTATGCAAGCCGCACCAGCGGCGAGTTACAAACTATCAGCGCCGGCGGCAGTACAGTGCGTGTTCCACGACAATACACAAACGATATTGTGCAAGTTCCATACGGATTTGTGTTTACCAACCAATCAAGTGTGGTTGATTTCTTGTTGAGTTATGGACAATACTTGACCACGCAAGGTCTAGTGTTTGACACACGAGAAAACGGTTACACACTTGACTGGAAACAAATGGCCAGTGAGTTTCTTTATTGGGCAAACCAAGGCTGGGCTGTTGACAGTTTAATTAATTTAAATCCGGCAGCACTGCAATTGACTGCAGAAAGACCCGGAGCAGTGGTTGACAGCATCAGTGTTCAAAATCCAGAAAACATGTTGTTGGATCAAAACCGTACACCGTTTGATGCTAGAAATTTGGTAATTGAACGATTGGAAAACAGATTCACAATAAATGGCACAAACAACCAGGCAATTTCTTATGTTAAATTACAATTTGTTAGCTATGAAGACATTGTAATACTCAACAACGTTAGTATTTTTGCAGACTTAATTTATAATCCCCCAACCGGCGCACGACAGACTCGTGTTTATGTTAGTGCTATCACAACCACTGAGTGGAACGGAACATTAAATGCACAGGGCTTTGTGCTCAACCGAGACAATGTCAAAGAGTGGGCTCCGAATATCAAGTATGCTAAGGGCGAAATTGTTCTGTACAAAAACCTCTATTGGTCTGCACAAGATATTATTCAACCCAAGCGAGAATTTGCCTATTCTGACTGGGTCAAGAGCGATTATACCAAGATACAAAAAGGCCTTTTGCCCAACATCGCAAACAAAGCAGATCAGTTAGAGAACAGTTATAACACACAAACTGCAAACCTAGAAGCTGACAACGATCTACTGAGCTTTGGATTAATTGGATTCCAACCAAGAGACTATATGGTTGCATTGAATCTTGACGATACCAGTCAAGTCAACTTGTATCAACAATTCATTGGCACCAAAGGAACAATATTAAGTGCAGAAATATTCACCGGTGCTAATCTTGCCAAAGAAATTGCTGACTATCAAATTTACGAAAACTGGGCTGTACTACGCGGCACATATGGAGCAAACGCAAATCGCAGCTATGTTGAGTTGAGATTAAACGAAGCACTGTTACAAAGTGACCCAGCCACTGTGCAGATAATTGAGCCAGGCGAATCAAGTTTGGCAAATCAAACTGTGCTGTTAAATGACGTATGGCGCGAAAGTTATAAATTAACTTCTCCAGACTTTTTAACAACTACCACAACTCAGATCACTGACACAGCATTGCCAAGCGCAGGCTATGTCAACATCAACGACGTTGATATAACAGTATTCTCCTTGGATGATCCAAGCACTATTGCCGCAAACTTAGACACCATCGGTAACGGCACTAAAATATGGGTGGCCAAAACCAACAGCTACGATTGGAATATATATCGTGCTACTCAAGTGCCAGGTAGAATTACTCGTGTGACCGACAACCTTGATGGCACTAGTTTAGTAGCATTTACTCAAGTACATAAATTATCTCTAGGCGATATCCTAATTGTTCGATTCTTCAACGACGCCTTTAACGGCGTATATCGAGTACTGACTACCCCTACCCCAACCACGCTCACTGTGGCCTACACATTCCCAAATGGCAATCAAACTACCATAACTGGATCAGGGATAGGATTTTATCTTGACACCATGCGTGTCGCCCAGGCCAGTGACATTGGCACATTGTCCTTTGCCAACGACTTGATTCCAGGTGCAATGGCCTGGGTTGATAACAACGGTTCTGGACTATGGGAAGTACTTGAAAAACAAAATGTTTTTGCCGCCGGCTATGCACTTGAGCCAAGCAATCTAGTGCTTGACAGTGGGTATGGCACAAGTATTGCCCAAGCATACGAAAATATTGCAGCATTGGTTGGCGCACCATTGTACGATGGTGGTGTTGGTGCAATTTACCCATACCTGCGTGGCCAGGGTAATTTATATGAAGCAAGTCCATTAATGCAACTAGGAACTGCTGACACAGTGGGATATGGCAGTGCATTGGCAATTGGTTACCAAGACTGGGCCATTGTGGGTGCCCCTCAAAGTTATAGTGGCGTCGGTTATGTAGCGATACTCTACCGAGCACCTGCAAGTAATACATTCTTGCAAACGCAACTGTTGATTGCACCTGATTACCTAGCAAGTGCCGGCAGTTTTGGTTCGTCAGTGGCCATCAGCCGAGATGAACGTTGGGCGTATGTTGGCGCTCCTGCACAAGATGCAGTGTATGCATATGGTCGCGTTGATTTAGAAATTCAAGAAGTAACGTATATCGGCGATAGCGTTACTACATCATTTAATTACAGCAATAATTTAGTGTTTGATCTAGCACACCCAGCACAGATCACTGTATTGCTTAATAACTCTATACAGCAGTACGGAGTTGACTACGATCTAAGCGCGACCTCGGTAATATTTAACACTGCTCCGCTTCAAGATTTACCAATTGTGATAACACGAAATATGTTATCACAATTGGATGCCGAAACATATTATAATGTTGAACAAGACTCAACAGACGGTTCCGGTATACTTGCAACATTTACAGTTGAGAGAGTTCGCGGAGACTATGAAGTTACAATTACCGGTCCAGGCGTATTCTACCAAATTGGAGACACACTTACCATTGACGCGGCCACCATTGGCGGAGGCACGTCGCCTGCAAATGATTTAGTCATTACTATAACTGCTATTGAAGGCAGCGGAGCAATCACTGGATTTACATATTCTGGTTCAGGCGTTTCAAACACATCTGTATTTGATTTAAGTACAACGCTGTACACTGCTACAAATCTTAATTCTTTCAGTGTTCGTGTCAACGGCGTACTACAACGTCCTTATATTGATTATACATTTGCAGGAACTACATTAACTTTTGTTACATTACCAGCGGCTGGCACCAAAATTGAGGTTGAAACTGGTTCATATTTTGCATACGTTGAAACTATGACTGGTCCGGCAGGTTCTGGATTTGGAACAAGTGTAGCAACAGCAACAGATGGACAGCAAATAGTAATTGGTGCGCCAACAGATGTAAACAATGCGTTGATCAATGGCAGCACATATGTGTACGATCGCAGTGTCGCAAGATATCAAGTTGGTGTTGGTGAAACAGCAGTGACAACTTTCGCACTGCCCGCTGGGTTCAACACTCCAGTATCTGTGACGCTCAATAATGCGTTCTTAACTGATGCTGATCAAATCTTGGGCGGACAATTTACAGTGTCTGGCAGTGATGTAATATTAGAAGATAATGTAACATTGGCAGTGGGCGACATAATTGAAGTTGAAAGCAATATTTTCCAGTTGGTGCAGAAGATTACAATTAACAAGCCATTTGATCAAGCAAGTTTTGGCAGTTCGGTTGACCTGTGCTCAAATAATTGCAGTATCTATGTTGGTGCACCAACTGATGGCACAGTGTTACCAGGTGCTGGCAGTGTACAACGCAGTGTAAATCAATCTCGTGTGTACGGAGTAATATCATCTCTAATTCCAAATCCTGTGTTGACAGGTGGCGATACACTGCGTATTGACAACTATGAAATCGTAATTCCCAACAGCCCCAACAACACTGTAGCCGGGGTTGTTGACGCCATTAACACTGCCAACGAAGGTGTTGGCATTCCCAATGTACGAGCTTCTGCTCCGGGCGATTTATTCTTTGTAGGCGACGGGGTTGTAAAAACATATGACATTGGTGTAACTTACTCACAATACACCACTTACAATCCGTTGGTATATGTTGACACTGTAGTGCAAATTCTCAATGTTGACTATACGTACAACAACAGCACTGGTATTATTAGTTTTATTACTGCTCCTGCTGAACAATCTAGCATACGTGTGGTGCAAGGAATATTGACACTGAATGTTATAAATTTAGCGGCTGTGTTATCAAACACACGTTTGACTGTGTTGCCTGGTGTAGTTGGCACAGCGTTTGCTGACTTTGGATTTGTAGATTATGTTTACACACAGACCATAACAAGTCCTGCACCCACCATTGATGCATATTTTGGCGATGAAGTGGTCATTGACACAACCGCAACAACCCTAGTAGTTGGTGCGCCAAGAGGCAACTTGTACCAACCAGTTACATTTGACAACAACACAACTTATTTTGACGACCGCAGTACAGTGTTCTCAACAGTGGTTGTGCAAAGTGGTGTAACATACACATTTGATTATCTACCAAGCGCAACTGACTCTGCCACCAACCCGGGCCAGTTTGTATTTGGCCAGCAAATGTACGACGACAGCATTATTGAACTAGACCAGTACGGCACTGCTATCAGTTATGTAACAGGCAGATTGTTGATTGGATCACCTGGAAGTGATTTTGGAGACAGTAGCAATGCCAACTATGGCCGTGTTAGTGTGTTTGAAAATGCCGACAGAACCCCTGCCTGGACAGTGAAACACATACAACAACCAGTGGTTGATATTGCGTTGTTAAATTCTGTTTATCTGTATGACAAGCTAGAATCTACTATTACGTCGTATTTGGATTTTATTGATCCGTTGCAAGGCAAAATTCTTGGTGTTGCAAGAGAAAACATTGATTACATTGGCGCAGTGGATCCTGCCAATTACAACATTGGACCTATTCGCAACGTTGGCAATCCCTGGGCCGCTGCAAGAATTGGAGAAATTTGGTGGGACACTAATTCAGTGCGCTTTATTGATCCCAACCAAGATGATATTGTGTATGCAAGTCGCCGATGGAGTCAAATATTCCCTGGCAGTAGCGTGGACATTTATCAATGGATTGAAAGTGATGTAACGCCTGCCAACTACGCAGGACCAGGTACTCCACTGAGTGTGTTAAGTTACACAGCCCGCTCTGAACTCAACACTGATAATATTTTTGCAACTCGTTATTATTTCTGGGTGCGTAATATCTCCACAGTGGTGACCACAGCAAACAAAAAGTTAAGCATAAATGCCATTGCCAATTACATAGCAAATCCACGTGCCAGTGGAATCGCCTACCTGGCACCGCTGAATGCAAGCACTGTTGCAATTTATAATGTGATTGGTTTAATCAGTGCCCAAGATACAATTTTGCACGTTGAGTATGATCGTATCAAGAACGATGACAATGTACACCAAGAATATGAGTTGATTGCAGATGGTGTTGCTGACAGTTTCTTAAGTGCTAGCCTTTATTTAAAATTACAAGATAGTTTGAGTGGCATCAACGCCATTGGTTCACAGGTGCCTGATCCCAGTTTAAGTCCTGCAGAACGTTACGGTGTTGAGTTTAGACCTCGACAAAGCATGTTTGTTGATCGATTTGCAGCATTGAAAAATTATTTTGGATATGCCAATCGAATACTGGCAAATTATCCAATATCTGAAACAAAAAGTTTCACACTGCTGAACAGCAAAGACCCTGAGCCAACTACAATTCAGGTCTACTATGCTGGAACATTCAACACAGGTAACACTTACACAATTTCCTATGTGGGCACCACTGATTTTACTGCAATCGGTGCAGCCAGTAACACAATTGGGGTTTCGTTTGTGGCCACCGGTTCAGGCGAAGGCTCGGGCACTGCTACATTTGTCAATTGGAACTTGCGTGTTGCTGACTTGACAGAATTAGGTTATCAAAATTTATCAATTGTTCCTATTGGTTACCGATACTTGGTAACCGCAGACTCCAGTAACTTTGGTTTCTGGACCATATATGATGTTACTGCTGGACCGCTTGTTGGATCTAAAGAACTCAGACTTGTTCGTGTGCAAAATTATGATACCAGCCGCTATTGGAGTTATATCAACTGGTATACGCCGGGTTACAACAGCACACTAAATCCTGTTGCAACTGTTAAAAATTATGCAGAACTCGCCGAGATAACATTCAACACTGCCCCAGTTGGTGCAAGTGTCAAGGTAACAAATGCGCCTGCGGGTAAATTTGAAATTTATCAGCGTACACTGACAAGTTGGGACCGTGTGGGACTTGAAGACGGAACCATTGAGCTCAGTGCAGAATTATGGAACTACGCACTTGGCAACTTTGGATTTGACGTTGAAGTGTTTGATGCACAGTATTTTGACCAAGAACCAGTGATTGAAACACGTAAGATTGTTCAGGCAATTAATCAACAACTGTTTATCGACGAATTGGCAATCAATCGCAACCGTTCGTTGATATTGATGTTTGAGTTTATCATGAGTGAGTTTTCTGCTCCTGCTTGGTTATTAAAAACCAGCCTGATTGATGTTAACCACCGAATTCGTTCACTGATTCCGTATCAAGCATATCGTCAAGACAATCAAGACTTTGTGTTAAATTACATTCAAGAAGTCAAGCCGTACCACACACAAATTCGTGAGTTTAATTTGCAGTACATCGGAGATGATGAGTATCCAGGCGCAGTAACTGACTTTGACAATCCTGCGTTCTTTGATGAGACCTTGACTGTGCCTCAATTCATTGCACCGGTACTGTTGCCATACACACAGTCAACAGCAAATAGCCCAACCAATCCTGATGCAGATACTGCATCAAACGCTGAGATATGGACAGAAACTCCTTGGACAAACTGGTATAATAACTACACGTTAACAGTTCAATCAGTTGTTATCACCAACACTGGTTCGGGGTATACTGTTGCGCCAACAATTACCGTCACTGGCGATGCCACTACGCCTGCAGAAATGACTGCTGTTGTTAACAGTGCAGGACAGGTAGTAAGCATTGACATTGTGAATTATGGCAGCGGATATATTACCACCCCAATCATAACTTTTGTAGGCGGCAACGGATCAGGTGCCGCAGCCGCAGTTGTCATGGGCAACGACTTGGTTCGTCAGATAAAAACCACAATGAAATATGATAGATATCAGTATGTGTCTACCATTCAAGAATGGCAACCAAATGTAAATTATGACGATGGCACACAAGTTAGATATGTGGACCGTGTGTGGCAAGCAAACAGTCCAGACAGCACAGGTGTACAAACTGCTACATTTGATCCTCTAGACTGGATACTGGTAAATGCTGGCACATTGTCCGGCGTTGACCGTACTATGGGTTTCTACACTCCTACTGTTAATCAACCCGGATTGAGTTTGCCATTGCTGATTGACGGAGTTGAATATCCAGGCGTTCAGGTATTTGGTGTTGGTTACGATCAATATCCCGGATTTGACGTGGCACCGTATGACTCAACACCGTTTGACAACTTGACATATGGTCCAGAAGGTCGTCCAACATTTGATCAGACCATACTGGATACTATTTTTGAAAGTCCCTACACAGATCCTTACCTGGGAACACGGCCCACCAGTATCAACATTGAAGGCGGTGAATACATTGATGTGTTCAGCAGTTATGCGCCAGAAGAACTGGTGCCTGGCAGTGAATTTGATACTCTTGATATACGTGTTTACACCACACCTGGGGCTGATTGGGCACGTGATGGGCACGGCTTCCGCGCAGAAGTGCGCAAGTTTACTGTTACGTCTAGCGGCCAAACTTTAAGTTTTGCCGACATTGCTCCTGTCCCTGCAACAATGTTAGTTGTAAATCAAACAACAGGACTTGACTTGATCATTGGCACAGATTACACAGCAAACTGGGCAGAACAAACTATCACGTTGGATTCCGGTGTGGTAGTTGGCAGCGAAATAGTAATCACAATGTATTCAATTGGTGGCGGCAATCAACTGTTCAAACAGTCATTTAATGGCGCAGAAGTTGGTAGTTCAGTTGTTGTACCAGTGAAATACTCGTTGATTACTCAATTTGTAATTTTTGCCAATGGTGTGTTGACCACAGACTATACATTTGTGCCTTACAGCACCACCAGCACCGAAGTGGTGTTTACCACACCGTACACCATCAACGATTACTTGATGATCAGTGCCATTGGACCAACAACAATTGACGACACCGAAATTGACTACAGTTGGTCCGTGCCTGTCACACAGTATATTACAGGGGTGTCAGGTGTGTTAGAGTACGACTTGACCAACAGCATGGAGTACACTAACCCAGACAATTTAGTTGTTACTTTTAACGGTATCCGTGCTAGAACGTCTGCAGGCATTGAATACCTGGCTGATGGCACAACAGACTACCTGTTACCAACACGACTGGGTTTTTCACAATCACTTATTGCAGACAACGAAGTTCGCGTGTATGTAAATAATATTCCGCAAGTGTTGGGCGTAGACTTCACAGTTGAGCCTTATGATCCTATCACTCCACGTGCAGTGATGTTTACTACACCATTGACATTGGGTGAAAAGATTTTAATTTGTGTCACAACAAACACACAAGTGTCAGTTGTTGGCACCCAATTATTATTCAATACATATACTGGAATGATACCATCCAATGGAGATATCATTGCAGTAACAAGTTGGAATGATACTCGTCAACAAGACATACTAACACAAGTTTACGTTGGTCCAGTAACTGGATCTGCATTATTTGCGGAGCCCTACGACACTACTGATTATGATGTTGGACTTGTAACTGACGCAGCCGGATCTTATGACTATTCAGCAGTGCAAAGTGTCACACGCAATGATTTATATCTGAATAGAACAATTCTCAATCCTGATCGCCTGTGGGTGACACTGAATGGTCTTCAGATATTTGTCAACGATGGATTTACCATTGTCAACAACACAATAGTATTGGCCAATGGCTATGTTATGTCCGCCACAGACGTTGTGATGATCACTGAGTTTACCAACAGCGTTGCGCCCGAAGCTATGGCATTCCGTATATTCCAAGACATGCGTGGGGTCCAGGCCACGTACCGTATCACACCTGCTACAACAACGTATCTGGTCCAACCACTCAGCACCACCGACGACGTCATATATGTACACAATGCGGCTGCACTGAATCAACCAAATTTGGCAGCAAATATATGGGGATTACTGACTATCAATGGTGAACGTATCATGTACCGTAACCGTGACACTGCGGCCAACACAGTGAGTGGACTGCGACGCGGCACTGCTGGTACAGGCGTTGCTAGTCATGCAGTTGACACGGATGTGTATAATATCAGTCGTGGCAACTTGTTGCCACCTCAGTTCCAAGATTACCTTGTAAGTAATCTTGACAACGACATTTTGTTGTATCCAATACTGGGCAACGGAACAAATACTGTATTTGTGGCCGAGCATGTAGATGTGTCTAATTTGGATGACAGTACCACCATAGAAGAAGCAGTGGAAGTTTACGTGGGCGGTATACGACAATACGGCGGATATGCTGTGATAGATCCAGGCCCAATGTGTACAGTAGAATTTGATACAGCGCCACCAGAAGGTGTACAAGTTACTATTTTGGTACGCAGAGGCGTATCTTGGTATGCACCTGGAATCAATACACCAAGTAATGGTGTGGCATTGCAAGATACTGAAACACAGGCCGCAAGGTTTTTACGTGGTGAATAATCAAGGTAAATAAAGCATGAATCAAAGTACACAACCTCAACAGCCAGTGGCACCGGCTAAGAAACCCAATGAAACAGGATCGATTTCTGTTGAAGGGCATATTCGTATTTTTGACCCAAAAACCAAGGAAGTCATAGTGGAGAAGCGAGCATGATAATTCAGCCCGGCCTGGCCAAAATTGAAGGATTTGTAAAAATCCATGACCCTGTTACCGGCAAAGTATTGGTAGACAAAAAGAACGCAATTCATTACGAAAATATATCCTATGCCATGGCTCAAACGCTGAGCAATCGCACTAGTGCTCAGGGCGGCGGCTGGATATATTCCATGGCGTTTGGCAACGGTGGATCCAGTGTAGACCCCACAGGTATTATCACCTATTTGCCCCCTAACACAACAGGACAAAATGCCACATTGTATAATGAAACTTATGCCAAAGTGGTAGATGATAATTCTGCAGCCAACACTGACAGTGCCAATAACAAAATGACAGTGTTGCACACATCTGGTAAAGTTTACACAGATATTTTAGTAACATGCCTGTTGGACTACGGCGAACCACCCGGTCAACAAGCATTTGATAACAGTACAAACTTCAACGGTGAGTACGTGTTTGACGAACTAGGACTTAAAACATGGAACGGAGCGGCAGATAATTTGCGTCTTATCACCCATGTAATATTTCATCCGGTACAAAAGAGTTTGAACAGACAGATACAGATTGATTATACAATTCGTATCCAGACGCTGACAAACCTTAGTGCGGCATAAATATAGATATATAATTGCATTATAAATACAATTAACGGAGTAAGATACAAATGGCATATACAATCAATCTAACTGACGGTACCTTATTTGCTACTATTGCAGATGGTACCATTAACACTTCTAGTAACATGGTACTAGTTGGTAAAAATTACGCAGGTTACGGTGAATTTTTAGACGAGAACTTTATCCACTTGTTGGAAAATGCGTCTAACACAACTGCCCCAACTGCGCCGTTGACTGGTCAACTTTGGTGGGACAAAGCCAATGGATTGATGAAAGTATACAATGGTTCTGCGTTCAAAGTTGTTTCGGCCGCAACTGCATCATCCACTGCACCAACTGGCAACGTGCAAGGTGATCTGTGGTACGACACAGTAAATGCACAGTTAAAAGTATGGACAGGCACAGCCTGGTTGTTGGTTGGTCCGCAGTTTACAGCAGGCACAGGCACAACAGGTGCTATTGTTGGCACAATCACTGACAATACTTCTGTTAGTCACGTGGTAATTGAATTGTATGTGAACAACAGCATTGTGGGAATTGTCAGTAAAGATGCCGCATTTACTCCACAAGTACCTCTTACAGGATTTACAACAGTACGCCCGGGTATTACATTAAGCACACTGGTAGGAGCGCAGGTTCCGTTGTTCCAAGGCACAGCAACAGATTCACAATTGCTCGACGGTATTGACTCAACTGGTTTCTTGCTAAGAAATCAAAATCAAACTACAACAGGCACGTTCGGTGTGTTAAACAACACTGGACTCACAGTTGGTGTAAATCAAGATTTCCGTATTGGTGTCACTGGAACAGCGGCAACAATTTATAATCAAACTACCAATGGTAACATTGCATTTAATGTCAACATTGCAGGTACACCAACACAGGTAATGTTGATCAATGGTGCAACTGGTATTGTGTCAGGTGCAAACGGCATCTATGCCAACTACGCCGACGTTGCTGAACGCTTTGCTGCTGATGAAGTGTTGACAGCAGGAACAGTGGTTGAACTAGGCGGCTCCAACGAAATTACCAGAGTTACCGACGAATTAAGCGAAAGTGTGTTCGGAGTCATAAGTACACGAGCAGCCTATTTAATGAATGCCGTTGCTGGAACTGACGAAACTCACCCCCCTGTTGCGATGACAGGTCGCGTTCCGGTTAACACCATCGGTGTTGTACGCAAAGGAGATAGGCTAGTATCTGCAGGCAATGGACTTGCTCGAGCTGCCCAACCAGGCGAAGCTACAGCGTTTAATGTTATTGGCAGATCCTTAGACAACAAAGCATCCACTGAGCAAGGCACAGTAGAAGCAATTGTTAAGATTAATTAATAGGATAAAAAATGACATATACCGCAGGAAGTCTAATAGTAGCCACAGACTACAACGGATTCGTTAGCACCAACGGAGCAAACGTAAACGGAATTTGGTCCACTGGCGCTGCCACAGCCGGATACGGCGAAACAGCACTGAGCACAGTGAGCACTGGAGCCACTATTTCGGCCACTGAGTGGTCCACATTGAATAGTAAAGTTTCAGCAATGGCCAGCCATCAAGGCACTACCATCACCAGCAGAACAAACCCTGTTGTTGGTGACACCATTGCAATTTTAGCCAACATGAACACTGACATCACAAACATTACTTCTGCACGTGGTAATGCCGCTGCTAGTGGCGCACAAACAACTACATTCTCTGGTACTACCAGCAAAACATCTAACACAGGTTCTGGATCTACTGCTTGGACAATTACTTTTACTCACACTATAACCTGGGCCAGTGCCAATGCTGCTCGTTATTTCTTCAACGCTGGCGGCCGTATCAAGTGGGAAACAAGCAAGACTTCAACAGGTAACTTGGCTGATGCTGAATGGAATGACTTGGCCAACACACTGGTTGGTGACATCTATATCACAGCCGGCAGTGTACTAAGCCCGCAAACAATTGCTGCCACCAGTTATACCGGCACTACAAAGGTAGGCGGAACTGGTACACCGGTTACATTAACTACCTCAACTGGCTGGTATAATTTACTAACATCGGACACACTAATTTATAAACAATTTGCAGATACTGCTCCGTACACAGGACAGTTTATTGCAGTAAATGCCAAAACAGCAGGTTCTGGAACACAACTAGTATTGACCACAACCTGGGTTGATCCAGGCGGTTCTGGCACAGGTTCCAGCGACGTGATTACAGGCGGAACTGCAACTACATCACCATTCTCAGCATTTGGCACAGCACCTGCCACAGTGGTCACACTGTTTGTTCCAAGCTCAACTTACTTGACCAGCGCCGCTTGGGGAACACCAACTATTGCAGCCGCAGTTGCTTGATTGAACTGTAGCGGTTTACCAAAAGGGCCTCCGGGCCCTTTACTTTTATCTACATTTCCTGTATAATAAACAATATGAATACTGAACAATTGATTGCACACGGTCGTGCCCGTTTTGATCACGTGGCCGCCCGACGACTGCTAAAAGAAAAATATCAAGCCCGAATGTTATTTGCTTATGCTGGTGGTATGTGGTGTGCCGGCCCGGAATTACATAATATGATATTCACTAGTGGCCGCATAGGTGAAATTGTACTGCCAGACTTGTACGAAAACCCAGTTAAAATTGATTCAAAAGAATTAATGACATTGAGTCAACAACGTTGGCAAGAACAGATGAATGCCTGGTTGATCGAATACGAAGAACTTAACAAACAAAGATGACCACTGGCGCACTAATATTTGCATTTAACAACGAGCAAACTGATTATCTTTCTATGGCAGCATGGTCTGCCAAAAACATACACAGGCATCTTGGAATCCCTGTGGCTGTTGTAACTGATTATGAAAACCCGCTAGGCGACTTTGATTATGTTATAAACGCCCAAGCACAAAGTGGTGGTCAACGTTATTTTTCAGATTATGATACCAATGTAACCTGGCACAATACCAATCGCATGGATGCGTACACATTAAGCCCCTGGAATCAAACACTTGTGTTAGACGCTGACTATGTTGTAGCAAGCAATCATCTGTCTAGTATATTAAAAAGCCGTCAAGATTTCATGTGCTATCGCTGGGCTCGGGATGTAACAGGACTGCAAACTTTTGAAGATTTAAACTACTTTGGCAATCATCGCATGCCCATGTGGTGGGCCACTGTAATGATGTTCCGTCGTAGTGCCAGCACAGAATTGTTATTTGACACAATGCAAATGGTACGAGACAACTGGACACACTACAGGAACTTGTACAAGAATCCCGTTTCAACCTATAGAAATGATCACGCACTTAGCATTGCGTTAAATACTTTAAATGGACACACATTGTGTGTTGATGAGATTCCAGGGACACTAGCAAGTCTTACCCCAGAACATCGCTTGACTCAACTTGATGCGGATTCTTACAGAGTAGACTTTTTGACACCCGACAAAAAAGCACGATGGATTACACTAACACAAGATTTCCATGCCATGGGCAAACAACAACTAGGAGCCATCGTTGCCAATAGTCTCTGAACGTGGATATCTTATTCCTGCTGTTAACACAGACACAGTAGATTATGTTGCTTGCGCCGAGCAGTTGGCTGATAGTATACGAGTATGGCATCCAGATGCCAACATAACAATACTGACAAAAGAAATGTTGCCATATGGCGACTTAGGCGGCTATGCCAATGACTGGCAGGTGTTTCGTGCCAGTCCATATAGACAAACAATCAAACTAGAAGCAGACATGATTGCTGCCAGCCCTGTTGACCACTGGTGGACTCTGTTTGAGCATCGTGATGTTGTGATCAGTCAAGGTTGTAGAGACTTTTATGATCAACCTGGTACCAGTAGATATTATCGTCGACTGTTTGACGAAAACAATTTGCCAGATGTATACAACGCAATAACTTATTGGCGTTTAAGTAAAACAGCACAGGATTTTTTTAATCTAGTAGAGAAAATTTTTTCAAACTGGAGTTCCTACAAGACTTTGTTGAAGTTTCCAGAAGAAGTTCCCAGTACAGATGTGGTGTATGCTATGGCCGCACAGATCATTGGTCCAGAACTGGTCACACTGCCCCCGGGTCTTGGTCCAACCATAGTGCATATGAAACAACATATAATCAGCACCCACACTGATGATTGGACCGAAGAACTAGTGTGGGAAAATACCGATCCGGGTGTGCGGATCAACACAGTAGCACAATGGGGACTTGTGCATTATCATAATAAAGATTGGAGATTGCTTTGAGTAAAGAAGAAGATAAATTTAAAAAAAGTAAACGTCTATTAAAAGATGAAAATGCAGTGGCCCGACAAGTTAAGATTGCTAAAGCACACGGCATGACCGACAAAGATCTAGCAGTAAAAGAACCACACCGATTGGCCAAGCATCATGTGATGGATTGTGGTAATCCACAATGTCCATTGTGCGGTAATCCTCGCAGAACACACAAAGACACACTGACAGCACAGGAAAAAAGACTTTTCCAAGATGTTGACAAAACAACAGACCGACACTCAAACGGTATTCCGCCTGCAGATGAATGAAACAACTGAAAATTTTTGGCTGGCACTAGCAGAGCCTGCACCGGAACCTGTGCCTATCTTTTTTAGGTTATACTACAATGAGCGTGGTGAGCCAGTATCTTACAGCATGGAAGATTTGCCAGGTAATTATATAGAGATTGATGCAGAAACATACCACCGCAGTTCTTTTAATGTTCGAGTTGTTGACGGCAAATTAGTGCCGGTTGTGTACAAAAGACCCGTTAGCAAGTTAAAACCCAGCACAGCAGGAACCGCGTGTGCGCCTAACAATGTTTCTGTTGTTGTTGCAGAAGATCGCCCACATACTAAATGGAGTTTAAAATCAAATGAATCAAATTGATGTAGCAGACCTAGACTGCATCTACTTAACCTACGACGAACCACAGAAGGAAGAATTCTGGGTAAAGATTCGCAACATGGTGCCTTGGGCAAAACGTGTTGACGGAGTCAAAGGGTCAGATGCCGCACACAAAGCTGCCGCAGCCGCAAGTGACACAGAGCGTTTTATCTTAATTGATGGCGACAACATGCCGTACCCAGAGTTCTTTAATCAAACCCTAACGTTCCCTACCGCTGACTATGAACGTGCAGTATTCCGTTGGAGAGCATGTAACAACATCAACGGACTCATGTATGGCAATGGAGGTATGAGTTCTTGGACACGCACATTTGTCAACGAAATGAAAACACACGAGAACACAGATGGCACAGCCGCTACCGAAGTAGAGTTTTGTTTTGATCCTTTATACTGGGCCATGCATGATTGCTACAGCACAACCTATCCCAATGGTTCAGCGTTTCATGCTTGGCGAGCCGGCTTCCGTGAAGGTGTTAAGATGTGCTTGAACAAGGGTGTGCGTCCCACTGTGGCAGAGTTCAAGAACCGTGTGCACCAACGCAACCTAGACAACTTGACTGTGTGGCACAACGTAGGTCGTGATGCTGAACATGGAGTTTGGGCCATTGCTGGCGCAAGAATGGGCACATACATGACCATGCTGACCAACTGGGACTACAAACAAGTACAATGGTTTGATTCGTTAAATGAGTTGTGGGAAACAGTCAAAGATACCGAGCCTGAACTACTGTTGGGCCGTGTAGCCGAAGAACTAAGCACACAGTTAGACTTGCCAATGGTGTGGTATGAAGAAGAAGCCAGCAAGTTCTTTAAACATCATTATCGTAGCGGCTGGCATAACCAAGGTGTTATGATTCGCGAAATTGATGTAATTAGAAAGCAAGAAGGCTGGTAATGCAAAAACGATTGCTTTTAGATGGGTGTAGTTTTACCTATGGACTTAATTTGCTACACAATCAAAAATTAGAGCAGCACTTTGTTGAATCAGGATACGAAGTAGTTAATTTGTCACGCCCAGGTAAAAGCAATTCGGCTATTTCGTTAGACCTGTACAACAATATGGATTCTTGCGACTTATTAGTAGTAGGATGGACCTTTAGTTCTCGGTGGCATTTAAAATACCACAATCTTGACATTGATTTACTAGCCACTAGAGAACATGTAGAATTGCCCTACACGGTAGACAGTAGATTAATAGAACAAAGTTATCAAGAGTTGCATCGGTCTTTCTACAGTTTATTTGATGCAACACATTGGAATCAACAAAGTGATATGCTAATAGACAATACAGCGGCACTGGCAGCACATCGCGGCAAACAAGCAGTATTTTTCAGCTGGGAATCTAGAAAAGTTGCATGTGATATGCATTACCCGCATGTGCCATCCTCGCATCGACTGCCTTGTGGACACTTAAATGCAGACGGCACAACCAATCTATATAATACGTTAACACATCTAATAGAACAATGAGCACCGGCGATCAAAGTAAATTTATGAGTCTGGCAGAGCAGATGAAAGAGGATCTTGGTCCTGCATTGTGCCTGGCCAAGTGGAAGCAAGTAAGTCTACATCTACCCACCGGGCTTAATAATTCGTGTTACCATCCGCCATTACATCCAATCTCTGCCAACGATTTACAACGCCCAGGCGGCATACATAATACTGAGCATAAAAAACAACAACGCATGATGATGATTCGCGGCGAAAAGCCCACTGAGTGTCAGTACTGTTGGAACATGGAAAATCTAGGCAAACTTTCAGACAGACATTACCGGTCGGGCGAGGCCTGGGCCGCAGTGGACTTTGAAAAAATTAAAAACAGCGTAGGCAATGAAGATGATGTTGTTCCTTCCTATGTAGAAGTTAATTTTAATCATGCATGTAATCTAAAGTGTAGTTATTGCAGTCCACAGTTTAGCAGTAGTTGGGGCGAAGAAATAGACCGATATGGTGCGTTCCCTACTAGCAAGCCGCACAATGCTCCGGAACATTTTGTAGGCAATCGTAAACCTATTCCTGTAAGAGAAGACAATCCTTATGTGGATGCATTTTGGGAATGGTGGCCCGCCCTGTACCCACAGTTAGAACATTTCCGTATGACCGGTGGCGAACCGCTAATGGATCGAAACACTTATCGAGTGTTTGATTATGTATTAGAGCATCCTAGTCCCAAACTACACTTAAATGTAACGTCAAACTTTAGTGTAGAAGATCAACTGTTTAAAAAGTACATGTCCTATGTAAAGCGGTTGTGTACACCCAACATCGAACACTTCATGCAATATGTTAGTTTGGACTCTGGCATAGCACCACAAGCAGAATATATACGTCACGGATTAGATTATGATCGCATGTCCAAGAACGTTGTGGAGTTCCTACAAGACATTCCTTATCGCAACAGTTTGACATTTATTGTTACAATGAATAACTTAACAGTAACAGGACTACAACCTTTGTTAGAATGGATATTAAACCTACGCAAACTATATTCTAACACATATCAACGTGTGTGGTTTGATACTCCTGTGCTACGTGAACCTGCTTGGCAAAGTTTACAAATACTTCCAGAAAGTTATGCACAACAATTAGAACGTGCTAGAGATTACATGCTGGCTAACATGATTACAGAAGCTAACCCTTTACACGGATTTAAAGATTACGAAGTGCAACGTATTGAACGTGATATTGCGTGGATGCGTGAAGGACAACACAAAGATAACTTGGTAGCAAAAGCAGATTTTTATCGTTTCTTTAACGAGCACGATCGCCGACGCGGCACCGACTTTTTAACAGCTTTTCCTGAAATGCGATCATGGTGGGCAGAATGTGAGTACCATGCTCGGCAATCGTAAATTTATTATTGACACCATGAGCGAGGTTTACAGTATGATGAAACCTTACTCAGATGACGAGTTGTGGGATCTAGGCGCTCATGAAATTCAACCCAACTCAATCTATCTGTTAGGCCGCAAGCAAATGGTAGAACACACAGATCGTGTTAGAGAAATGGCTGCTGACCCAACTATAACTGTGATATTTGGTAACAGTGCCGAAGGATCTAAAACGATTGTAGATCAATTGCGTGTGTTAAAAATAGAAGACTTAGTGCTGTCAGGGAAGATATTGCTGTTGAGTGGCGGCGAAATTGAACCTCAATATCCATATTTGTTGCATGAACATTTTATCACACACATACTAGATTATAAAGAAAACATTCAAGCACAACAACGCACTGATGAAATTTTTAACAAAAAAATTAAACCTTATAAATTTTTATTTTTAAACGGGCGGGTACGTTCTCATAGAAAATATCTGCTTGAAAGATTGCGTCAACTGGGCATTTTAGACAGTGCAATCTGGACCATGTTAGATGGCCGAATTCCAACTAATCAATATTTTAGTCTACATGAAAACGGCATAGATGTAATTGGCCAAAATACTGCGATTAAACAGTTGCCTTCAGAATACGAATTTAAATTTTTTAAGAATAAATCTATTGTGTTGGATTACCCACATAAATTTGCCAAAAATGAATTGTTTGATACTCACTGGGGTGAAATTTATTTAGAACCTGCTCCGTACATTGACACTTATTTTAGTTTGGTAACTGAAACTGTGTTTGAATATCCTTATAGTTTTAGAACAGAAAAAATTGCCAAACCATTGGCAATGGGCCATCCGTGGATCTGTGCTGCCAGTGTGGGATTTTATCGAGACATGCACAAATTGGGATTTCAAACATTTGGACATGTGATAGATGAAAGTTTTGATACAATCGACAATCATCAAGATCGAATGGAAAGAATAGCAATGATAGTCAAAGATTTATGTCAACAAGATCTTGCAAGTTTTCTAAATGAATGCTATAATGTATGTAAATACAATCAACAACACCTTGCAGAATTGCGCACACAGTGTCGCAAAGAGTTTCCTGACCGTTTCCAACAATTTATCAATGAACGATTTAGATTTTAAACATGAAATTTTAGACACCAAGAGTGCAAGTTTTTGTGCGGCCAAATGGTACAATGCTACCATATGGTTGGGAAGTGGACAAACTACCAGTTGCCACCATCCACCGGCACACTCAATTGATCTGGATGCGTTGGCCGCCAATCCTTCTGCGCTACACAACACCGCAAAGAAAAAAGATGATCGGCGACTGATGTTAGCGGGCAAACGTCCCACAGGTTGTGAATACTGCTGGAAGATTGAAGACATGGGCAAAGATTCCGTATCTGACCGTGTGTACAAAAGTAAAATTTACCCTATAGAGGCCTTAAATGATGCATACCAAACCCCCCACACAGAAGATGTCAATCTTCGCACACTTGAAATTGCGTTCGACCGCACTTGCCAATTTGCTTGTTCTTATTGTAACCCTGCTTTCAGTAGCACATGGGTTAATGACATTAAAAAGCACGGACCTTATGTCGGTCTGGTGTCAGATGGGCGTAATCACTTTACTCATGCTCATGCTAGCAGTCAACTATACCGATTTGGTGAAACAAATCCCTACGTTGAAGCGTTCTTTAAATGGTGGGAAACTGACCTACACCGAACGCTCCAAGAACTGAGAATAACCGGTGGCGAGCCGCTGATGAGTGCTGAGACATGGAAACTGATTGATTGGTTTAAAAACAATCCAGGCAGATCAACCACTCGGTTAGCAATCAATTCTAATCTTGGCGCAGATGTTGATGTAGATAGACTTATTGAAAGCACACGTGGCCTGGATGTAGAAATTTACACATCTATGGAGGCTGTTGGTGCTCACGCAGAATACATTCGAGATGGACTAGATTATCACGCTTGGGAAAATAATGTAACTAAACTGTTAGACAGTCACGTAGGTGCAGTACACGTAATGGCCACTATTAATGCATTGTGCTTGACAACATTGCCAATGCTTCTGCATTATGTAGTACAACTTAAATCAAAGTATGGTCGTAAACGTGTTAACTTTACATTAAATATACTGAGATTTCCTAGTTTTCAAAGTCCACTGGTACTGCCCCGGGCATTGCTTACACGTCATATGCTTGACTTATCTAATTTCTTAAAGCGTTGGAAAACGGTTCCAGACATACTGCACGAACACGAAATTAATCACCTACAGCGATTAATTGATTATTTAGATGTAGTAAAAACTCCGCATTCAGACGCATTTGACATGCCTAAGTTACACAATGACTTTAAGCAGTTTTACACACAGTATGACCAACGCCGCGGAAAAAGTTTTAAAGATACATTTAAAGACAGTTATCCAATAGACGTAACATTATCAACATGGTATGACTCAATACAAATATAATTCAACAGACCTGGTACGTCCAACAGAACTTTCGGAACGTGAAGAATTTTTATTAAAAGATTCCAAAACATTCTGCATCTACCCTTGGATACACTTACACGCATATCCCACAGGCGAAGCATATCCTTGCTGTCATGCTGAAATGGGTGTGGGCCAAATTGGCAACTGCAGATCAAACACACTGGCAGAAATATGGAACAGTCCAGAACAAAAACAACTCAGAGTTGACATGCTGTCAGAAACCCCCAACCCGGCCTGTGGTCGTTGCTACGAACAGGAAGAGTCGGGATTTTTCAGTGGCCGCAAAAGTGCCAACAAGCACCACGGGCATCATATCAATCGAGTAGGTAATACCAATGCTGCCGGGCAGGTTGATCAATTTGAAATGACCTATTGGGATCTGCGATTTAGTAATCTTTGCAATTTAAGTTGCCGTAGTTGTGGGCATATCTTTAGTAGCAGTTGGTATAAAGATCAATCCGAGTTGGCCGGGCCTGCTTGGGCCAGTCAAAACAAACCTCTTAACTATGCTGGTCGTTATGCCACTGACTTGTGGGAACAACTGATCGAGCATATTGATCACGTGGAGCAGATTTACTTTGCCGGCGGCGAGCCCCTGATGATGGAAGAGCACTACCTGATTCTAGAAGAACTAGAACGTCGTGGTCGCTTTGATGTTAGACTAATATACAATACTAACTTTACACAAACACGACTTAAAGACCGTACAGTATTTGATTACTGGCGCAAGTTTGACAGTGTAGCAGTTGGGGCAAGCCTTGATGCGTCTGGTCCACGCGGTGAGTACATACGCAAAGGCACAGACTGGGCTGTGGTAGAATCAAATCGCAGACAAATGATGGAAATATGCCCCAGAGTAGACTTTTACATCAGTCCCACACTTAGTATTATGAACGCATTACATCTTCCAGACTTTCATAGAGACTGGGTAGAGAAAGGTATGTTAACGCCTCAAGACCTTAATGTAAACATACTGCAAGACCCTGCATATTTAAGAATTGATATTGCGCCCAGCGAATACAAACAACGAATACAGTCTAAATATGAACAGCATTTAGAATGGTTACGACCGTTGGATCAACTGAATCGTGCCACTGTGGGATTTGAAAGCGCCATTACATTTATGAACAGCACTGACAACACACAGCTACTTGACACTTTTTGGCGTAAGACGCACGAGCTTGACAGCATTAGACGAGAACATGTACTTGATGTGTTACCAGAATTAAGAGCAATTAAATGAGTACATGGAACGAATTTTACAATCAGATACGTGATCCGTTGTGGCCCGATTGTGAAAATGAATACGAGTTTAAATCTCTTCCAGAAAACATACAAAAAGAGTGCATTGAAATTTTTGGATATGCGCCAGGCTCTTTTAAAAATAAATCTAAATTACTTAATAAGAAATTTCCTATTGTAACTGATACCGCATGTCAACTTAAATGGACGTGGAGTACTATATTTCTATCCACTGGCAAAACTGCCAGTTGTCACAGAACAAACCATCATAAATTTAACACAGATACGTTTGAATTTCACAATACACCGAGCAAATTAGATGATCGTACTAACATGCTCAACGGGGAATGGCCCAACATTGGATGTGACTATTGTAAAAACATCGAAAAAGCAGGCGGACAAAGTGATAGGATTACCAACTTGGATTTTCCTGGGATTCATGCGCCACCAGAATTAGACCAAGACCCAACAGCAATTCATGTCACTCCGAGAATACTTGAAGTTTATTTTGATAATACATGCAATTTAAAATGTCTTTATTGTGGCCCACATTTCAGTAGCTTGTGGGATGCAGAAAATATTAAATTTGGAGATGCTGCATTTCTTAAAGATGCAAACTTGGAACACAACAAGAAAAAGTTATTTGAATGGTTAAAAATCAACGGTCACAATCTTTCAGTATTTAATATACTAGGCGGTGAACCACTTTATCAAGAAGAATTAGAACAATGCTTGACATTATTTGAACAACATCCATCGCCTGAATTAAAAATACAAATTTTTACCAATTTAAATATTAAACTGTCACGTTTGCAAAAAATTATTGATCGCATTAAACAATTAATTGATAATAACTGTATTAGAGAATTTGAAATTACTGCCAGTCTTGACTGCTGGGGACCGCAACAAGAGTATGTTAGGTATCCGTTAGATCTTCAGGAATGGGAAAAAAACTTTGAATACTTACTAAGTAACTCCTGGATAAATTTAATTGTAAGTTCCACTGTTACTCCTCTAACTATTAAAACACTTCCAGATTTATTGATAAAAATTGCCCAATGGAATAAAGTCAGAACAGTATATCATTATCAAAATTCAGTCAACGACCCAGGCTATATGTTTATTGATATATTTGGAGATATATTTAAAGATGATTTTGATCAAATAATTAAATTAAAACCAGCAAACACACCGGAAGAAATATCTAGTAGAGATTACCTAATAGGCATAGCAAAACAAAGTCAGTCGGTTGCTCCTGACGTTTTTAAAATTGGTCAATTGTTTAATTTTTTAAATAAAATGGATCTACGAAGAAATACCAGTTGGAAGTTTACATTTCCTTGGTTAATTGATGAATTTAAAAAATATGACCTACACACAGAAAGCAATTGAATGAAGGGACTAGCATTAGGATGTAGTCACACTGCAGGAGTAGGAGTATCGGCAACAGAATGTTATGTTTCTTTGTTGTCGACGCATTATAACTGCGAGATTATTAATACTGCTGTGCCAGGCGGAAATGCAGAAAACTGTTTAAAACACCTAGTAGCACAGTTACGTGCAAGAACTCCAGATTTTGTAATAGCACAATGGCCAAATCCCATTAGACGAACACTTTGGATTAATAACAAACCTCAGTGTGAAACTATACAAAGTTCTAGTACTACGTTTCATTTGTTGTTAAAGTCAGGAATTGACAATTTTATTCAGCCTTGGTTGCAGTGTATTATTACTGCAGATACTTTATGTAAGTTTGCCAGAATTAAAATTGTGCATATTATGCTAGAAGATTTAGATTCTAAATATGTTGATGTTCTACATAACAATGATATAACATTACATAGAGATTTAAAAAAACCTGGGCAAACATGGTTATTTGATTCAGCCGGGTCAGACAACCTACATCACTCACCACGTTGTCACGCCCAATGGGCAGAACGATTAATTGGACTATTAAATGAACATACCACATGACACTTTTTGCGTGTTGCCTTGGATCTCACTGGAGGCCAGTCCTGTTGGGACTGTACGTCCTTGCTGTCTGGCCATGGACGAAATCACTGACAGCAACGGAGACAAATATAAACTAGCAACAACTGGATTGGGCGAAATACAAAATAGCCGAGCAATGAAAACTCTGCGAGAAGACTTTCTTGCTGGTAAAAAACCGCAGAACTGCCGTCGTTGCTGGAATGAAGAACGTGCCGGTCGTACCAGCAAACGTATGCACACACTGGACAGACTCAAGCACATGATCGATCGTGATGTTGATTGGACCCAGGATGCAATGCCATTGATGTTCCTGGATCTTAAACTAGGCAACATTTGTAATTTAAAATGTCGTATTTGCGGCTCGTGGAGTAGTAGTCAGTTTGCCGCAGAAGAAATCAAATACAATCGTGCTGAAGATACTCGTGGTAGCTTTGCGTATCAGATGCTTCGAGACGGCGCCTGGCCCAGAGAAAGTGTAGAGTTTTGGACGGACCTGGACCAACACTTGGACAACATACGCTACATTGAGTTCACCGGTGGCGAGCCTTTTATGATTCAAGAGCATTTTCAACTGCTACAAAAATTAGTAGACACTGGCCGTGCAGCACAAGTTGAAATACACTACAACACCAATGGTACACAGTATCCAGAAGAAGGCGAAGCCATCTGGAAACACTTCAAGAATGTTGAAATTGCCATCAGCATCGACGATGTAGCAGAACGGTTTGAATACCAGCGTACCAATGCTGTGTGGTACGAAGTGGTTGAGAATGTAGAGCGTTTTCGCCAACTACGCAGTCGTAACAGTAACATCACATTACAGGCCTGTTGCACTATCAACGTGTTCAATGTGTACTATCTTGAAACTGTGGCCAATTGGTTAATACAACAGGGATTTGATTTTATCTACTGGAACATGATGCACGATGCCTATTACTTTAGTATTAGTACATTGCCAGAATCAGCCAAAGCAGAAATCACTACAAAACTAACCTCTGCAACTGTTCCGCCTAAGATACTTAAAGAGTTTGTCAGTGCGGCCGAGTTTATGAATCGTGGCAACAGTCTAGATGGACATTTGTTACGTATGAATCTACGTGACCTTGACCATAAGAGAAAGCAAAACTTAGCACAAGTGGCACCAGAGTTTGCGGCATTGATCGACTATGACTACAACAAAACCTGACATACTGTGCATGGCGCCATGGACACACACGTATCTAAGTCCACAAACAGAACGGCGTATGTGTTGTGCGTCGAGAGAACCTGCGCAGAGTTTTGAACAGTACATCGACACCGGTGCTGGAACAGGACGTTACACTCCTATTACTTTGGATCAACACTGGAACGGTGAGCACATGCGATCAGTGCGACGTCGCATGATGTCTGGCGAAACATTGCCCGAATGCGATGTATGCAATAGCAAATTGCTAAACACCGACGTTTATCGTAGTTATTTTTGGCATTTGTTCCGACACAAGTATGACGATGTTGTTGCTTCAACAGATGACACCGGGTATACCACAATGAAACCTGTAAGCTGGGACTATCGTTTTAGTAATCTTTGTAACTTTAAATGCAGAACCTGTGGTGATATGCTATCCAGTGCCTGGGAAACAGAACAAAAAACACATGACATGATCAACTGGCACAATCCTAAAAACAATTGGATGCGATCAGATGTACGTCAAGAAATAACTAAGTTTCAGGATAAACAAATTGAGGCAGAATTTGCCGACGCAGTTGAACAACATCGTGTAGAAGAAGTATACTGGGTAGGCGGCGAACCATTGATGTATGAACAGCACTGGCGCTACATGAAAAGAATAGTAGAACTTGGAGATGGAGAAAGAGTATATGCTAGGTACAACACCAATCTTAGTCGCATTGAGTATCGTGGCATTAATTTATATCGTGATATTTTATCTAATATACGCGACTGGCAGATTTGCGCTTCCTTGGACGGAACAGAAGATATCGGAGAATACATACGTACAGGTTTGGAGTATGTATCCTTTTTAAATAATTTTGAGCAAGGACTAGCTTATCAAAAGAACCGAAGACAAATGCGTCTAGACTTTACACTAACACTGCCCGGAATGTTTGAGATTATCAAAATGGAAAAGTTAGCGCAAAAGTATAATGTAGAGTTGCTGGCCAAAGTGATATTCAGTTTCGGTCCTGATATTGTTATGAGTCCATTATCATTGCCACGTGATTTACTAGAACCCTGGATTGACGAGTTATTGCCGCAATGTCACACACAAGTAATGCGAAACATGCTTGCTCAATTGCGCACTCGCCCTACGTTTGCTGAACAATGGCCAGATCAATATGCCGCAGGCATTGCAAAAGGCAAAGCTCGTGTGTTAAAATTAGAACAGATACGTACACAACCAGTCACAATGACAGACATACTGAGCACCCGGCCTGATGTATTAACGTGGTGGATGAATATACAATGATAGATCAAATTGAAATTACTTTAAAAGGCAATGACAACAGCACTACGACAGTGTGGATTGATGTTGCAGATAACAGCTTGAGTCACAAATGGCTTGCCGCATTAAATACCCTAATCCGTAACAATTATCATTTGGAAAAGAATTACTGTTTTTTTGGATTTGTGCAAAGTCAACGCAACGCAGAATACTTAACCGAACAAATGAACAGTAGTATTGCTGCCATTAATGCTGCCAACATTGGATATCATATTGACGATTATTTTTCAACTGCTAATACTATTGCGCCCGATGTAAAGTTAATACATGATAAGTTAAACTATCTACATCGTTACTTTGAAGATTTGCAAGGTATATCGGGTGCAATGAGTCCTTTTTATACCAAAGCAGATCCCGTGACACGATGGCATATAAGACAATTAAATTTGTTATGTCATGAATACGAAAGTCTTGTTCTCAGTATGCGCAAAGTACTTTATACACCTGAATGGCAACGACCTAGTCAACTCATGTGTTGGTTACACGCACCGCGATTTGTGTTAGATGAACAAGATTATGAACTGTTTGGAGTTGAAACAATCAATAGGCCACTGGGTGGAGTTTTTGTAGGCGTAAATAAAGCTGTAGGCAAACACCATTGGGAAGTGTTCAATGATGAAGGACGAGACAGCCGTGTAGGAGAGTTAATAACTACAACGCTAAAACCACAAACAGAAGCCGCCGGCGACTTTGACATTGAATGGGCCAACAATCCTGGCACATTTCCGTGGCAGCAAAAAACCTTGACAGATTTTAGAGTATGGTTAACAAACAACGGGTTTGATCCAGAAGATAAAAGTCTAACCATTGGACATCCGCAGGTGGCACAGGTAGATTTAATCCGTAGTTTTGGAACAGATAACTATGTAGATATATGGAACACCTTAGGAAGTCATCTTAACGTGCATAAAATACGCACCAGTGATGCAACAGCTACATACAGTTATAATTGGACAGATGCAGATTATGCAGATCAACAAATTAAAATAATACAAGGGACATGATATGAACTGGATTAAAAATTTATACAATCGTATTCGTTTAGAAATACGCTATCGTAAAAAACTAAAAGAACTACGTAAACGAGATCCTTTTATCTACAAATGAAGTTGAAAACATATTTGGGTGTCAGTGCCGGGTTTCACGATGCCGCTGTGAGTGTAATTCAGTCTGACGGCAGTGTACTTTTTGCCGGGCATGCAGAACGCTACAGCAAAAACAAAAACGATGCACATCTAAATGATTCGATCATTGCAGAAGCAATGTCATACGCAACTCCGGATGTGATTGCATACTATGAACGTCCGTGGGTCAAAAAACTACAACAACTATATTCGGGACAATATGAGGAAGCCTTTGATTTTGGGAATTTTACTTTGGATCAGTATTTGCATAAACATCTATCTGATACTGTTCATCGGCAGCAACTACTACGATGCCCTAGAAAATATATGTCCCATCATCATAGTCACGCCGCCGCAGGATTCCAATCCAGCCCCTATAACAGGGCCACAGTGGTTGTAATTGATGCCATTGGTGAATTAGACACCGTAACTATCTGGGGAGCAGAATATGATCGATCAGGCATGGCAACGTATAAAAAACTTTGGACACAGCGTTACCCACATTCAATTGGATTGTTCTACTCTGCGGCTACTGGCAGCGTTGGCCTACGCCCACTAGACGAAGAATATATCTTGATGGGTATGGCCGCATATGGCAATGCTAGTCACGCTGTTAAAATGCAAGCATTGGTAGAAGATGTAGACACCATACGCTTTTGTGAAAATCTACACACAGGAATAGACAGTCAATACCTGCAAGATTTAACTGAGTTTGATATTGCCGCAGGTGCACAAGCCATTGCGGAACAATTGATCAACAGCGTGATGCGCAGAGCCAGAGACTTTGGCTGGAGCAACAACTTGGTCTACATGGGCGGTGTTGCTCTCAACTGTAGTGCTAACCGCAACCTAGGAGAATACTTTGATAATATTTGGATTATGCCTTGTCCTGGTGACGCTGGCAGTAGTTTGGGCGCGGCAGCACTTGCATACGGAAAACAGATACATTGGAAAAACGCCTATTTGGGTTGTGTTATTCCGGGTGCTTATCCTGTTGCTGATATTGTATCTTGCTTACTAAGCGATAAAATTGTTGGTGTTGCTAGTGGTCGTGCTGAGTTTGGCCCTAGGGCTCTCGGCAATAGGAGTTTATTAGCAGACCCGCGTGGTGCAGACATAAAGGATCGTGTAAATGATATTAAAAGACGACAGCAATTCAGACCATTTGCGCCGGTTATTTTGGAGGAGCATGTTGATATGTATTTTGATATGCCTCATGGCTTCCATAACAGTAGGTATATGCAAGTCATCGCTCGCTGTAGGCATCCTCACATATTTCCTGCTATCGTTCATAGGGACGGCACTAGTAGGGTACAGACTGTTCCTAAGGATGGCTCCGGAATAAGACAACTGCTAGAAGAATGGTACAAGGCAACAGGTTGTCCTATGTTGCTTAACACAAGTCTTAACATACGTGGCGAACCCATGGTAAATGATCGTGCAGACGCAGATAGATTTGAACAATTATACGGAGTAAAAGTCTGCTCATGACTGATAAACAAGTATTTCCAATCAAAACAGACACAGGATGCTTGCTCAAGTGGGCCTGGAGCACTGTGTACTTAAATCAAGGCACAAGTGCTAGTTGTCACCGTACAGACCAACAACCCATACCTCCAGACAACTTTGAAAGTTTTCATAATCTGCCAAACAAAATAGAAGCCAGGCAAATGATGTTGCGTGGCGAATGGCCACAGGGTGGTTGTCAGTACTGCGAAAAGATTGAAACAGCTGGCGGCATGAGCGACAGACAATATCAATTACATGCTCGTCATGACCTGGATCGTACTCCGCACGAGTTGTTTAAAGATCCAACTACGTTGGAAGTTGTACCTACCATATTAGAAGTATATTTCAACAATGTATGCAACATGGCCTGCTTGTATTGCGGCAGTCACTTTAGTACAAAATGGGAAGAAGAGAACCGACGATTTGGTGTGTTTACACAAGGCAATGTAAACTTTGGGCACAACACACAATCTAATCCCAACTATGAGCGCATGCTGGCAGACTTTTGGCGCTACCTGGAAGAGAAAGATCGTTACAAACACATACGCTACTATCAAATACTGGGTGGCGAGCCTTTCTTCCAGGATGAGTTTGACATCAGCATGGACTTCTGGGAAAGTCATCCCAATCCAGAACTTACATTTAACATTATTACCAACCTAAAGGTACCACCTAAAAAGTTCCAAGCCTACATTGATCGCTTTGGCAAGATGGTTGAGTCTGGCGCACTAAAACGATTGCAAATCACAGGTAGTATAGATGCCTGGGGACCACAAGAAGAATATGTGCGGTGGGGATTAGACTTGGCCGAGTGGACAGAAAACTGGGAATATCTACTAGACAAAGACTGGGTTGTGATGTGCGTGAACAGTGCAGTGTCGGCATTGACAATTAAAACAGCACCTGAGCTAGTGGAAAAGATAAACGAGTGGAACGATCGTCGCAATCCGTGGAATCCTATTAGCTACAGTTTCATGAGTGTGATGACCCCGCCTGAAATGGTTCCAGACATATTTGGACCAGGCGTGTTTGAACAGGACTTTGCACGTTTACTGGCCGCAATGCGAGAACGCAATCCCAGCGAAGTCAGTGCTAAAGAACACATGCGTGGCATTATGAAACAGATTGTAGCAGGACCTCGCAACGCAGAACGTATTGCTGATTTGAAAGTTTATCTGACTGAAATAGATCGACGTCGTGTCACTGATTGGAAACTGTTGTTTCCGTGGCTGATAGAACTATAATAGTCTAGGTTGCTGGGTGCGGACCGTTGGTTGTCCATCTGTTCAAGATCTAATGCTGCCAACACATCCTTACTAGTGGTTGGTTCACGCAATGCTCGGCCTTGTACATGAATCAAGTCCTGTGCTTGATTATAATGCCAACCCGGATCAATTAGTTCTAACCTATTATTTAATAATACGCCAATACTGGTAAAAACACACTTAGGTGGAATTAACAAATTTTTAACGTTGTCAAATTGTTCCAAGGATATTGCGTTTATTAATGATGTCAGCCCAATAGGTCGATCCTGGAAGCACAGTTCAAATGCTCCGCCGCATAGATATACATTTTCAACGTCAGGATACTGTGAATTGAGCAAATATACCACCTGGTCCAGAGTCCAGGCCGCAAACATTTTCTGATCCTGTCTGAGAGGCATAGTTAACACAGCCGGATTAGTGACTGGTGTATCATGAAGTATAAATTGATTTACAACAGGTCCATGATGGTTGTCAGAGATTATCTGTGCATGTTCTTGTGCCAACCAGGCTGAACCTGTGTAGGCTGGAACAGCAGGATTGAGATCGGGATTGAACACCTGTCTACTGTTGTGCCAAATTGGCGATTCTATTGGCGTTGCTGATGTTCCGTGCAATTCGTATTCTGTGTAAGATGCAACCACTATGCACTTTACAAAATCTTGTTGAATAAACTCGGCTAAGTGTTTAAACATTTGATGCGGCCGATGGCCAACTGGATCTAGCCATGCATCAATGACAATAACCGCACTTGGAGTTCGAAACTTACTGGACATGACACAGTTCTACTAAACTGGGATTAAACTGTATGCGTCCTGCATATTCCGAATATGCTGTGCCTAAAAAGTACATGGCTGCTGAATGATCTGTATGAGAGATGTTGCCAATCACATCATGTTCAGCATAATTGACCCATGTGCCCCAATCTTCTAAGCGGTTAATCACTCCGCTAAATCCCATATCAACACATAGTCGACAGAAGTTCTGCATGTCTTGATAGTTGTCTTGCTGTAGCACAAACTTTAACAGTACTTCTGCACCTGTACGTTCTACAGTGCCCTGCAACCAAGTTAAGTTGGTAATCAACTGTGACCACTGTCCTCCTAGACGCACACGTTCATATACTGGAGCAGAGCCTGCATCTATGCTGATAAAATACTGTGTAATGTGATCAAGTATAGGAGAATCATCCAGTTGTTTTTTCAATAACAAGCCATTGGTGAACAACCGAATAGTTTGATTGGGGCCTGGACAAAATTCTCGTATCAATGGTCGCATAATAGCACTGGCCAACGGATCGCCGTTGCCACTCATTACAATGTGGCAAGGTTCTTTAAATTCTTCTAACAAACGACGTATGTGTTGTACCTGTGCTAGTTTGCGATCATACTCGTCGCCAGAGTTGATCATTATTGCCGCAGGCCTGCAACTTGGGCAACGTAGATTACAACTTTCGTCAACGTTGATGCTGACCACGTGTGTTGTATCTATTTTGCTAGAGTGTACCACACCACATCGATCAACAGCACAATGTGTATAAGCACCAGAATCAATGTCGGCTTGTAATGCCAATGCTGACTTGCTGTTCCATACACTGGCCAATGAATCAAAGTCTGAAATTTGTCCTACACTGATTGGCAACCATGCTTCGCATCCACATACAAAACAATCACCTTTCCAGTCTATAACCAATTGGCGACTGGGTGCATTGCAGTGATTGTCAATTGTTAATTTTAAATCTGCATTGCGCGGTATTGAATTGTAGGAGTGCCGGTTAGCAATTGGAATGACAAACATTATAGATATGTTTCTAAGCCGCCTCGGCGTGTCAAGTCCTGTGTACAGCAACTGATGCCACCATCCCAGAAGTAACTATGACGCAGTTCACTAATAATTGGATTGATACGATGCCGTTTACAGAAATCAAACACATCTCTGTTGTACGCACTGAAGATAACATTTTCTTCGTCCAGCACTAAACAATTGACATCAAACACTGTTTCGGCAACAAAGCCGGTCCATTTGTTCAAGTATGTGTCAACAAACTTTGTAAACTCCTGTGTGGGGGTTTGTCCTTGCACATACCATGCTCCAGGGCTTTGTTCGTACTTGAACTTGCCTATTTCCATGGCTGCCCAGATACTGCTATCCCAAATCTTTAGCACTTCCCATCCTGGAAAGTCCTTGGCAAGATCTAAGTTGACATCGTGCTTGCTAGACAAAATAACACCGGGCTTGAGAATAGCAAACACAGCATCGCCGTGGCCGTCTGTTACTGCTTCGTGTATACGATACTCTGGGCCCAAGCAGTTGTCCACAATCCAACGTGTTTGTTCTGGCTTTAGATAATCACTGTTGTCAAAGAATACGTCACGCCCTACACGCACAATACAACTAGCACTTGCTTGGTTAAGAATGCAGTCAGCATCCCACCGACCGTTATGTGGACTGATCACTTGGTCTGCATATTCTGCACAAATGTCGTCCAGTTCTTCCATTGGTAACACACGCAGTAACTTTTGTCCCAGACTAATTTGCCAATCACGTGGAGTCAACGGAGGCAAAGGTGCACCACCGTTTTCTGTTTGCCACCACACAAATTGATCCTTGGGTGGTAAGTTGGGACGACGTACACGAGCACCATAGGTTTCGATGGTCTTTTGCAGGTTGTTTAAATCTTCCTCAGTCTCGGCTAGAATTTGTTGTAGTTGATTGCGCACCTGCGGATTGTCAATAAAGTCAAAATAATCTGGACTGTAAGCACGACCCACAATAACTTCTTCTAAGGGTTGCCAACTGGTGTAGGAATTAATCATTGTGTATTCTTTCTAATAGAGTATTTAATCTGTGGGCTTTTGAGCTACAAAATAACTGTTGGTTGTGTTCAACATCTGATCGGCAAGATTCAAACCAGGTGTGCAAGTCTTGCGACTTTAGTTGTGCAATTGTTTTACGCACAGCAATCCAACGTTCAGTATTATCTTGTATTGTATCGTAACTGTTGTCTACGACATGATCAAATGTACGATAACCTAGGTCTCGCAATGCAGACAAGGATCCAGGGCATCCTACTACAACAAAAGGTTGTCCGTGTTTGATTGCTTTGAATGTTTTTTCAGTTAAAAACGCACCACCTGATCCGTCTGCATCAAAGTGTGTTTCTAATACTATATTACAGTAACTATCTGTAAAATGATTGGTTTCTATTAGGTGATGATCGTTGTGTTGTTCGTGTGTGAGTGCATCGCATGTGTATGGACCGTTGCTTAAAAACTGTTTGATGTCTTCTCGAATTTCAAGAGTATCAACCTCAATGGGATTGTCAGTTTCGGCTTCATCTGTCACAATGTCAGTTCCGTAACTCCAGTAACTGTTGTCTAGTAATCCCTCACGGTGTAGGTCTGTCATCACAGTGGCCCTCCACCATTTGTGTGTTCTGCTTAGTACTGTAAAGTCACGCAATCGTCGATTGGTGTGTACAGGTGTTGGGGGTATTTGTTGATTGCGATGCCAGTATAGAAGTTCGTGATCTGGAAAATACACAAAGCCTGGAATGCCATTGGCTGCTGTATTGCCACTGACAAACCGGTAGCAGTTGGGTGGCAGCAAATGATTTTGACACAGTTCGTCTAGTCGATCTTTGATACGGAATGGATTGTCACCTTCGTGATAGTAAAACAGCACAGTTAGTTCTTCTCGACGCAACTGACGTCGTACCACCTCAGTCATTAAAGCAAAGTAATCAACATCAAAGTTAAAAAAGCCTAGTCCTACTGTGTAGTAAGCACCACTTGTAAGATTGCTAAGATCAGATAACTTATACTTGATGCCGTGTGTGTTGAAATGTTCGTACAACTCAGCAGGAACTGTATTGGGCCAATGCTGTACAAATTCACGCCATTCTGCAGTGTAAGGTTGTGCCTGCCACCGTGCTAGTGCAGGATATGCTTTGTTACGAACTACGCGGTCAGCAACAAAGTTATTTGCGTAGTCCATGGAGCATGCTAGTTAGTTCTGGCCATAATACGTTTGTCAGGCCACCCCTGTAAAAATGGCGGAAGTTGTGTTCCACGAGAGGTAAACACGCACGATGTATTGATTGGCGCTCTCTTGCACTTTGATTGTCTAGATCTTTTAGTAATCGAGCGACCTTTTCCACACGTAGCACGTCGTCGGTTTCGGCATCATAGCTTTCATCAAATATGTCATCAAAAGTTTTAAATCCGTAACTGCGCATATACTCTAAGCTGTGGGCAGGTGCAACCAATACAAATGGCATTTCTAATGCAATAGCTTTAAATGTTTTTTCTGTTATGTGTGTTCTGCGTCCAAAGTATACAGTTTCGGTAGGAACATATACCAAACTGTCTTGTGCTTCTGCATAGTTACCTAGCCAGCAACTGGTCATCTGTTGTGATTCTTCTCCTGCAAACAATCTTGGCAAGGCAGCATGTTCAAACACTTGCGAAATATCTGGATATGTGTTACAATACTTGTTGGCCACAACACTTATATCAACATTTTCGTATTGGCATACTCGTGGCACACTGATATGATTGTGTTCTAAACCTTGTTTGAATACATTATACAAAAACAACACACGATGATCACGCTTGCCACCTACAATACGATTGGGACTCATAAAAGTCCGTGTGGGCGCACGATCTCTTGCTCGAGGAATTAAGAATGACTTGTCATAACCGCGGAACCAGTCTTGACAGGCCCAGCCGTGGTAAAAATAATAGTGACTTTTCCATCCGTATGTTTCACATAGACGTTCAACATACTCGCCATGTTCACTTACAACAACATGACCAAATTGGGTTGGCTTTACTTGATTATGTTGATGCCACCACAAATCTATATTCCGTCTTGCTACATCATCAAACAATGGCCGATATTCTTCCGTCCAGCACGGCTCTTGATCGTGCATCCACACGTAGTCAGTTTCTATGATGTCATCACTGCCCAAGTTAAATAAAGCATCCGGGTCGGTTTGGCCCGGCGGATCACAAAAAAACAATCTCGTACCTGGTAGATTTTTTTCTATCCAAGGCCAAAAAGTATTATTATAAATCTCGTCTATTCTTATCATGTTTGATGTATTTTATTCTGGAAAAAAGCCCAATTTGTTTGCGCATGAGCAGGCAGTAGATACCATTGAACAAGCACAACAGCAGAGTCGTACACGGTTCTTTTGGTTTGTAAATTACTTATCGGACTACTCTGGCTTTGATTTTCTTTGGGAGCCAGTGCCTTGGCAAGCACACCAGCGACATGCCTGGGCAAGTCAACACCAACCAGATTCGGGCACATATCTTGTGCCTACAGTAGGCTACACAGATACAAACTATCACACCGATGTAGTATTGCAAAGAATCAACAATGAAGATTCATGGAAAATACACGAAGCAATAGATCAAGAGTCATGGGATTGGTCCTGGCATCCTGATCCGGCAGAGCCTCCTTACATCTACGTGTTTGGTAATCAGTGGAACTTTCCTGAATACAAGGCCAGTGTAGAGTATGTTGTACCTGGAGCGACTGAACGCAAGTACATGGATCTAAAAACAACTAGACTACCGCTGCCGCAGTTATTTGCACATAATCTAGCAGTGAGCAAGTTTGATTATTCGTGGGAACCTAATCCGTTTGATCCTCCTTATGTGTATGTGTTTGGCAATCAGTGGAACCCTGGTGTACTAGAGCCCACGATAATTTATACAGTACCCGGAGCAACAGAACACAAGTATGTAGATGACATTGTGGCCACTGTAGCATCCAGTCCTGCAGACTTTGATGTGTTGCACGATATTGCTGACTTTGATTATTCCTGGAGACCCAATCCTACAGATCCAGATTACATATATGTGTTCGGCAATGAATGGCACACAGCAGAGATCATGCCCACAGTGGAATATCAAGTGGGCAGTGCCACTGAACGCAAATATGTAGAATACCCTCGAGCTAAACTGCCACAGCACCGCAATAATAAATGGCACACAGTAGAAGATTGTGATTGGAATTATTCCTGGATACCAGATCCAGGTGATCCTCCTTACACGTATGTGTTTGGCAATCAGCATTGGTCTGCTGAAATTATGCCTACTGTCACATACACAGTTCCTGGCGCAACTGAACGCAAGTACATGGATTATCCACGTGCTCAACTGTTAGAAACACACCTACACTGGGACACTATTACACATCATGACTATGAGTTTGATCGATCTTGGCGACCCGATCCTGGTGAGCCGCCTATGATATATGTGTTTGGCAACCAACACTGGCCTGCAGAGAAAATGCCCGTGTTGCGTTACTGTTCCGAGCCTGCGGATCAAGACTTGCCCATCAAGTACATGGACTACCCTCGAGCCACACTACTGCCCAACAAAACAATGTGGGTGCTACCTGAGGGTGTGCGTGAAGAACACGTGGACTTCTCTTGGGTTCCTGATCCTGGTGAACCTGCCTACATCTATCAGTTTGCTACACAGTGGCAAAAAACCGGCGGCCCACAGTATCATGTGCCTGGTGCAACTGAAATCAAGTACCTTGAGCATGTAGAAATCAAAATTGAAACTACCACAGTTCCTATTGTGGAGATTGATCACTTGGATGGTAGTGCAGGTAACATTCCCGATACCGTCAAACGCATACGTTACTTTGACAACTATAGGGATACACTTGTACGTTTAGCCAAAAGTCTAGTTGGTGAGCATGAGTTTGTATGGGTATGTAGCAGTATTTGTGACTACACTGACTTTGACTTTTCGTGGCACCCGGAAAAATGGCAAAGCACTATGCTACATGTATTTGCCTCCAATGAACAAAAGTTTGGAGATACATTCTACATGCACGTTCCTACATTTGCGGCTCGTGCAGAGAAGAAAGCCCTGTTGGAATGGTACAGCGTAAACTATGTGCCACGGATTCGTGTTTCACGCAGACCCATGCCTGTGATACAGCACACAGAAGACAGTCATGTAGATGCAGTCAAGAACGCAACATGGTCAGGTCCATTGGCCACATTTACCACAACTGATTGTGTGTCGGATAATGTAGTCACAGTTCCGCTGTGGCGCACTGAAACCAAAACTATTGTGCCATTGAGTAAAGGTGCTGCCAGTGTGATTGTTCCGCGAGTGGCAGTAGGTGATATTCGTACACAGTTATATGATTACCCGTACATTAATAAAACACAACGCATGGGCAAAGAACATCCGTTGGACATTGTGTTTATAAGCAATGGCGAAAAGTATGCTGGTTTTCATGAACAACAGTTATATCGATCAGTACAAAGAGACGGGCTTGACTGCAATCACATACATCATTCTACAGGCGTAAACGGTCGAGTGGCAGCATACCAAGCAGCCGCCAGGTCAAGCACAACACCTTGGTTCTTTGCTGTGTTTGCCAAGCTAGAAGTTGATCCCAAGTTTGACTGGACATGGCAACCTGATCGTATGCAACAGGCCAAGCACTACATCTTTCACGCATACAATCCTGTGAATGGATTGACATATGGTCACCAAGCTATGATTGCATACAATAAGAAAATGGTGTTGGAGAACGTTGGAGCAGGATTAGACTTTACACTGGATCAACCGCATGAAGTTGTGCCCGTGCTCAGTGGTGTAGCTAATTATAATGAAACACCTTGGACAGCTTGGCGCACTGCATTCCGTGAAGTGCTTAAATTAAAGGCCAGTCTGCCAGATGTAGAAAGTGAATACCGACTCCGTATGTGGCTCAGTAATGCTGGCGAAGTTCCAAATGCAGAATGGAGTCAGTGGGGCGCCGAAGATGCAGTAGAGTACTACGACGAAGTAGGCGGCGACTTTGCGGCTCTAAAGAAAAGTTACGAGTGGACTTGGTTGGCCAGTTATGCGTTTATGCGACGCAGTTTACAACCTGATCGCTGATGTATTCAACTTCTAAGTCTGTTAGTTCGGGATAGATAGGCAGACTTAGTACACGACGAGCAAGACTAGAACTTGCGGCCAACATGTCTGGGCCAGGATATGCTCTATACAACGGTAGTTCGTGCAATGGGTTTATATAATGTACTCGTGTATCAATCTTGCGCAGTGCAAGATTTGCTCGTAGCGTATCACGTCCATCAACATCTATAACAAACTTATGAACAGCATGATTGTGTGCATTGGTATCGTTAATCAAACACCGTATGTCTGTATGTTTAAAACGATCACGCCAATGATCTGCAATCTTTTGTCTACGTGCTTGCCAATAATCAATATGTCGAGATTTAACCAACATGTGCGCACAGTCCAGTTCGCTCATACGACTGTTGGTACCTGGATTTCGATGTGTAGGTTTACCATTGTCTCGCCATGCTCGGGCATATTCTGCTAGATCCAAATTGTCTGTAACAACGGCACCACCATTGCCATAACAAGCCAAGTTTTTCATAGGATCAAAACTAATTGCCGCACCACCTTTGCCTATTCTTGTGCAGTCAGCCGATAACCAATGTTGTGCGGCATCTTCGATTATAAGAGTATCATGTTGTACCCATTGATGCCAGGCGCGAACATCACCGTGATGCGTAACTGCGGCACCGTACAATCCAACCATTACAATTGCCTGATAACTTAACCCTGTTGGTATTGAATTAGTGTTTAATAAACCCTGCGCATCTGTATCAATGATGTGTATATCCCAGCCTGCACGTACGAATGCATTGGCAGTGGCCACATAGGTCATTGCAGGGATCAACACAGTGGGAGGATGCGGCACAGGAGATTCCATGGCCCAGTAATTGGCTAAGATTTCAAGTGCATGTGTGCCTGAATGGCAAGTTACAGCATAACGCACATGATTCTTTCGAGCAAGCCATGCTTCAAACTCCACAGTGTTGTTGCCGTTCATGAGTTGACCACTGCGAAGAACTTCGTCAGTCACATCTAGAATTTCTGTGCGGAGATTGTTATACTGTTTTTTTAAACCAGTAAACGGGATTGTAAGTCCAGTATTCATGCATTCTTTGCCCAGGCAATATACCCACCATTGGCATTGCTCCACGGGCAATACTGTTCCCACAATACAGTTGCTTGCTCTGGATTCTCTTTCATCAAGAGGTCTAGACTATGCCTGGTCTTGTATCCATCAAGACTCCAGTCATGATTTTTCAATGCAGTTTCTAAGTCATTCATTTTGTTTATCTTTAAAAAGTAGTTTGCCAGTAGGAAGATTCGCTCAGCCACTTGTAGTAATTTTGGAATCCCTCTTCTACATCTACTCGAGGATCATATCCAAGCACAGTCCTTGCCTTCGTGATATTTAATGCACCTCGACTGGGAAAGTCCGCATCCTTGTCACGACATTCTATTGTTCCTTTGCCAACAATTTTAACAATCATTTCTGCGGCTTCTAACAAACTCACTGAATGTGATTTGGTGATGTTGTAGGTCATATTTTTACTCATGATACGAGTTGCGGCAGACACAATGCCGTCGGCCGCGTCATCTACATAGGTAAAGTCTAACGTCTCCCCTGCCCCATTAACTCGGAGAACGCTGCCTCGCATTGCTGTGAGCATAAATTTTGCAACAACTCGGTCCTCCACATCCAAGGGGCCGTATACAGCACTAGGCCTAATAATAGCGTAATCAAAAGCGCCGCGACGATGGTAGTCTTTGACAATGTCTTCTCCTGTTAATTTTAAGATGCCGTATTGGCCAATGGGTCGGCAATTGTAGTCCTCTTCAACTTGATCTTCAAAGTCGCCATACACCATTGAACTTGAGATGTATACCACACGTTCTACATTGTGAGTTTTGGCACTCTCACAAATGTTAATCAACCCCTCCATCATAACTCTAGCACCCCAAGCTGGATTGGCATTTACAACCTTTTGTCGGGGGAAACTTGCCATGTGTATTACTACTTCTGGCTTGTGCTCAGCCATAACAAAGTCCATGTCACTGGCATCGGTAATATCGTATGGATAAATTTTGGTGTCTGGCGCAAGTTTTTTCATACGCTCGTGCATTAAATAGTCAATTTCTGATTGTGGAATAATACCATAGTTGGTTTTTGTATCCACAATTACAACATTGTCTCCTCGAGCTTGTAAACGTTGTACCACGTTGTGACCAATAAGACCCAGGCCGCCTGTTACTAATATCTTCATTTCTTTCCTTATTATATTAGATGTTGTGCAAGTACCATGCAACTAATCCAGACCCAAATTGTATTAAACCCTACCAAAGTTGGCAATGCTTTTTTATTGCTAGCCCAAATAAGTGTTAGACTTGTTGCTAGTGTAAAGAAATACAACCACCAAATAGTAATGCCAAAGATCAAGCCAGGAACAATAATGGTAGCTTTTGCCGCCCAACTTAAAAACTCTACAGTATTATAGTCAGTCCAATATTCTTTTGTAAACCACATGCCATAACATTCTTTAATCTTGACAAATGTGATATGTTTGTAGCTGATTAATATCAATACTGCCCACACAACTGTGCCAGCTAACATTTGATTCTCACTCATATATTTTTCCTATTATAATTGATCCAATGAACATTCCTATAGCATACTCTGCCCATAGTAGTAAACTATCCGTCATATTATCCCATTGTGCGTAGCTAATCCAGTAACCGGCCATAATACAAGCAGGCAATAAGCTAGACATTCCTGCAATCATAACAATGATGTTGATACGGGTTGCATGATCCCAAAAGTAATTTAATGCCATTCCAAGTCCAATGGCTATTATAAAATCTGTTGTTGATGGCACAAAATTTTTAGTGAGCTCTGTGGCCAACACAACCGGAAACTGATAAAAATACAACCATCCGACTACAATCAAAATTGACACGTATAGAATTAAATGTATTAAATTTTTTATGTTGTTTCTAACAGCACAAATTACAACTGCCATTGGAAATCCGACTTTGCTAGCAAATACCAACAGCAAGGTATTATTAACAAACCCCCAACAACATCCGATACCACACAATATACACAGCAATATCTTGGAAGTCAACGACAAGTCGTCAAGTACCGTGAATTTCATGTTTTCTTTAAACTCCATTTTAGTGTCCAAAAAGTTTCGTGTTGTTCGCTAAGTCTGGCCATGATACGATACAGGTGTCCGTAACTAGACATATCTGCTTGGCGAGTCCAGTAAGGTTTCTCCACAGCATGTTCCATGATAAATTTACCAGCATCGCTTTGCTGCCATTTCCATATGGGATCGGCTACCATGATGTCAGGATCTTCTACATCACCCATGCGTATCTCATGAACACACACGTCACGAAACTTTACGGCCCGGTCATTGATAATTTTGACCTGTTCAGGTTGCCAGTGTTTGTATTCGTCTGGATAAGTGCTTGTTATTGCCATACACTAGTATAGCATGAGGATTAGTTTTTAGCAACCAAGTCGGCTGCCATTGGAAAGATTGCTGTAATGGCTAGAGCGCAAGCTCTTGCAATTTCCATGTGCTCTTTTTGTGTGCCATTGGCCGCACGTAGTTCAATGTAATGAATCCATGAACGTAGTGTACCATTCATGTACATACGGCTAATGGTAAGGCCTTCTGGTAGAACAGCACGGGCCTGTTCTTTGGCAATGCCATTTTTAATTGCCCAAGAGTATTCTTGTTTGACACTAAACAGCACACGCCGCTGAGCACGTTCCCATTCAAATGCAATTAACCGTTGCTGTTCATCTGACAGATCTAGTTCTACACTGTTCTGACGATTCCGTGTGTCTTGGAATCGTGCTTCACGCAGAACGAACGCTTCGTCGAGTTCTTGTGTAGGATCAGCATAACGCTGAGAGAACTCTTGAAAACTAAAACTACGATGACGTAAGATCTGTCTTGCAATATCACGTGTGGTTGTAATTTCCATACAGGCCGAAACCATTTCCAGTGGGCTCCAATGTTGGTGTCGAACTAGATACTTGATTAGTCGTTCGCTTGTTTCTGTGTTTAACTGATTGGCAGGATTGCTGACACGGGCGCAATACGCAATTAGTTCTTGCGCATCTGCAACACCCTGGTCAGCAAACTCCGTAGTCGGCTGACTGTACGATACGAGTTGAATTTTCATTTTTGTTTTGGTAAAGTTGTCCAGGAAACAATGGCTCTTTTGTATTTAAGTCCATTGGCCAGAAAGTTGTCACTGGTGTGAAATTTTTTGCGGCTTGCGGCAAATAATGATCCCTTGGTCCAAGGAAAAATCTTTTCAATACTGAACCATTGGAAATCTCCCATTGGGATATGTGAAAAATATTTTTGTCGGGTTTCTTCAGTGATGTGATACTTGCCAGGTTGTTTCAATGGATGTGCATCCATGTAGTCTTGCGGAATATTGTTTTCGCTTTCCTGTTCAAACACAATAGTATTGCTATCAAATGTATCCAATGGGATAATGAAAGTCCATGCAGGATCTGAATCAACTGGATTTGCTCTTAAATTTGAATGATCGTAATCAGTGTGTATGTTGTAAGGATTTACTGAATTGAATATGTGAATCTGTTGCATAAACAAATCAGCACCAAAGTGCTCGGCAAACTTTGGTGCTAAAATGTCATGAATTATTTTGTTATCTTGATTGTAGAAATCAAAATTGTAATAATTAGCGTACAAATATTTTTCACCAGGTTTACCACGAGGATGATCGCCTTCGTGATAACTATCGACCGGATCAACTGTAGTCATAACAAATTTTTCAATTGTTTCAACTTCTTTGTCAGACAGAAAATTATCAATAACTCTGGTATCAATATTTCGCATACAAATATTTATAACCCATTTAGAATTTTATTAGTTTCGGGTTGAACAAGATTGGCCACAGCACCAACATCTACCACAAAGTCTATGTCGCGAATTTCGTCATCTAATTCTGCAAGGGTACGAGTCAACATCACCTCAATCTCATCCACACTCATACCTTGCTTTTGCAGTGTAGACAAGTTAAACGTCTTCTGACGACCGCCGTGAAATTTAAGAATTACTTTCTTGATACATTCTAACGGTACATCAGTTTTGGATACGTCGGCAATAATGTGTTCCCAAGCAGTCAGGAAGTCTTTATTGTGTTCCATCGGCAACAGCAGTCTTAACTTTGTTAGGGCCACGTGTGCGTTTTGCAGGCACAGCCGGCTCGGTTGCTACTGGTTTGCTTTTGCTTGGGCGACTAACTGTGGGATCCATGCGTTCAGCATCTTTCTTCATACGTGCCGCTTCTGCGATCATTGACTTGGCATTTGCTTCCATTACCTGTGCTTGTGACAACATGTTGGCAGCAATGTCGCGATCAGTCAACGCACCACCTTCACCGGCTCGCAGTACTGGAGGAGCAACATAACCAGGTGCTGACTTGGCAGCCTGTCCGGCTTTGTATTCTGCTTCTGCTTTGCGTTTGACTTCTGGCGCTACCATTCCGCGGCTGGCATCATTTTGTGCCATACGCTTGATGGCTTCTTCGCCTTGCTTCATTTCATTCAACATCTTGTTGAGTTCATCTAGGCGAATTCTTGCATCGCCGGAAGGTGTAACAATGATGTCACTAGAACGTACCTTCTTGATCATGCGCTCTTGGTGCAGAGTTTCCAAGATAGGACGACCATCTGGGAAGTAACTGCGATGTAGCGCATCGGCAAATTCTTCTGCTGATTGACCAATTGTACTTTCCAATACCTTTTGCACAGAATCTTGCCAGTGTGCCTGTAGCGTTTCGGGATAGACAACTAGACTCATGTGATCTTCTCCGGGTACCTGACGGAACAAAATGCAGACCTTACGGTCACCGTGTTTACCAACGTGTTTCATAAATGCCATTGTTACTCTCCTTGTGTGTTACTGGCCGCAGATTCTTCCTGGGCCTTGGCTTGTGCTACTACTGCTTCAAGGAAACTGGTTAGTTTGTTGTAAACTTCTCCAATCTCCTTCATTTCTGCGGCACGGAAGGCACCGCGTGTGCTTGCTAAGTCAACGATATCTTTTAACAGATTTAAATCGGCGATAGTAATTTCTTTGTTTTCCATATAGATATTTAATAAAAAAATGTGCAGTGCAAAAGTTTTTTACTGTGGATTACACTCAAAACTGGTCACTTAGGACAAATTGATCATCCTAAACTAGATTAAAATTCTACCAATTGCTTTACATCTTTTGTTGGAACCCACATGACATTGTGAATGTCTTGTTTGACTTTTACCGGAAGATCAGCATGCACCAACACACGTTTTTCCTGTTCTCTTACTACAGTACCGATAAATGGCACTCCAGCAAAACGTCCAAATACTCTGGATCCAAGATCAAACTTTGACCCTGGAGCATCTTTGTTTTTGTTGGCAAAGTATTCGGCGTAGCCCATTATTCAAAATGCTCTTTTAATGTTTTTACACTTTCACTAATTGTGCATTTAACAATGCCTTGTTGGAATGTGGTCATGGCACAATGCATAGGTGTTGCATCTACAACTTGAATGCATTCTTCAATTAACAATTCTGCAAATTTTTCCAATGGAATATACACATCGTCGGGTAAGTTGTCTATTTTTAATCCTGCCTGCAATGCAAGATCGTGTAGTTTTTGTTTCATTATTTAACTCCAAATTCTTGTTCCAGGTCTCCATCATTATAAAAGAAACCTTGTCCTTGATCGTATTTGTTCTGTGCCAGTTGTTCAAATGTTTCTCCGTCGTAAAATTTCTCAATGACCATACGCCATCGTTCTTCAGGATAATCAATTAGTTCAAATTCGTCAACTCGGCCGTAGCCGTCATAGGTGCCACGTACACGATCGCCGTTCTTAAACAGCACAACAACACCCGAAGCAAATGCCCAAGGTGTGTTTCTTACTGCAACCTCTGCCATTACAGGCTTGTCTGATTTGGCACAACGCCAACTGAAGAATCCCATTTTATTATGCCTCTTCATCTTCACCATAGTAGGCATATTGACCGAATGGTGGAACAATAGATCTGGTACCATGCAAGATGAACACAGTTTCTGTATAGTTCTCGTCGCCCCAGCTACCATATGGGTATCCGTCTGTGAACATGACCAGTCGCTTGGGCTCAATCTCGTTGTGTTTTAAATACTGGTACACACAATCGAAATCTGTGCCGCCGCCACCTGCTGGCTCGTAGTCGCAGATAGTGTCCAAATTGTCTGAATCGTATTGCACAGGATTGTAAGTTTCTGTATCAAAACTAACCACATGGATTTTATACGCAGGGAACGATTCCATAATGCCTTGGATCTCACTTAAGAAGTCCTTTAACATGGCCTCGCCAATAGAACCCGATGTGTCGATTGCCACTGCAATATCGATCATGGGCTCCAGCTTCATACCAGGCATAATAGCATCCATGTCCCAACCTTTACGGCCGGTTCGCATCCAGGTGTAGTCACTCTTAATAGTGCTTTCTAACTGCATACGGAGCAGTTCGCGCCAGTTCATTTTGGGCTCAGTCAAGTCCTTTAAGATACGACGAACACCTGCGGGCAAGTTACCTGCGCCATCTGCGTCTGCGGCCACAGCCGACAACATAGCTTCTTTAATCTCGTCTTTAATTTGCTGACGATCCTCGGCACTTAACTTGGGACGACCCTTGCCTTTTTTGTCGCCTTCTTCGCCTTCCTCACCAGAGCCGCCACTGTCGTCATCACCCTCACCATCCAAGTGCTCGTCAATCATCTGTTCCATCAATTTGCCAATGTCGATTTTGTCTGCTTTTTCATACAAGATATCGTACACTTCCTCGGCACATAGGCCTTCATACTTTTTGTCGTACAAGCAAGGAACACTGGTAATGAACTCGCCGACACCGTGCTTCTTCAAGTCCCCGTTCACACAATAGTCGTCTGCAATATTCCACAACATGGGATCCCGCTCACCTCTGCGTCCAAAGTGGTCATACACACAATGCAACACCTCGTGCCCAAACAGGAACTCTACTTCTTTGGGCTTCAGCAGTTTAATAAACTTGCAATTATAATAAAAATTACGGCCATCTGTTGCGGCAGTAGGGCACCATTCGTCTGCGTTGACAAGCTTCAACCGAGTTGCCAAGTTACCAAAGAAACTGGCCTTAAGCAACAGGCCCACACGGGCAGTGGTCAAAATTTCTCGTACTTCTCGATCCAGTTTAGGATCCATTTTACCTACGAGATCTTTAAACTTGTCGTTTTCTTTAGAATCTGCGGTAGTACCTTTTTTGGCGCTCATAACATTCCTTTTGTTGCTTATGTATGTATTATAGCAGAATATGCATTATTCGTCAAGCTCAAACAGTGTTAGGATGACTCAACATAAACCAATTTAGTTCTTTGTCTGTGGCCACATAGATTCTATAATCATTGTACCGAGCACTGTATGCCCACAAAGGATTGACGTCATCCGGCTCAAACAGCAGGGGATTGGCACTACCGCTTTTGATCATGGCAACACGGGTTTCAACATCTTGGCTCCATCCGAATGTCTTATTAAACCATTTCCGACCATGATCAAAATCTAACACACCTGTGCCTTTCCAGTGTGCCTTTGAGAATTCAATCATGTACTGAAAATATTCTTTTTGACTGTACCGCTTGTCGAGTCTAGTAATTTTGTATTTCATAATAAAGAAGCGGTATCTCTACCGCTTCCTTGTTTACGCTCTAGCCTGCAAAATGTACTTGCCGTACTTTTGGTGGAACTCGTCAAAGTTCTTTAGCTTGGTAGGTTGGAATGGCAAGTCGTATGTGGTAAGAGCAATACGAGCACCCATAACAACTAGTTCTGTCTCAAAGTTCTTCATCATGTAGCCAAGAAAGTTGTCGGACATGTTATGGAACTCTTTATCTGGCACTTTACGAGCCACTGCATCTTTGAGCTCGTAGCACATGGAGATAACCAAACTGTACATGGCACTGACTTCTTTAACAGACAGGTCGGTTACCTTGCCGCTTAAGATATCCTCGGGCTTGGGCAGTTTAGAACTAATCTTACGATGAGCCATAAACTTAACAGCAAGGCCTTCGCCAATTGTACCAGCAATTAAGTTGGTCAAAGTATCGTTGTCTGTGTCCTCGTCATCCAACAACTGGCTCACAAAGGTCCATGAGCGTGGAGTAGCAAAGGCACGGCTGGCACTCTTAGCGTCAAAGTCGTACAGGTCCTGTTTGGCAAAACTCAAATAACCCACAACATCTTTGTGGATGTTGTGTTGAACAGCCCAGGCCTGGTAACTGGCAAAGTCCACCTTCATCTCTTGGTGGATGAAACGATTGGCAAGCGGAGTAGGCATACGATAGGTAACGCCTTTGTCGCTTTCTCTGTTGCCGGCGGCCACCATAACAACATTGTCCGGCAGTTTATACTTGCCTACACGACGATTCAAAATAAGTTGGTAAGCGGCTGCCTGTACGTTGCCTGCGGCACTGTTCATCTCGTCCAAGAACAGCACTACAATAGGATACTGGCTGGCAGTTTCCTCGTCGGGCAGGTCGATGGGCGGTGCCCAGTCCATCTTGCCAATTTCTTTATTGTAAAAAGGAATGCCTCGAATGTCTGTGGGCTCCATCTGTCCCAGTCGGCAGTCGTACATAATGCCACCTAGCTCGTTTGCAAGTTCCTCTACCAGTTCGGATTTACCGATACCGGGAGGACCCCAAAGGAACAGCGGGCGTTTAACTTTAAATGCTTTTAACAAACTCTTGCGAGCCTGCGTAGAGGTAACGGTACGGGTATCTGACATAGTGCTTCCTTGTTGCTAATGTATGTATTATACTGTTAAACTGTTTTTCCGTCAACCAGCCTGCGGATGCGTACACCCATGTCTTCTTCTGTGTCGCCTTTGCCTGTGAGCATGTAGGCAGTGTACTCTACCATGTCTGCTTCTTTAAACTCCAAAGCAATGCCCAAGTTCTTAAACACAAGGTTAACTTGTTTAAGAGTTTCTTCCACTGTTTTTTGCACAATGTCTACATGGCTGGAGTCTACCTCGTCATCATCGTAGCCCATCTCGTCTGTCAGCACTTTGTGGAAGGACATTTCGTCATCCATAATGCAGAACTTACCAAACGCCTTGTTTAGCGTTTCGTCGCCAAAGTCTTCAATGTGTTCACCAATGTCGTTAGTGTCGATATCGCTAAGGCGTTCTTGTTTTGTGTATGTATGCATAGTTGGCTCCTTTTAGTTACTATACAAGTATTATAGCAAAATGGGAATTATGGGTCAACCAGGCTAAAAGTGTCTATTTTTTAAGCAGAATGTAGTGTTGTTTTTACGCAACACTACATTGTGGGTCCGTTGCCGTTTTTAAAGCCTACCGCACCGCCTTCTGCTTCTATGCGTTTGATAACGTCTTCAAACAAGATAGGGGCAAAGTCGGTCTGTTCCACGCAGACACAATGGTAACGAGGATCGATGTCATCACTATACAATACAGTACCAGTTTTAGCATCAACTCCGCGAGCTTTCTTCACACGACTGGCGTGCAAGTGTCCGTGAATGTTGGTACCAAAACGACCTAACGATGCTTCGTGCACCGGGATATGACTCAAGATCATTCCGTTCATCACATGGTATGCACGTAATTCTCGGAAGTATTCGCGGTATTCAACATCAGGAAAGATGTCATGGTTGCCGCGGATCAACACCTTGTCGCCATTCAATCTAGCCAATGTTTTTAAACTCTTGCGGTTAATAACAACATCGCCTAAATGGTACACCTTGTCGTTTGGCCGAACACGATCGTTCCAACGCTTTACCATTTCCTCATCCATTTCATCTGGATCAGTCCATGGCCGAATCTTTGTGATCCCGTCTGCTTCTGTGAATCGGCACACGCCGGCATGACCAAAGTGTGTGTCGCTGGTTAAAAATACTGCTGGCATTGTGTGCTCCTTTCTTTAATGTAATATTATAACATTTTGGGTATATTTGGTCAATCAGCAGAAAGTATTACTTCTTGCCAGGTGTGATCACCCATGTACTTGACCTGCATTATGTACTGATAATCTTCTGGAGTACCGGTGCTCCAGTCCTTGGGACCATTGAGCACCAACAGATTTTTTTCATGCCGTCGGTGCCACACTAACCAATAGCAGTTGCCCATGACAATTTGAAAATGGTACTCTGCGGCATACACAGCGTCGGTTACATCGAGCCGTCGTTTGATCGCTTGTGCTTGTTTTTCTAGTACTGAGACCAGTTCCATGATACGATCATACTCTTGCTGAGCATACATCCTAGCATGATTGATCATTACATCCTTTTGCTTTTCAACTGGGATTAGATCAAACTTGGGTCCACCGGATTCAGTGGCATAGGGAGTTACATTACGGTTAAAAAAATGAACCAGTGTGTTGCCGGTTGAAACATCAAAACTGTTTCTTCCTTTGGCGGAGTTTGTGTGATCTGAGTCATCCATGCACGTCAGCACTCGATGTCAATGTGTCGACCCTTGTCAAGGTCTAGTCGGAGATTTCTGCTCACACGTTCTGCTATGATTTGATCAAGTCTTCGTTCTTCAATTTTTTTACTGTAATCTTGTTCTCGTTGTTTGTCCATACGAGTCTGATCTAGTCGATACTGTTCTAGATTGTACTTTATAACGTTTTGTTCGGCTCTTGATATTTGCATTTTGATTAATCCCAATACATTTGGTTATTTTTTTGAAAATAATAATCTTTTACTAAATCCGTCATGTCGCTGTGATCAACTCTGTACTGTTGATGATTAACTGATATTCTTACATAACTTGCTGGGGCACTTTCGGGCCTGGGCGTTGTGGTTTTGTAATGAATAAACCAATGCTGATTAGGTGTCGTAAAAGAACAACCATTGTTGTCAAGCCAATTATCTAGTAGATATTCAAACTGTTCTGCAGACATTGCATACGTGTGTGCATGTGCATCTGTGACACGTATGGTGATGTCAACTGACTGCTTGTCTTTAAACAGGTATATTTTTAACGATTTTTTAAATGCAAGCATGTAACAATATTTTAAATGGAGCGGAGTGAGAGAATCGAACTCTCGACCGAAGATTGGAAATCTGCTGTTTTGCCATTAAACTAACCCCGCATACTAACTTGGTACCTGGACACGGTTTCGAACCGCGGACCCTCTCCGTGTAAAGGAGACGCTCTACCCCTGAGCTATCCAGGCTTCTATTCTACTTTGGTCTCGGTAGCAGGAATCGAACCTACGCTCGAACGTCCCAAACGTTCAGTGATACCATTTCACCATACCGAGAAAAACTTAACTGGGAATTATATGAGGCAAATACGGAACTGCTCTAGGACCGTGCAGTTGTTGCAACAACTTACGAGCCTCTTCTGCAGAGTCAGCACCCACACGAGCCTTAAACTCTCGACCATCTGGTCCTCTAACTGTTGCTTCGTATAATTTCATTTTGTAACTTTAAAATGGTGCCCAATGTCTGATTCGAACAGACGACCTACCGCTTACAAGGCGGTTGCTCTACCCCTGAGCCAATCGGGCGTGTTTCTATTTATAGACTGGTGCGAGTGGCCGGAATCGAACCGGCACGCCATTACAGCGGCAGATTTTAAGTCTGCTGTGGCTACCGATTACACCACACTCGCATTTCTAACTTGTATATATTATACAATAAATCGAGTTAATTGTCAACCAGAAGAGATTAACTGTTTAGGACTTTGGCAACCGAATTCATCACTGCGGCAATACGTCCAATATCACGAAGCTGTTCTACTGTGTAGCCTTCTTGCTTGAGTGTTTCGTAATGTGCCTTAACACAGAAGTGGCACCGGCCAACAATACTTGCGGCCAAACTAAATGCTTCAAAGTTTGATTTGGTAGTTCCACCATGTGATGCAATAGCGTTCATGCGTAACTGTGCTGGCAGTCCTTTTAGAGCAGGATCATCAGCCATTTCAATGTAAGGATACCACACATTGTTCTGTGCCATGATGCTGGCAGCAGTCATTGCTGACTCTGCGTGTACCGGAGCATCTGCTAAAATTACTGATAGGATCTTTCCGTTACCAGTTGCGGCCAATGCGGCCACGGCACAACCCATAGCCACATCTGCATCTAATGTACTACGCAAAAGTACTGCATCAAGATTTAACTTGGTGTCCTTTGCGTAGTCTGGCAATGCACCTTTGACGGCGTCGATGAAACTCATTATTTTCTATCTCCAAACAGTTGTAACAGATTGATAAACAAGTTGATAAAGTCCATGTACAAAGTCAATGCTCCGCGAATTTCTGCCGAGTCACTGGTTTCTACTGACAGTTCTTCACGAATCTTCTGTGTGTCGTAAGCAGTTAATCCCAGAAAGATAATGATAGCCAGTGCGGAGATCACCATCTGCATCACGGTGCTGCCAATAAAGATGTTAACAATACTGGCAATCACGATGGCAATTAAGCCAACAAACATGAACTTGCCCATGCTGTCTAGACTTTGTTTGGTAAAGTAGCCATAGCCACTCATTACTGCAAACAAGATGCCTGCACCCATAAATGCTGACACAATACTACCCATAGTGAACACAGCAAAGATCATGGAAAAACTCAAGCCCATTAAGGCCGCAAATCCATGCAAGCATAACTGTGCTACGCCTTTGCTGGGATTATTACCTAGCACATAGCTGACACCAAAGATGGCCGCAAGTGGTGAAAAGATCACAATCCATTTTATCCAACCTGTAAAAAAGAATGCCAGTAACTCTGGACTAGATCCCACAAAGTAACTCACAAACATTGATACAATCACAGCAAGACTCATGTGTCCATACACACGGCCCATTGCTGAATTAATTTCGCTGGCAGAACGATATGCAATTCCACCTGTATAACTTGTTCCAAACATGATTTTCTCCTTAAAATTTACCTGATGCCAATACGATTTGACAAATATGTTCTAATCGTTCAATGTGTTCAAATGCCCGCCACGGGCTTGTATCAATGGCCACAACTCCGTGACCTTTGATGCCTACGATGTCAAAACCAATTGTGCCATCTTTTCTTAGCCAGAGATTTTCATGACAACGGTCTGCAAGCTCTTGACTGATAGGAGGTACATCTCCTACGTTCTTGGCCACTCGAGTATATCTACTTAGTTCTGGAAAGTCATCAACTATAGTGCTCAAGTCAATGCCGGCGTGCATAGCAGCCACACAGTATGTAGGATGTAAATGAACCACTACTCTAACATCAGTGCTGTGCTGACCCATTGCTCGTTGTAGGCCAAAATGTAGAGGAATTTCTCCGCTGGGCTTGAGATTGGCACTGATATCAGAGTAAGGCTCTTCTTTCCATGCCAAACTGCTTACAATCTTGATCTTCTTGAACTGGTCAGGTTGCATGGTCTGCTTACGAACGCCACTGGGTGTGATATAAAAGTGATCACGGTCGTGATGACGAATGCTCACATTGCCATCACGACTGGTAATCCAGTTGCGTCTATATGCTTCAACCAGTGTGTCGCATATAGTTTCTAACATTACAGTGTCTCGCCACCAACTGTACGGTTACAAGCACAAAGCTCGCCAGTTTGTAGTGCATCCAATACACGAAGTGTTTCTTCTGGGCTACGACCAACGTTCAAGTTGTTGACAGTAACGTGTTGGATAACGTTCTCTGGGTCAACAATGAATGTGGCACGAAGTGCGGCGCCTGCTGGAGCATAGAACACGCCCAACTGTTCAATCAAACTCAACTCACCACGCTGTGTGTCAGCATACTGGTGATGGGTGATCTTCTTTAGATCTGCGTGTGCTGTTTGCCATGCTACTTTGCAGAACTCATTGTCTGTGCTACCAGTGAGCAGGACTGCATCACGGTCAGCAAAGTCTTGTGTTAGTTTGTCGTAGGCTACGATTTCTGTAGGGCAAACGAATGTAAAGTCTTTTGGATAGTAAACGATTACTTTCCACTTGCCTTCAAAACTTGTTTCAGTGATGGTATAGAAAGCGTCTTCTGGTTGTCCGGGCTTAACGCCTGTGACTGCAAATGGGGCTAATTTGTCGCCAACTGTTTTCATAATATCTCCTTTGTGTTGAATGAAAATGTTTGCAGAAGTTTTTCTGCATGTGTATATTGTACAGTTATTTACATGAGAAATCGACCATCTCTCATGGTTTCTACTGAATATATTTCTATGGCAGCCATAGAAAAAATCAATAAAGAAAACCCGCTAAAGCGGGTTTGAAATCTACGTTGTGTTAAATCAGAAACTATGTGACAATCCAATGTAACTAGCTGTACCTATGTTTGCAGTATCGGCTGCACCAGCGGCAGTTACAGCTTGCTTGGTATCTGATAAAAACGCTTCAAGTTTAGTACGCTTGCTGAAAGAATACACTGCGCGAACGCCTGTAACACCCTTCTTAGTGTTGGCAGCACCATTGGCACCAATGTTTACATTGTTAGACAACTTAGACAAAGACACATCTAACTTGGCATTAACTGGAACTTTAATGCCGTACTCAGTTGACTTATGAGCTGCCATAGAAGTCAAATTGTCTTTTTGATTCATTTGGTTAACTGCAACTTCTGCAAATCCAAAATTGTAAGCGGCGTTGATAGTTTGCAACTTTTCAGCATTGAGACCAGTGATATTAGCAACTTGAGCTTTTAATCCTCCTGCTGAATAGTTAACACCAATGACGTTCACATCATTCATCAACGTTGCTGTGGTTGTAGTGGCAAAACCATTGCCAGGGACCACTACATATTTGTTATGTCTGCCCTTGGCGTTTAATAAAAATACCTCTGCACCAGCAATCTTAGGCGAAGTGTATTGCACTTGTGCAGAATTGCGACCATAATTCAAGCCAGAATGGGTACCTTTAGACCAGTCTTGCATATAATGGCCGGCACCGTTTGTGCTGACCAACTGAGTAGAGAAACGACCTAATTTAACATTGCCGAACTTGCTATCCACAAAAATATTAGACTGTTCCCACAATTGAGTGTTGGCGTCACCAGTTGATGAATTAGCATATGACCCTTGTGCACCAGTTTCGGAACTAAAACGATTTTGTAAAAAAATACCAACTTTGGTACCACCGCCTAAGTCTTCAGCGGCACTAAAGTTTAAATAATTACGGTCACCTTTGGCAGCGCCAACGGTAGTAACTCCGGCAGCAGACCTTGCTACACCATATTGAACCTGACCAGAAATTGTCACGGTTGATTGTGCAAGGACAGCAGTAGATACAGTCAATGCTAAGATTGCGAAGATTTTCTTCATTAGTTTTTCCTTTAGATTAAATTAAAATCAACAGATTGTCGACTTTATCAACAGACTGTCGATATAATATTTAGTCACGCAACATGATCCCTGACTTTTTGTCAACGAAATCCATCAAAAATAGAGGTTCTGCTTATTGAGATCTTAACCACTGAATTAGTCGTCGATGTAAATTATAAAGTTTTTTACTAGATCCTGGATCTTGTTTTAATATTTTTTTTCGTATCGCTCTTCGAAATATGCCACGTGGTTTTTTGACGAGTCGAAATGCATCTATAAAATTTGTTTTTAATTCTTCAATTACCTGTTGTTGAAATGCATCGCTAAAAAAATGTTTTTTGTTAAAATCCGCTATGCGTCTAATTTCTAGTAAAAATTGATCAAACTCCGGTGCGCCAAGAGAATTAATTTTATTCAGGCTGTTGATAATTTTTTCAAGTCTTAACAAACTATTTGTCTCTTGATCATAACTTTCGTCAATCCAAGGAGCAAATGTTCGAAATCCGTAACTTCTTAGATATTCTAAACTATGCGGGCCTGCTGCCAACACAAATGGATGTCCGCAGGCAATTGGTCTCAGTATCTTTTCTGTCAAGTGAATTCTTGAGTCGTCAAATATAGTTTCCAAAACTACACTTATTGCAGTTGAATTAAAATCATCATGATTGTACTGTGCGCTTTCGTTGCTGTCACTGTGATTGTCTTCAAACAGATCTAGTACAGTGCTGTCTTTGAGCGCAAAATTAATATTTTTAAATTTGTGGTCCCGGTAATGATACCCTTGATCGCCTTCGGACCGTCTTGATATACTGATTTTACTTTGTTCATGCAATCCATGTTTGACCAACAACTCTATAAACTTTAATCTGTATTCTCTAGTGTTGCCCCAGGCACGATTGTATATTAGGAATTTTTTACAAACTTGAGATTGCGTTGTTAGCCGAGTATCTATCTCGGCAAATCTATACCAGTCACGAGCAATAATTGCATGGCACCAATAATAAACTGGTAAAAAATTATTTTGAGAATACTGTTCTAAGTCAACAGAATTTTTTTCAGAATGCAGTAAAATTGCCTGTTCATAAAGAGATCCACACAACAATGGTATTGACAATAAATTTTTATCAACCGCCGCTTGACTACTTATTTTGGCCACAGTGGGTTCGTTTAATGCAATGTGTAATGACACAGGATCAATATTTGTATAAAAATTATAATGCAATGGCTCTTGGTCGTGTGCAACAACTGGAATGTTAATAAAATATGTTAGGCCGTCAACACCATTGGCGCCAAGAGCAGTCAATGCATCAAGATCAGTTAATGTATCAATATCAGTCAATGGTCTGAGGTCAGAAATATCTTTACTACCGTGAGGATAAAATCTGTAAAATGCTGTCGGAACAGGTATAATCGATTGCACCCAGTGGTACAAATTGTCTAAGGGAATGTTCATGCCATTGGATTTTGTCTTTGAATAAAAGGTAATTTAATTCTGTTACGAGGATAAATTACCAAAAACCCTAGGCAGTGTTTAGACTGCCAATGCTTCCTTGGCTGTACGAGCAGAGAACTTGACGTTCTTACCAGAAACAGTTACGGTTTTGTTTACGTTTGCATTTACGTTTTTTGCTTGATTAACGGTCATCGCCTACCGTGCTGTCCACTTGTTTACTTGTTGCCCTGTCGAATCTAGTGCTCCCCCACCTAAATATACTGAATACATTTAGGTGGAGGAGGGGGGATTCGCACCCCCGTCCAAGACACTTTTCTCTTTGCTTCATACAGCAATAACTCTTATTTATAATTGGTTGCGGGGGAAGGACTCGAACCTCCGGCTTCCAGGTTATGAGCCTGGCGGTCTACCACTGACGTACCCCGCGATAAATTGGCGGAAGCGGTGAGATTCGAACTCACGAGGGACGTTGATCCCTGCTGGGTTAGTAATCCAGTGCCATCGGCCACTCGGCCACGCTTCCTGCAGTTGTTTTATGGCAAAATTTCGCTAGATACCACACCAGGTTGTGTGGCCGCCCAGTTCGTATATTCAGTTGCTTTCTCAAGTGTGGGCCATGTTCTTTCCCATATTGTATCACCGTTTTCGAGAGTTGTAAATGTTGGGAACTCACCCACGCCGTTTGGCCATGCTAAAGATATAAGAACATCTCTTGCCTCATTTGTCAATGAGGTTCCTGCTTCCACAACTATTTTTGTTTTAATCATAATATTTTCCTATAAAAAATCAAAGTATGCTAGAATTTTTCATTAACTTTAGCACGATAACTAGCAGTTGATAACCCTTTAAATCGATCTGCCGCATAACTGGCAGCAAATGCATTGGGTTTAACTGATGGCGTCACATTACATGTTCCTTTAATGTAGCCAACAGCCTGTGATATCACACAGCTCGACCCGTATTTATCGTCAGGATTGATATCTAAGTGCACCTCAACATGACGATTTTCCAACACTTCGCCCAATTTCAAATACAGTTCAGATACTTTGTAAACTTCATTCATCAGGCGCATGCTTGGACGCGATGTTTTTTGATCAAAGTCCCGTTCGCGGTGTACTTCTCCAAACAGTTTGCAACCGTTGTTGCCGTTGATATGCACCACAATGGCCACCACGTAGTCAGCATACCAAACACCGTTTACACGATGACGTTCTGAGTCACACCCAAGATAAATCTTAGTCTCAGGAGTTTGTTCTTCAATGAACCTTTTTACTTTAACAAGATTTATCTTTTCCATAATATTTTACCTTGGTGCGGATGGAGAGATTCGAACTCTCACGATTTTACTCGCTGGAACCTAAATCCAGTGCGGCTACCAATTACGCCACATCCGCATTGTTTTTATTTATTGACCGAGTTTTGTTGCAAATGATTCAAACATATGGTCCATGGTTTTGATATTTTGCAAATCTAATTTGTAGTCACCAGACTTGCTGACCAGATGTTTTTGAACCAAGTCAGGCATGGCCAGTTTGATTGCTTGATTCAGATCCTTGACAACTTGATCTCGCACTTCTCGGGGAGTGTCTTTTCTTATAAAGAAACTGTATCCTGCCACTAAGTTTTGGTAATCAGAGAATCCGGGACTTGTTAAATTAGGCAAATCTGGAAAGTCAGTTGACTTTTTGTTGTCAAACACAAACAGCGGTGTTAGTGTTCCGGCAGTGATGTGTTGATTAACATTGCCGTAGCTGATAACAGCAAAGTCAAGTTGATTGTTTAAAATATCTACAATCACCTGAGGTATACTTTTGTAGTTGACCAAAATTCCGTTGACTTTCATCTTGTCTATGGCTAATGATCCGTAAATGTGAAGAGGACTTCCTGTTATAGTGCTACCATATGTTAGTCCTTTTTGTTTGCCTAGTTCTGCCAGATCATTGAGATTCTTGATGTTTCTTTTGCTGTTGGTAACCAATACCCATTGTGGAGAATAGAAATGTGATACCGGTTCGAAATGCCGTTCGTAATCAAATCCTGTTGACGGTTTTGCACTGGCATAGGCAGTTGATGCGTAGAACAAAATTGTATGGCCATCGGCCGGGGCCGACAAGACATGTTGAGACGCTATGGCAGCGGCCCCACCTGGTTTGTTCATTACCACGACACCGGATTTCCAGATCCCGTCTAGTTTTTCTGCCACAGTTCTTGTGATAAGATCAAGTCCACCGCCTGCTCCTGTGGGAACAATTAGTTGTACAGGTTTCTCAGGAAACGCTGATACAGAGACACTAACACTCATAACAAGTGCGGTTAATAATGTTGATACAATTTTCTTCACGGTTGCTTTCTTTAAAATTAATCACGATCCAATGTCGTATTCCTTGCTCCAAATAAACGGCAAGTCATATAACATATTTTGCCGTTTAGTTCGAAATAGATTGTTATGCTTAAAATGATTTACTAGTGTTGTTTGGGTGTATAGATTATATACGCCTTTTAAGAAGTTTGCGGCCTCAGGTCGTCCAGATCTTAGATCTTCAACCAGAAATCTACTCTCCGGTGATGCTGTCTCGATGTCTTGCCAAGAACCGGTTAGATTTACATTTGAAATTCCTGCTAAACGTTCACTTAGCACTTTCTGCGATCGACTCACTCCATAGTTTAATTCCTGGTGTCGCCCGCAATCTAAACTCATTTGTTCAAATCCTTTGGTGGTTTTTTTATAATTGGCCTCGGCTAGCCCGCCATTGTGTAACTTTAGTTGATTTTGTTGAATGTACTTTTTAACATTGTTCTTGAACACATGACTTTGTTTAACAGCCAGCACTGTATCTAAAAAGAACGCTTCGATATGTGGCCTATTAAACCCTTGATCTAAAACCATTGCCAGTTGTCTACTAAACCATCGACCGTTTCTATAAACAAGTCTGGGTTTTTCGTACCCTGTGATGCATTTGAAAGTGTGCCCGCTGTACTTTTGGTATACCGCATCTTCTGTTGTGGTAAATGGAAGATTAAAATATCTAACTAACTCTGTTCTCTTGCTATTAAAAATCCAGTCTTCGCTGTTGACAAATGGATTGTGTTTGTTAGGTGCTCGGGCATCCAGCAACGTTATTTCGGTATGCGGATCCCAGTGATTCTTTTTTACCCATTCATACGCACTGGTAGGGAACCATGCAAATTCTTCTGCGGCAGCAACAATTATCTCATCTAGGTGTATTTTATGTTTGGCAAACACATTGTAAATGGTTTGGCTGTCAAACCCACCACTGTAGTATAGCACTAATTTTTCGTATTTGTTCCTGAGCTCAAAGGCTCGATACGCCATTAAATTATCAAATGAATCAGTTGATTCTGTAGTCCAGTCAACCTTATCGTATTGATCTTCGTTTAGATAGAACTTGACTGGATGACCAGTTTCAGTAGAGTTTATCCAAGCAAGATATACATTGTTATAAGGTTGGTTGTTTACAGTGTAAAAAGCGTTCATTTATTTTTAATTAAATTGGCTCCCCAACGTGGGCTCGAACCACGGACCAACAGATTAACAGTCTGCTACTCTACCGACTGAGCTATTGGGGAATACTCTTACTTGCGTTCTTTAGACGAGAATGATGCAGGTGTTGCCTGTGCGTCAATCATGGCTCTTTTAAATCCGTTGCGATCGTGTTGATCTTTAAACTTTAACAATGCCATCAATGTTTTTGTTCGTTTGCTGAGTTTAAATGTAGATGTTGTTTTCATTTGTTTCCTTTGGGGTATTTATTTGGGTTAAATTGCGATATAAATATCTGTATGCAAACGCAAACACAAGATTTTATTTCAGTTAGTGGACATCTACAAGTGCATCTGTCACTCAGTGAGTATAACACATCTTATATTTTTGTCAATGATATTTTCAATGATCGGCTAATTATGCGTTACTTTGGTGATCATGAATCTGCAGTCAACTGGATCAAGACTCTTAAAGACCACTATTGATCACATGCTGGGGAGAAGTATGGGAATTGAACCCATATTAACGGAATCACAATCCGTGGTGTTGACCTTTACACTAACTACTCCGTGTTGGTCTCGCTTGCAAGAATCGAACTCACATTCAAGAGGTAGAAGCTCTTTGTATTATCCATTATACTAAAGCGAGAATGGCAGAGGGTACTGGATTCGAACCAGTGATCATGGAGTCAAAGTCCAATGCTTTAGGCCAAACTAAGCTAACCCCCAGTAATAATTGTTGGAGCGGGATAGGAGAATCGAACTCCTGACTAAACCTTGGCAAGGTTTCGTTTGACCATTAAACTAATCCCGCATGTGGTGGTGATGAGTAGAGTCGAACTACCACCGGACTCCGTATGAAGGAGGCGCACTACCGTTATGCTACATCACCGATCAGTCGAAGTAGTATTCGAGATCAGAGAGACCGACCACGTTAGAATAATCTAAGCCGTGTATGTAAGACTCGCGACGCAAGTCATTTCCGGGCACCAAGTCTCGGCGAATGTGTGTCAGTTCCATACATCCAAAAACGCCATCAGTGTCATAGCTCACGTGATTGTTGCCGTGTACGTGTACAATGGCATAGTGCTCTTGCCACCGCTCCACAGCCTGGTGCCATTGTTTGCTACGATTGGCACAGTTGTGCCATTCCATTGCAACGCCTACAATGCGATCGCGATGTTGTACGATGCTTTCAATCAAACTGTATTCACCACCTTCGATGTCCATCTTGATGAACACCTGGTCTACGCCCATTCTGTCTAGGGCCCGAACAAAATTTTCTGGCCCAATAAACTCTGGCCAATGTTTTACGTTATCTTGAAAGAATTCATCGTACATGGCTCGAATATCCAAGTGTCCACGAACCGGCGTATTGATGCTGATACGCATGGTATCTCTAGTGACACTGGCATCATACATCTGAATCGGATCTGTAGGTTTGAGATTATGCCAGTCTTGATCAAATGTAAAATCGTCACCTAGTCCAAAACTTAACAGACCCTGTGCTTGGTCCACTGCTGAACGTGGCAAAATGTAGCCGCCGTCCATTTTTCCACCTAATCTAATTAGGTCAGGCACTGCAACAGGGCAGAGCCAATGTAGTTCTTGGGGTAGTTTAATTTTCATAATTTTATTTATTAACTGGTTTTACACACCATATAAAAGCACACTATATGCGCCCTGGTTGTTAAGCGCCACTAACAGCCTGCAACCACGCAGGGTAGCCGTGTAATGTGCTTTTATATGGTAGGGGTGCAGGGGAACGATCCCTGTTTTACGGATTAAAAGTCCGTTACTTCACCTTAAAGTTTCACCCCCTAATGGGCTTTGTTTTTGTGCTCGACGCAGAGCCTTGTTGCTCTTACGATGCGAACCTGCTTTGCGGAACAGTGCAAGACGAACGAAGCAGTTACGTTCGCGCACGATCGATTTACGTTTCATACAGTTTCCTTTTATAAAATGGTGGAGGATAACGGATTCGAACCGTTTGCTCCTGGTTGCAAACCAGGTGTGTTAGCCAAGTATACCAATCCCCCAATATGCTCTGCATCCCCCGGCGGTAATTATAGAGTATCAACATAGATTAATCCGGAATCTAACTCAACTAAGGTTAGCGATTCTATGCATCACACACTCCTTCCACCCGCTTCCCGACAGGGACCGTTATCGCATTGCTAGCGGCCTTTTGGTAAGAAGACTACCACCCTTGAGTAACGAACTCACTTCTCTCGTACGGGTCATACTAGCCAGGCGTTACCCCGACGGGTTCTTCTCTCAAATAAGCATAAGCATAGTATTCTTTCATACCTTGACGAGAATCTTTACAACCTAGATTCTATCATAGGAGCAATAAAATCAGCAATCTGAATATGAGCTTTTTCTGTAGGATGATGTGATATTGGATTTAACAATCCAATATCAACTAAAAACGCTACTCTATTGGAGTCTACAACCCAATTTGAATAATGATAGTTGTTATCAACATTTTTCATGTTATTTCTCAAACACAATTGTGACATTAAATCTCTATCAGGTATATCAATCATATTGTCGATGGGTTGATGATACAGATGATGATTAAATGTATCAACCCATATATTTTTGACCCCCATTGACTTATAAAAAACATTCCAAAAATTCATCTCAACTTCTAATTGTTGTACTTCGTGATTATGATCATATGAATGTTTAACCATAAACTCGCTAAATTTATTTGGCATATTATATTTGCAATGTAACACAGACATTGTGTCTAAATCAAAAAATACATTTCGAGCAGTTGATGTGATTGCATGCAATACAATAATTTTATCATATGTTTCTTGATCACATTTGAAATCAATTTTACTAAAATATCTTTTAGCATAATTAAATTGAGCTTGATTACTGCTTCCACCATGTGCAAAATTTTTGTTATCTAATGCAAAATTTTTAGACAAAACACCACGAAATGATTTTGTCCCACAAATGTCTGAATTCCATGCAATAGAATTATACACAGCAGTGGATTGCTCAATTTGATATCCTACACCAACTCCATAGGTCCAACTGCACCCAAACGTGATAAGCAAATTTTTATTCATGTTTTTGTAGTACCATTCTTAATGTTCCCTCGGCCATGTTAGATCCAATATGAGTATCATCAAGTTCAAAACACAAAATCTCATCTCTAAAAATTTCAATTTGATCACGTATGTATGTTGATGCAGTATTTTTTATTTCTGTAGTCTCTGCACCTATCATATGACACACATTCATCATGATAAAAATTTTACCACCTGGTTTGGTCATTTGTAAGACTTGATTGATCCTGTTAGAAAATTGCGACAATGGAATAAAATGCAAAGCATTCATACTCATGATATTTTCAAATTTTTCTGTATTTTCCTTGACAAACGCATCATCTACAAACCCAACCTGGTCAGCATAAAAATTTAATGATTTTGAATCAATGCCGATTATGTTTGGAATATATTTTTTATATATGTTCCACCCACATCCAATATCATAAATTTTAGAGCTTGATGCTAATTGTAAAATATAGTAAAAAGGAACCATTGAAAATATTCTTTTGCCACGATATTCGCGCGGCGTCATTCCCATAAAGCCCAAAGTTGGTATATTAGTTTCCCAAGTCAACAAATCAAAATCTTGTTTTACGTTACGTGCCAAATCAGTTGATTCAAAGCTTTTTCGAAAATTTTCTAAGTTATATGCGTTTAAATTGTTCATACATTATATATGATAGATATGGTGGAGATGATAGGGATCGAACCTATTGTGACCGAAGTCGGAAGATTTACAGTCTCCTGCCATACCATTACGGCGGCATCTCCATGTCTGGTACTCGATAGCGGAGTCGAACCGCTCTTGCCTGGATGAAAACCAGATGTCCTAACCGATAGACGAATCGAGCAAATAAGGGAGAG
>Ga0207909_1000007_pt1 | contig 110804 bp, 111 predicted proteins | sample LakMenEpi05May10_FD_150672 | JGI IMG/M metagenome (GOLD analysis project Ga0207909, IMG submission 150672) | Freshwater microbial communities from Lake Mendota, WI - 05MAY2010 deep hole epilimnion (SPAdes) | ecosystem: Environmental > Aquatic > Freshwater > Lake > Epilimnion/Euphotic zone ...
ATGGTTTGGCACCTCGATGTCGGCTCGTCGCATCCTGGGGCTGGAGTAGGTCCCAAGGGTTGGGCTGTTCGCCCATTAAAGCGGCACGCGAGCTGGGTTTAGAACGTCGTGAGACAGTTCGGTCTCTATCCTCTGCGCGCGCAGGAAATTTGAGAAGACCTATCCCTAGTACGAGAGGACCGGGATGGACTAACCTCTGGTGTGTCAGTTGTTCCGCCAGGAGCACCGCTGATTAGCTACGTTGGGGAAAGATAACCGCTGAAAGCATCTAAGCGGGAAGCTTGCTTCAAGATGAGATTTCCATGACTTCGGTCGAGAGGCTCGCAGTAGATTACTGCGTTGATAGGTTGGATGTGGAAGTGAGGACTAAAGACTCATGGAGCTGACCAATACTAATAAGCCAATAACTTGATAACAATTTTTTGTTCGCGTCCACTATGTGGTTCCCGAGATATGTTCGGGAATCTAAAGATCACACTTCACTGTGTGTCAACGATTCACATAACTCAATAGTGTTTCGGCGGCCATAGCGAGAGGGAAACGCCCGGTTACATTCCGAACCCGGAAGCTAAGACTCTCTGCGCCGATGGTACTGCAAGGGGGACCTTGTGGGAGAGTAGGTCACCGCCGGACTTAATTTAGAAAAATGGCCACCTTGGATTCAAGGTGGCCATTTTTTGTTTAATAGACATGTTTTAATTGTTCTTAGGAGACATGATGAACGATAAACCAGCACCAAGAGACCGCAGAAGCGCAGGCGGAGATGATAGACGCAAGCCACCTGGAGCTGAGCTTCGTAGTGGTGGGTCTCGCGAGTCACGCCCTGAGTGGCAGACTCGCGTAGCAACCCCACGTGATGAGTTCGCCGCCAAGTCTCCGTTGATTCCTGATGAGATCACAGAAGCAGATCTTGAGCTCGGTATCAGAGTTCAGCTCAAGACGCTAACTCCTGAGAACGCTGAAATGACTGCCAGACATTTAGCTATGGTGAGCCTGCTCCATGACCAAGACCCGGAACTAGCCCATTTGCACGCTTTAGCTGCGGCTAAGCGCGCAGGTCGCATCGCTATTGTCCGTGAAACTCTTGGTGTTACTGCCTATCAGGTAGGCGATTACGGCTTAGCAATAAGAGAATTGACTACTTATAGACGTCTATCTGGCTCAAATGATCAACTTCCCATCATGGTTGACTCTGAGAGAGGGCTTGGCAGACCAGAAAAGGCTCTAGAACTAGCCAGATCTGTTGACCGAAACACTCTTCCTGTCCCAGTTCGAGTAAATCTAGCCATTGTTATGTCAGGTGCCAGATTAGACCTAGGTCAGAACGACCTGGCTTTGGCAGAGCTTGAGATTCCAGAATTGGATCCAACAAAAGTTTTCGAGTTTTCCACAAATCTCTTCCGTGCTTATGCAGATACCCTTATAATTGGGAACAGAGAAAGTGAAGCTAAGAAATGGTTCGATCTCGCAGATCGAGCAGAGCAACACTTCCTCGGGAGTAAAAACCCCGAGAACGAGGTCTTCTCAGTAATTGAGGAGATTCAGATTCCCGAGGCGTCATCAAAACTGGACCGTCACTCAAAATCCCAGCATGAACACGGTACCAGGGCGCCTCGGGATTCTTTTAACTCCGATAGACCTCGCAGAGACTCTTCAGACAATTCTGGTGAAAAACCAAAGCGTCCACCATTTAATTCGGGACCAAGAAACAGCGGTCCACCAGCAGGTGGATCAGGTCCACGAGGTGGCGGTAAAGGTTTTGGTGGACCACCTAAGGGTAGAAGCCGAGGACCAGGTCGTGGTCGCTAACAAAATCTGGAATCAACATGATTTATTGCTTGCCGATCTTGATGGTGTTGTTTACGAAGGCACAGTAGCAATAGAGAATGCTGTTGAAACAATTAACACAATTACTCAACAAAACATTCCAGTTGGTTATGTTACAAATAACTCGTCAAGAAAACCAGAAACAATCGTTGAACAACTTTTGGGTTTTGGTCTGCACGCAAAACCAGAGGACATTATTTCTTCAGGTCAAACTGCTGTTGAGCTTTTGCAAACCAAGCTCGGTAGTGGAGCAAAAGTTTTAGTTGTCGGTGGCGATGGCCTTCGAGCGAGGGTGTCTTCTGGAGGGTTTCAAATTGTTTCCTCAAGTGATGACAAACCAGAAGCAGTAATTCAAGGATTTGCACCAGATGTTTCTTGGAAAGATTTAGCAGAAGCTGCTTACTCAATTCAAAACGGCGCTATTTGGGTTGCCACAAACAGCGACTGGACCCTTCCACAAGAAAAAGGATTGGCTCCAGGTAATGGAACTTTGGTTGGTGCTGTTCACACAGCAGTGGGGCAGTTACCGATTGTTGCTGGAAAACCTGAACCAGCTATTTTTCAAACAGCATTGAACTTATACAAGCCAGATAGCGCTTTGTTTGTAGGAGATCGATTAGATACCGACATTCTTGGCGCTAACCGAGCCGGTATCAAGAGCGCATTGGTGCTTACAGGTGTTTCTACTAGAAAAGATGTCCTTGCAGCTAAGCCTGAAGAGCGTCCTTACTACATCATCAGTAACCTCAATGAACTACTTGATGACTATCAGGAACCTAAGCAAACCAAACGAGGCTTTAGTTGCGGTAAGGCTAGTGTTGAATTACTAGGCGATAAAGTTTTAGTTACAGACGGTGATCCGCAATCCATTGAGGCACTTAGAGCAGCTTGTAACGTGATTTGGAATTCAGGAAAACATATTCACTTCCTGGGTGTGCAGAGCGAACTATACGAAAAGAAGGCATAAATGAACGACAGGCTAAATGAACTCGAAGCTGAGCTAGCAAGAATTGCGGAGCTTAGTTTGGAAGAGCAACCACAGGCTTTTGCTGATCTAAAGGAAAAGCTAGAAGCTCAACTTAACTCTGCATCAGACGAAACCAACGAGTAATCAGTTGGATCAAAACTCCACACGACTTGACGTCGCTCTAGTAGAGCGAGGTCTAGCCAGATCTAGAAATCAAGCATCGAGCTTGATTGAGTCTCGTCGTGTATTCATTGATGGGCGAGAGGCCAGAAAGTCTTCTCAACCTGTTCCAGAAGGAGCAGAGCTGGTTGTTCTTGAAGCAATTGATTACGTTTCAAGAGCAGGACACAAGCTCGCAGCTGCGTTGGAAGAATTTACTGAAATCGAAGTTGTTGGGCAAATTTGCTTAGACGTTGGGGCATCAACCGGTGGCTTTACTGATGTGCTATTGCGCTACGGAGCTGCCAAGGTTATCGCTCTAGATGTTGGTCATTCTCAATTAGCCGAATCTTTGGTTGATAACCGAATGGTGATAAACATTGAAAACTTCAACGCAAGAGATATGACCCAAGAGAACCTGCAGAAAGTCCTTGGTTCAAGACTCGATCAGAAGATATCTGACAACACCATATCTTTAGTGGTTGCTGATCTAAGCTTCATTTCCTTGACACTAGTCTTGGCTCAAATGAGCCAGATTGCCCCAAAAGCTAACTTCGTTCTTTTGATTAAGCCTCAGTTTGAAGTTGGTAAGAAGTCTCTAGATGCCTCAGGTATCGTCAATGACCACAGGTTAAGAGCATCAGCCATCAGGCAGGTTCTGGATGAAGCCAAGGCTCAGGGCCTGAACATCCATGGTCTAATCAAGTCACCATTGCCTGGGACCCACGGCAATGTTGAGTTCTTGGTTTGGCTAAATTCTGTGGAGACTGACCACAGCATCGATTGGTCTGGCAGAATTGACGAACTGGCGAAAGAACGAGCTTAGAACAAGGAGGCAACTGGGATGAGTGCACCTAGATACATACTGTTAGTCGCCCATACTGGCCGACTTGAAGCAATCAACGCAACCCAAGAAGCCATCGAACAATTGGTTGCGGCTCAACTGAGCCCAGTTATGACCTCAGAACAGATTGTCGAAATCAAAGAGTTCCAAACCAACAGAAACTCAACCAGTGATTTCCTTGCCAGTGTTCTTGAGCTAGGCGTTACCGTTCCTGAGAAGGACCTTGAATTAGTTATGGTTCTTGGTGGCGATGGAACTATCTTGAAGGCCGCTGAAGTTGTTAGGGAAACCGCGACTCCTCTGATGGGAATCAATCTAGGTCACGTCGGATTCCTTGCTGAAAGCGAAAGAGAAGGCTTCTCAAACGCTGTTGCCAGAGTCGTTGATCGAGACTACCTAGTCAAAGAGAGACTGACATTAGATGTTCGCGTCCTAGTTGGTGGCAAAGAAGTATTCAGAACCTGGGCACTTAACGAAGCGACCGTTGAAAAGAGTGCAGCAGAGCGCATGCTCGAGGTAATTGTTGAAATCGACAGAAAGCCACTGTCAAGTTTCGGTTGCGATGGAATCATCATGGCAACGCCAACAGGGTCAACCGCTTATGCGTTTAGCGCTGGCGGTCCTGTAGTTTGGCCAAGTGTCGATGCCATTCTTATGGTTCCTCTTTCAGCTCACGCTCTTTTCTCAAGGCCTATGGTCATTAGCCCAAGATCTCTTTTAGCTGTTGAGGTTCTAGATCGTTCAGCTGGCACAGGAGTGCTTTGGTGTGATGGCCGCAGAACACATGACCTACCAGTAGGTGCAAGAGTTGAAGTTTCTAAGTCGGCGAAATCTGTCCGTCTTGCAAGATTGCGTCAAGGACCATTTACTGATCGTCTTGTAAAGAAGTTTGCTCTACCCGTAACAGGCTGGCGTGGTCCAGATAGCTCAGATCAAGGCGAGTAAAAGCACTACAAAATGATAGAAGACATTTTTATTCGCGACCTTGGTGTCATTAGCGAAGCAAAGCTTAACTTTCATCCAGGCCTTACTGTCCTAACTGGTGAAACAGGCGCAGGTAAAACCATGGTGCTAACCGCACTAGGTCTTTTACTTGGAGCTAGAGCTGATTCCGGAATGATACGCGCAGGTTCTCAACAAGCAGTCCTTGAAGGACATTGGAAACTTAACACAGATAACCTCGCCATTTCTAAAGCGGAGGAAGCTGGCGCACTTATTGAGGGCGGTGAACTACTTCTTGTTAGAAGTGTTGGAAGCGATTCGAGATCGAAAGCTGTGATTGGTGGAAGATCCGCTCCAGTTGGCTTACTAAATGAATTGGCAGAACATCTTGTTGTGGTGCATGGGCAATCTGATCAAATCAGGTTGAAATCACCTGTCGCTCAGAAACTAGCGCTAGATCGCTTTGCGGGGACAAAGCACCAAGACCTTCTTGCTATTTATAACGAATCCTTCAACGCCTGGCGCAATGCCAAAGCTCAACTCGAAGAAGTGCTGAAGAGCGATTCAACCAGAGCATCACAGATTGAGGAACTTACCGAAGCACTGAATCTTCTAGAAAAGTTAGCTATCAAGCCAAACGAAGATGTTGAGTTAGCAGATCTTGCCAAACGCCTCAATCACACCGAAGACCTGAGAGCATCCGTTGGCCTAGCCCATGAAGCCCTAATTAGTGATTCATTTGATGGGGTAGACGCACTTGGGCTTGTTGGCAAGGCCCGCAAAGCCATAGAGAATGCAGCAGGTCACGACTCATCGCTTGAGTCAGCAGTAACAAAGCTCAATGAAATAATCGAAAATCTCAATGACGTTGCGGTTCAACTAGCCAGTTACCTTTCTTCTCTCGAATCGGAGAGTTCAATGAGCATAGATGAGATTCAATCTCGTAGAAGCGAGATAAATTCAGCGCTTCGTAGGTTTGGTCCAACAATTGAAGATCTGCATGAGTTTGAGAAAGCATCACAACAAAGGCTTTTAGATTTAGACTCTTCAACCGAACGTGTCGAAGAACTAACCGCCAGGGTTTCACAGTTTGAGGCAACAGCTCGAAAACTAGCTCAAGAAATTTCTGGAAACAGACAAGCCGCCGCCAAGCAACTAGGTGAGCGAGTTACAAGCGAACTTGTTGCTCTGGCCATGTCCGGATCAAAGCTGCACGTTGAAGTTGAGGTTACCGAGACTTTAACGGCGACTGGTATGGATAACGTCAGTTTCTTACTTGAGTCTTACTCAGGAGCAGAGCCTAGACCTATTGGTAAAGGTGCATCAGGTGGTGAGCTGAGTCGAATCATGCTTGCCCTCGAGGTAATCCTGGCTGAGTCAGACAGTGCTCCAACATTCATATTCGATGAGGTTGACGCAGGAGTTGGTGGGGCAGCGGCTATTGAGGTTGGCCGAAGACTAGCCAAGCTTGCCAAGAACGCTCAGGTTATTGTTGTTACTCACCTGGCCCAGGTGGCAGCTTTTGCTGATCAACACCTAGTAATCAAAAAGACTTCAGATGCCATGTATACAGCCAGCGACGTCAAGGTGCTTGACCAGCAAGCCAAAGCAGAGGAATTAGCTCGCATGCTATCCGGTTTATCAGACTCAGAAACTGCCCAATCGGCAGCCTTAGAACTTTTGGAACTAGCCAAAAACTCTTAATCAACAAGATCTTTAAGGCTTGTTCGGCATGTCTAAAGAGTCAAAGTTGGAGGCTGGGCAGGGTCCCTGCTAATGTTAAATTCCATGGCTGATGCGATGGATTCTGGTAAATCAAGACACATATTTGTAACTGGTGGGGTCGCTTCCTCACTAGGTAAAGGCCTGACGGCAGCCAGTTTGGGGAATCTACTTAGAGCTCGTGGCCTATCTGTTGTTATGCAGAAGCTGGACCCTTATCTAAACGTTGACCCTGGAACAATGAACCCTTTCCAGCACGGTGAAGTATTCGTAACCGATGATGGCGCAGAAACAGACCTAGACATTGGTCACTACGAGCGTTTTCTAGATATCAACCTTTCACAGTCTGCCAACGTAACTACAGGTCAGATATACAGTGAAGTTATTCGCAAGGAAAGATCTGGCGGCTACCTAGGAGATACCGTTCAGGTCATCCCACACATCACCGATGAGATCAAAAGAAGAATGCGTCTGCAAGCTTTTGAGGATCCAGCACCGGATGTAATCATCACCGAAATCGGTGGAACCGTAGGTGACATCGAATCTCTTCCTTTTATTGAAGCTGCACGTCAGGTTAGACATGAACTAGGTAGAGACAAGGTCTTCTTTGTTCACGTATCGCTAGTTCCTTACCTTGCTCCAAGTGGTGAGCTAAAGACCAAGCCGACTCAGCACTCAGTTGCTACTCTTCGCTCAACCGGTATTCAGCCAGACGCCATTGTTTGTCGAAGCGATAGACCTATTGGAGATTCAATCAAGAAGAAGATTGCCTTGATGTGTGATGTTGATTTGCGGGCCGTAATAAATGCAGCAGATGCAAATAGCATTTACGATATCCCAACCGTTGTTCATGATGAAGGTTTAGATTCATACATCATCAACCACCTAGGCCTAAAAGCCAAAGATGTTGATTGGACTAGATGGAGTAGCGTTCTAAAAGCTGTTCACGAGCCAGTTGCAGAAGTAAATGTTGCGCTTGTAGGTAAGTACATCGATCTTCCAGATGCATACCTATCAGTTACCGAAGCACTTCGTGCCGGTGGCTTTGCTGAGCAAGTGAAAGTAAAGATCAAGTGGGTAGCCAGTGATCTTTGTGACACCGAGGATGGTGCCAGAACTCACCTAAGCGATGTGGATGCTATTTGTGTGCCAGGTGGTTTTGGTGTTAGAGGTATCGAAGGAAAACTTGGTGCTCTCAAATTTGCTAGAGAAAATGGCATACCAACTCTAGGACTATGTCTTGGCTTGCAGTGCATGGTTATTGAATACGCAAGAAACGTAGTTGGTTTAGAAGGAGCATCTTCAACAGAGTTTGAATCCGACACCAAATACCCAGTGATTGCAACTATGGCTGAGCAGGTCGACATTCTTGCCTCAGGTGATATGGGTGCAACCATGAGACTTGGCCTCTTTGAAGCAAAGCTTCAAGAGGGAAGTGTTATCACTGAAACTTATGGCAAGACAACGGTTTATGAACGTCACCGTCATAGGTATGAAGTGAACAACAGTTTCAGAGATCAAATCTCTGCTGCTGGATTGGTTTTCTCTGGAACTTCACCAGATGGCAATCTAGTTGAGTTTGTTGAACTTCCTAGAGAAGTTCACCCATACTATGTTTCAACTCAAGCTCACCCAGAGTTCCTATCCAGACCTACTAAGGCCCACCCGCTGTTCCATGGTTTGATAAAGGCTGCTCTAGCTGGTCGTTTGTTCAGTAACAAAGCAGACTAAAGTTTCTTAGATGGCTGAGAATAAACCCCAAGAGCTCTCAGATGAAAAGGGTCTGCCTGAATCGGCAGTTCTGAATACTGCAGTTGCATTCAAAGGCAAGATTTGGAATGTTGTTAGCAAGAGGTTTGAATTCCAAGGCGAAGAGCTAACTCGTGAATACATTCAACATCCTGGAGCTGTAGCCGTACTTGCAATCAATGAGAACGACGAAGTTCTGCTAATCAAGCAGTATCGAGCTCCAGTCAACGAGTATCTCTATGAGATGCCAGCAGGAATTAGAGATGAAGAAGATGAAAGCGATTTGGAGTCAGCAAAGCGCGAGTTATCTGAAGAGGCTGACTACAAAGCAGATACTTGGGCTCATCTACAAAGTTTCTATACAACACCTGGTTCTTCAAGTGAAGTCATCGAGATTTTTCTAGCTCAAGACCTTAGCCCAACCGGAACTTCATTTGATAGAACCAGTGAAGAGCGAGGAATGGTTCCAATCTGGATTCCATTCAAAGATGTTCTTTCATCGGTCATGCAATCTAAAACCAAGAGCCCAACTCTTGTTGTTGCCGTCTTGGCATTAGCTGCAAGAAGAAATTCTGAAAGTCATGGCTAGCCTAGAGCGCAGCGTTGATAGCTATCTTCGCCACCTAACCATTGAGCGAGGTATGGCTAAGAACACTTTGCTTGCTTACAAACGTGATCTAGCAAAGTATCTTGAAGCTCTTGAAAAGGTAGGCATCAAGGATTCAACTGAGATTACCGAGTTAGTCGTGCGTAACTTTGCTCAAGGACTTGTATCCGAAAAAGGTTTAGTTGCAACATCAGTTGCGAGAATCTTGGCAGCGGTCAGAGGATTTCATAAGTTCATGCTTTTTGAAGGCATAAGTGACCATGATGTTTCGGCAGCGGTAAAACCACCAAAAGCACCGAAACGGTTGCCTAAGGCTATTTCGATTCAAGAGATAGAGATACTGCTAAAAGCAGCAGGCCCTGAGCCGGATGACATTGCTGGAGCGGCGGATATCATCCGAGTCAGAGACAGAGCAATCCTTGAACTGCTTTATGCAACTGGAGCCAGAGTTTCAGAGATTGTGAACATGGATCTGGATGATCTAATCGATCCTGAGATTGTTCGGTTATTCGGTAAGGGGTCCAAGGAAAGAATTGTTCCAGTTGGACGATATGCTCAAGCAGCAGTGGCCGCATATCTAGTTAGAGTTAGGCCAACCCTTGCCACCTTGTCGCATGGCACCCCAGCATTGTTTCTAAACAAAAGAGGTTCAAGGCTCTCGAGGCAAAGCATCTGGCAGATCATCAGTGACTCCGCCCAAGCCGCCAAACTCCAGGTGGAAGTTTCCCCGCATACCTTTAGGCACTCCTTTGCTACCCATTTGCTAGAGGGAGGGGCGGATGTTCGGGTTGTTCAGGAGCTTTTGGGGCATGCATCGGTCACAACAACACAGATCTATACTTTGGTTACGGTGGATGCCCTAAGGGAAATCTATGCGAGTAGCCACCCCCGAGCACAGCGGTAAGATAGAGCAAAGTTACAGATTTGATTGGCTTTTGAGTCAATAACTTACTGCTGTGAAGCCAGAGAGGAAGCTAAGTATATGTCAGGTAAAAACGCCGACGGACGGTTTCCAATTCCTAAACGACTAACTAGTCACGGCCCTGCACGAATAATTGCCCTTTGTAATCAAAAAGGTGGCGTAGGTAAAACAACAACAACCATCAACACAGCGGCTGCTTTAGCTGAATATGGCCGCAAGGTTCTACTTGTCGACTTTGACCCTCAGGGAGCTCTTTCTAGAGGATTGGGTGTTGTCAACGAAGATGTGAAAACTGTTTACGACCTAATGCTAGACAGAAGACTGAACGCTAAAGATGTCATCGTTCACACTGAAGTTCCGGGTCTGGATCTTATTCCTGCAAACATTCAACTTTCAGCTGCTGAAATTCAACTAGTTGCTGAACCTGGTCGTGAAAAGATCTTGGCAGGAGTGCTAAGACCAATTCTTGGTGACTATGACGTAATCATGATTGACTGCCAGCCGTCTTTGGGTCTCTTGACTGTGAATGCACTTACAGCAGCTCACGGAGTAATGATTCCAGTTGCCTGCGATTACTTCGCATTAAAGGGACTTGAGCTTTTAATCAATCACACAGTTGATTTGGTCAAAGAAAGATTGAATGAGGGTCTAAAGATTGATGGCATCCTTGCCACAATGTATGACGCTAGAACCCTGCACTCAAGAAGCATGCTGAACCAACTGTATGAAGATTATGACGACACTGTTTTCAGGACTGTTATCAAACACACAGTTAAGTTCAAGGACTCATCAGAACAGGGTAGACCTGTTACCCAGTACGCACCTTCGTCTGAAGCTGCTGAACTTTACCGAGCTGTAGCTAGAGAGATGGTCGAACGTGGCTGCGCTCCATAGTGAAGTAGACGAATCTAGTTCCAGTGGATTCTCGCTAAATATAGGTAACTTCGAGGGACCGTTTGACCTTCTACTTTCTTTAGTTTCAAAGCACCAGCTTGACCTAACATCTATCTCGCTAAGTCAAGTAACCAATGACTTCATTGCCTACGTAAGAACACTAGAAGAAATCGATCAGATTGAAGAAGCAAGTGAGTTTCTGGTTGTCGCTGCAACCTTGCTAGATCTAAAAATTGCTGAACTACTTCCAAAGGGTGAAGTAGTTGACCCTGAGGATGTTGCCTTACTAGAAGCAAGAGATCTCTTGTTTGCCCGTCTGTTGCAATACCGCGCCTTCAAAGACATTTCAGTCTGGTTCCAAACGGCTATCAATCAAGAATCAAGACGTGTCTATCGTTCAGTGCGCTTGGAGGAGCGATTCAAGCAGAAACTACCTGAATTGGTATGGACATTGAGCGTTGAAGACTTCGCTCGTCTTGCTGAAGAGACCATGGCACCAAGAGAAATTCCTTTAGTAGGGCTTACTCACCTTCACGCTTCAAGAATCTCAATAAGAGAGCAGGCTGCTGAAGTAGTAGCAATGCTTCGCTCCGCAAAGACACTCACTTTCCGTGAACTGATTTCTTCGGTAAGAGACAGAGCAGTTCTTGTAGCCAGGTTCCTATCCATCCTCGAGCTTTACCGTTTAGGCGCAGTAGCTTTTGAGCAGAGTGAATCGCTAGGGCCTTTGCAGATTACTTGGCAAGCGGATGATTTTGAAGAATCACAACTATCAGTGCTAGGAGCAGATTATGACTCATGATGAAAACCCAGAACTTAAAGTAGAAGCTCAGAGCCAAGAGGAAGCTGTCTCTGAAGGGCAGACCACGCTGAGCGAAGACCCTCGTGAATCATTAGCGCTATCTGAACCAATCAACCCTGATTATCTGCAAGGAGCAATTGAAGCAATTCTTATGGTTGCCGATGTTCCGCTATCTCTTGTTCACCTAGCAACTTCATTGAACACCCCAGTCCCAGACATCAGAGAAGCTGTTCTTGCGGTGAGAGATGACTTTGATGGAGTTAATGGAGCGCGTCTTCGTGGATTTGAAATCCGTGAGGTTGGCGGGGGATGGCGAGTATTCGTTCGTGAAGATTACGAGTGGGCAGTTAGAGAGTTCATTTCAAATGAAAATCCAACCAAGCTATCTCAAGCAGCTTTAGAAACACTTGCCGTTATTGCATACCGTCAGCCAATCGCCAGAGGACAGATTGCATCTATTCGTGGTGTAAACGTGGACAGCGTTGTAAGGACACTTCTAAGTAGAGGATTGATCACTGAGTTATTCACAGATAGCGAAACTGGAGCAATCAACTACGGAACCACACCAACATTCCTAGAAACCCTAGGAATCAATGCTTTGGAAGACCTTCCATTGATAAGCCCATACCTACCAGATGCAAACTCTGAATTAGGTTCTGATCTTTCAGTTAGTAAAAAATAATGACCGAATCAAACGAAGGCATAAGACTTCAAAAAGTTCTTGCTAACGCCGGAGTGGCTTCAAGACGTGCAAGCGAAGAGTTAATCACTTCAGGAGCAGTCAAAGTCAACGGCAAAGTAGTCAAAGAGCTCGGTACCCGTATCGACCCTGAGAACGATAAGGTCTCGGTTCGAGGAACACCTATTCAATTGGATGCCTCGAGGGTATACATGGCACTGAACAAGCCAATCGGTGTTATCTCTTCTATGGCCGATGAATTCGGTAGACCTGATCTAAGTCAATACTCGCTTCGTTCAGATCGTATTTATAACGTAGGTCGACTAGATGCTGACACGTCAGGATTACTTATTCTCACCAACGACGGAGAGCTAGCTAACATGCTGGCTCACCCTAAGTTTGGCGTTACTAAGACCTATGTTGCCAAGGTCGAAGGCCAAGTCTCACCTCAGGAGATAAACAAGCTAATTTCAGGGGTTGAACTTGAAGATGGCATGATGAATGCCGATAAGGCAACGCTCATCGATTCCAACCCATTTGAATCCCTAATTGAAATTGTTATTCACTCAGGTAAGAACCGTGTGGTTAGAAGAATGTTTGAAGCAATTGGTCATCCTGTTAAAGACCTTGTTCGCCGGCAGTTTGGTCCGGTGCATTTAGGCCCACTAAAGCCTGGGCAAACTAGGCTGCTGAGTAAAGTTGAAGTAGGTGCTCTGCTAAAGTCTGCTGAAGGCAAACAACAAAGAGCTCCAAGACCAAAGTCCAAAGGCGGGCAATCAATCAAGGCCAAGCCGAAAGGGCGAAGAAGTGGCGTTTAGAGCAATCCGTGGGGCAACCCAATTAGACAGTGACAACAGAGATGAACTTCTGAAAGCAACTGCTGAACTCATCACCAAGATGATGCACGCAAACAATCTTCATACTGACCAATTGATTTCCATCCTGTTCACTGCAACTCCAGATATCACTAGCGAGTTCCCTGCTCTAGCAGCTAGAGAACTAGGTATCGGTGATGTTCCTTTGATGTGTTTTGTTGAGATGAATGTTAAAGGTTCAATGCCAAGAGTCATCCGAGTGATGATTAATGCCGAGTTTGATACTCCTAGATCTCAAGTCCAACACATTTACCTAAGGGGTGCTGCTGCTCTTCGATTGGACATCGCTCAGTGATTGCTCGCACCAAAGGTCAAGTTCACATCATCGGAACCGGGTTACTAGGAACCAGTATCGGTTTATCGCTTCGCAATATTGGCGTTGATGTTTCCCTTGAAGATTCATCTCCGGCAGTTCAATCTCTTGCAGTGGATTTTGGTGCAGGTCGAAGCCTGAACGCAGGAGATGAGGTTGCGCTAGTTGTCGTTTGTGTTCCACCTGATGTGACTGCTTCAACGATTATTTCGGCTCTAGAGAAATTTCCTCAGGCAATTGTTACAGACGTGGCAAGTGTGAAAGCGGTCATTCTTGAGGGTGTAGTTTCTGGTTCTGCTCATTCAGCGAGATACGTGGGCTCGCACCCGATGGCTGGTAGAGAAAAGGGTGGAGCACTTTCTGGGCGTCCCGATCTGTTTATTGGTAGACCTTGGGTTGTTGCTGTTGAAGAAAACACGGATGCAGTTGCAGTTGATGTTGTTGAGAAGCTTGCTCTTGATTTAGGTGCGACTACAGTTCGACTGAGTTCTTTTGAACATGACAGGGCGGTTGCGCTGATCTCGCACGCCCCACAGGTAGTTTCTAGTTTGCTAGCAGCAAGGCTAGCGGGAGCAGATGAATTTGATTTAGCCTTGGCTGGCCAAGGTGTTAGGGACACAACCCGCATTGCTGCAAGCGATCCAAAGCTGTGGTTACAAATTCTTTCCATGAACTCAGAACAACTGATTCCAGTTTTGAAATCTTTCCAAAAGGACTTATCTGAAGTTCTAACTGCTCTAGAAGATGTAAATGGTGCAGGATCTTTGGCAAAGATTGGTAGCTCACTTGAAAAGGGTAATCAGGGTATTTCTAGGCTTCCAGGTAAGCACGGTTCTAGAAACACCTCATACGCTCAGGTAGTTGTAATGATTGATGACAAGCCTGGTGAACTTGCGAGATTGTTGAACGAGATAGGGGCTGCGAATCTCAATATTGAAGATTTGACACTTGACCATGCAACAGGAGCCCAAGTTGGTCTAGTTGAACTCTCAGTTCTACCCTCTTCTGAAGAGAAGTTAGTGCAAACGCTCAAAGCTAACGGTTGGCGGATGGCGGGCTAAATGCATATCGTTGCAATAGACGGACCAGCTGGATCAGGTAAATCGAGTGTAAGCAAAGCTTGCGCAAAGGCTCTGGATTTTGGCTATCTGGACACTGGAGCGGCGTATCGAGCTCTTACATATGCAATTTTGACCCTTGGGTTAGAAGTAGCCAATCGATCTGCTGAGGAAATCAAAGCAAACTTTGACTATTCGATCTCCTTGGACCCGCAGGACTACTGGGTCCGGGTTGGAGAGCTAGATGTCACTTATGAGATTAGAAACCCGAGCGTTGGCGAGGTTGTGAGCCAATTTGCTGGTTTGCTGGAGGTTCGCCGCTACATGTTTACTCTAACTAGAGAACTTGTTCTGGAATCAGGGCTGCCAGGGGTTATCGTCGAGGGTCGAGATATCACCACAAAGGTCTTCCCAGAGGCTAAAACTCGTATTCTGCTAACTGCCAGTGAAGAAGTTAGACTAGGAAGACGTTCCGCTGAACTTCCTGAAGGCACCATTGTTGCCGATCAAGTTACTAAACGCGACCAAAACGACTCTAAAGTAGTGGATTTTCTCATGCCTGCTGAAGGAGTCATCCTGGTGGATTCCTCGGAACTAGATTTTGATCAGACTGTTAGCGCTGTTATTGAGCTTGTAGTCAACAAATAGTTAGAGGCCAAGATGGATGAACAAGAATTTAATGAAGAAGGGTTAGACCCTGCGTTCATTGAACGTCTTAACTCAATCTCGACTGAAGAGGAAGAGGCGAGAGTCAATGCCCTTCGCGTCGGCCTAAACGAATACGACCTAGACGAAGAAGATATTGAAGTTCTTGAGCAGATCGGTGCGGCCGATGGCATGCAGGTATTACTACCTGCTCTTCCAGTACTAGCTATTGTTGGGCGACCTAACGTTGGTAAGTCCGCTCTTGTTAACCGAATCATTGGTCGCCGCGAAGCAGTGGTTGAAGATAAGCCAGGCGTTACTCGTGACAGAGTTTCTTACAAAGCCGAATGGAATGGCCGTAAATACACTCTGGTAGATACCGGTGGTTGGGAAGCTGACGCTAAAGGTATTGATAAGTCAGTAGCAATCCAGGCTGAAATAGCAGTTGAACTATCTGATGCGGTTTTATTCGTAGTTGACGCAACCGTTGGTCCAACAGCGACTGATGAACGAGTAGTAAAGATGCTAAGAGCAAGCAAGAAACCAGTATTTCTTCTTGCTAACAAAGTTGATGATGAGCGTATGGAAGCAGAATCTTCTTCGCTTTGGTCATTAGGTCTAGGTGAGCCGCACCCAGTTTCTGCATTGCACGGTAGGGGAGTTGCAGATGTCTTGGATAAAGTCATTGCGGTTCTGCCTGAGATTTCAGCAGTTGCAAAGCAAGAGTTTGGTGGACCAAGAAGAGTTGCCATCATCGGTAGACCAAACGTTGGTAAGTCTTCACTTCTGAACAAGGCAGTTGGATCAGAACGAGCCGTTGTGAATGATCTTGCAGGAACAACTAGAGATCCAGTTGACGAGCAGGTAGAACTAGGCGGCAAAATCTGGCGCTTCATTGACACCGCAGGTATAAGAAGAAGAGTGCACCTAGCGCAAGGCGCTGACTTCTATGCATCTCTAAGAACAGCTTCAGCTCTTGAAAGAGCTGAAGTTGCAGTTGTTGTCTTGGATGTCACAGAAAAAATAAGCGAAGCCGATATTCGTATCGTGGACATGGCTCTTGAGTCAGGTCGTGCTCTTGTCTTAGCTTTCAATAAGTGGGACAACTTAGATGAAGACAGAAGAGAATTCCTTGAACGTGAGATTGAACAAGATCTTGCACACGTAGCTTGGGCACCTCGAGTCAACATTTCAGCAAAAACAGGTCGTCACCTAGAAAAGCTTGTTCCAGCTCTTGAAGTCTCACTAGATTCTTGGGATACCAGAATTCCAACTGGAAAACTAAATGCTTTCATCCAAGAGTTGGCTATGGAATTCCCGCACCCTGTTCGCGGCGGTAAGCAGCCAAGAATCCTGTTCGCAACCCAAGCCAGCTCTCGTCCACCTAAGTTTGTTCTGTTTACAACTGGATTCCTGGACCCAGGGTATAGAAGATTTATCATTAGAAGACTTCGTGAAACCTATGGTTTCGAAGGTTCACCAATTGAACTAGGTATGCGAGTAAGAGAAAAGCGTAAGCGCTAGGTTCTTTCCGCTTCTTCGATAAATCTCAAATGTGTCTGGTTTTTTCCAGCCGAAACTACTCAAACATAACGAAAATGAAACATTTAGAATAAAGCGGCATCTCACTTGGGCTGATACTCTCTAGGAGGAGTTTAGCCCCCGGGCTTCAGTTCATAACGATGTATTCGCCGAGAAGGAGTTTCAATGTTCGCATGGTTTCAGAAATTTTCAGAACTAGTAATCGTCACTCTATTGGGAATTGTCTCAGTCTCGACAGCTTATGTTTCTTTTCAGGCGTCGTTGTATGACTCAAAAATGTTCAAAGAGTACACAGTGGCTCAAAACATGAAGACTGAGGCAGAGTCAATGTATCTCGAAGCAAACCAACAGTACGCGCAGGACGCGCAGACGTTAGTAGCTTTAGATCAGCTGAATGTCGAGATTTTGTCTAACTCATCGGTTACGGAGCTGGCAAAAGAGAAATATGACGCACTCTATTTCGGTGGCGTCTCTGAGGAGTTCGGAGAAGCAATTGATCGTGCTGCAGCTGAACGTGATTTGACTGGCGAGTACATCTCTCCACAAGAAGACGAGCAATACTTAGATTTCCTTTTCGGCCCATACGAAGAAAAGAGTGTAGCGGCCGAGGATCAGACTAAACAGGGTGATTTGTTCAATACTCATGCAGACAAGTTAATTCTTTACACCGTATTGATGGCGATTTGCTTGTTTCTTTTGGGTGTTGCGGCCGTGGTCAGTCGTAGCCAAACAAAGTTTGTTATTTCTTTGATTTCCTTAGGTATCTTTGCGTTCACCGCAACTCTTGCGTCTTTAATTCCATTTACGGGAATTGAATAGCGGGCAAATCCTACGGGCAGCTTCAATACTCTGTTTTCTGGAAAACTAGATCAGACCCAGAATTCTGAGGCATCAGAAGCTACTGGATACAGTGCACAACTTTGAACTGGAGACTGCTAGGCGCGGGTTGAAAACCCGATAGCCAAGCGAATGCAGATAATCTAAGTGCATGCCGAGTCAGAATCTACAGTTGAGCGATAAAGTGCTCACCTGGCCTAACGTGTTGAGCGCTTTACGCTTGGCGCTTGTGCCAGTGTTTCTGTGGCTAATTCTTATTGATGAAAACCTTTTGGCTTTCTCTGTTCTTGCATTCTCAAGCTTTACGGACTGGCTCGATGGCTATCTTGCACGCAAGCTGAATCAGATGTCCAGGCTAGGTCAGCTTCTTGATCCTGCAGCAGACAGGTTGTTCATCCTGGCATCGCTATTGGGTCTAGCCATAACCGAAAAGGTGCCATGGTGGTTGGTATTCGTAATCGTCGGTAGAGATTTCATGCTGTTTTTCACTTTCCCTATCTTGGCTAAGGTTGGCTACGGACCACTGCCAGTCAATTACTCAGGAAAAGCCGGCACTTTTGCCTTGCTCTATGCCTTCCCACTGATGCTCTTACCTGATGTGTTGGGGTCGGGATCGGCTGTTTTCATATATCCGCTAGCTTGGGGCTTTGCCTTCTGGGGTATCTGGCTTTACTGGTGGGCTGGGGCAGTCTATTTACGACAGGTTTATAACATCCGGAAAACAGCTAGGTTAACCTGAAGTATTCTTGTCTCTAAGAAGGAGATGAAGTGAACGAGTTCAACGATGGCAAGCAGCAGGACAAAGCTGACGAAGTGGATGCTACTCGCAATTTCTCCGAGACACTCATTCCAGTTGACGCTAATGCACTGACCGATGAAGAGCAGCAAGCTGTAGATGCGCTTCCTTCAGGCAACTCACTTCTGATTGTTAGAAGAGGCCCAAACAAAGGTGCAAGATTCCTGCTTGATGCTGGTTTAGTCACAATTGGTCGTCACCCAAACGCAGACATTTTTCTAGATGACGTAACTGTCTCTAGAAGACACTCAGAAATAACTAGAACTGGTGCTGTTTTCAGCATCAAGGATCTAACCTCACTAAACGGCACTTACTTTGAAGGTAAGCGAGTTGAATCAGCTGAACTGTTTAACGGTGCGGAAGTTCAGGTTGGTAAGTACCACTTCACCTACTACTCATCTAAGAAAGATGCATAAAGATGGCAAGCAGTGAAGTAACAAGTTTGTTTGGTGCAAGAGCACTAAAGCTTTCAACTATTGGTCGAGTCATTGAATTACTAAAACCAGAGTTTGCAGATCTAAGCCCTTCTAAGATTCGTTTCTTAGAAGAGCAAGGCCTGGTTAATCCCCATCGCACTGAATCTGGATATAGAAAATTTAGTGATGCTGACATAGAGCGCTTGAAGCTCGTTCTTGAACTGCAGCGAGACAAGTTCCTTCCACTTCGAGTTATCAAGTCATACTTAGATGATTTAGATGCAGGCAAGCAGCCATCGCTGCCAACCGGAACTAGACGACCAAGCGTGAACCGCAAATTCTCAAAACTTGAATTGGTTGCAGAGTCTGGTATCAACGAGACACTACTTGCTGAAGCCCAAGCTAACTCACTTATTTCAGCTGGTCCTTTCGAGTTCAGCGACATCGAAATCGCCAGGTCTCTGATGCAGTTATCTCGCTTTGGTATTTCCGCTAGACACCTTCGTGGCATCAAGATTGCTGCTGATAGAGACTTAGGTTTGATCAATGGAGTGGTTGCAACTGTAAAGAAGCAGCGAGATCCATCAGCCAAATCAAGGGCTGCAGAGTATGCCAGTGAGATTGAGTCTCATTTTGCGGTAATTAGATCTGAACTAATCAGGTCAGTTATCGATAAAATCGACTAACGCGACACGCCGAAGAAGAATATTAACCCGACTAAGTCAGTAGTAACCGCAAGAATTAAGAAAAGGTTCAAGGTCTACTTGAACTTCATAGAAGCCGAGAGGAGGCCAGAATGGAAGAAAACAAGTCAGGTTCAAGTTCTAAAAGAGACGAACCAACAACTGAAACTGGCCGCATTAACCTCAGTAAGGCTAGTGATTTTGCATACCTTCAAGATGAACTATTTTCTGAAGAACAACCTTGGCATGACCCGAATGTTGGCTACGGTGGACACTCAGCTGCTAGAGCTTCAGGAATCAGTTACCGCCAGTTAGATTACTGGGACAGAAGCGCTCTAGTTCAACCAAGCGTTCGTGAGGCAACAGGGTCTGGTTCACAACGTTTGTATTCTTTCCGCGACATCTTAGTTCTAAAACTCGTAAAGAAGTTCCTTGATGCAGGAGTATCACTCCAGCAGATTAGAAAAGCGATTGTCGAGCTAAGACAAGCGGGCATTGGAGATCTTGCCAAGATTACTTTGATTTCAGATGGCGCAAAGGTATACCTATGCACATCAGGCGATCAGGTCATTGACCTTATTGATAAAGGTCAGGGCGTGTTTGGTATTTCAGTTGGCCGAGTATTGGGTGAAGTCGAAGCCACCTTGGTAAACATCAATCCTTCATACCTGGAGGAAATGGACGAACTTACTCTTCGTCGCCTCAAGAAAAAAGCTGTTTAGTCTTCCTGCTCGTTCTTTTGCTCAGTAAATGCTTTGAGCTGTTTTTTAGTCATGGTCTGCCTCAAAACTTCATTCCACTTTTCCTCGTATTCGGGAGAAACTGGCTGAGCATCAACCATCTCAATTCGCGGAGCGCTCACTTCTTGTTCAGCAGACCTTCTTGCCTTTTGAGGAATAGCCACTCCGACTTCACGGGTACGTTTGGCATGCCTGTTTCTAGCAGCTGACTTGCGGGTGGTTTCAAGTCTTCTCATGTCTTCTGAGGCAAAAGACTCCTGGGCTTGTTCAAGTAGGGAATCAAACTGAATAGCAATCTTGGCAGCACTCTGGCCAGGCCAAGAGTGAATAGATCTTCCGGCACCCTGGGATTGTTGAACGGCAGACTTCTCTTCAAAAGCGGGGTTCAACAGGAAATCACCGTAGGTCTCTTCAAGTTCATTCACACGATACTGGTGCTCAGCAACGCTAGGGCGCAGTCGGTTGATGACAATACCAAATAACGAAACCTGTCGGTTCACGCTTCTGCGCAGTTCTTTGAACGCCTTAATGGCATTCTCTACTCCTAGAAGAGCGTTGATGGATGGTTCAGAGACAATCATCACCCTATCGCTAGCAACCCAAGCCATACGGGTTAGCGCATTCATGCTTGGGGGAGTATCAATTAGGACTAGGTCGTAATCTGCCTCGATCTTGGCAAGGGCTTGCTCAAGGTTCCAAAGGGACTTGAAGGAAGGCTTCGTGGTGTTCCTGAGGCTTAGCCTCGGGTTAGCTGCCATGATGTCGAGGCGGCCTGTCTGTCCCTTGGCCCAAGATGAGGCTACAATTGCTTTCAACACAGAGTTGTGTCGGGGTTTCTTGATCACTTCAGCTGCTGAATGTTCAAATTCCCCAACCGCACCTAAACAATTGCTAGCGTTGCACTGGGGATCTAAGTCGATCACCAAAGTTCTAAGGCCCTTAGCCATGGCGGCAGAGGCAAGACCCAAAGTAATAGTGGTCTTACCAACACCGCCCTTGAGGGCGCTAACGCTTAATACATGCACACGTCTAGGCTACCTTTTGATTTATGTGCAAGCCACTATTTAGTCCGTTTGCCTTTAGTTAGGAACTCGTGTTCAAAAAGATTCTGGTCGCCAATAGAGGCGAGATAGCCATCAGAGCGTTTCGCGCTGCCTACGAGCTAGGGGCTAAGACAGTAGCCGTTTTTGCGTACGAAGATAGAAACTCATCACACAGACTAAAGGCCGATGAGGCCTATCAGATTGGTGAACTAGGTCATCCAGTTAGGGCTTATCTAGATGTTGATGAGATCATCAGGGTGGCTATTGAGTGTGGGGCAGATGCAATCTACCCAGGCTATGGATTCCTTTCAGAAAACCCTCAATTAGCAGAAGCAGCAGCTGCTAACGGAATTGTCTTCATTGGTCCTGGTTCTCATGTTCTTGAACTTGCAGGAAACAAAGTGAATGCTAAAGAAGCTGCCATCGCAGCTAATGTTCCAGTTCTAAAATCTTCCATTCAATCAGCTGACATTGACGAATTGGTTAAGGCATCAGTTGGTTTTGGTTTTCCATTATTTGTTAAAGCAGTAGCCGGAGGTGGTGGCCGTGGAATGCGCCGAGTTGCTGAGGAATCAGAACTAAGAGGTGCTCTCGGTGAGGCAATGCGCGAAGCTGAAAGCGCATTTGGCGATGCCAGAGTTTTTCTTGAGCAAGCTGTGCTTAGACCTCGACACATTGAAGTTCAAATTCTTGCTGATAGCCAAGGAAATGTTGTTCATCTTTTTGAACGTGACTGCTCGGTGCAAAGACGTAACCAAAAAGTCGTTGAGATCGCACCTGCTCCTAACCTTGATGAAACTCTTCGCCAAGAGCTTTATAAAGATGCAATCGCTTTCGCTAAACAGATCGGTTACCTAAACGCTGGAACAGTTGAATTTCTAATTGATACTGTCGGTCCTAACGCAGGTAAGCACGTCTTCATTGAAATGAATCCTCGTATTCAGGTTGAGCACACAGTGACCGAGGAAATCACCGAGGTTGATCTAGTTCAGTCACAAATGAGAATTGCTGCTGGGGAGTCTCTAGTTGAACTAGGCCTTACTCAAGACAAGATTGCAATGCATGGCTTTGCTATTCAGTGCCGCATTACAACTGAAGACCCATCGGCAGGCTTTAGACCAGACACTGGAAAGATCACTACATACCGTTCCCCTGGGGGAGCAGGTATCCGTCTTGACGGTGGAACAACTGCAACCGGTAGCGAAGTTAGTCCATACTTTGATTCACTTCTTGTAAAGCTCATCACCAGGGGTAGAGATTTACCGACAGCTGTCAGTCGAGCATCTAGAGCACTTGCTGAATTCAGAATTAGAGGTGTGTCAACCAACATCGCTTTTCTGCAGGGTGTCTTGTCAGACCCTAGCTTTAGAAAAGGTGAACTCAGCACAGCCTTCATCGATGAAAGACCTGAACTACTGAACTCTTATCCTTCGCTTGACCGTGGAACCAAGATTCTCAACTGGCTTGCTGAAGTTACTGTGAATCAGCCTTATGGGGCTAGAGGAAATCTATCTTCACCGGCAAACAAATTGCCAAAGATTGATCTAACAAAGGAAGCCCCAGCAGGCTCTAGACAGCAGCTACTTGAACTCGGTCCTAAAGGTTTTGCTGATGCACTAAGAAGCCAAGTTGCTGTTGCAATTACTGACACAACATTTAGAGATGCTCATCAGTCACTTCTGGCAACTCGAGTAAGAAGCCGTGACTTAGTTCAAGTTGCTCCCTACGAAGCAAGAATTCTAAGCAAGCTGTTTTCAGTTGAAGCATGGGGAGGGGCAACCTACGATGTTGCACTTCGTTTCCTAGGCGAAGATCCTTGGGCAAGACTTGTTTCGCTTCGCCAGGCGATGCCAAATATTTGTATACAGATGCTTTTGCGTGGGAGAAACACTGTTGGCTACACACCATACCCAGTTGAAGTAACAGACGCTTTTGTGAAAGAAGCAGCTGATGCTGGAGTGGATATTTTTAGAATCTTTGATGCACTAAACGATGTGAACCAGATGATTCCAGCCATCGATGCTGTTCTGAAGACTAAGACTGCGGTTGCTGAAGTTGGAATCTGTTACACAGGAGATCTACTTGACCCTAAAGAAGATCTATACACGCTTGATTACTATCTGAAACTTGCTAAGCAGATCGTTGATGCAGGTGCACACATCATCGCAATCAAGGACATGGCAGGACTTCTGAGACCTCAGGCTGCTGCCAAGTTAGTTACAGCACTTCGTGCAGAGTTTGATGTTCCGATTCACTTACACACTCACGACACTGCAGGTGGCCAACTAGCAACTCTGATGGCTGCCATCGATGCTGGTGTTGACGCAGTTGATGTAGCTTCTGCCCCAATGGCGGGTACAACTAGCCAACCTTCTGCTTCTGCGCTAGTTGCAGCTCTTGCTAACACTGAACGTGACTCAGGTATAACCCTTGATGAGATAACTGCTTTAGAACCATATTGGGAAGCTGTTAGAAATGTTTACGCACCATTTGAATCTGGATTACCTGGACCAACAGGACGGGTATACAGACATGAGATTCCAGGTGGTCAGCTAAGTAACTTGAGACAACAGGCTATTGCGCTTGGTCTCGGCAATCAGTTCGAGCGTGTTGAAGACATGTATGCAGCTGCCAACCAGATCCTAGGTAGACCTCCGAAGGTAACTCCTTCATCCAAGGTGGTTGGAGATCTAGCTCTTCACCTGGTGGCTGTGAATGCCGACCCTGCTGAGTTTGCTGAGAATCCACAAAACTATGACATCCCGGATTCAGTTATTGGATTCATGGCAGGGGAACTAGGCGATCTTCCTGGTGGCTGGCCGGAGCCATTTAGAACTAAGGTCCTTCAAGGCAAGAACCCGAAGTTTGGCATCACCGCTGTTTCCAAAGAGGACCTTGAGGCTTTGAGATCTGACGATGCTGGGGTTAGAAGAAGCACCCTGAACAAACTTCTATTCCCAGGCCCTACCAAGGACTTTGAGAAGGCAAGAGCAACCTTCGGGAACCTTGACTCAGTTGACACCTTGGATTACCTCTACGGGCTTGAGCAGGGCCATGAGCACGTTGTTGAGATATCTAAGGGTGTTCGAATCTTTGTTGGGCTTGAGGCCATCGGTAGCCCCGACACCAAGGGCTTCAGGACTGTCATGGCGACCCTAAACGGTCAACTGAGACCTCTAAACATTAGGGACAAGAAGATAGCCTCAGATGTTGTTGTGGCGGAGAAAGCTAACCCAACTAACCCTGCTGAGGTAGCCGCCCCATTTGCTGGAGTAGTGACCCTTCAGGTCGTTGAGGGCACTCCTGTGGCCTTAGGTCAGCCGATAGCCACCATTGAAGCCATGAAGATGGAAGCCACAATTACCTCCAATATTGCAGGTATTGTCAGGCGTTTAGCCATAGGGAAGACCCAGTCTGTCGAGTCAGGGGACCTGATTCTCATTGTCGAACCTCAGTAGAGATTAGACTTACCTGAAGTACAAGGTTCGGCTTGGCGACTGTTATAGCCCAAAAGATACACAAAGGATTAGGTTTGGCTGAAAAATCAGAACGCGGACTCATGCGCCGTCGTAAGAAGGAAGAAAATCCATCTTCAGAACTATCGACTACTTCTTTAGATGCAGGTTCAATCGATCTAACCCCATCAACTTCTTCAATCAAGGTCGTGACCGAAGCTACAGCGATTGTTCCTCAGGGTGAAACTCTAAGCACTGACACAGGTCCAAATGCACAGGCCGGTTACACCCGAAGAGACAGCCTGCGTGGCGATGCTTTTGATCAGCCAGAGCCAGCAGCGATGTTGACAGCTGATCGACTAATCGATGTTTCTCCAAAAAACAGACCTGCACCTGAATCAGGTTTCCGCAGATTCCTATACTTCTTCTCGCTAAAAACAATCAACCTTGGCGATAACCTTCGCACTCGTGAGCGTAAGGCAACTGATGCCAGAATCTCATCTCAGCTAGATGGCGGAGCAAAGTTTGTTCCAGTTCTAACTCGTAAGGGTGGAGTTGGTAAGACAACAGTCACCACTTTGCTAGGTATGGCGATGGCTCTCGTTAGAGAAGATCGAGTGATTGCCATCGATGCTAACCCTGACCGTGGAACCCTTGCAGAGCGTGTTAGCAAGTCAACAAGATTCACTGTTAGAGATGTTGTTAACAGGGCTGCAGCAGTTGATGGGTTTACAGACTTTTCAACCATGGTTTCTAGAGATGCAACAAGATTGCACGTGCTTGCATCTGACAGCGATCCAATGCTTTCTGAAGCTTTCGATGAGGGTGACTACAACGTGGTCGCTGACATGGCTGCTCGTTACTACACAGTTGTCTTGACCGACTGTGGAACTGGAATTGTGCACTCTGTAATGAGACCAACTCTGCAAAGAGCAAACGGACTTGTTATTGTTTCAGGCGGTTCTGTTGATGAAGCGAGACTTGCATCTGAGACTCTTACCTGGCTTGAGGCTAACGGTTATGGCGATCTAGTCAGAGGATCAGTAGTTGCACTTAACACTGCAACTCAGGGAACTAATCTTGTAAAGCTTGATGAAATCGAAGCGCATTTCAAATCTCGTGTGCGTGCAGTGGTAAAGATTCCTTATGACCCAGCTCTTGCTGCCGGATCAGTAATTAAGTTTGATCAGTTACACAAAAACACCAGAGAAGCAGCACGTGAGCTTGCAGCTCTGGTTGTTGAGGGATTAGCTAAGTCCAAATAGCCAATGCCGGTTCGTGAGATACGCCTATACGGTGACCCTGTTCTGATTTCCAAGTGTGATCTTGTCAAAGACTTTGGTGAAAAGACAAGAGCTCTTATTGAAGATCTAATTGATACCACTAAAGAACCTGGCCGAGCTGGGGTAGCGGCGCCACAAATAGGAGTTTCACTTCGTGCCTTTAGTTACAACGTTGATGGCACAGTCGGATACCTTATCAATCCAGAGGAACTTGTTCTTGAAGGTGAACCAGAGTTAATAGACGAAGGTTGTCTTTCGGTTCCTGGTCTTTGGCATAAAACTCTTAGATATCCAAAGGCATCACTTTCGGGCTATCAACTAGATGGAACTCGCGTAACCATTGCAGGTGAAGGGCTGTTAGCCCAAGCACTTCAGCACGAAAATGACCATTTAGATGGAAAGCTTTATCTCGACAGGTTAGGTACCGATGAGCGCAAAGAAGCTATGAAGATTTTGCGTCAAACAGATTGGTTCCTTCGTTAGATCTTGTAATCACCGATGTTGTGACAGGTTGACTTAGCACTTGCCGCATAAATGTCATCAACAAGGTGAGCGAAGTCTTCCATAACAACTGATCTCCTAATCTTCAGTGAAGGAGTTAGGTGGCCAGTTTTTTCGGTTAGATCCTTTGGCAACAGAGCGAATTTGCGAATTGACTCTGCTGATGAGAATTTGGAGTTAACCGCTTCAATCGCCTTTGAAATCTCTGCAATAACAACTGGGTTATTGGTTGCAGCTTCAACGCTCATCTTGTCCTTGATGCCGTTGTTTTCAAGCCAGATAGGAAGCATCTCTTCATCCAAGGAGATAAGAGCTGATACGAAAGGCTTAGCATCGCCAACAACAACAGCCTGGCTGATAAGTGGGTTAGCACGAAGTGGATCCTCAAGGAGTGCAGGAGCAACGTTCTTACCACCAGCGGTGATGATCAACTCCTTCTTTCTACCGGTAATCGATAGGAAGCCATCTTCATCCAATGAGCCAATGTCACCAGTTTTGAACCAGTCGCCTTCAAAAGTTGCAGAAGTAGCTTTCGGGTTGTTCCAGTAACTCTTGAGAACGTTAGTCCCTCTAAGCAAGATTTCACCGTCATCGGCAATCATGATGCCGCAACCTGGCAGTGGGAAACCAACCTTGCCAATCTTTACCTTGTCAGGTCTACCGATAGTTGCTGGTGCAGTAGTTTCAGTTAGGCCATAACCTTCTAGAACAATAAGACCGATTGCACGGTAGAAGTGACCAAGGCGAGCTCCTAGAGGACCACCACCGCTGATTGCATACTTGACTTGTCCACCCATAGCAGCACGAAGCTTCTTGTATACAAGAGCATCAAACAATTTGTATTTCAAGTTCAATCCAACGCTAGGACCTTTCTTGGTGTCCTTAGCCATTGACCAAGCGATAGCAGTTTCAGCTGCAGCATGGAAAATCTTTCCCTTGCCAGCTGATTCTGCACGCTGCTCTGCAGAGTTATAGACCTTCTCGAAGACACGAGGAACAGCCAGCAAAAATGTTGGGTGGAAGCTTTGCATTGCCGGAGCAACAGTCTTTGCATCACCTTGGTGTCCAACCTTCACACCACCTGAAATACACAGAACTGAAACGAAACGTGCAAACACGTGAGCCATTGGCAAGAACAGGAGAGTGGTTCCACCTGGACGCACAACATCTGGCAGCACAGCTTGAGCGTTACGACAGAGATCAACGAACCCCTGGTGCAAAAGTTCGCAACCCTTTGGTTGACCTGTTGTTCCCGAGGTGTAAATGATTGTTGCTAGATCAGCAAGACCTGCTGTCTTTCTGCTCTTCTCTAGTTCTTCATCTGAAACACCTTTGCCGGTTTTGACAAGGTCATTTAGGTCGTTGCCATCTAAAGTCCAAACATGCTTTACATCTTTTAGAGATGGCTTCACTGAGTTGAACAGCTGAACCAGCTGGTCGTTGGCGAAAATACAGGCGATAGCTCCTGAGTCACCAAGAATCCACTCAATCTGAGCGGGAGCTGAGCTTTCATAGATTGGAACTGAAACAGCGCCAGCAAACCAAAGTGCAAAGTCGACAAGAGCCCACTCGTAACATGTTGCGCTCATAATGCCAACACGTTGACCAGGCTTGATGCCTGAGGCAATGAAACCCTTAGCCAGTTCCTGCACTTGGGCTAGGTACTCACTTGCCGTGACGTCTTTCCAAACACCAGGCTCAACTTGCTTAGATATGAGGGCTAGGTTTGGGTCAAGTTTGACTCGATCTAGGAAAAGGTCGGTGATGTTGGTTTCAGGAGCTGAAACTACTGCTAACGGCACTTCAAATGTCTTCATGTAATCCTCTAACTCGGTTGACGGGTCAATGAAACTTTCGTTTAGCCTACCCCCTAGGCAAACCTGAAAGACATCTGAAAAGGGGCTGAAATGTAACAATCTGCAGTTATAAACTTGTCGTTGATAAAGCCTCACCCCAATCCCTAAGGAAATAGATGATTACCGTTGGTATCGACGTTGGTGGAACCAAGATTGCTGGCGCTCTAGTCAGCGAAACTGGCGAAATCCTAACCAGCCTTAAAGTGCCAACTCCAGCACACAGCACTGATGAACTAATCAACGCTGTAGTTGCAATGGTTGAGGAACTAAGGTCAGGTCAGGATGTGACTGCAGTTGGGGTTGCTATTGCAGGGTTTATTGATGCAGATCAGTCTGAAGTAATTTACTCACCGAATCTGAGCCTTAGAAACGAGCCCCTCAAAGCAAAGCTTGAGGCAAGACTCGGAGTCAACGTATTCGTTGAGAACGATGCCAATGCAGCAGGTTGGGCTGAGTATCGTTTTGGTGCAGGCCAGGGCAGTAAGCACATGATGATGATCACTATCGGTACCGGTGTTGGTGGAGCCATTGTTGCCAATGGAGATCTATTCAGGGGTGGCTTTGGTATCGGCGCTGAACTAGGGCACACAAACTTCATCCAAGAAGGCAGAGAGTGTGGCTGTGGGCAACGTGGTTGCCTCGAGAGATATGCATCAGGAACAGCTTTACTTGAAGCAGCTAAAGAATTAGCCTCTTCAGGAACTGCAGAAGGTGCCCGCTTGGCTGAACTAGAAGTTGAGGCTGGCGAGCTAACCGGTACTGAGGTTTACCAAGCCATCAACGAAGCAGATCCAGGAGCTATGCGTTTACTGAACGAGCTTGGCACCAACATTGGTAAAGCTGTGGCTTCACTTACAGCAATACTTGATCCTCAAATCCTTGTACTTGGCGGAGGACTTAGCGTTGCAGGGGAGTTGTTACTCAAACCAATCCGTGAGGCTTACCTAGATCACCTTCCAGCTAGAGGTTACCGCCCTGAAATGAAGATAGTTACCGCGTCTCTAATCAATGATGCTGGAGTTGTAGGGGCGGCAGATCTTGCCCGCAGACACTCTTTAGAGAGGTAAACTAGTCCTTTACGGCTAAATCAAGAGAACAGGAGGTCAGCCATGTGGTACTTTCTGCTGAAAAACATAGTGCTCGGACCTCTGCTCAAAGTCATGTTTAGACCTTGGGTTCGTGGTTCTGAGAAAATCCCGTCTGATGGAGCAGCAATTCTTGCTAGCAACCACCTTTCATTCTCTGACTCAATTTTTCTTCCGCTAATGCTAAGAAGACCTGTGGTTTTTCTAGCTAAGAGCGAATACTTCACCGGTAAAGGCCTAAAAGGAACCCTAACCAGATGGTTCTTCATTGGAACCGGTCAGCTGCCAATCGATAGAAGTGGCGGTAAGGCATCTGAGGCTGCTCTAAACACAGGCCTTCGAGTTCTTAGCCAGAACCAATTGCTTGGTATTTATCCAGAAGGAACCAGATCTCCGGACGGCAGGCTATTTAGAGGTCGAACAGGTATTGCACGAATGGTTTTGGAAGCTAAGGTTCCTGTTTTTCCGGTGGCAATGATTGACACTGAAAAGGTGCAACCGATTGGGAGGCGTCTTCCAAGAATTAGACGTATTGGTGTGGTGGTTGGAGAACCGCTGGATTTCTCTAGATTTGCGGGTATGGAAGGTGACCGTCTAGTCTTACGAGCAGTCACTGATGAGATTTCTTATGAACTCATGAAACTAAGCGGGCAGGAATACATCGACGTATATGCCACTACTCTTAAAAACCAACGCTAAAACCAAGTCAGGAACTAACCGTGTTATCTAACGAAAAAATTGTCGTAGCCGACCCATCAGTAATTGCTGGGCTGGATAACTATCGCAACCTGGTTGCCGCACAGCAACCAACTTGGCCTGATCAAACAAAACTTGAAGAAGTTAAAGCAATTCTTGCTAAATACCCACCACTAGTTTTCGCCGGTGAAGTAGATATTTTGAAAGAGCGTCTAGCTCAAGCTGCATCAGGAAAAGCATTCCTCTTGCAAGGTGGCGACTGTGCAGAAACTTTTGCTGATGCAACTGCAGATCGCATTCGCAACAGAGTAAAGACCATGTTGCAGATGGCTGTCGTTCTTACATACGGTGCTTCCATGCCTGTTGTGAAGATGGGTCGAATGGCTGGTCAATTTGCTAAGCCAAGATCATCTGATATCGAGACGAGAGAGGGAGTAGAACTTCCTGCCTACCGTGGAGATGCCGTTAACGGTTACGACTTCACACTGGAATCAAGAACAGCAGATCCAACAAGACTCCTGCAGGCATATAACACCTCAGCTTCAACACTGAATCTTATTCGTGCATTCACTATGGGTGGTTTTGCTGATCTTCGTTCAGTTCATGAATGGAACAAAGGCTTTACCGATAACCCAGCTAACTCACGCTACGAAAATATGGCTCGTGAAATTGATAAGGCCATTAAGTTCATGGCTGCTTGCGGAGCAAACTTTAATGAACTTAGAACCACAGAGTTCTACACCTCACACGAAGGACTCTTGTTTGACTACGAACGTCCGATGACCAGAATTGATTCACGCACCGGAACTCCTTACGACACCAGCGCGCACTTTATTTGGATTGGCGAGAGAACCCGTCAACTAGATGGTGCTCACATGGACTTCTTATCGAGAGTGAGAAACCCACTTGGTGTGAAGCTTGGCCCAAACACATCTGTTGATGATGTTCTAGCTCTTATTGACAAACTAGACCCAGCTCGTGAACCAGGTCGACTAACTTTGATTTCTAGAATGGGGGCTCCAAAGATTCGTGAAGCTCTTCCTAAGCTTGTCAAGGCTGTTAGAGATGCAGGTGCTCAACCACTTTGGGTAACCGATCCAATGCACGGTAATGGCATCACAACAGCTAACGGTTACAAGTCCAGACGTTTCGACGATGTGATGGATGAGGTTAGAGGCTTCTTTGAAGTTCACCGTGATCTAGGTACTTTCCCCGGTGGTGTGCACATCGAATTGACCGGCGATGATGTTGCTGAATGTCTAGGTGGCAGTGAGCACATTGATGAAGCAACTTTGGAATCTCGATACGAATCGCTTTGTGATCCAAGACTGAATCATTCTCAGTCTCTGGAGCTTGCTTTCCTAGTAGCAGAAGAACTCGCAGCTAGGTAATTATCTAGAGCGTATAGTTACGCTCTGACCTACTCGCAAAGTAGTTCCTGCGCTTTCACTTACGCCAGTAACTTTCTTAATTCCATAGTCTTTGCTGAGCCATTTCGTATCAATGATTACCTTGAGCCCCAGAGATTCTAGAAGGCCTTTGGCAGCAAGAATGGTTTCTCCCTTTACTGCTGGCATAGTCACAGTCTGCGGACCTAGGCTGGCAATTAGTTTGATCGAAGAACCCTTGCCGACTTCAACTTCATCTGGAACTACTGAGATGATTTGACCTTTAGCTACGGTGTTTGAGTATTGGTTCTCAACTGTTCTAACCACCAGACCTGCAGCTTCAAGAGCAGCCTTAGCGATATCCACTTGCAGGCCTGCAACAACAGGAATCGCTCCAAGAGAAACCTTTAGATCTATTTCAGATGAAACAGGAACCTTTGTTCCATCACTACCTGAGTTTTGGTAGACAAAACCAATTGGGTGTTCTGAATTGAACCACTGGGTAACTTTTCCAACAGCTAAACGAGCACCGATGATTTTTGCAGTTGCGGTAACTAAATCAACACCAATGACTTCTGGCACTTGAACAAATTCTTTGCCTTTAGAGACAACTAGAACAACTTGTGTTCCTCTAGGGACAAGAATCCCTGCTACAGGCTCTGTTCCAATGACCTGACCTTTTGCGAATGCTGAACTGAATTCTTCTCTGATTACAACATCCTTGGTTATTGAATCAATTTCAGTTGATGCTACTGAAACACTCTTATCGCTGAGGTTAGGAACGGCTACCAGAGCGCCAGGGCCAGATCCGTAGTACCAACCTCCAAAAGATCCAACCGCGACAGCTAATACGCTGGCGATAATCCATCTCGTTACTACGTGCTTGGATGAGTGCTTGGCAAAGGGAAGTTCTTCTTCCTCTAATTCGAGACCAGTTAGAACTTCAGTGAAGTTTGCATCTTGAGGAATAACCATCGTCTCAGCTTGGTTCTGGCTAGGGGCTGCGTCTATTGGATTAGATTGCAGAATCTTATCTATTTCTGAAAGAGCCTTAGATGCATCTGCAGGTCGGTTATCTGGATTAGGTTCTGTGCACCAGAGCATCAACTTGTCTAGATCTTCATGGGCATTTGGATTATGTGTTCTGGCTGATGGAACTCTTTCTGAAGTGTGCATGTAAGCAACCTGAATAGCATCATCGCCTCGATAAGGCTGTTTGCCTGTCAACATCTCGAATAGCATGATGCCAAAGCTATAGACATCGCTTGGGGTTTCTGCTTTTCCTCGACGAATAACTTCAGGTGCAAGGTAGCCAACTGTTCCGACAAGAGAACCAGTATCGGTGTTTGCCGATAGTTCTCTGGCTAAACCAAAGTCAGTTACTTTGATTCGACCATCATCAGATAGCAATACGTTTTCAGGCTTTAGATCTCGATGAACAACACCACTTGAGTGAGCCTGAGCAAGGGCAGAGAGCATAGCCTTGCTTACTTGAAGAGCTTGCTTGGTATGAAGAGCACCGATGTCTCTAATGGCATCTCTAAGAGTTATGCCCTGAACAAGTTCTAAAACAATGAAGGCATTTCCCGAATCATCACCCTGGTCAAAGATGTTCACTAGGTTTGCATGATTGACCTTGGCAAGCATTCTTGCTTCTCTAAAAAACTTGTCTCTAAAGACTGGATCTTCTGAAAGGTGAGGGTGGATAACTTTAACCGCAACTTCTCGAGCAAGGCGTAAATCTTTAGCTAAATAGACGGTGGCCATACCGCCTCTAGCGATAACTTCTTTGATCTCATATCTACCGGATAGGGTAGTGCCGGATAAGTTACTCATACTTGTTTCGACCCTACCTCTCTAAGCCAAGCCCAAGCGGAAGGTTCCCATAACGCTGAGCCTTCTGCCAGATTCTCATAACCCAAAGCCGTAATGACCGCTTTGACATTCATTGACTCAATAACATCAACTTGCTTCAATCCTAAAAGAAGAGTTTTAGAAGCAGCTGCACCACCAAATTCAGGCACTAAACCAGATCGCTGCATTTCAAGACAAAAGGCAACCACCACGCTGAAATCTGAGAGGTTCATTTCCTTAGCTGTCTCAAAATATATTTGAGCATTATGAAAAGCTGCTGGCTCTAGTTTGACTAAGTTCGGGCAGTCATAAGGCCCATGAGCAATCGGCACTAACAGTTTCTGACCTTCATGAATCAAAGCATTCCAACCAAGGTTATTTGCACTCAATAAAGACTGAGTACTGACTCCATGAAGAGATGCAATACGACTAAGTTGATCACCGAACTTAACTCTGTGATAGCCGTGAACCAAACAACTGGTTGGTGCCAGTCTCAAAAATTTGAGCGGTGCTTCTTCGATTTGCTCAACGGCTCTTTCAACAAGGTGCAGGGAAGTGCCAGGAAACAAGATTGCATTATCGCCCAAAGAATTTAGTTGCTGCAGTTTAGAAACTGTCATGCCATAGAGCTGGGCAATGCCATACAGGGATTCACCTGACTGAACCAAATGAACTTCCTTTTGTTCCTGAAGCTCTTCCTCTTCTTGGGAATAGGCAGGAATTATCAGTTTCAGGCCTGGGTATAAAACGCTTTGCCCAGTTAGCTTGTTTGCTGAGGTTATCTCTTTGACCTCAACCCCATAAACTTCGGCTATTTGGCTAAGACTTTCTCCCAATTGAACGGTGTGAACCAGAGCGTTCTGGCTCAACCTGACCCGAGCCTCTGATTCTGAGCCTGATTTGGGTAGATTCGGCATACCTTGCTGGTTTGGCTGATCTGGACCTGTTGTCATTTTTCCTGAATTGGTTGGCATGAATATCGTGCCACGGCAGCAGTTCAGATGGCATCAACGGCGCAGGTGTGGCAATCTTTAAGGGTGACCGAACCTTTAGATCAAATAACTAACTGGCTGACTATCCCTGAGGCGGGAGAACTTCTTGGCATTGTGCCGGGTAAGGTTCGTCGCCTAATCGAAGAACACCACCTTATTGCTATCAAAGCTGACGGTGTTCAGAAGATACCCGCAGAAATCATCATTAACGGTGAGCCTCTGCCATCACTAAGAGGAACCATAGTGTTGCTGCTTGATTCTGGTTTCACACTAGGTGGAGCTATCAAGTGGCTTTACACAGTTGAGGATTCATTAGCCACGACACCGATGGCTGCACTTATCACAGGTAGAAAAACAGAAGTTAGAAGAGTTGCTCAGTCGCTAGCTTTCTAAGCGTCGCGATTAACTACCTTTAGAGCCAAAGCTTTTAGTTCAGCCTTTGCATTCTCTTCTAAGTTAGAACTTTCAAGAGCTTCTAAGCTTCGATCTCCAAGTTCAATAATCATTCGCTCAGTTTTCTCTAATGCTCCAGATTCTTGAATAAGTTTTTGCATGAATGCAATCTGCTGCGCATCTAGTTCTCTGCTAGTTAGAAGTTCTTCAAAACTGTCAGCCATTGATGGAGAGCGTTCGGTTAGAGCTTCACGAGTTAGGGCAACTAATACCGTTCTCTTGCCTTCACGAAGATCATCACCAGCAGGTTTACCTGTAACGCTAGGGTCACCAAAGACTCCAAGGATGTCATCTCTTAGTTGGAAAGCTATTCCAAGTGGAATACCGAATTGGGTGAAAGAATTCAGAGTGGCTTGGTCTGCTCCAGCAAATGCTGCTCCGATACGAAGAGGGGCTTCAATGCTGTACTTGGCTGTTTTGTAGAGAATAACCTTCTCTGCTCTTCCAACGCCTTCTTTGACAGGTCTTGTTGTTGCAGCGTTTTCTTCCAATACATCAAGGTACTGACCTGCCATTACTTCAACTCTCATCAAGCTGAACTCATCACGGCAAGCACTTTCAATCTCGCGGTTAGGGGAGTGCAGGAGAGCGTTTCCAAAAATCTCGCTTGACCAACCGAGCATCAGATCGCCGACAAGGACTGAACCGGCAACTCCAAATCGCTCTGGTGAACCAGCCCACTTTTTATCTTTGTGAAGGGTTTCAAAACGTTTGTGAATTGCCGGTGCGCCTCTGCGTGTATCTGACTGATCTAGAAGGTCATCATGAACTAGGGCTGCAGCGTGGAACATTTCAAGAGAAGCTGCAATTCCAGCGATTGCCATCTCTGATTCATTAATCTCTTGTTCGCTTTGGTGATAGGAAGAATCATTCAGAGCAGCTTTCCAGGCCCAGTAGCAAAAAAGAGCCCTGAATCTCTTTCCACCTTCAAGCAAGCTCTGCGTGTAGTCCACAACAGGGATTAGATCTTCAGAAATAGCCTCGAAGTCGCTGCGCTGCTTTTCGCAAAAGGTGTCTAAATTAGCCTGAACTTGGCCTAAAAGATTCTTTGAATAATTCACTGGAATAGCCTAACTTGGCTAATAGGTTTACCATTAAAGGTAAGGCAAGGAGAAAACCGTGGGATTGAGCGAGAACGAACAGAAAGTTCTAGAGGAACTTGAGCGTCAGCTAACCGGAGGCAAGCCTGCCCCGAAGGAAAAGAAGGCCGATCAGGTTGATGGCAAGGTCAAGTACGGTCGCCTTTTGGTTCTAGGTTCTCTCCTGGTTGTGCTCGGACTTGGCTTGATGGTCTTTTCAATCACTATCCAGCAGGTAATCGTTGGAGTATTAGCCTTCCTGACTATGCTCACCGGACTTTACCTCGTTAGCCAAAACTGGACCACCAAAGCTTTTAGAGCAAGTCAGCCAAAGCCAGCTCCTAAAACTGGGCCTAAATTCGGCTCAAGTGACTACTTTCAGAACCGTTGGGATCAACGTAACGACAACTAAAAACCAGGCTTAGCCGCCAAAAAAGGCGGAAAACTAAGGACTTCAGAGTAAATCTGGGGTCCTTTTGCCATTTAAGCCCTAAATATCCTAAATTCTAAGATTTTTCCTCCACCTAACTACCCCTTGCTTTTATTAGTCAAAACACGCCAGAATTGTAATTTCTCAAGCATATTTGTATTTTTGTGGATGAAAGTGGTGTAATGTGGAGCACAAGTTAAGTAGCGAACTAGAGAAAGGGCGAGCAAGTGTTCATTGGTACTAGCTATCCCAAACTCGATGACAAGTTTCGCCTCATCCTTCCAGCCAAATTCAGAGATCGTTTAGCAGGGGGAGTTGTCCTAACCAAGGGACAGGAGAACTGTTTGGTTCTTCTTACAGCTGCAGAATTCGAAGCCAGGTCAGCTTATGTTGCGGGCAAAGCTCCAATCAGTTCACCTGCACGCAGAGGACTCAATCGTCATTACTTCAACCTTGCCGATGAACAAACACCTGATGGCCAAGGTCGAATTCTCGTGAACGTAGGTTTGCGCGAATGGGCTGGGCTAAATCGCGATCTTGTAGTGGTTGGTGTTGGCAAGCACATTGAAATTTGGAACCCAGAGAAGTACGCGGCATTCATGGAAGCCACTGCAGAAGATTTTGCAAACTTTAGCGATGGGGAGGTGGAGCTTAACTAATTCCTAGATTCTGATCTCCAGCTATTTGGCTTGTGGCTTTATTCCCCGATGCCAGAAGCAGCAACCAAAAGGTGCAAATGGATGGGGTTCAGATTCTAGGAACTAACAGCAAGTAAATGACTGAAATCTCTTCTCTTCATGAACCAGTTCTACTGGAGCGTTGCATTGAAATTCTTGGCGAAGCACTCCAAGGAGAATCTGCAATCTTGGTAGATGGAACACTTGGCCTCGGTGGACACAGCGAGGCTTTTCTTCTGCGTTTCCCCAAACTTGTTCTTGTTGGCATCGACCGAGATGAAAACGCACTTCGTCTAGCAGGTGAACGTCTAGCTCCATTTGCTGATCGTATTCATCTTGTTCAAGCCGTGTATAGCGAGATTCCAGAAGTTCTTGAAGAGCTAGGGCTAAACCTTGCTGATGCAGTTCTTTTGGACCTAGGTGTCTCATCAATGCAACTTGATGAGAAAGAACGTGGCTTCGCTTATTCATTCGATGCACCGCTAGATATGCGCATGGATGCAACCGAAGAGTTAACGGCAGCAAAGATTCTGAACGAATACAAAGAAGAAGATTTAGTTTCTATTTTCAAGACTTATGGAGAAGAAAGATACGCCAAGGGAATTGCTCGTCAAATCGTGAAGATTAGACCTAAGTCTCCTTTTGTGACAAGTAAACAACTGACCGAGATCATCGCCAAGGTAGTTCCATATATTCCAGGCAAGAGCTCGGGGCATCCAGCTAAGCGAGTGTTCCAGGCCCTAAGAATCGAAGTCAACCGTGAACTTGAGATTCTCGAAGACACCATTCCTGCAGTCATTGACGCTCTAAAAGTTGATGGGCGAGTACTGGTGCTTTCCTACCAGTCTCTTGAAGACCGAATTGTGAAGCAAGCGCTAGTTGCAGCATCAACATCTTCAGCACCACTTGATCTCCCAATTGAACTTGAACAACACGCTCCTATCCTTCGTCTTCTTGTTAGAGGAGCAGAGAAGGCATCGGAGCAAGAAATTGTCACTAACCCTAGATCGGCCTCAGTTCGACTGCGTGCCGCTCAGAAGATAAGGAACGCAGCATGAGCGTATTAAAACAAGCTCAACCTATTCGCCCAATCGCACCAAGGCGACACCTTAGACCGGTAACCACAACAGTTCAGCCGGTTAGACGCACACCAGCTAAGGCTGCAACTAGATCGAACGCGTCTACTTTTGTTTTCCCAAAGGCACTTGCTCTTAAGGTAATTGGAGGTCTTAGCCTTGTTGCTGTAGCTGGGCTGCTTGTTAACTCTTTAGCCGATCAGGCCGTGTACAGGATTTCAACTTTGAAACAAGATACAGCAGCACTAGCTACCCAAACACAGGTAGTTAGTCAGCAGGTTGACTCTCTTAGATCTCCACAGAACCTAGCCAACAGCGCTAAGGCTCTAGGAATGATTGTGAATTCAAATCCAGTTTTCTTGACAGTGAAAGATGCCAAAATTCTAGGCTCTGCTGTTCCAGCTTCGGTGGAAACATCGAAGGCGGTTTCTGAGAACCTTATTGCTAACGCAGCATTGACAGTCAAGAGCAACGTTTCTAAATTGCTAAATGACAAGGGCACCAAAATCAATGCGCCAACCCTGAAAAGTTCTTCAACCCAGAGTGTCAAGAACGCTAACTCAGTTCCGGTCAAAGTACCGTTGAATTCTGTGGGCATTCCTGCATCGCCAACAAACTAGTTCCAATTAGGGGCGTGAAATGCATTCGGTTCAGACAGGCAGAAGGTACACGGGATTCGTTCTCGTATTGCTTATTGTCATGTCTATCTTCAGCATTCGCTTGTTCTATGTTCAGGTAGTTGACGCCGAAAGACTAAACGCCATTTCAACTGAAGCAAGACAAGCTTCTAGAACCATCCCTGCGATTAGAGGAAACATCATTGATAGCAGTGGTCGCATTCTGGCCACCACGGTTGTTAGTTGGGATGTCAATGTTGATCCAAAGATAGTTGGACCTGTTGTTCTAACGATTGATGACAAAAAAGTAGCATTCTCAAAGGAACAGATTGCCGAGAAGTTATCGGGAATTCTTAAAGTTCCAACCAAAGAACTGCTTGTAAAGATGACCGGCACATCTCGCTACGCGAACTTGAAGAAGTCAGTCAGCGCTGCTACCTATACCAAACTCATAAACCTAGGCCTACCTTGGCTTTACTTTGATGAAAAGCAAGAGCGACACTATCCAGATGGGGCAGTTGCTGGAAACATTCTTGGCTTTGTTGGTTCCGATGGCTCAGCACTTGAAGGCATCGAGCGCATGATGAACTCTTGTCTTGCAGGTACTGATGGCAAAGAGACATATATCGAAGGCGCTGACCGCATTCGTATTCCTTCATCAGTTCAAACAATCCAGCAGGTTAGGCACGGATCTGATGTTGTCTTATCAATTAATTCAGATCTGCAGTACTCAGCTCAACAAGAAATGGCTGCAACTGTAAGACGTCTAAAAGCAGACTGGGCGAGTGCGATTGTGATTGAAGTGTCAACTGGAAGAATTCTGGCAGCGGCAGAAGCTCCAACTGTTGATCCAAATAACCCGAGTGGTGTTGCATCTCAAAACCGTTCATCTCGTATTTTTAGATCTGCTTTTGAACCAGGCTCTATCCTCAAGCCAGTTGCTGCAGCAACTGCTATTGATGTTGGTAAGGCAACTCCTCTGAGTGAAGTGGTTGCCCCATATGCTCTGCGTATGCCATGGGGTGAATACATAAACGATTCGCATCAACACCCACCACACAAGCTAACTCTCACCGGAGTGATGGTTGATTCATCTAACACTGGACTTGTTCAGCTAGGTGGAAAAGTTGATTCAAAGACTAGATACGAATACATGAAGAAATTTGGTATGGGTGAAACAACAGGTGTCAAGTTTGAAGGAGAGTCTTCAGGTCTTTTGACTACATATACCAAGTGGGACAAAATGACTGATCAGACCACCATGTTTGGTCAAGGTGTCTCTCTAACACCTATTCAAACTGCGAGCATCTATCAGGCAATAGGCAATAAAGGTGTTCGTCTTTCTCCCGTGCTGGTCGAAGGTTGCCAAGACAAGAACGGTAACTTGGCTAGAACAGCGGTTGAGCCACCTGTTCGAGTCATTAGTGAAAGCACTGCAACACAAAGTATTGACATGCTCGAAAAAGTTGTCGAGCAAGGTTCTATTGGAAGAACTGCTCGTATTCAGGGTTACCGTGTTGGAGGCAAGACTGGAACAGCACAGATTGCTGAAGGCAAAGGTTACGGTCGTCTCTACGCAGTGTCATTCGTTGGCTTAGCTCCTGCAGAAGATCCAAAATACATCGTTGCTGTGACAGCATTTAAATCCAGAACTGTTAGTAACTCTCTAGGAGCTACCCCTGGTTTTGTATCCGTGATGAAGCAAGTCCTAAAGACTTATGCAATTCCACCATCAACAACAAAGTCCAAAAAAATTGCAACGGAGTGGAAATAATGACTCCTAAACAATCAATCCCACCAATTCTTCGCCCAGATCTTGTTAGCCCAGTTGCGTTAGAAGTTTTTGCAAAGAGATTTAACCTAGATGTCATTGGTCCAGTTTCTAATGTTGGAATGACAGGAATCAGCATGAATACGGGAGATCTTCGTAAAGGTGATTTGTTTGTTGCAATGCCTGGCATAAAAACTCATGGTGCAAACTTCATTGATAAAGCAATTGAACAAGGTGCAGTAGCTGTAGTAACTGACTCTCAAGGTCTGGAACTTCTTTCAAACTGTCCATTGCCGGTAATGGTCTTAGAAGAGCCTAGAACTCATCTAGGGGAGTTAGCTGCTTTTGTTTACGGGAACACAGAGGGCAACATGCCTTTGCTGTTTGGAACTACTGGAACTAATGGAAAGACTTCAACAACCTATTTACTTGAAGGTATCCTTCGTCAACTGAAAAGAACAACCGGTCTAACCTCAACAGCAGAGCGGCACATCGCCGGTGAGGTTATTGTCAGCCGCCTGACAACTCCAGAGTCAACGGAGATGCAAGCGCTTATCGCAAGGATGCGTGAAAAAGGTGTAACCGATGTGGCGATTGAAGTTTCAGCGCAGGCACTTACTCAATTACGCGTAGATGGCTTAGTTTTTGATGTTGCAGGCTTTACTAACCTGAGCCACGATCACTTTGATGACTACGCCGGCTTTGACGACTACCTTTCAGCCAAAGCGAAACTCTTCAGCAAAGAAAAAGCGAAGGCCGCTGTTGTTTGTCTTGACACCGTTTACGGAAAACGAATTGCTGAACTAAGCGAAGTTCCCGTCACCACTATTTCAATGAACCCTGAAGATGGAGCTGATTGGAATCTGTTAGTCACAGCCGAATTGCCAGGAAGAACTAAGTTTGAACTTAGCGGACCAAATGGGCAGCACCTAGTCAGCAGTGTTCCAATTCTTGGTGCGCACATGGCATCCAATGCAGGCCTAGCTATCGTAATGGCTGTAACGGCCGGATATGACTTCGCTGTCATTGCTGACGCAATCAAAGATGGTGTAGATGCTTATCTGCCTGGTCGAACTGAACTAGTTTCACCAGCGGGAGCACCATTTGTCTATGTTGACTTTGGTCACAGCCCCGATGCATTTCTGAATACTCTTTCTGCAGTTCGCAAGGTCACAACTGGGAAAGTACTAATGCTTTTTGGGGCAGACGGTGACAGAGATGCATCCAAGCGACCTGAGATGGCAAGAGTTGCAGCAGCAGGTTGCGATATTTTGGTTATCACAGATCATCATCCAAGATTCGAGAATCCTGCTTCGATTAGAAGGGCTCTCGTTGAAGCAGCGCATGAGTTTAGACCCGAACTAGAAATCCATGAGGTTTCACCACCAGAGGCCGCTATTCGTTTAGCTGTTTCTCTAGTTGGTCCAGGCGATGCTATTTTGTGGGCAGGACCAGGTCATCAAGACTATAGAGACATTGAAGGAATTAGAACTCCTTATTCAGCCAGAGCTGAAGTCAGAGCAGCTTTGAAAGAAGCAGGTTACTAGTGATAGCCATAAGCCTTAGAGAAATCGCAGAAGCCATCGACGCTGAACTAGTTGGAGATGGCGAGCTAATCGTGTCCGGCACTGTTGAAACTGATTCACGTTTAGTCACTAAAGGTTCTTTGTTCGTCGCCAAGCCAGGTGAAGAAACAGACGGACATTTATTTATCCCGAGCGCAATTGAAAAAGGTGCGGTAGCTGCAATCGTGCAACACAAGACAACAGATGATATCGCTCAACTTATTGTCGATGATTCAGTTGTTGCCCTTGGGAAACTTGCCAAACACGTTGTTGCAAAAGTCAAAGCTGTTGGCAATATGAAGATTATTGGTGTTACCGGATCTAACGGTAAGACAACTACTAAGAACATGCTTCGAGAAGTTCTTTCCACAGCTGGAAGCACTATTGCACCTGAAGAGTCTTTCAACAATGAAGTCGGTGCACCTTATTCAATGCTTCGCATAAATGAGGAAACTAAGTTCCTTGTTGTTGAGATGGGTGCTGGTGGCTTTGGAACAATTCGATACCTTGCGCAAATGTGTGAGCCTGATCTAGGTATTGAACTCAAAGTTGGTCTTGCGCACGCAGGGGAGTTCGGTGGAATTGACGCTACTGAAAAGATCAAAGCTGAATTAGTTGAAGAACTTTCCTCAGAGGGCATCGCACTACTTAATTTTGATGATGAGCGCGTCATGAACATGGTTCACAAGACCAAAGCAAAAATCATTACCTTCGGACTTGGTAGCGATAGCGACTACTCTGCCTCTGATGTTTCAATCGGTCTAGGTGGAACCAGTTTTGAATTGAAGACACCTGATGGCAGCAAGAGTCAGGTCAATCTAAAGATTCTTGGCGAGCACCACGTTTATAACGCGCTAGCGGCACTAGCGGCGGGAGAGCTTCTTGGTGCTGATCGAGACAAAGCAATCAAGGCTATTGAAAGCATGCAGTTGGCTGAGAAGTGGCGCATGGAACTCAACATTGCACCAAATGGTTTGACAGTTATTAATGATGCCTATAACTCGAGTCCTGATTCCATGAGGGCTGCTCTTCAAACGCTTGCTCAACTTGGACGGCTTTCTGGTAAGAAGACAGTTGCAGTTATGGGTGAGATGGCTGAACTAGGTGAATTCTCTTCTCATGAGCATGATGCCATTGGAAGAATCGCAGTTCGCCTGAATCTAGGGCAAGTTGTTGTGGTGGGTAAAGCTGCCAAATTGATTCACATGGGTGCATCTCAAGAGGGTTCATGGGATGGCGAATCTGAGTATTTCGACGAAATCTCCGACGCTCTTGGCTATCTGCGTGGAATGCTTACAGGAGACGAAATCGTTTTGGTGAAATCTTCGAAGTCAGCAAACTTAAGATTTCTTGGCGATGACCTCTTGAAGGAGATCTAATGAGAGCGCTACTACTTGCAGGTCTATTAGGGCTAGTGCTCTCACTCGTACTCACACCAATTCTCATCTGGCTATTCAAGAAAATTGGCTGGGGCCAGGTTGTTCGCGTAGATGGACCATCCACACATCACATTAAGCGTGGAACACCTAGCATGGGTGGAATTGGAATAATCCTCAGCGCCGTTGTTTCCTACTTCGTAGCCAAAATGGTCAACGGTGAGCCACCAACATACTCGGCTCTTCTGATTATGTTCATGATGGTTGGGCTAGGTCTTGTTGGTTTCTTGGATGACTACCTAAAGGTCAGAGGACAGAACACTGCCGGACTCAAAGGTATTTACAAAATTGCAGGTCAGATTCTCGTTGCCACTGTGTTTGCTTGGGCATCACTCCAAAACGCTGATGTATTTGGATTGACTCCAGCTTCAACCAAGATATCGGTATTTAGAGATACGGGTTTTGACCTTATGAAAATTGCTCCAGAAAGCTGGGGAGAGATTGCTATTTGGATTGGTATCGCAGCATTCCTAATCTGGATTTATCTACTTGTAGTGAGCGCATCAAACGGAGTGAACCTAACTGATGGAGCTGATGGGCTTGCAACAGGCTCATTGATTATGTCTATTGGAGCATTTGCTGTTATTGGTTTCTGGAAGTTCAACCAGGCCTGTGACATCACCAACATTGCACCGAACTGTTACAACACTAAAGATCCACTTGATCTTGCAGTTGTTGCTGCTGCGATTGTTGGATCTCTAATTGGGTTCCTTTGGTTCAATACCAATCCAGCTCAGATTTTCATGGGGGATAGCGGATCCCTTGGTCTTGGTGGAGCATTAGCCGCACTAGCAATTCTTTCTCGCACCGAAGTTCTTCTTGTACTTGTTGGTGGCTTGTTTGCAATCTCTGCAGGTTCAGTTATCTTGCAACGAGGAGTTTTCAAGCTATCTCGAGCAATCACTGGACAGCCAAGAAGAATTTTCTTGAATAGCCCACTTCATCACCACTTTGAAGAAAAGGGCTGGAACGAAGTCACTGTCGTAGTTAGATTCTGGATTATCTGCGGGCTGTTAGTAATGGCTGGAATCGGTCTGTTCTACGTTGAGTGGATTTATGGCTCGGTTGCATGAGCAACTTAGATCATCTAAACAGTTGGCACTCTGATTGGAGTGAACTAAGGGCCGTCGTGTTTGGGCTCGGAGTCAGCGGTTTCTCTGTTGCTGACACACTTACTGAACTTGGCACAAAGGTAATCGTCGTTGCAGATAAAGCCGAAGCTGAGCCCTTAGACATTCTTGATGTCTTGGGAATTGAATGTTTGATTGGGCAAGATTCCAAAACGGTCTCAAATCGAGTAGCAGAATTTGCAGCTCATGTGGTCATTACATCTCCTGGCATAAAGCCAGAGCACTCACTGTTGCTCGAAGCAGAGCAGTCCGGTTTAGAAATTTGGACTGATGTTGACCTTGCTTGGCGCGTAAGAGATAAGTTCGGTGAACCTTCAAAATGGATTTGCATTACAGGAACCAACGGTAAGACTACGGTTACTCAACTAGTTGAGAAGATGCTTCAGGTAGCCGGCATTAGAGCGCTAGCATGCGGCAACATCGGAGTTCCTATTCTTGATGTGATTCGTGATCCTGCAAGTTATGAAGTCTTGGTTGTTGAGCTGAGTAGTTTCCAGTTGCACTACATTAACTCAATTGAACCTGTTGCCAGCACTGTTTTGAATCTTGCAGAAGATCACTTGGATTGGCATGGCTCCATGGAAGAGTATGGTCGAACTAAAGGAAAGATTTTCAACAACACTTCAATCTGCTGTGTTTACAACGTGGGTGATAGCAAGACATCTCAGTTACTAGCTAAGTCCTCAAATACGGATAAAGCGCAGGCTGTTGGCTTCACAGTGAATACACCAGCTCCTAACGAAATTGGTTGGGTTGAAGACATCTTGGTTGATAGGGCGTTCATTGATGACCCAAGTGTTGCATTAGAACTTGCTTCTCTAACTGATTTGAACGGCAGCCTTATCGTGAGCCCTCACCTCATGGCTAACATTGCTGCGGCAGCAGCCTTGGTTAGGTCAATTGGTGTTCAGCCTGAAGAAATAGTCAAGGCACTGCAAGAATTCCAACTCGATGCGCACCGAATCCAGCTTGTTCTCGAAAAAGATGGAGTTATCTGGGTGGACGATTCTAAAGCCACCAACCCTCACGCGGCAGCAGCTGCCTTGTCTTCTTTTGATTCCGTAATTTGGATTGTTGGTGGACTACTAAAAGGTGTAGACATTTCGAATCTTGTTTCAAGGTATTCGTCAAAGCTGAAAGCCGCAATTGTCATCGGGCTAGATCGCTCTGCCGTTCTTGAAGCACTCGCCGAGCATGCGCCAAACACCCAAGTTTTTGAAGTAAACACAGAGGCTGAAGACGTTATGTCTAAAGCGGTAAGAGTTGCCAAAAATATGGCAGCAGAAGGCGATGTTGTCTTGTTAGCACCAGCTGCTGCCTCAATGGATCAGTTCAAGGACTATGCAGATAGAGGCAATCAATTTGCTGCAGCAGTATCAAGGGAAGTACAGGAATAATGCGAAAGACCACAGAGACTACAAAAAGTAGGAAAGTTGCGCCTAAGCCATCATTAGCCCAAAACGTTGTTGGAGTCATAAGAAATCCAATTCGAAGTGTGATCAATTGGTTTGATAATTACGCTCTTAATCAATCGACACTTTTCTATCGCCTGGTAATGCTGATCAGTCTGATGATTGTGGTTGGACTAGTAATGGTTCTTAGTGCATCAAACGTAGTTTCTATAAAAGCCACGGGGGACGCTTTTGCTGAGTTCAGATCTCAGTTGCTATACGCTTTCCTAGGTTTTCTAGCGATGATATTCATTTCAAAGCGACCGGTTCAGCTGCTACGACAGTTCTCAATTGTTTTCTTTGCTTCAACTGTGATTCTTCAGCTGCTAGTACTTGTGCCGGGTATCGGTGTTACTCGCGGTGGTAACAGAAACTGGCTTGCAATTGGAGGGTTTACTCTTCAGCCATCAGAGTTACTCAAACTTGGCATGATTCTGGCAATAGCTACTTGGGTGAGTCCACAACTTGATCGGCTTTGGGATTGGCGCAGTTCAGTTCTTCCATTTGTTGGTTTTGGCTTCATACCGGCATTGCTTGTGCTGGCACTCTCGAACGACCTTGGAACTGCTGCCGTAATGATTGTCTTTATCTTGCTGTTAGCTGTTCTGGTCGGATTGCCTTGGAAATTCATCGGGGCCTTCGTTGGTGCAGGTGCTTTAGTTTTTCTTGTAGCTGCGATTTCTAGCCCAAACAGAGTCAGCCGACTTCTTTCGGCTTTCGGTTTAGGTGGCGAAGGTGATGACTCTGATTGGCAACAAAAGCACGGCGAGTGGGCTCTAGCCTCTGGTGGATTGTTTGGAACTGGTCTAGGGGACTCGAAGATGAAGTGGGGTTGGATTCCTGAAGTTGAGAACGACTTCATATTCTCTGTCATCGGAGAAGAGGCAGGATTTGTTGGGGCACTAGTTGTTTTGATTCTGTTCTTCATACTCGCTCGTTACCTGCGTAAGGTTTCGATTAACTCAGCAACTGATTTTGGTTCAATCGCAGTTACTGGAATCATGCTCTGGATTACTCTCCAAGCATTCATTAACATTGCGGTTGTTCTTGGTCTTGTGCCTGTAATTGGTGTGCCACTTCCTTTGTTCTCCAGAGGTGGATCCTCGATGCTTGCGGTTCTGATGGCTTTAGGTGTAGTACTGGCTGTTGAACGCGATCAAGCTAGACCTAAGAGAAGTGTGCGTAAGAAATGACGAACTATCTTTTGGCAGGTGGCGGCACAGCAGGTCACGTGAATCCTCTTCTTTCACTCGCTGATGAAATCATGAAGCAGTCAGGTGAACATAAAGTTTGGGCTTTAGGAACCACTGAAGGACTTGAGTCAAGGCTTGTGCCTGATAGAGGTTACGAACTGCTTGTTGTCCCTAGGTTGCCTATGCCAAGAAAACTAGATGGCTATGTGTTTAGATTTCCAAAGCTTTTCTTGGAATCCGTTTCTACGGTTAAGGGCTACCTGAGAAAGAACAAGATTGACGTTGTTGTTGGCTTTGGTGGTTACGCAAGCGCTCCTGCATACAGAGCGGCTAAGGCTTTAGGCATACCGTTTGTTTTGCATGAAGCTAATGCTCTGCCAGGCTACGCGAACAGGATTGGTGCAAATAGCGCTTCCGCTGTTGGAGTCACCTTCAGTAAAACGATCTTGCCTAATTCAGTCGTTGTTGGCATGCCTCTTCGAAAAGAGGTAGTCGAGATTACTAAGACCGACATGAAGTTTGAAGCTGATATCTTTTTCGGTCTAGACCCAAAGCTCACCACCTTGCTCGTTACAGGTGGTTCTTTAGGGGCAAAAAGAATCAACGAAACAATTGATGGTTCAAGGCAGTGGCTTGAAGCGGCGGGCATTCAGGTAATCCACATCGTAGGTTCTAGGGCAGAACTTGAAGACCTAATCGATGGCGGATATCGTCGTTTGGGCTACTGTGACCGAATGGACCTAGCCCTAGCTGCTGCTGATTTCGCAGTTGCTAGATCTGGAGCTGCAACAGTTAGTGAGTTCGCTGCTGTGGGACTTCCCGCTGTTCTAGTTCCTTACCCTGTTGGTAATGGCGAGCAAAAACACAATGCAGAGGAATTAGTTGCTGCTGGCGGTGCTGTCATGGTTGACGACGCAGATTTCACTCCTGAGTATGTGAGATCAGTTCTTATTCCCTTGATCAGCAACGCCAAAAGAGTTAAGGAAATGAGTGCGAATGCCCTGTCAATTGGGGTTAGCGACGGAGCTCAACGTTTGCTTGATTTAGTAAATGGCGTGTTGCTCGGAAAAGACTAGCCAGCACTATTTAGTCTTAGAGAAATTATTGAGGATTTTATGACCATCAAACCGGATTTCAGCCAGAGCGTTCCTGAGGATTTAGGGCACGTTCACTTTATCGGTATTGGTGGTTCGGGCATGAGCGGCATTGCTCGTATGCTCATCCAATCGGGACATAAAGTCACAGGTAGCGATGTAAGAGAATCTGGAAACATTGACGAGCTTAGAAAACTAGGTGCTCATGTTGCAATAGGCCATGATGCTGCCAATCTCGGTAGTGCTGACACAGTTGTTGTCACCTCAGCGCTATGGCCAACCAACCCAGAGTACGTCTTGGCTCAAGAAAAGAAGTTGCCTATCCTTCATCGCTCACAAGCTTTGAAGTATCTAACCACTGGTAAGAAACTAATCTCTATTGCAGGAGCTCACGGTAAAACAACAAGCACTGGAATGGTTGTAACTGGGCTTCGCGTTCTGGGAAAAGATCCAAGTTTCGTTAACGGTGGAGTAATTGCCGAGTACGGTTCCTCTGCAGCATCAGGTTCATCAGATTTGTTTGTTATTGAAGCAGATGAGTCAGATGGTTCTTTCCTGCACTATGAAACAGCTGTCGCACTGATTACAAACGTTGACCCAGATCATCTTGATCACTACGGCAGTCTTGAGAATTTTGAAAAGGAATTCGCAAGATTCGCTAACGGTGCTAGCGACTTTGTTGCCATAAGTTCAGATGACCCAGGTGCTGTCCGGGTTACAGGCTTGATTACAAACAAGAGGATAATCACTTTTGGTGAAGCGCAAGGCGCAGACGTTCGCGTCATGAACCTCGACGCGACTGGAGCAAGAGTAAGCTTCGATTTGTCATACGAGGGAAAGATGTACTCAAGCACACTCTTGGTGCCGGGAAAACACAATGCGATAAACGCAGCTGGCGCATTTGCTGTTCTTGTTGGCCTTGGTTTAGACCCAGCCAAAGCATTAGAAGCCATTTCAACTTTCAATGGAACTGAGCGTCGCTTTGAGTTGCACGGTGAAGTGCGGGGAGTGAAGGTCTATGACGACTTTGCTCATCACCCGACTGAAGTAATCGCGGCATTGAGTGCTGCTAGAGCGGTTGTTGGCCATGGAAGACTCATTACAGTATTTCAACCACACCTTTACAGCAGAACTAGATTGTTTGCTAAAGAGTTTGCCGAGGCACTTGAGCTTAGCGATGAAGTAGTTGTGCTGGACATATACGCAGCGAGAGAAGATCCAGAACCGGGAGTAACCGGCGCACTGATTGCTGATGCTTTTGTTGATCAAGCTAGAATGCACTTCGTTCCGCTTTGGGATGATGTCCCAGCGGCTGTTGCCGAAATCGGACAGCCTGGCGATTTTGTTATAACCATGGGTTGCGGCGATGTTTATCGTCAGGTGCCTGGAATTCTTAAAGCACTAGAGGGCTAGTTTTGGAACCGTCTAGAAAAAAGACTCGTTACTCTAAGCCTGTGCCAAGGGCTAAAGGTAAGACAGTTAAGTCAAAGATTAAACCTGTTGCTAAGAAAGCCAAAGCACCTTCCAAGCCTCGTATCAAAAGAGGTGCTTCAAATCTAAGCATTCGTCGTGCAAGGACTTTGGAAGTTCGAAGATTTACCAAAGAGTCTCCAATCAAGAAGATTTTCTTGAGATCGATTATTGGTGCAATTGTTGCTCTGGTTCTTTTTGTTCTTGCCACGATGTTCACACCCATACTGGCTGTGAACAAGATAAGTATTACTGGCTCAGACAAAGTGCCAGAGAAAAAAATACAGGCTGCCCTCCAGGATTACATCGGCAAGCCGCTGCCGATGATTAGTAGCCAGAGTGTCGCCGACGACTTAGCTAGGTTCAAGCTGATTGAAAGTGTTTCTGTTGTTAGCCAACCACCTCACGAACTTAGAGTGAAAATAGTTGAGCGCACAGCTATCTCAGTTGTTGTTGAAGATGGAGTTGGTTTTCTTTATGACCCATCGGGGGTGAGGTTGGGAGTGGCCAATGGCTCTGAGAAATTGCCAACCATTATCATCACTGGGGATCCAAAAACTTCAAAGAATTACACTCAGGCAATTGATGTTCTGCTATCGCTACCAGCTTCCCTTCTTGAAAAGGTTGAACTTATTCAAGCAAGGACTAGAGATAACGTGAGCATGAGGCTTAGGGGAAATGCTAAGCAGACAGTTATTTGGGGTGACTCTACCCAGTCAGCTCTGAAATCCAGGGTTTTAAAGGTTCTACTTTTCAGAACACCAGCTCGTATCCCAGCTACCTTCGACGTCTCATCGCCACTAACGCCTAGCGTTATTCGCTAGCCAGTTCTAGACACACCTAAGGATTAGCCACCGTTTGAGCGCTTTACGGTTTAGTTTTTTGGCGAAGATGCATTTGATGGAAATATCTAACCTTCAACTAGAGGTTTAGGGTTCCATGGATGCTGGACTTAACGAAGGAAGCGCATGTCTGAACCAGTTCTAAACAATTTCCTAGCTGTCATCAAAGTCGTTGGCGTTGGTGGTGCAGGTGGAAACGCTGTGAATCAGATGATCGACAAGGGCCTTCGTGGAGTTGAGTTTGTCGCAATCAACACAGACGGCCAAGACCTACTGAAATCGGATGCGCATGTAAAACTTGAGATAGGTAGCTCAAGCACTAGAAGTCTTGGTGCCGGCGCGGATCCGGAAGTTGGTAGAAGAGCTGCCGAAGATCACGCTGATGAAATCGCAGAAGTACTTCGCGGTTCAGACATGGTTTTCGTTGCAGCTGGTGAAGGTGGTGGCACAGGAACAGGAGCTGCACCTGTCGTTGCAAGAATTGCTAAAGAGTCCGGTGCACTAACTGTTGGTGTTGTTAGTCGCCCATTCGATTTTGAAGGTAGACGCAGAGCTGAAAACGCTCAAGCAGGTATCGAAGCACTAAAGGCTGAAGTTGATGCACTAATCATCGTTCCTAACCAGAAGTTGATTGAACTGAACGATGCTGAACTAAGTTTTGTTGATGCATTCAGCATGGCTGATGAAATTCTTCGTGCAGGTGTTCAAGGTATCTCTGACCTGATTGTTGAAACAGGTCTTGTGAACCTGGACTTCGCTGACGTGAAGGCTGTCATGCAGGGTGCAGGAACTGCACTGATGGGTATTGGAACCGCCAAAGGTGAAGACCGTGCAATGCGTGCAGCCGAGCAGGCCATCAATCACCCGCTACTTGAAAACAGCATTGACAATGCTCGCGGTGTTCTAATTCAGTTCTCTGCTGCTTCAAACATGAAGCTTGCAGAAATCAATGAGGCTTCAAGACTGATCCAAGAGATTGTTCACCCAAGTGCGAACATTTACTTCGGTAGCTCAATCAATGACGCCATGGGTGATGAGATTCGCGTTACTGTTATTGCTGCTGGTTTCGATGAAGTCACTCCAAGAGCTAGTTCAAGACCAAGTTCTTTTGTAGCTTCAAACTCAGGTTCAATTCCTGTTGTCCCAGTGACACCGGTTTCTGTTCAAGATGAAACTGTTGAGGTTGCGCCTCCAACCTTGGCAACGGTTCCTGCTTGGTTTGGAACAAGAGATATTGAAGGCGAAGAAGAATCCGAAGAAGTAGTTGTTGAGGAAACCAAGCCAATAGATTTCGAAAATAGAAGAAGAAGTTCTGGCTTTGATGACGACATGGACATCCCAGATTTTCTAAAGTAAGAACCTCTTGGAAGCCAGTCTGAAAGATCGTCTCGAATCCATTCATCAAAGAATTGATTTGGCAGCGAAAGCGGCTAGTCGGTCTACAGATGAAATTGAACTTGTTGTCGTAACTAAGAATCACGGCTTCGAACTTGGTCTTGAACTTTTGAGTTTGGGTGAGAACCAGTTTGGTGAAAACCGGGATCAAGAAGCATCTGCAAAAGCCCAACAAATCTCGGATGCTCTCAGTCCAGGACAGCGTGCTCCTACTTGGCATTTCGTAGGCCAACTGCAGACGAACAAGGTCAAGTCCATGCTCACCTACAGTTCCGTATTGCATTCTCTGGACAGAGCCTCTCTGCTAAATGAGCTGGCAAAACAGCTGGCAAAGACACCAGAGAGTGCCCTAGCTGTGTTCATTGAGCTAAACCTCACCGATGACCCAAATAGGGGTGGAATCGAGCCTAAGAACCTTGCTGAGTTCACCGAGCAAGTTCTGGCTGTTCCACAGTTGAGGCTGCTGGGAGTCATGGGAGTGGCTGGTTTGGATGTCGATCCGGCTGTTGATTTCGAACGTATTCTCAATTCAAGCCAACAGGTCCAGGCTCTTTCCCGCTCAGCCAAATTCATCTCCGCAGGGATGTCGGGGGACTTCGAACAGGCCATTGGCTATGGCGCGACACACTTGAGAATAGGCACAGCCATTACAGGAAAGCGTTAGTTATTGGGCTTAATCTTGAATTGTCGGGGTTTAGCAAAGGAGACGTTATGTCCGGAGTTCTAGGTAGCCTAAAGAAATTTCTCATGCCTCCAGCCGAGGGAGCGCCTGTAAGCGCTGAGAGCCGCACCTCTACTTCAAGAGTCAGAGCACCTCGTCCATCAAGACGTGGCAACGAAGTTTCGAGCATTGAAACTGTTACCCCGAAGACCTATGGTGAAGCTGGTCTGATTGCCGAACTTCTTAGAGAAGGTGTTCCTGTTATCGTGAACGTTCACCTATTAAGCGATGCTGAAACTAGAAGACTTGTTGACTTCATGGCAGGGCTAAAAGCAGGGCTTTTAGGAGAATCGAAGCGTGTTGCCGAAACTGTTTACCTGCTCGCTCCAAATGGCGTCGAAATCGATCCTGATGCCGATGACGTGCTTGAAGCTGAGGGCGACCGCCTCATCGTTCGACCGTAATAGAGCCTGACTTTGGCTCAAATTGCTGCCCTACTCATTGGCCTTCTAGACATCTTTAGGCTTGTGCTCCTTGCGCGAATCATTTTGGACTGGGTGAGAGCCATGAACCCGAACTTCAGGCCAAAAGGCTTGGTATTGATAATTTCTGAACTTGCTTACACCCTTACTGACTGGGCTATCAAGCCTCTTTCTAAGATAATCAAGCCAATAAGGCTTGGCGGAGGCTACCTGGATCTATCAGTTTTAGCTTTATTTGTAATACTGATAGTCCTAGAGGCCCTGTTAAGAACAATCATCTAGATTGTCCAAGGTAGGGTAGCCTTAACTTTTGACCGGTTCCACAAGAATATGTGGCAGATAAGAATAGGGAGATTGCGATGCCGTTGACTCCAGAAGACGTCGTAAACAAGAGATTCCAGCCAACCAAATTCCGTGAGGGATATGATCAAGACGAAGTCGATGACTTCCTTGACGAGGTTGTTCTCGAGATGCGTCGCATTTCCCAAGAAAATGAAGACCTAAGACAGCGTCTTCTTGCCGCCGATGCAAGATTGACCGAGCTGCAAAGAAGCGGGGCAACTCTTGTCCAGCAGGTAAATACTGCTGAAGCATCTATCCCAGAGTCAACATCAGCTAACGAGGCATTCCCTCAGGCTGCTGCCGACTTGGGTTCATTCGAGTCAAACAACACCAACAACCTGTTACAGCTTGCTCGTAAACTCCACGAAGAGCACGTTCGTGAAGGACTTGAAAAGCGAGACGCACTTGTTGCTGAAGGTCACGCAACTGCAGCAAGAATTGTTAGAGAAGCAGAGGCTCAGCACCGTGCAGACATGTCAAGACTTGAGCAAGAGAAGGCTTTGGCTGAAAACGACCTACAGACTCTAAGAAACTTTGAGAGAGACTACAGAGCAAAGCTCAAGTCATACATTGAAGGTCAACTAAGCGATCTTGAAGCTGCTAACTCAACAGCTCCAAAAACTCCTACCGGACCAACTCAAATTTCCAACCAGACCTTCCAAATCTGATTTAGTTGACTACGAGCCAGCCCTTCAACAAAGCAACGCTAACCTTTTTAGGGGTTGGGCTAAGCATTGTTGGTTTAGATCAGCTAACCAAAGCGCTGGCTTTGAGGTTCCTTGAAATCTACGAGCCTGTTCCAGTTATTCCAGATGTGCTCTGGTTCACCCTTGCTTTCAATGATCGGGCAGCTTTCTCACTAGGTGGGGCGAACACCTGGGTATTTACTTTGCTTGCATCGATTGTTACCTTGGCTCTTTTGTGGTTTGGTCCGAAGTTCAAAACAAAGAGCTGGCTGCTACTCGGTGGCCTTGCTCTCGGTGGTGTTTCAGGAAACCTCATCGATAGGTTATTCAGAACCCCAGGATTTCCTAACGGTCACGTAGTTGACTTCATTCAAATACCTTTCAACTTTCCGATCTTCAATATCGCAGATATTGCAATTTCATCTGCTGCCTGCTTGATTGCGCTAAAAGTGGTCAAAGGTGAGAAATTTGGTGGGTCAAAGTGAATGAGGAAAAGCTTGTTCAAGTCCCAGAAGGTTTGGGTGGCTCAAGGGCTGATGCTGGTATTGCCAAGTTACTTGGCATGTCAAGATCTGCAGTGGCAGCCATGCTCGAATCAGGTCTAGTTCAGCAGAGTGATCGAGTACTAGGAAAATCTGATTCCTTAGTGACCGATGCTTGGCTAAGAATTACTCTGCCTAGACCAAAAGCAGCTTTAGAGCTAGTTGCCGAAAACGTTGAAGGTTTGACAGTGGTTTATCAAGACCAGGACATTGTCGTAGTGGATAAACCAGCAGGTGTAGCAGCACATCCATCTGTTGGCTGGGATGGACCAAGTGTTGGTGGCGCATTACTTGCTCTTGGCATTGAGATGTCAACCAGTGGAGTTGCTGAACGTCAGGGAATTGTTTCAAGGCTTGATGTTGGAACAAGTGGACTTATGGTGCTAACAAAAACTGAAGTTGCATACAGCCGAATGAAGCAAGCCTTTAGAGATCGAGTAGTTGATAAGACCTATCACGCTCTAGCTCAAGGTCACCCTGATCCAAGTTCAGGCACTATTGATGCTCCTATTGGTAGGCATCTAAAGCACGAATACAAGTTTGCTGTTACCGCGAATGGAAAACCCTCGCTTACCCATTACAAAACACTTGAAGCATTCCAAGCAGCATCGCTTCTTGAAATTGAGTTGGAAACAGGTAGAACTCATCAGATTAGAGTTCATCTGGCTGCTTTCAAACATCCTTTGGCTGGGGATACCCTCTATGGCTGTGACTCGAAGTTTGCTCAAAGGCTGGGCCTTGACAGACAGTTCCTGCACGCGATGAAACTGGGCTTCATTCATCCAACTAAAGGCGAATACGTATCTTTTGAGAGTTCATACCCGCAAGATCTTAACCATGCACTAGAGGTGCTTAGAACTACTTAGCCTTAAGGCGGAGAGCCTGAAAATGTATGACGGCGGCACAAGTTAGGCTATTTCCCCGAGCCAAATCAACAATAGATAAGTTAGAAATGACATCAAGTAGCGATAACTTTGTGCACCTTCACGTGCATACGGATTACTCCATGCTTGATGGAGCAGCCAAGATTGACGAGCTTCTAGACAAGGCCGTTGAATTTGAAATGCCTGCGATTGCCATCACCGATCACGGAAACAACTTTGGTGCATATGAGTTCTGGCAGAAGGCAACTAAAAAAGGTATCAAGCCAATCATTGGTATCGAAGCTTATCTAGCTCCAGGTTCAAGACTTGATAAGACTAGAACCTACTGGGCAGATGGGGGAGATGACGATCTTTCCAAAGGTTCTTACTCGCACCTAACCATGCTCTCCACCGATAACGACAGCATGATGAATCTATTCAAGCTAAGTTCTTTTGCATGGCTAGAGGGCTATTACTTCCAACCAAGAATGGATAGAGAACTACTTGCCAAACATGCCAAAGGAATAATTGCTACCTCTGGTTGTGCCGGTGGTGAAGTTCAAACTCGACTTCGTTTAGGCCAATACAAAGAAGCACTAGAAACAGCTGCAGAGTTCAGAGATATCTTTGGTAAAGATAACTACTACATCGAGATTATGGATCACGGAGCTAACGTTGAGCGCAGATCTTTTGCCGATCTCATTAAGCTTTCGAAAGACCTCGGCATTCCTCTTCTTGCAACCAATGACTTGCACTACACAGAGCCAGGGCACGTTACCGCTCAAGAGGCTCTGCTCTGTCTTCAAACAGGAACTCAACTAACTGATGAGAAGAGATTCAAGTTTGATGGCGAGGGTTATTACCTAAAGAGCGCAAGACAAATGCGTGAACTCTTTGCTGATTTCCCTGAAGCTTGCGACAACACTTTGATTGTTGCGGAGCGTTCGAATATCAGTTTTGAGGAAAGAAACCTCATGCCAAGATTCGATGTTCCTGAAGGACACACTGAAGCGTCGTGGTTTGAGCAAGAAGTCACTGCAGGAATGAAAGAACGTTTCGGAACAAACATCGCTCCTGAGTATCAAGAACGTATTGCCTACGAAATTGAAGTAATCAAGAACATGAACTTCCCAGGTTATTTCCTTGTGGTAGCTGACTTTATCTCTTGGGCTAGAGCGCAGGGAATCAGAGTTGGCCCAGGTCGTGGTTCAGCAGCTGGTTCTCTAGTTTCCTATGTATTGGGTATCACAGCACTTGATCCAATCAAGTACGGATTGATCTTCGAAAGATTCCTAAACCCAAGCCGTAAGAGCTTGCCAGATATCGATGTGGACTTCGATGATCGTCGTCGCGGAGAAGTTATTCGCTACGTTACCGAGAAGTATGGTGATGACAGAGTTGCGCAGATTATTACCTACGGAACAATCAAGGCAAGACAGGCTCTGAGGGATTCAGCAAGAGTTCTAGGCATGGATTACGCAGTAGGGGAGAAGCTGACTAAGGCTATGCCTCCGATGGTGCTTGGTAAGGAAATGACTTTAAGAGAGATGGTTGAAGACCCCAATCTCAAACCAGTTGTTGAATCATTAAGCGAAGAATCTTTTGATGACGAGTTCGAAGAAGGAGAAGACTCAGTTGAGTTCGAACAGGTAGTTGTTGCAGCAGCCAATAACACTGACTCAAAGAGCCGTTACAGAGAAGCCGCTGAGTTCAGAAAGATTCTCGAGGAAGATCCTGAAGCAAGGCAAGTATTTGAATTGGCGAGAGGATTAGAAGGACTTAAGCGACAAACTAGCGTTCACGCTGCTGGTGTGATCATGTCCGCTGTGCCACTACTGGATGTAATTCCGGTCATTAGACGTGATGATGATGGCGCAATCATTACAGCCTTCGCCCAGAAGCCTTGTGAAGATCTTGGTCTTGTGAAGATGGACTTCTTAGGCCTTAGAAACTTAACTGTTTTAGATAAGTCAATTGAGAATGCTTTGTCTAACAGAGGTGAGAGCGTTGTTCTAGAAGATCTTGACTTAGATGGCGATGCTGCCACCTACGAAATGCTCTCACGAGGTGAAACTCTCGGTGTCTTCCAACTAGACGGTGCTCAAATGCGTTCGCTTCTAAAGATTCTGAAGCCTTCAAAGTTTGAGCATATATCTGCAGCAATTGCTTTGTATAGACCTGGACCTATGGGTATGGGTTCTCACACTTCTTATGCCCATAGAAAAAATGGCAACGAGCAGCCTGAAACCATTCATCCCGATCTAGAAGAGCCGTTAGCGGAGATTCTTGGTCCAACATATGGACTCATCGTTTATCAAGAGCAGGTTATGGCCGTTGCTCAAAAGGTCGCTAACTTCTCTTTGGTTCAAGCTGATGCGCTTCGAAGTGCGATGGGTAAAAAGCTTAAAGATGTTCTTGACGAACAGAAGACAACTTTCGCCGCAGGTATGAAACAAAACGGTTTCACCGCGCCGGTGATTGAAAAGCTTTGGGAGACGCTGCTTCCGTTCGCCGACTACGCCTTCAATAAGGCACACAGCGCTGCTTATGGAGTGCTGTCTTACTGGACTGCATACATGAAGGCTAACTACCCTCAGGAGTATATGGCCGCGCTTTTAACCTCGGTTAGAAGTTCTAGAGATCGTCTAGGCGTTTATCTCAGCGAGGCAAGAAGATCTGGCATCCAGGTCCTACCTCCTGATGTGAACGACTCAATTGCAGACTTCAGAGCTGTTGGTAAAGATATTCGGTTCGGTTTGGAAGCAATTCGAAACGTTGGTCTAGGTGTTGTTCAAGAAATTATAAGGACCCGTGAAGCTGAAGGAAGATTTGAGTCTTTCCAAGATTTCATATCCAAGGTTCCTGCATCGGTCTGCACCAAGAAGGTAATTGAATCTCTAATCAAAGCAGGAGCTTTTGATTCCTTTGGAATTTCAAGAAGAGCGCTCTTCGAAGTGCACGAGGAGATTATTGCAGCTGAGATCAAAGCCAAGAAATCTAAGTCAACAGGCGATAGCGATCTCTTTGGTGAGTTTGATTCAAATGAAACAAGCTACAAGATTGCAAATTTGGAAGAGTGGCCACAGCGTCAACTACTGAGCCTCGAAAGAGAGATGCTAGGCCTCTATGTAAGTGCGCATCCTCTGCAAGGGGCTGAAAGCAAACTTAGAAGTAGCGCAACTGAAACCATTGAATCATTTAACACAAGAACTAACTTCGTTGATACCGAGCCGGTGACGTTGGCAGGTCTAATCACAGTCGTAGAGGTAAAGACAGCTCGTAAGTCTGGAAACATTTATGCCAACCTCACCATCGAAGATCTCGAAGGTGAAACCACTTTGATGATTTTCAACAAGACCTACCAAGAGCACATTGATAAGTTGAAAGTAGACACGATGGTTGCCATCAGGGGCAAGATGCGTCCTCGCGATGACGGGTTCTCACTAAATGTCTATGACATTAGGGTTCTAGAAAAAGAAGAGTCAAACTTCGTAGGACCTTTGAAAATCAGCATTCCTGAGCATCTTTCAACCAAGAAGAACATTGAACTGCTAGATGGTATCTTCAAGCGCTACCCAGGGCAAACAGAAGTTAACTTGCTTATGAAAACCTCTGAAGGAGTAACCCCGTATCGCCTCAAGCACAAAGTATTCGTTGGCGATGCATTGATTTCTGAAGTGAAGCAGTATTTCGGAACTTCTGCTTTGGATAACTTGGTCGAACTTTCAGACATGAAACAGAATGCAGGTTTAGAGCCTGTCGCCGGGGATGACATAGCCCCTTTGGTGGTAGAGCAAACTGGGGAGCTCTTCGGCCAGTAGGCCTTCAATAATCTCAACAACAATTACTGCGTTGGCTGCAACTTCATGTCTTTCAATAATTCTTCCAATTAGAACGGCGTTCACTTTGTGAAAGATTGGTAGACCAGTTTTCTCATGGACAAACCAGTCATCATCCAAAAATCTCTTTGTGTGATCTTGGCTCATTTTTTGAGCGAGTGCCAGAGAGCTCTCGTTGAGCATTTGGATGGAGACATATTCAGCAGATTTCAATGCAGGCCAACTGCTAGCTCCTCGAGCAACATTGAATGTTGCTAGAGCCGGATCAGAGCCAAGAGAAGTCACAGATGTCGCTGTGAAGCCAACAGGGTCCCCTTCAGCGTTGTTGAGTGTTATTACACATACGCCCGATGCGTGACGTCTAAAGGCTTGCTTGAGGGCCTCTGTGCTGTTTGAGATATTCTCCATGGATGTCTTTTCCTTTATCGAGTTCAAGGTTAACCCAGCCGAAGAGGATATCAGTGAATCTTGAAATAACTGTCCTAAAATAGAGCAACTAATAGGAAGTTTCCAACTTGAGCGATTTGATTAGATTTCTAGATCTAAGTAACAGCAAACTATCTGCTGAGCAGATTCAGCGTGAGCTTCCTCGAGCCTCCTTGGATCTGGATTCTGCAATTGAAATCATCAGGCCACTTGTGGAAAGAATTAGGACTCAAGGCTCCAAAGCCATTGAAGCCATCGCCAAAGAAATCGATAGCATCGATATTTCCCCTATTCGGGTAAGTCGAGAAGAGCTCAAAGAAGCTCTGGCTAATTTGAATTCAGAATTGCGCGCTTCGCTTGAGATTGCAATTGAACGAGTTCGCAAAGTATCTCTCGCATCTGTGCCCGAAAACTTTCAAACAGAGTTGGCTCAAGGCGCAACCGTTTCCCAGCGCTGGCAACCAATAGATTCTGTTGGGCTCTACGTTCCTGGCGGCAAAGCTGTCTATCCATCTAGTGTGATCATGAATGTCGTGCCGGCATTAGTTGCGGGGGTGAACAAGATAGCGATCGCGACTCCTGGACAAGTCTCCTTTGGTGGCCGTCCTCATCCAACAGTTCTTGCAACAGCAGAACTTTTAGGTGTTCAAGATGTTTACACAATTGGTGGCCCTGCTGCTGTTATTGCTTTTGCCTACGGCGTTCAAGATCTCGGTTTAGAGCCAGTAAATCTTGTTACAGGTCCTGGAAATGTTTATGTTGCTGCTGCCAAGAGAATGCTCAGGGGAGTCATAGCAATTGACTCTGAAGCTGGACCGACTGAAATCATGGTTATTGCTGATAACACAGCCAACCCAGCTTTTATTGCTGCTGATCTGATTTCTCAAGCCGAACACGATGAGCAAGCCTCGGCTGTTCTAGTCACAGATTCAATGGAATTCATCGAAAAGGTGCGTTCAGCAATTGAGGAGCAGGTTGAGACATCAACCAATAAAACAAGGATTCTGGAGGCTCTGAGGGGCCAACAGAGCGCTTTGGTCCTGGTAAGGGACTTGAACCAGGCCGCTAAAGTCGCCGACCTGTATGCCACTGAGCACCTGTCCATTCAAACCAGCCAAAATGAGTCATTGGTAGCCCAAATTTCCAATGCTGGAGCTATCTTCCTAGGCGGATATTCGCCAGTTTCACTAGGGGATTACCTAGCTGGATCTAATCACGTCTTACCTACCGGAGGCCAGGCTAGGTTTGGCTCTGGATTGGGCGTACACACGTTTCTAAGGCCCCAACAGGTCATCCAATACAGCGAATCAGCCTTGTCAGAGGTCTCAAATAACGTAGTCTCTATCGCTGATTCAGAGGGTCTTCAAGCCCACGGTGAAGCGATAAAAATCCGCTTTCAATAGGAAAATCGCCTGTTTTTTGGTAACGAAAAGATTAAATCTTTGGTTGAAGGTTAGGGTTTTTAGGTTAAATCCCTTGATTTTATTGGCAACACGCCGATAGATTCAAATACGGCACCAGAAGTCGACTAAACCACAAGATATAGGGACGGAGAAGTGAAATATTCCCACATCTTGTGTGTATAGTTGATTTCTCATTAGTGAAATTACAGTGAATTTACCCGAAAGGAGCCCTCATGCACTGCCCATTTTGCCGTTTTGAGGACTCCAGAGTCATGGATTCAAGGACTTCTGACGATGGCAGCTCAATTCGCCGCCGTAGACAGTGTCCAGAGTGTGGATCTCGCTTTTCAACCACTGAAACCTCAAGTCTTTCAGTTGTGAAGCGTGGGGGATCGACCGAACCCTTCAGCCGCGACAAAATCGCCAATGGAGTAAGGAAAGCTTGCCAAGGACGCCCTGTAAGCGAGGCAGATCTAGCAATGCTTGCTCAAACAGTAGAAGAGACCATCCGCGCCACAGGAGCAGCTCAAGTAGAGGCTCAAGAGGTCGGTTTGGCGATTCTAGGTCCGCTTAGGACCTTAGATGAGGTTGCGTTCATGAGATACGCAAGCGTCTACCAGGGTTGGGAAACATTAGAAGATTTCGAAGCAGCAATAGCTGTGCTCAAAGTAGAGCGCGAAAACCAGGTTTCGCAGTCGATCTAGTCGAATGCGATTACAAAACATCAAACAAGCTAGAAACTAAAAGAAAGGCAACACAATGACCGATACATCGGCTTACACCGACGCCGGTGCGGCGCAGGGGAGAAAAGGGCTCAAGGTTGAGCGCATTTACACCACCGAAGGCGTTCACCCTTATGACCAGGTTAACTGGGAGTTCCGCGACGTAGTTCAGACCAACTGGAAGACTGGCGAGACCATCTTCGAGCAGCGCGGAGCAGAGTTCCCAGAGTTCTGGAGCCTCAACGCTTCCACAATCGTTACCACAAAGTATTTCCGTGGTGCGCTAGGAACTGCTGCACGTGAATTCAGCCTTCGTCAGCTGATCAACCGTGTTGTGTTGACATACACCCAAGGTGGACGTGACCACGGTTACTTTGCAACCGAAGAAGATGCAACAATCTTCGAGCACGAACTAACCTTCATGCTTCTAAACCAGGTTTTCGCATTCAACTCACCAGTTTGGTTCAACGTTGGTACCTCAAGCCCACAGCAGGTTTCAGCATGTTTCATCTTGTCGGTAGATGACTCAATGGAATCAATTCTTAACTGGTACCGCGAAGAAGGAATGATCTTCAAGGGTGGATCGGGTGCAGGTCTAAACCTTTCTCGTATCCGTTCTTCAAAGGAACTGCTTCGTTCATCCGGTGGTTCTGCTTCAGGTCCAGTTTCATTCATGCGTGGAGCTGATGCATCTGCAGGAACAATCAAGTCTGGTGGCGCGACTCGTCGTGCAGCGAAGATGGTTGTTCTAGATGTTGATCACCCAGACATCGAAGAATTCGTCGAGACCAAGTCTCGTGAAGAAGACAAGATTCGCGTTCTACGCGATGCAGGTTACGATATGGAGCTTGGTGGCAAGGACATCAACTCTGTTCAGTACCAGAACGCTAACAACTCAGTTCGCGTGAACGAAGAGTTCATGAGCGCAGTTGAGCGTGGCACAAACTTCGGTCTGCGTGCACGCACAAACGGTGAAGTCATTGAAGAAGTAGATGCTCGCGAGCTATGGGACAAGATTGCATATGCAGCTTGGGCCTGTGCGGACCCAGGTATCCAGTACGACGACATCATCAACGACTGGCACACCACTCCAGAATCAGGTCGTATCACAGCATCTAACCCATGCTCTGAGTACATGCACTTGGACAACTCGTCATGTAACCTAGCGAGCTTGAACCTGTTGAAGTTCTTGAACCCAGACGGTTCTTTCGACAGCGAGAAGTTCACCAAGGCTTCAGAGTTAATCATCACTGCGATGGATATCTCGATCTGTTTCGCTGATTTCCCAACCGAGAAGATTGGTGAGACTACACGTGCTTACCGTCAGCTAGGTATTGGTTATGCAAACCTTGGTGCATTGCTTATGGCAATCGGCCTACCTTACGACAGCACCGAAGGACAGGCGCTAGCAGCAGCTATCACATCATTGATGTCAGCAGCTTCCTACCGTCGTTCAGCTGAACTTGCTGCTGTTGTTGGTCCATACGATGGCTACGCACACAACAAAGCTGGTCACGACCGCATCATGCGCAAGCACGAAGCAGCTAACGCGAACCTACGTTCAATCTCAGAGGTTGACCGTTCAGTTCTAGAAGCAGCTACTCGTCAGTGGGCTCTAAACACTGCGATTGGAACATCTAATGGATGGCGTAACTCACAGGCTTCATTGCTTGCACCTACCGGAACAATTGGTTTCATGATGGACTGTGACACCACAGGTATCGAGCCAGACTTCTCACTGGTGAAATACAAGAAACTATCAACCGGTGGTTCAATGCAGATTGTTAACCAGACAATTCCATTCGCATTGCACAGACTTGGTTACTCACAGGAGACCATCGAAGCAATCATCGATCACATCAGCACCAACGGACACGTTGTAGACGCACCTGGCCTAAAGTCAGAGCACTACGCGATCTTCGACACAGCTGTTGGTGTTCGTGCGATTGACCCAATGGGTCACGTGAGAATGATGGCTGCAGTTCAACCGTTCCTATCAGGTGCGATCTCAAAGACTGTAAACATGCCAGAGACTGCAACCATCGAAGAAGTCAAGGAAATCTATTTCCAGGGCTGGAAGATGGGTCTAAAGGCTCTAGCAATTTACCGCGACAACTGTAAGGTTGGTCAGCCGCTTAGCGATGCTAAGGCAAAGGTTGAGGAGAAGGCTGCACCAGTAGAAGCTACAGCAGCTGGTCTATCACACCCAGTTCGTAAGCGTCTTCCAAAGTCACGTCCATCTTCAACCACCTCATTCACTGTTGGTGGAGCAGAAGGTTACATGACTGCAGGAACATACCCAGACGGCGTTTTAGGTGAAGTATTCCTAAAGCTAGGTAAGCAGGGTTCAACTCTTGCCGGTGTCATGGATGCATTCTCAATCGCAGTGTCAATCGGTCTACAGTACGGTGTACCACTAGAGACTTACGTACAGAAGTTCACAAACGTCTCATTCGAGCCAGCTGGTTTGACTGATGACAAGGACATTCGTATGGCTAAGTCACTGATGGACTACATCTTCCGTCGTCTAGCAATTGACTACCTGCCAACCGAAACTCGTCAGGCACTAGGTATCAACACTGCAGCAGAGAGATCAGCATCTCTTGACGCAGCAGGAACATACCCAGCAATTGCTGAGTCACCTACCGAAGTTGCAGCTGTTGCTGAAGATCCAGTAGTAATCGAACTAAAGGTTGAAGAAGTACGCACCGAATCTGCACGACAGGTTCACTCTTCAGCAGAACTGTTCGACATGCTGCAGGGCACCGAATCAGATGCACCACTTTGCTTCAGCTGTGGAATCAAGATGAGACCTTCTGGCTCATGCCACGTCTGCGAAGGCTGTGGATCAACAAGCGGTTGCAGCTAAACCAAAATTGAGAATGGGTCGACTTCAGTTTAGAAGTCGACCCATTTCCATTTCCGGCCAATCATCAAAGGTCAAGGTAACCTAAGTAAATGATTTACCCAACACTCTTTCGCTTATTCCTGTCAAAGATCGATCCTGAGTCAGCGCATCATCTTGGAATGTTTGCCATAAGAGCAGCATCAGCACTTCGTTTGACCAAACTTTTGCCGAAGATAAAGACAACAAGAGTTAATGCAATGGGTTTGCACTTTGATGGTGCCTTTGGTTTGGCAGCCGGATTTGATAAGAACGCGGTTGCAGTTAGAGCGTTGGGGGAGATTGGTTTCTCTCATGTTGAGATTGGAACTGTTACAGCAATTCCACAATCGGGTAATGATGCACCTAGATTATTCAGATTGAAAAAAGACAGAGCACTTATAAACCGAATGGGGTTTAACAATGATGGTGCTGAAGTTATTGCAGCTCGTCTTAAGAATCTAAGAGCGACTAAGAAGGTGTTGCCTGTTATTGGGATAAACATCGGTAAGAGCCGCGTTGTTGATGTCAAGGATGCAGTTGCTGACTACGAAGTTAGTGCAGCATTGCTCGCTCCATACGCTGACTACATCGCAGTGAACGTTTCTTCACCAAATACACCAGGTCTTAGATCCTTGCAGGATGTTGATTCTCTTCGCCCAATTCTTGAAGTTGTTATCGCCAAATCCCTTGGTAAACCTGTGCTTGTGAAGATTGCTCCGGATTTATCCGATGAAGCGGTGATTGAAGTTGCCAATCTGGCTAAAGAACTCAACCTGGCAGGAGTGATTGGAACTAACACCACAATCTCTAGAGACAAGCTGGTAACTCCAATGCCCGAGATTACTGCTATGGGTGCAGGTGGTTTATCGGGTCCACCTCTAAACGTTCGATCAGTTGAAGTTCTTCGAGTTCTGAGAAAGAACTTGAGAGCAGATCAGGTGATTATTTCTGTTGGCGGAGTAGAGACGCACGAGCAGCTTCGAGAACGATTAAATGCAGGAGCTAACCTAGTTCAGGGATACACCGGTTTTGTTTACTATGGCCCACTGTGGGCTAGGTCAGTAAACAAGAATTAAACTAAGCGCGTTTCCGGAGCTTTAGTTTCACGAGGGTCTGTCACAGCAATAGGTGCCATAATCTCAGTTACCTTGTCCATGATTTCTTTTGGAATCTCAACACCAACGGCACCTAGGTTACTGGTGATCTGCTCAGGTGTCGTTGCACCAACAATTGCGCTAGATACGTTCTTGTTTTGTAGAACCCAAGCAAGAGCAAACTGAGCCATAGTTAGACCTAGTTCCTCAGCTAAAGGCTTTAACTGTTGAACTCTGGTCAAAACATCATCGGTTAGAAGTTTCTGAATGAAGCTGTTGACTTTTTCATTCGATGCTCGTGATCCTGCTGGAACGGGTTGTCCTGGAAGATACTTTCCAGTTAGAACACCTTGAGCCATCGGTGACCAAACAATTTGGCTAACGCCAAGCTCTTCACAAGTTGGGATAACTTCAGCTTCAATAACTCTCCACAGCATTGAGTACTGCGGTTGGCTTGAAATCAGCTGGAAACCCATTTGTGTTGCTAGTTTGTGTCCAGCTCTAATTTGCTCAGCATTCCACTCTGAAACTCCTATGTATAGAGCTTTTCCTTGACGAACGATGTCGGCAAAAGCCTGCATAGTTTCTTCAAGGGGAGTCTCAACATCGAATCTGTGTGCCTGGTACAGATCTACGTAATCCATTTGCAAACGCTTTAGAGAACCGTTGATTGATTCCATGATGTGCTTGCGAGATAGGCCTGTATCGTTTGGCATCTTCTCTGCAACAGGCCAGTAAACCTTGGTGAATACCTCTAGACCTTCTCTGCGGTGGCCCTTGAGAGCGTCCCCTAGGACTGTTTCAGCAGCTTGATTAGCGTAGACATCTGCTGTGTCAAATGAAGTGATACCACCTTCAATTGCTGCCTTTACTGTCGAGTAAGCAGCATCGTTTTCGATTTGGGTGGCGTGGGTAAGCCAGTTTCCGTAAACCAATTCACTAACTTTGAATCCACTGTTGCCAAGATAACGATGTTTCATTTCTCTCCTTTAGAAGTTGTTAGGTGAATGCTAACTCAATAAACGGGTAGCCAAGGCCTCAACCTTGGCATGCAGAGTTGGGACGAGGGTTTCATGCTCCGGCTTCATTAGAACACTTCTGAGGATGCGTGCGTCCTTAGCGTCATGAGTCAGATTGATTCCACGTTGTTTGAGCTGATCTTCTTGAACCACATACGTTGCTAGGTGAATTTGATCTTCCTTGGGCCCTTGACCTGCCTGGATAAGAATCTCGTGCGAGACGTGATCTAGTTGCGACATTGAAGTAGCCCTAGGCAAGTAGGTGATGATGTCTAGTTCCGGCCTTTGGTATGGCATGAGAACTTCTGAAGATTTAAGATGCTCATACCAACTCGCTGCAGCGTTTCTCGTTGGAATGAGAACCGAACCAAGTCCGGCTTCAGTGAGGGGGAAGAGTTTAAGTGTTGCCCATATGGCAGCAGCCGATGCTCCGGCTCTGGAGCATTCAAGTTGAATCTCACCGAAGTGTAGATCATCTGAAATGAAGTATGTGTAAGGGGAGTCGTGCTTATAAAACTTGCCAATAGAAAGATCTTTGAAGAACACAGCACCGCTACCATAAGGTTGCAAACCATGTTTGTGCGGGTCAACAACAATTGAGTCAGCATCCTTAAGAGCTGCAAAGTGTCTTGCTGTCTCAGGGCTTAGATGATTTGCTGCAATTAACGTAAAGAAACCGCCGTAAGCAGTATCAACGTGAACTCTTGCTCCATACTGGCGAGTTAAAGCGATGATGTCTGCAAGAGGATCAACTGCACCTAGCCCTGTTGTTCCAAGGGTTGCAACCACAGTTCCAATAGAACCAGTCTTTAGTTCCTTCTCCAAAGCATCCAGAGACATTCGTCCATCTGGTTCAGTAGGGATAGAAACGTTGGTTGTTCCAAGCACTTCGGACATTCTTGAATGTGTGTAGTGCGCATCTGCAGAGTGTGCAATCCTCTTGGTTGGCTCTAGTTCTCTGGCAATCCAAAGCGCCTCTAGGTTGGCAGTGGTGCCGCTCCAGGTTAGGTGACCGAGAAACTCCTCAGGATACTCAAACATCGCTGCCATTTGCTTTAGAACATCGCGTTCCATTTCAGTAGTGGCAGGCGAGGCATCAATCGAATGATTGTTTGGGTTGAGCATCATGGTGGCAAGATATGCAGCCACGGCAACTGGATGAGGCGCTTTGAGCATCTGAGCGGCGTAGTTCGGGTGGAAGTATGGGAAATTGTTTTCTAAACGATCTGTAAGTTCTTTGAGCACAGAAGACGCATCACTTTGAGATTTGTGAAGACTTTCGTGTGGTTGAAAAGACCCGTAGGTTCCTTTTAGCTCTTCAATTGCTCCGACAACCTGCTGAATCAAATCAGGTAAGTGCAATTCGTTTTTCTCGGCCACAGCTAACTCCTTTGTGAACTTGTGGTTCGTTTATCTCTTGCCTTGTGAGCAGTTGTTCTTGACTTACTTCTTTCTTCTTGGTGCTGGCTTAGGAATTCTTAGGGGGCGTGGCTGCATTCCTCTAGTGAAAACGTAGAACCAAGTTCCTTTTTGCATCTTGGTGGCAGCGCCAAGTCTTTCCTTGATTCGTGAACCAATCATTCGGTGCATGATTGTCGCTTCCAAGCTCACTGCAGATAGAACAAGAACCATGACCAAAGTAATTAGGTTGTTTGCCGCTACTGGAGTGAATGAGGTAACAAGCAAGAAGACAATCATGAGAGGCATTAGGCCTTCGATCATTGTGTAACGGCCATCAATAATCTCTCGAGCAATTTTGCGCTGAGGGCCCTGATCTCTTCCAAGTAGGTACTTCTCATCGCCAGCCATCATGGCAGCTCTTGCTTTTAGGCGTGAATCTCTTTGCTGAATCTTGGCCTGAGCTCTGGCTTCTTTGCTGCGGTTACCAACTAGTGGCTTAATGTTTGCAGCTTCACGTTCTTTACGTGAAGGAGTTGGGCGACCCTTGCCCTGTACTTTTGATTCTGAATCTTTTTTCTGGTCGCTCAATTTATGTCCTTCGTTTTTGGCCGTACGTGATTTAGATTACTCACATGACATTCTCTATTACTAAGACTAGTTCTCAAGCCATGACACCCGATGCAGGCCAATCCGCAAAGGTTCGCGAGCATGTGGATCAAGACTTCTCCCAACGAGTTGCCACTCTAGGTAAGTTGGTTCGCATCCCAGGTATCGCATGGGAGGCCTTTGATGAGGCAGATTTAGAGCGCAGTGCTGAAGCTGTAGCGGAACTATTCAGAGCGTCGGGTGTCTTCGAAGAAGTCGAGATTAAGAGATCTGTTGTCGATGGAAAGCCAGGAGCGCCAGCAATCCTCGCTTCAAGACCTGCCAAGAATGGCCGTCCTCACGTTCTTCTTTACGCTCACCACGATGTTCAACCGCCAGGGGATGCTTCGGTTTGGCTCACTCCAGCTTTTGAGCCAACCGCTAAGGATGGACGAATCTATGGACGCGGCGCTGCAGATGACAAGGCAGGAGTTGTGGCCCATCTGACTGCGATCGAGACACTCAAGGCCATTGCCGGGGATGACTTCGACCTAGGTATTTCCATTTTTATTGAAGGTGAAGAAGAGGCTGGATCTCGCACATTTAGAGCCTTTTTGGACGAAAACAAGGACAAATTAGCCGCTGATGTCATTATTGTGGCTGACTCTATGAACTGGTCACCAGAGGTTCCTGCCCTTACAGTCAGCCTAAGAGGCATGGTTTCACAAGAATTCACCATTAGAACCATGGAACACGCCGTCCACTCAGGCATGTTTGGCGGGGCAGTACCAGATGCCATGCTGCCTATGGTCAGGGTTCTAGCTTCACTTCATGATGACAAGGGAAACGTGGCTATTGAGGGCCTAAAAACTTACAAATTCGATGATTTGCCTTACACAGACGCGAATTTAAGGGCTGATAGCAGCCTTTTACCTGAGGTAAGCCAAATTGGTGATGGTGGCATTATGGACCGTATTTGGGGTAAACCAGCCCTAACAATCATCGGAATTGACGTTCCTTCGGTTGCTATGTCCTCAAACACCCTTTTGCCAACAGCTTCAGCCAAACTAAGCCTCAGAATCGCCCCTGGACAGGATCCCGCGGATGCTTTAGGGCTTTTGAAGGCTCATTTACAGAAAAACGTGCCTTTTGGGGCTCTTTTGGAGTTTGGCCCTGCAGAACTGGGGAAGCCATTCATGGCAGATACCTCTGGTTGGGCTCAAGAATTGGCTAAAAACAGCCTGGAAGCAGCGTTTGGTAACCCAATGGTGGAGATCGGTATTGGCGGATCTATCCCGTTTATTGCTGATTTGACCGAAGTGTTCCCAAATGCTCAGATTCTTGTCACAGGCGTTGAAGATGCTGATTCTAGGGCCCACAGCCCAAATGAATCCGTTCATCTTGAAGGGCTTAAGAACGCTATGGTCGCTGAGGCTTTGTTCCTGCTACTTGGCAATGATTTAGAGTCAGAATAGCCCCAAACTAGGTTTCAAAGACTTAGAATTAGCACCTAATAGGAGAGTGAAATGACTGAAACTTTGACCCACGGACTTGAAATCACTGACGCTGCAAGGGCAGAATTGCTTAGACACATTGAGTCAGCTGACGTAAGCGATCTAAAGGATGGAGAAAAGCTCCGTCTTCGCGTTGAAATCAAAGTTGGTGGCTGTGCCGGGTTCCAGTATTTACCTTTCATCTTGACTCCTGAACTTCGTGAAGATGATCTGATCAAGGACTTTAGTGGGGTAGAGGTAGTCGTTGACAGCATGACAGCGCCATACATCACGGGAGCAACCTTCGATTTCGTAGATACCTTCCAAAAGCGCGCTTTTGAAATCGATAACCCAAACAGCCAAGGCAGTTGTGCCTGTGGTTCTTCATTCAGCTAAACCTAAAAACCTAGTCTTTCCCTTACGTTTTGGGGTGTTATGGCAGTTTTGGCTTGAATAAAGGCGTAAACTTTATTTATAACGAAACGATATTGAAGGATCGATTTTGCTGCCAAAACGTAGAAATAGATGGGCAATAATCCCACTATTCGCTGTCCTAATTGCCTCTTTAAGCGGCTGTACATCCTATGAATTCTCTAGAGGCTGGCTTCCTGGCGAAACTGGAGTAACTAATCACACCGAGCGCATCGTTTCCCTCTGGGGAGGGGCTTGGATCGTCCTATACGTAGTCGGCGTTATCGCGTGGGGCCTTATGTTCTGGGCAATAATCGTTTACCGTCGCCGCAAAGGTGACCAAGAGATCCCGCCTCAGCTTCGCTACAACATGCCAATTGAGGCACTCTTCACCGTCGTTCCGTTCATTCTGGTGCTAGGTTTCTTTGCTTTGACTGCTCGTGACATGGACATTATCGAGAAGCCAGTGGCTAGCGATTACAGAATCGAAGTTGTTGGCAAGCAGTGGTCTTGGGACTTCAACTACACCAACGACAACGTTTTTGACTCAGGAATTCAGCTTCAAGCTGTAACTGAAGAAGCCGAGAAAGAACTACCTACCCTTTACTTACCTGTAAATAGGACAGTTCAGTTCGATCTAGTTTCGAGAGATGTGATTCACTCATTCTGGGTAATTGACTTCCTATACAAGAAGGACGTTTTCCCTGGCAAGGTAAACAAAATGTATCTAACCCCGCAAGTTATTGGAACTTACAAGGGTAAGTGTGCTGAGCTTTGTGGTGAATTCCACTCGATGATGCTTTTCAACGTCAAGGTTGTTTCTCAAGCTGACTACGATGCCAGGATGGCTGAACTAAGAAGCATGGGTAATGTTGGTCAACTAACCGCTGATCCAAATGACCCAAACAATATCAACAGAAACAATAACCTTCCGGGCAACAAACCAAAGAGTGAGGGCTAAAGATGATCCAGCCAGCAAAAAAATCTAAAGGCAGAATCGTCGTTGATTGGCTAACTACCACTGACCACAAGAAGATTGGTTACCTGTACCTAGGTACATCATTTGTTTACTTCATGATTGCTGGAGTAATGGCTCTGTTGATTAGAGCTCAGCTCGCTATGCCTGGTTTGACAATCATTCAGACTAAAGAGCAGTACAACCAGCTTTTCACCATGCACGGAACCATCATGCTTTTGATGTTTGCGACTCCGCTGTTTGCTGGTTTCGCAAACGTATTGATGCCAGTTCAGATTGGCGCTCCGGATGTTGCTTTCCCAAGATTGAACGCAATTGCTTACTGGTTCTACTTCTGGGGTTCATTCATTGCTGTGGCAGGATTCTTTACACCTCAAGGAGCAGCGTCATTCGGTTGGTTCGCTTATGCGCCGCTATCGAATACGACGTTCTCGCCAGGGCTTGGTGGAGATCTCTGGGTCTTTGGTCTAGCACTTAGCGGTTTCGGAACAATCATGGGTGGTGTGAACTTCATCACCACAATCATCACCATGCGTGCTCCTGGTATGACTATGTTCCGTATGCCAATCTTCACTTGGAACACATTGGTAACCTCGATTCTTGTAATCATGGCTTTCCCACCTCTAGCTGCAGCTTTGTTTGCACTAGGCGCTGATAGAAAATTCGGGGCACATATCTTTGATCCAGAAAATGGGGGAGCCATGCTCTGGCAACACCTCTTCTGGTTCTTTGGTCACCCAGAGGTTTACATCATCGCCCTGCCATTCTTCGGAATCGTTTCAGAAATTTTCCCAGTGTTTAGCCGTAAGCCAGTTTTCGGTTATCGCACACTTGTCTACGCAACAATCGCAATTGCTGCGTTGTCGATGACGGTATGGGCTCACCACATGTACGTAACAGGATCTGTTCTACTAGCATTCTTCGCCTTCACGACGATGCTCATTGCGGTTCCTACGGGTGTGAAAATATTTAACTGGATTGGAACGATGTGGCGGGGGTCTATCACATTCGAAACCCCAATGCTTTGGAGTTTGGGATTCCTTACCACTTTTATCTTTGGTGGCCTTACCGGTGTAATTCTTGCTTCACCAGCACTTGACTTCCACGTGAGCGACTCATACTTCGTAGTCGCACACTTCCACTACGTAGTATTCGGAACAGTTGTGTTCGCTATGTTCGCAGGTTTCTACTTCTGGTGGCCAAAGTTCACAGGAAAGATGTTGAACGAGCGTCTAGGAAAGATTCACTTCTGGCTTCTATTCTTTGGTTTCCACTTCACCTTCCTAATCCAACACTGGTTGGGTGTAAAGGGTATGCCTCGTCGTTACTACACCTACCTAGAAGGCGATGGCTTCACCTGGATGAACCAGCTCTCAACTGCAGGTTCGCTACTTCTTGGTCTGTCAATGCTTCCATTCCTGTGGAACGTTTGGATCACGAGCCGAAAGGGTGAGATGGTCCAGATGAATGACCCTTGGGGTTACGGACGTTCACTTGAGTGGGCAACAGCATCACCACTTCCACGACACAACTTCACTTCTATTCCTAGAATCAGAAGCGAGTCTCCAGCATTCGATCTAAATCACCCGGAGTATGCATCGCCCGATGCGAGACCGATGACCAAGAATGGGAGTAAGTAAGAATGAAGACTAACGTCACTATCCTTAACGTCCTTACCATCTTCAACCTGATTGTTGCCGGTGTTTATGGTTACTGGACATACATTGCTGATGGTGAAATCGAAGTTATCGGATTCGCAGCTCTTGGCATGCTGGTATTCCTAACTGGCTTCATTTCCTTCTACCTAGCGAAGTCTGCAAAGAACTTCACAGGTCCTGAAGATAACCCAGATGCCAATATCGAAGATGGTGAAGCAGAGATGGGATTCTTTGCTCCATGGTCCTGGTGGCCTCTAGCGTTGGGAATCGGTAGCGCAATTTGCTTCACAGCTCTTGCAGTTGGCTGGTGGGTAATGGCAATTGGTTTCCCGATCGCAATGATTGCTCTAATTGGTTTTGTGTTTGAACACTCAAGAGGACAACACGCTCACTAACAATCTCTAAAGATTCAACTGATTAACCCAGCATTCTTTTAGGTGTTGGGTTTTCAACTGTTCGAGGCTCCCAACTAAGTCATTTGCAACAGAGGGAAGCCGGGGTATAGTGACCTGGTTAAAGAAGAAGTGCCCACCATTGCTGGTGGGCACTTTCTTTAGTTTGTGACTAGTTCTTGTCTGACTCAATAGCTTTCTGAACTTGCTCTTCGATCTCGTGAGCGTGTGCTCTGGCTTCTTCGATCTCTGACTTAGTTGCAGGAGTGATACGGTCTTGGAAGTAGAAGCGTGATAGCGCTGATCTAACTCTCGCGTTAACGGTAATCTGACCCTTTGCATTTGGTCTAGCAAGTGTTGGCTGGTAGTCCTTGTAGTCAACTAGCTTGTATAGATCATAGGCATCAAGTGGCTCGTGAACTTCAATGTATTCACCGTGAGGAAGACGAACTATACGTCCAGACTCACGTCCGTGAATTGCAATCTCTTTATCCTTGCGCTGCAGAGCTAGACACACTCGCTTTGTTACATAGAACGCGACAATCGGAAGCAGGATCAATGAGATCTGCATTGAGATCAATACCTGGTTCAATGACATCTTGAAGTGGGTAGCAATCAAGTCCGTACTCGCACCTGCCCAGAGCACCGCGTAGAAGGTAACACCAGCTGCACCGATTCCTGTTCGAGTTGGAGCGTTACGTGGACGGTCTAGAGCGTGGTGTTCGCGCTTGTCGCCAGTTACCCAGTTCTCAATGAATGGGTAGATAGCAACTAGAGCAAGGAAGATCAAGCTGATAGCAAGTGGGAGCAAAATGTTCATTGACACTGTGTATTCACCAAGCATGAATTCCATGCCGGTTGGCGCTAGACGCAATGCTCCATCCAACCAACCGATATACCAGTCAGGCTGTGTTCCAGCTGAAACAGGGGATGGGTCGTAGCCACCGTAGTTCCAGATTGGGTTAATGGTGAAGAAGGCTGAGATAACCATAATCACACCGAACACGATGAAGAAGAATCCACCAGCCTTTGCAACGTAAACAGGCATTAGTGGGTAACCAACGATGTTCTTGTCACTCTTACCAGGACCTGCGTAGTGAGTGTGCTTATGAATAATCAACATAAATAAGTGCAGAGCAAGGAAGACAAGTATCAACGCAGGGATAATCATGATGTGTAGCGCGTAGAGACGCGCGATAACTACGTGACCTGGGAACTCACCACCGAATAGAAGTGAAGAAATTCCTGTACCAATAAATGGAACACCCTTGATCATTCCATCGATGATTCTCAAACCGTTTCCAGATAGAAGATCGTCAGGAAGTGAGTAACCGGTAAAGCCACCAGCCATTGCTAGCACGAATAGCATGAACCCAACAACCCAGTTCAATTCGCGTGGCTTGCGGAATGCACCTGTGAAGAAAACACGAAGCATGTGAAGACCTGCGGCTGCAACGAAGAGCAACGCTGACCAGTGGTGAGCTTGCCTCATCAGAAGTCCGCCTCGAACTTCGAAGGTGATGTTCAGGCTTGATTCATAAGCCTTTGACATAATCGCATCCTTTAGGGGAGCGTAGACACCGTCGTACTTAATCATGGCCATTGATGGGTCATAGAAGAAGGTTAGGAATGTACCTGAAATCAAGAGAACGAAGAATGAATACATTGCAACTTCACCGAGCATAAATGACCAGTGATCAGGGAATATCTTTCTTCCGAATTCCTTAAGAATTCCTGATGCGCCAACTCTTTCGTCAACGTAGTTAGCAGTTCCAGCTAGGAAGGTGTTGCTCTGTGGCTTAGTTTTTGTGATTGACATTACTTCACACTCCTATCCCAGAATGATGGACCAACAGGCTCTAAGAAGTCGCTTTGAGCTACCAAATAACCTTCGCTGTCTACAGTGATTGGAAGCTGAGGTAGTGCTCTTGCTGCTGGACCAAAGACAACCTTGCAGCCATCGATTAAATCGAATGTCGATTGGTGGCATGGGCAGAGTAGATGGTGAGTCTGCTGCTCGTAAAGCGCAACAGGACAACCAACGTGTGTGCAAATCTTTGAGTAGGCAACGATACCTTGGTAGGACCACCCCTTACGTTCTTCTGTTTCGATAAGTTCACCTGGATCTACGCGAACTAGAAGAACAGCAGCTTTAGCTTTCTCTTCCAAGTAATCTTTTTGTTCTGGGTTCAAGCCAGCAGGAATAACCTGGAATACAGAACCAAGAGTGACATCAGATGCCTTTATTTCAATTCCTGTTGGGTCTTTCGCTAGGCGAGTACCCTTCTTCCAGAAAGTGTGTCTAAGAGAATCACCTGGGTTTGGTCCAAGGTCTGCAAGAAGAATGATTCCTGGCAGTGGGAATAGTGCAAGGGAACCGTAAAGAGTTCTACGAATAAGCTTCCTTCTAGTAAAACCAGATTCTTGGTTTGCTGCAGCCAGAATCTCAATTGCAGCAGCACGCTTTTCTTCTGAACCGCGAGTGAGGTGACGTTCTTCAGAAACTTCATTGTCTGGCATTAGAGTCTTAGCCCAGTGAACTGCACCAATACCGATTCCAAGTAGACCCAGAGTCATTCCGACACCTAGGTACATGTTGTTTAGTCGAACGCTTGAAAGATCTTCTGAAAGAGGGAATGCGAAGTAAGCCCAGAGCGCGAATGCACTTCCCAGCATTGAAAGAACGAAGAGTAGCGATACCTGTCGAACGGCAGCCTTCTCATGCTTCACGCTCTTGTCAGTCATGCGCACACGGTGTGGCTCAAGTCCTGGGTCAGCGATTGTGTCTGCACTAACTACAGCAAGGCCACCCTCGTACTCATGATCTGAGTAAGAGCCAGAAACTTTTTCAAGTCCCTTTCGTGTTTCTACTTCTTTAGAGTTGTCGCTCATTTAATCTCTCTACTTAGTTTGACTTGGCTGCAAGCCAGATAGCGATGATGATAAGTAAACCTAGAAGACCGAACCAGGCAACAAGTCCTTCAGATACAGGGCCCAAGCTTCCTAGTTCTTCTCCACCCACAGATGCATTCTCTTGAACGTATACAAGGTAGGTGATGATGTCGTTCTTCTGTTCAGGCGTGATGTTGGCATCGTTGAATACAGGCATGTTTTGTGGACCTGTAACCATTGCTTCATAAATAATCTTTGGTGTCGAGTTCATTAGGTGGGGAGCATACTTACCTTCAGTAAGTGCACCACCTGCACCAGCTGCATTGTGACACATTGCACAGTTGATTCTGAAAAGTTCGCCACCTTTTGAAGGGTCTCCGTTTGCCTGGAGATAGGCTTCGTCTGGAATTGAAGGCCCGTCTGCGAGAGAACCAATGTATGCAGCCATAGCTGCGATCTCTTCTTCAGTGAATTGAACTGGCTTTACTTCTAACTGAGGACCGCTAGCAGCTCCTGGCATACGGCCGGTTGAAACTTGGAAGTCAACTGAAGCTTCTCCAACACCAATCAAGCTTGGACCGTTTGCAGTTCCTTCAGCGTTCTTACCGTGACATGAAGAACAGTTGGCCAGGAAAATCTTCTTGCCTAGATCAATTTGTTCCTGAGTTCTAATGACTTCGCGGTTAGGGGAGACCGCTGCACTAACTGTTGTGTAACCAGTTCCTACAACCAGAAGACCCGCGAACATGACAATACCTAGTGCTTTTGGACTGCGTCGCAATCCATTAATCTTGCGCCTAAGTTGCTTCATTTATAGATCCAGCTCTTTTCTTTTGTTTTTTTTATTTCAAAACGTAAATGATGAGGAACAGAGCAATCCAAACCACATCAACGAAGTGCCAGTAGTAAGAGACCACAATTGCTGCAGTTGCTTCCTTGTGTCCGAACTTCTTAGCTGCGAATGTTCTACCGATAACGAACAGGAAGGCAATCAAACCACCGGTCACGTGCAGCGCGTGGAAACCTGTTGTGATGTAGAAAGCTGAACCGTAGGAGTCGCTACTTAGAGTTACGCCTTCGCTGATCAAAATTGCGTATTCCCAAACCTGACCGGCTACGAAAACTGCACCCAGAACATAACTGATGATGAACCACTCGACCATTCCCCATTTCATAGGGGATTTTCCGGTAGACCTAGGTTGCATGCGCTCAGCTGCAAAAACACCAAACTGGGCTGTGAATGAAGAAGCGACAAGAATAAGAGTGTTTATAAGGGCAAACGGGACGTTTAGCATCTCTGTTCCAGCTGCCCAAACTTCAGGAGCGTTGGCTCTTAGGCTGAAATACATGGCAAAAAGGGCCGCAAAGAACATAACTTCGCTACCCAGCCAGACGATCGTTCCTACGGAAGTCGCACTTGGGCGGTGTATTTGCTGGTTTGCTAGGGGAGCAGTCGACATGGCTTAATACTACCTTCCCAAATCGTTATAAATGCGTTGTTTTCCCTATTGTGGCGTGGATTTTTTGACTAAAAAGCCTTTTCGCGATGGCTAAACTTATGCTCATGAATGAAGCGCTAAGTTGGCCAGAAATACTCAATGACCTTAGTCAAAACAAAGACTTGACCAGGGGAGAGGCAATCTGGGCAATGGAGCAAATCATGAGCGGCAATGCGCTAGAAGAAGACATGGCAGCCTTTCTTCTTGCTTTGAGATCCAAGGGTGAAACTCTAGATGAAATCTCAGGCTTCGTTGATGTGATGCTTGTCAACGCTCTACCAATTCCTGTATCTAGAGATGCAATTGACATTGTTGGAACAGGGGGAGATCAGCTTGGCACGGTCAACATTTCAACAATGGCAGCCATAGTTATCGCTGCCTGTGGTTACCCAGTTCTGAAACACGGTAGCCGTTCTGCCTCCGGCAAAACAGGTTCTTCAGAGATGCTCGAAGCGCTGGGGATCAACCTCAACCTAAGCCCTGAGCAGCTGGCTGAAGTTTTCGCAGAAACCAACATCACTTTCTTCTTTGCTCCGATGTTTCATCCATCTCTGAAGCACGTGGGTCCAACCAGAAAGAGGCTCGGGGTCCCAACAACTTTCAATTTCCTTGGTCCTTTGGCAAACCCGGCTCAGCCAATAGCAACCGCACTAGGGGTCGCAAACCGAGTAATGGCGCCATTGTTAGCATCAGAAATGGCTCTCAGAGGCCGAACAGCCCTTGTTTTCAGGGGTTCCGATGGTCTTGATGAGCTGACAACCACATGTCCTAGCGCTGTTTGGGTGGTTTTTGGAGGAAAAGTCTCTGAATTCACCTTCGATCCAGCCGATATTGGCATCAAACGAGCCTTAGTTGAGCAACTGTTAGGTGGCGATGCCCAGGAGAATGCCTCCACAGCCAAGGCTATCTTCGGCCTAGATACAAGGTTCATGGGGGATAAGGACGCCATTCGAGACATCGTGGCACTGAATGCTGCAGCTGGCATATCAGCCTACGAATTAGCCAAAATGACTTCGGCAGATCAGTTCAACCTGAAAGATTCCCTAGCTAAGAACTTTGCAGTTGCAATCGATGCAATTGAGAACGGCAAAGCTTTAGCAAAACTGAACCAATGGGTTGAAAAGAGTGAATCCTTCGGGGAGTAGCCATTTTTGGCTAATAAAACATTACTTGACATAATGTTCATTATCGGTGATATATCCGAGAACGGGGCCTAGGCCTGGTACCTTGCCCTAAGCCATTCTCTGAGCTCATGAGGCGCTAGCTGCTCATCGCTTTCCATTAGTTCTTGAATTGTCCACCAGCGATATTCCAGAATGTCTCTGAGTTCATCCTGAGTAAATCCAGATGTGTCAGGATCAAAATTTTGAACCCTGAGTTCATAGATTGTGTCTGTGTACGTGTGGTAACTCATTCCATCAGTCCAGTCCCAGCGTCCTGAGCTAACCAACGCAGGCTCACCCAGTTCCTCTGGATTCACCCTCATGCCAGTTTCCTCACGAAGCTCTCGCACAGCGGCTTCCAGCGTCGTTTCTCCAGAATCAATGCCACCGCCAGGTGTGAGCCATCTTGGTGGAAGTCCAACTTCAGGGTCAAAATGAGTTTTTAGCAAGAAAATGCGATTTTTCTCGTCTACGAGCATAATTCTGGCTGTTTCACGGTGTTTTACATGTGTTTTTTGGCTCATTTTTGGGTTTTTGCTCCATTTGAGTCACTTTTTGGGTCAAATCCAAACATTTTCATGGACATTTGCATCAAATAACCAATCGCAACAGCAAACAGGGCAGTACCTATCCCCACGGTTCCTCCCAGAAGCCAACCGGTCAGAAGTACCAGTGACTCCCCTATGGTTCTGATGATCCAGAAAGGCCAACCCGAAACTCTTGTCAGACCAACCATTAGCCCATCACGAGGTCCAGCACCGAGGTTAGCTGAAATGTAGAGTCCTGCTCCAAGTGCAACAGCCAAGAGCCCCAGCACCATCCACAACAGGTTGGCTAGCCATCCATCAAGCTCAGGCATCAAAGGTTCATTGAGGTCAGCAAATGGCCCGATCATGATGGCATTGATTACAGTTCCAATGCCTGGTTGCTGCTTGATTGGGATCCATAGCAACAGCACAATCGCGCTGATAACTATCGCACTAAACCCAAAAGACCAGCCCGTTTGAACCTGAACACCCTGCGATAAGACATCCCATGGAGGCACACCTAGACCAGTGTGAATCATCATCGCTAAACCCAAACCAAACAGATACAGGCCTAGAAGCAATCTGCCAATAGGTTTGATTCCGAGGTTGGCCAAAAAGTTTTTCACAGAGCAAGCCTAGTCTTAGACCATTTGAGGAGTGCGTTTTGCAAGAACACGAGTATTTCAATGCGCCTACTCCGGTTGTTCTAGCTCACAGAGGTGGATCCACTCACACTGAAAACACCTTAGAGACATTCAAAGACGCACTTCAAGCAGGAGTCTTCAGCATCGAGACTGATGTTAGAACCACTAAAGACAGCATTGCCATTCTTTTTCACGACGAAGACCTTCAGCGTGTTGCAGGGATAGACAAAAAGATATCAGACTCAACGTTTTCCGAAATTCAGAAAATTCAGTTAATCGGGGGTGGAAAAGTGCCAACCCTTGTTCAAGCTTTAGAGGCACTCCCCCTGGCTAGATTCAACTTAGACATCAAAGATCAGGAATCAGTTAAAACCACTGCAGCAGCAATCGAACTTACAAAATCACACCATCGTGTTCTTGTATCAAGTTTCAGTGAAAAACGAAGAACTGCAGCACTTGCCTTGCTATCCAAACCAGTCGCAACATCCGCTAGCGCTAAGAAAGTCATACAGCTTTGGTTGATTCATAGTTTTAGGCTCTCCCAGCGACTTATTGAACAAACTCTTCAAAACATCGGGGCCATTCAGATTCCAAGACAAATGTATGGAATCAAGTTGGATTCAAGATCATTCATATCAAAGGTGCGTAAAACAAACACCCACGTTCATTACTGGACAATCAACAATCCACAGGAAATGTTAGAACTCACTGCGCGAGGTGCAACTGGGATAGTCTCTGATGTGTCAGAGTTAGCAGTTCATACACTGAGAAAAGCCTGAATTCGGGAAGTATTCGTATAGTCATTCGCTTATCTTCTATGTAACAACGGTTGCAACAAACAGAGATAAGGAATAACACAATGGCTCAACAATCAATGCGTGGTATGCGATTAGGTTCAGAGAGCTTCGAAACTGCTGCTGGAGTGAACCTATCCCCTAGAAACACGCACAAGTATCGCTGTGCGAAAGAACATATCTCAGAGATCATTTTTGCTCAAGAAGCAGAAGTTCCAGCAGCCTGGAACTGCAAATCTTGTTCATTGGAAGCAGCACTGTTGGATAACGAAGGCAAGCAGGCTTTCGAGACTGAACTTCCAAAAATACCAAGAACCCATTACGAAATGCTTTTGGAAAGAAGAACTCGCGTCGAATTGGAAGAAATTCTGGAAGAACGTTTAGTGGAGCTAAAGGCTCGTCGTTCTAGAGGTCAGGCTGACTCAACTAACAGCTAGTTACGTCTGAACAATCTCTTTAGACCAAATTTGGTAATAAGCAAAAGCGCTTCTGACACAATGTCACCACTCATCTTTGATTCGCCAATTTCGCGTTCAATAAAGACAATTGGCACCTCAGCGGTTCTGCCACCCAATTGAATTGTGCGATAAGCCATTTCAATTTGGAATGAGTACCCTCTTGCGTTGATGGTTGCAAGATCCATTCGCTTGAGAAATGGAACACTGAACACTCTGAAGCCTGCTGTCATATCGCTCAGTTTTGTTCCAAGCATGAGCTTGGCATAGAGGTTTCCGCCACGTGACAGCCACTGTCTATGCAGCGGCCAATTCTGGGTTAGCCCGCCCCTGACGTATCTTGATCCAATAACTAAGTCATTCCCCTGACAAACAGCAAGTAGCTTTGGCAAATCCTCTGCTCGGTGGCTACCATCAGCATCCATCTCAACCACATATTCATAGTTCGAATCAAATGCGTAATTGAATCCAGCTATGTACGCAGCGCCTAGACCTTGTTTCTCTTTGCGATGCATAACCTTTACTCTGCTGTTGGTAAGCGCTAATTGATCGGCTAACTGACCCGTTCCATCAGGGCTATCATCATCAACAATCAGTAAGTCAACATTCGCGTTATGAAGAAATAGCTCCTCAACAGCGTGGTTGATGTTTCCCGCCTCATTGAAGGTCGGCATGATTACTAGTACCTTCAAGAACGCTTCGCCCTAATTCTTCTAAAAATTAGACCTAATGCTGAAATTGGGAATAGAAGGACACCAAGACCAAAGGCAATTGGCTCAATGTAGCCACCAAACATTACGGCTGGTGTTATCTCTTTACGCAGAGCAATTTCTTCAACCATAGCCCCTGGCTTGAACCTTTCAAGTTCGGTAATTACAGAACCGTCAGCTGCATAAATACCGGAAACTCCAACCGTTGAAACAGCAACCACAGTTCTACCAGTTTCTATGGCGCGCATTCTAGATATTGCAGCTTGCTGAACACCTTGTTCGCTCCTACCAAAGTCAGAGCTATTGGTTTGAACCATAATTGCCTCAGCGCCTTGTTTAACTAGGTCATGACTTAGGTAGTCAAAGGTAACTTCGAAACAAATCAGCGAGCCAACTTTTGTGCCATTAGGAAGTTCAAAAATTCCATCTCGAGTACCAGAACTCATATCCCAACCGATTAAGCCAATCAGATCTGGCGCTAACGCCATGAAGATTGGACGATCAGGGACATACTCGCCAAAAGGCACAGGTCTTATCTTGTGATAGTAATCCGCAAGCCCTGTCTCAGGTAGCCAAAGATCCACTTCGTTATAGAAGTCACTGCCACGGAATGTTTTTGTTCCGAAAAGCAAAGGTGCCTTTAGTTCCTCTGTTACGAACTCACTTATCTTGACGCCTGCTTCCATCATGGTGTTTGGATCAAGATCCGATGCATTCTCAGGCCAGACCATAAGACCTAGGTCATCAGCTTTTCCCGAAGCAACTACATCTTGGGAAACCTTAAGATGCTTATCTAGAATGGATCCTGCTGGATTCGCTGCAAACAATCCCGCATTCGCGTTTCCCTGGACAGCTGCTACCTTCATAGTCCCTGCAGTTCCGGAAGCGTCTAACACGACTAACGCCGGAACAACCAAGAACATCGCTGTTGCGACACCGGTCGGCATGAACCCAACCAGGCGCTTTCTTACGCCTAGCCCTTGAGGATGTGGGTTTACAAAGCGAATAACCAGAAGTGCTGTAACAAAAATAATCAGCCAGGTAAGCCCTGCTACGTCAACGAAGTAAACCCACTTAGCTAACCAAGTATCAACTAGAGCTAACCCTCCCCTAGCCCAAGGCATTCCGCCATAGGGAAATACCCCAGCTGCGTATTCTCGGCCTGTAAAAATTGCGCCGAGAACAAAAGCAATCAAAAATGGCTGAATGCGTCCGAGGTTCAAGGAAGTCAGGAACTTCCATACAACGGCTGCAACAGCTACTGCTGCCCCAAACATGAGTGCTTGAACCATTGATCCAGCAAGCCAAGGGACAGGACCCAGATATGTTGTTAGCCATTTGAGAACGATGGCGAATAGCGTGAATCCGGAGATAGTTCCTACAAGAAAAGCCTTGAAGAAACCTAGTTGTCTAAAGGACAAAAGGATTAGGAAGTAGCCGATGAAGACACCGGGCCAGAAGTTGAATGCTGGGTAGCTAAAAGCTATAAAAGCTCCGCCCATAGCACCAATGAAAGCTCTCCCCCAGATTGCGGTGGACAGCCTTAGCCAATTACTGATTAAAGTGAACACCCTCTAAGCGTAGTAGGAGTAAGCAACAATCCCGCGTTTGATTTGGTCAATAGCCGACTGGGCAGTTGCTGAGAGTTCATCAGGATTCACCTTAGAGATTTGCTCCAGCAAATCAATGGTCTGTTTGCACCATCTAATGAAATCTCCTGCCAACATCCCTGTTTGCTTGAGCACATTATCCAGTCTTGCTCCAGTAGCCCATCTATGCATCTGCAGGGCCATCGACGAGTCTGGCTCAGTGGATAGCGGAAGACTGTGCGCTTTAGCTAGGGCCTGAAGATCATCCCAAACTTCTAGAGTTTCATCAAAGACTGCTACGAACTCTCCTTTAGGCATTTTTGGGGTCAAGCTGTCATCATCTCTTCTAGCTTCATAAACCAATGATGCTGCAATAGCGGCAAGTGTTTGAGCGTCAACGTGGTGCCAAACTCTGCGACCAATGCACTCAGCAACCAATAGATCTCGCTCGCCGTAAATCTTGGAAAGTTTCTGCCCGTTCTCAGTTATCTCGAGGTCTCCGTCAGATTGAGTCACGTATTCGAGCTCAATTAGAACCTCGGTGATGCGGTCGAAAGTTTTTGCAACCTGGTTGGTTCTAGATTCAATCTGCTTGATGATGGCCGCAGTTTCACGTTCAAGTTTGTACCAGCGCTCGCCCCATCGTGAATGAACTTCTCGATCTGGGCAAGCGTGACATGGATGTGAACGTAATTCGCGTTTGAGATTAGTTACTCTCACTTCAAGCTGTCTCATGCCTTTTGTCTGCCGAAGATCGTTTCTTCGAGCTTGGCGACCTGATTGAGCAATCTCGCGTTCTAGATCGCTAACTTGTCTTCTCAGTCGGGCATACTCTCTAAAATCACCAACATGGCAACGCATTGATTCCTCATAGCCATCAAGTGAAGCTTGCTTCTCGCGGATGCCTCTTGCTAAACCAACGACAGAACGGTCTGCTTGGAACTGAGCGAAAGATGTTTCTAGTACTTCTCTAGAACGTCTTTGTCCAAATGCTTCAATCAGATTTACTGCCATGTTGAATGTAGGTCGGAAAGAAGAAACCAACGGGTAAGTTCTTTTAGATGCAAGACCTGCTACATATGTTGGATCAAGATTTGCCGCCCACTGAATAACTGAGTGGCCTTCAACATCGATACCTCTTCTACCTGCTCGGCCAGTTAGCTGAGTATATTCACCAGGAGTGATTTGCACACGACCTTCACCGTTGAACTTATCTAAGCGATCAAGAACGACTGTCCTTGCAGGCATGTTTATTCCAAGAGCAAGAGTCTCAGTTGCGAAGACAACCTTGACCAGTTTTCTCAGGAAGAGTTCTTCAACTACTTCCTTGAAGGCCGGTAGTAATCCAGCATGGTGAGCTGCTACTCCCCTCTCCAAGGCACTTAACCACTCGAAATAACCGAGAGCAGCCAAATCCTCGTCAGCGATGCTGCCACACTTCTCTTCGGCAACTCTGCGAATGATTTGTTTATCCTCAGGTTTGGTCAATCTGATTCCCGAGGCCAGAACTGATTGGACTGCAGCTTCACAGCCTGCTCTTGAGAATATGAAGAAGATTGCTGGGAGTAAATCTGCTTCATCCAGAAGTTCAATGATCTCAGGCTTACTAGCCTTGTAGATTCGGGCTAGATTTCGATCAGGGAAACCTTGATGCCCACGTCTTCCACGTATGGGCCTGTTAGTTGGTTGACGTAATTTATTGGCATGTCTTTGCACCAGGTCGACATTGACTCGCAACTCTTTATCTGAATCATCAAACAAAGGAATCAGCTCATCCCCGAAGAGCACATGTTGATTGAGAGGAACTGGCCTTACTTCAGAGACGATGACTGTGGTGCCGCCTCTAATCTCATCCAGCCATGCACCGAACTCCTCTGCGTTAGACACTGTTGCACTGAGAGAAACAACTTTCACATCTTTAGGTAGGTGGAGAATAACCTCTTCCCAAACCGCTCCCCTGAATCTATCTGCAAGATAGTGAACCTCATCCATTACGACAAAGCCGAGGCTAATCAAAGAGTTGGAGTTGGCATAAATCATGTTACGAAGAACTTCGGTAGTCATAACCAGGATCTGAGCATCGGCGTTGATATTGGTATCTCCGGTTAGAAGTCCAACTCGCTCTGCACCATACCTTGCCTTTAGCTCCGCGTACTTTTGATTACTAAGAGCTTTAATCGGCGTTGTATAGAAAACCTTGAGTTCTTTTTCAACGGCTAGGTGAATAGCGAACTCTCCGATGATGGTTTTACCTGCGCCGGTGGGAGCAGCAACAAGAACACCCTGACCCTCTGCTAATGCAAAGCAAGCCTTCTCTTGGAAATCATCTAGTGGAAACTTTAGAAGATTCCTAAAGCTCTCAAGACTCGGATTTGGTTTGTTTTTCTTAGATCGAGCAAATCTCTCGGCAGGTGTTAGTTCCTCGTCCATCAGGAGATGGAATCTGGTTTGTAGTCTGAGGCTAGATCTGTTTCGGCTAGTAGGGTTTTGCTTTTCCTAGCCTTTCTCTTATCGTTCAGCATGGCAATACCAGCCGCTAGGTAATAGAAAGCCAGTAATGGAATCATCAGCAAAAACATAGATAGGGGATCTGAAACCGGTGTTGCAAGTGCAGCAATAACAGAGATTATAAAGATTGCTGGACGCCAACCTTTGAGAATAGTTTTTCCGCTGATAACCCCTAGTGAATTCAGCAGCACAAGGACGACTGGAAGAACAAATGCAATTCCAAAAACGAGTAGCACCCTCAAGGTAAACAAAACGTATTCTGAAGCATTGATTACGTTAGAGCTTCCCTCTGGTGTGAAACCAAGCAGTGTTCTTACAAACAATGGGAAGAGAGACCAACCCAGGTAAGCACCACCTAGGAAAAGAGGCGTGCTGGCAAGAGTAAAGATAACTGTGTATTTGCGTTCTCGCTTACGAAATGCGGGTGCTATGAAAGCCCAAATCTGATAAAGCCAGAATGGGCTGGTAAGAAATAAACCTATAAAGAATGCAACCTGCAGTCGAAGATCGAATGCTGAGACAACGGAACCAAAGTTGACTGTGGCATTTACGTTGGCTTCGCTAGCAACTCTTAGAATCGGCTTTTGCAGCTCTACAAATACGTAGTTGAACAACTCCCAGCCAACGATTGTCCCAGCCAGAATGGCAAATGCGGATCTAAAGAGTCTTTTGCGTAATTCTCGAAGGTGCCCCGAGAGTTTCATCCTCTTTTCGGGGTTACGGCGAAGTGCCATTAGTCTTTTTTAGGTTGTTCTTTCTCAGAACCAGCCTTCTTGTCGCCTTCGCGCTCGTCGCCCATTTGCTTCATTTCCTTACGGAAAATACGCATTGACTCACCAAGGCTCTTAGCAAAAGATGGAAGCTTTGGGGCTCCCCAAATGATGAGGACAATAAGAAGAATGATGCCGATTTCCCAGCCCTGTAAATTCATAATTCAAACCTTACTTTTTAGAAGTAACTTGGGTGCCTTTGCTCTCAAGCCTACGCTGTCTATCTAACCTTGAGCGCTTTAGAGCACTTATCTCAATCTTAAGGGTTTTTGACTTCTGCAGGATTGGGTCAAGTGAGCGATTTACCCTGGTTGCTGAGGTACGAAGCTTGTAGCCTACGTAACCTAGGCTCACCAGAGTGAACAGCGCTACTACCCCGAGAACATAAGCCCAAAGATTATCCATTTACTCAGCATCCTTAGGTGTGGTTGATGAACGCTCCCCTAGAGCATTCAGGGCAAAATCTCTGACAGATTGGCGGGCAATCTCTGGGCTAATTACCCTAGCAGCTCCACCGAATCGAGCAATTACTCGGCCCAGATTACGAACATCGCCAACGTGAATCTTGAAACGCTTCACAGTCTTGCTTACGGACTCTGGTTCTTCAACAGGTTTGAAGTCATAGATGAGTGAGTAGGCTTCTGGGTCCACTTCCAATGTAACCACTGTGTCAGTTTCAGAAGAGGTGTAGATTTCATCCACTAGCTCAGCACCCAGTGCTGCTTCGCTGATTGGGTTGGCAGTTGGCTTTGCATTTCTCATGCGGTCGAGCCTGAAAGATCTAACGTCATTGTTCACAGGGCACCAAGCTCTTAGATAAACAACTTCTCCCTGTGAATCAATTCGAAGAGGTTCAAGCTCTCTATTTAGAGTGGTCTCCCCCCTGAGGTTTAGATAATCGCAAGTGATACTAAATCCGCTAGCCATTGCTTCTCTAATAGCAACCAGATCTGAGTCTCTAGTTACAGTTTCAATAAGGACTGTCTTTTTCTTTTCAGTACTATCGTCTGAGGCCAGAATCTTCTGCAACTCTTCAATTTCACTGTTATCGACAAGGCCGGGTAGTGAACTTAGGTATACCAATCCAGCTGCGAGAGCAGATGCCTGTCTTGAAGATAACCTAGGAACCTCATCGATTGCTTTACTGAATGTGTAACGAATCGAGACAAATCCTTCTCTCAAATCGTCATAGTCAACTTCGTACGAGCCATCCTGATTTGATTTCATCAAATCGGTATAGCTAATCATTTTGACTGCTTTGACTATTTCTTTCTTTGGAACCTTGAAGTGCTCAACAAGTTCCTCAACTGTGTACTCTTCCCCATCAACCAGTAGCCCGGTTAGAGCGAGCATCAGGTTGAAGCGGTCAGAGTCATTGAGTTTGATTTCATCAGCCATGAAGATCAGCAACCTTTCGGAAGCCTTCTTGAACTAGCACAGCTAGTTCTTTTGGCTCTATGACTTCAATCTGATCTGCGTACTCTCTAAGTTGCTCTGCTAAAACAAACAGGTCGTGATAGTTCAATCGAAGCAGATCATCTTTGCGACTAGGGTTCAGATCTAGTTCATACCTGAACCAAGCTTCGCTGCCTGGAGTAATCTTTAGGACAGCTTCTTGACTTCTTGCGTGCTCATCTAGTTCAAGAACGGCAGAGTCAATCACAGACTGCTCAGGAGCGGAGAAGAGCCTGAGTTCACGACCTTCGGTCACAGTGCGGACCTTGCTAACGATTCGTCTGAGCATAAAGTTTCTAGGAGCTTTGCGCAATTCATCAAAACCTAAGACCAGCCAAGCTCCAGCTATCTGACGCATCAGCCAAGGCTGGAGGGTTCTGGTTTGAATCTCACCGGTTTTAGGAATTCTGTAATCAAACTGGATTACTTGCGATTCAGCAATAGCAAAATCAATGTCTTTGAATGAAGGCTCGAAGGTGTGAATCTTCGGAGAAATACCGATGATGTCAGATGACTGACCGACAACTCCTAAGGCCCTTAGCTTTGTGATTCCTCGGCTAGCATCGGTTGAAAGTGATCCACCTGCCCAAGCCTCAGCCGCAAGATTTAAAAGAGCCAACTGCTTAGGGGTGAGCTTCACATTCTTCGGCCAAGAAAACCCTTCTCGCTTGATTCGATAGGTTGAAACCTGGTTGTTCTCGTCCTCGTGCTTGGGGATCTCTGTTTCAATGCGAATTCCAATTTCACGCAGACTTTCCTTGTCACGCTCAAACTTTCGTTCAAGAGTTGAGTTATCTCCGCCGTGTTTATATTCGTCGTCGTAGCCGCGAACGGTTTGCAGTATCTGCTTTTTAGTCAGACCCTCGCTCGCATACAACAATGTGCAAGTCAGGTTGAATAAACGCTCAGGTTTACCCAGTGCGAAATCGTCAGGATCTTTGCTAGCCATTAAGCCAAATGCTACTTGTTTATACCTAGAACGTCGATAACGAAGATAAGTGTTGCGTTAGGTGGGATTGAACCCTGTCCAGCTTCACCATAGGCATCCGAAGGAGGCATAACTGCAATCACCTGTGAACCAACTGCAATACCTTCTAAGGCCGCAACAAAGCCTGGGATGAGGTTTGATGTATTGAGGGTGAAAGTAGCTGGACTCATAGGTGTTTGCGCATCTCGCGAAACCCAAGAGGAATCAAACGGGTCACCAATAGATTCTGACCAAACCCAACCGGTGTAGTGAACAGTGATTGAGTCGTCCTTCTTTACGAGCTCACCCTTACCTTCAATCAAAGTTGCTCTCTTGAATTCAGTTGGCGCAGAGAAGTTTGGCTGAACCAAACCTGGTTGACGAGTGCTAGGTGCTTGCACAACTGATGGGAAACCCGCCTCTGGAGATTTTGCAGATCCGTTTGCGTGTGGAAGGTAAACCTTCTTTAGTTCAATAACGAAAAGCGAACCTTCTGGGTCACTATCGGTCGCAGGAAGTGCAAAGGCGACAACAGAGCCCTGCTTAGCTCCACTTAGAGCGTCACAGTAAAGTTTTGTTCCTTCTTGATTGTCGAAGACCTGAGATGCAGAGTCTGAGCCATTCCAAGAGTTTGCTGCCAACTGGTTTCCAGTTGTAGCTGAGAACACTACGTAGTCAATGGTTAGTAACTGGTTGCCTGTGAACTTAGGTCCTTCACCTTCACGAACAATCTTGCTCTGTGTGGACTTGATGCTTGCTAAGGGTGCCTTAACTGAGGCGCTAGCTTCGGAGGTAGCAAACTCGACTGTTGGTACTTTGCCTTTTTCGGCAGTTACCTTGACTGCATCGATCTCAGAACCACCCTTTAGGCTTTCGCAAGCCTGAGGCAGGCCTTCGAATGCCCTGAGCTCTGGAGTTGCATTGGACATACAACCGGTTAGTGAGATGGCTAGAGCAGAGGAAATTAGAATGGCGCTGATTTTGGACACAGTTACAACTTTCTTTGGATTTTATACAGTTTACTCGTCGTTTAGGTCAAATCCCTTGAGAGTCGCCTCAGCTGAGCTTTTAGCTGAACGAAGTGATTTCCTCAGCTTCTTTTCGCTGATTCCTCGCTCTCCAACGTGCTCTGGGTTCCAAATGGCAATATCTTCATCGTCGAACTCAGGCTTGTTTCGTTTACTAAAACTCGGCAACTTGGTTCCTGGGGCTAATCTTCTGGCAGTCAACAGGAAGCCTGTGTGACCACCCATGCGATGCTCAGGTCTTACCGCCAATCCCTGGAGGTGCCAGCCACGAACTAGAGACTCAAACGCTTCTGGTTCGGCATATTGCTCGCTTGATCTGATATCCTCGGCAGCTCTTGATAGCTGAGTGACTGTTGCCACATAACAGATAAGCACTCCACCAGGTGCCAACGCAGTAGATACTTGTTCAATGCACTCCCATGGAGCAAGCATGTCAAGTACTACTCGGTCAATTGATCCAGGTTCAACATGGTTTGCAAGTTCAACTTCAAGACTTCCGATTCGAACATCCCAGTTAGAAGGTCTCATGCCGAAGTGAGTACTAACGTTTGCTTGAGCTATCTCAGCAAACTCTTCTCTTCTCTCAAAAGAAGTTAGATGACCATCTGAACCAATGGCCCTAAGTAAATACATGCTCAGAGCACCGGAGCCAACACCAGCTTCAACAACTTTCGCTCCAGGGAAAATATCCCCCATGGTCACGATGCTGGCAGCATCCTTAGGATAAACAATCGCAGCACCGCGTGGCATGGACAAAACAAAGTCAGTTAGAAGTGGTCTGAAGGCTAGGTACTCAACACCCGACTGGTTAGCAATAACTGAGCCATCTGGTTTACCAATGATTTCATCGTGCATGATGTCGCCACGGTGAGTGCCGAACCTTGAACCTTGGACCAAGGTAATTGTGTTGAGGCGACCTTTAGGTCCAGTTAGTTGAACTCTCTCCCCTGCGACAAAAGGCCCACGATGTTTTCTTGGCTTGTCGCTCATTAGATTAGTTTCCTCAAATGTTTGTAAGTTACACCCTCAAGAGTAGGCCAAAGAATTCGACCTGGCTTCGATGGAATTTCAATGAAGTTAGGAATTCCAATTGCATATGTTCCTGCGGCTTCAGCTGAAGCTAGCCCTGTGCTTGAGTCTTCAAACGCTATGCATTTCTTAGGATCAAAACCTAGAAGTGCAGCTGCCTTTTCATAAGCTTCAGGATGTGGCTTTCCTCTGGTGACATCATCGCCTGCAACAATCACATCAAAAGCCTCAAAATCAATGGCATCAACTACCTGCTTGGCCATCCTGCGCAGGGACATGGTGACTAGAGCTGTTTTCACATTGTGCTTCTTTAGATCTAGGAGCAGCTCTTTAGCTCCAGGTCGCCAAGGAATCACTTTCTCCAGTTTGCTTTGAACTTCATTAGAGAGTCGGTTGACTATCTCTTCAGTTTCTAGAGGAACATTTGTGCGATCTTTGAACACTTCTGCTGACTTATCGAGACTGAGTCCAATAATGGTCCTTGCATCGTCCTGAGTCCAAGTTCCCTGATGCTCAGCAGCCAAAGCCTGCTCACTAGCCATCCAGTAAGGCTCTGAGTCGATGATTGTGCCATCCATGTCAAACAGGACAGCAAAGGAGGGTTTACGGCCTAGCATTATGTGAAAAGTCTAATCTGCTTGAATGAATTAGAGTTCTTATGACTCATGTAAGTGAAATGGTGATTGATTGAACGAGATTTCAAATATCTTTGGTGGACGAGTACTGATTGTTGCTCTAGACGGTTGGACAGATGCGGGAATGGCTTCAACTGGAGCAGTTTCTTATATAAAAGACAAAGTAGCCTCCGAGCTTCTAATTGAAGTTGATGACCAGGACTACTTCGACCTTCTTCGCCAAAGACCCATCATTGTTCTAGACGAGCATGGTGAACGTGACTTCCTGTGGCCAAGCATTGAACTGTTCGGCCCAGGACCTAAAACACCTATTCAACAAAAAGACCTAAGTCTTTACTTCCTAACGGGCCAAGAACCTGCTCTGCAGTGGCAACACTTGATTTCTGAGCTTGTTGAAGTCATTGAAGATAGAGACATTCAAGCTGTGATCATGCTTGGTTCTTTAGCTGCCGAAACTCCTCACACTAGACCAATCAAGGTATACAAAAACAGCCAGACTGCTTCGGTTAGAAACGCTTTAGGAATTGAAAGAAGCAACTACGACGGTCGTGCAGGCTTCATGTCCGTATTAGGTCATGAAATAGAAAAAGCTGGCATTCCAACCATTTCAATCTGGGCTCAGGTCCCTCACTATGTGGCATCGATGCCTTCGCCTAAGGCTGCTCTTGCACTCACAAATGATCTGGAGATTATGCTCGGCTTCACAGTTGACCACAAAGAAATCTTAGAAGCTGCATTCGAATGGGAAAGATCTGTCGATACGTTCGTTGAAGGCGATGAAGACCTGCAGAACTATATCGCAGTGCTAGAGAAAACAAGAGATGAAGCTGAAGCCGAAGAGTTAAGCACGGATCAACTAGCTTTGGAGTTTGAAAAATTCCTCAGGCAAAACGAGGGTGATTCGGGTCCTTCTAAGTCCTAGGCTGAGATCCAGCCGTTGCTAAGCATTATTAGTAGCGCAACTCCAACAATCAAACGCCATATAACAAAAGGCATGAACGAGCCTTTGTTTAGATACTTCAGTAAACCTGCGATGACTAGGTAGCCAACCACAAACGAAGTGATGGTTGCAACAATGGTTCCTGATAGCGCTGCTTCATCCAACTGTTGGTAGCTGTCTGAAAATTCAATTAATCCGCTGGCTAGAACAGCAGGAATTCCGATTAGAAAAGAAAAACGCGCTGCTGCAGCACGATTGAATCCAGCAAACAGACCAAAGCTAATGCTCGCCCCTGATCTTGAAACACCTGGGATTACAGCTAGTGCTTGCCCAAGCCCAAAACCAAGAGCTGTGTTGAAAGTCATGTCCTTAATTTCTTTTTGTCTCTTGCCGTAGTGATCGGCTAGGAACAAGATGATTGCAAAGATAATCATGGTGAAGGCGACAACCCATAGAGTTCTCACAGTCTCTTGGATGAACTCTCTAAGTAGATATCCGATTAGACCTACTGGAATAGATGCGAAGATGACCAACCAAGCCATCTTGTAATCAGCATTCTCTCTCGCTGCAGAATTGAATAACCCTTTAAACCAAGCCTTGAGTAATCTCGCAATGTCTTTGGCGAAGTAGATCAAAACAGCAGCTTCAGTTCCCAACTGAATGGTGGCAATAAAAGCAGTCGTTGCTGAGTTCTTATCGGACAATCCAGGTACCTGCATGAGTTCAGAAAAGATTTGAACGTGAGCACTGGATGAGACAGGAAGAAATTCAGTTAGTCCTTGAACAATTCCTAGAATTATTGCTTCTAGGAAATTCATGACCAGTCTTCGTCGTCTTCCGCCAACTCCATTGGAAGAACTTCACCAAACTGATCAGAAACCGCTTCTTCGTAATCCATGAATGCGGCCTTAAGATGCTCATAAGTGGCGATAACCGCAGGGTCATCACTTCCCCTACCACTAGATATCGCCTCGTAATGTCTTTCGAGTGCAGCTATCAAACTGTTCAAAGTGTTACGCGCATCAGCCATAAATCAAAACTACTCCTGCTTGGACTATTTGTCATGGACTTAAGGCCCCAAGTCTTTACAGGTATTCGTAGTAACATTTAGAACTGGTGCTCAAAGAAAGAGCAGCAGCATCAAGTCCGGGTGGCGAAATGGTAGACGCGCTAGCTTGAGGTGCTAGTCCTCGCAAGGGGGTAGGGGTTCAAGTCCCCTTTCGGACACGTAGTTTGAGACAGCTACCACAGGGCCTCGATGGTGACATCGGGGCCCTGTTCTCATTCTGCCTGACTTGGATAATCGCTGAATGTTTGTCATAAATCCGCTCCATGCGACATAATCAAGATAAGCGGATGCAGAACGGATGGAGAAAATGCGCTCTTTCAAAGTATTGACGGTAGCAGGCCTTGTTCTGGGCCTAACCTCTTCTGGCTGGGCTCAAGCGACAACTCCCCCTGGTAGATATGTCTCCTTGCTTATCCAAGATACAGGCGGTTACACCACTCAGGAGTACGCATTCTCTAGAACCCCAACAGTTTTGTATAGCGATGGTCTTTTGATTGTTCCAAGCAGAGTGCAGAACATGAGATATCCAGGTCAATTTGTCGCAGGATTCCTGCAAAAAAGAGAGCAACCTGCGGTGTCGAGAATCTTGGCGGCTGCTAGAAAAGTGAATCTCATGAATCCTAAATTCGATTGGGGTATGCCAGGGATTGTAGATGTCAGCGACACCACGTTCATAACCCAGATATCCCCTAGAGCTACTCAAACTAAGTTCTCGATCTTTGCCCTTGGTTACGACCAAGATGTGCGACCTAAGTCAAAACTAGAAGCCCGCCGAGCTGTGTCTAAGTTTAGGGAAAAGGTTGAATCATTCAGCCCCGAATACATGTGGACCAAATCCCGTCCTACAATTTGGAAACCAACTAAGTGGTTATACATGGCAACCGAAGCTGATCCAGATCCAACATTTACAAAGATTCATGAGTGGATTGGTTCAAAACCACTTCAGTCGACCCGATCATGTATGGCAATGACCAACGCTGAGAACATTAAATTCAATGCGCTTTTACCAAAACTGGATTCTGCATCAAGGTTCAGTTCAAATGGTAAGACATGGCTACTCACAGTCCGCCCGCTATTTCCGCACGAAAATGGATGTCAGTCAATAATTAACTAGTTCAAGTTGTAAACTGCTCCATAATGTCCAAAATTGACAACCCAGATATTTCAGAGGCCGCCAACTATTCCCTCGAAGTGGCACGAGAGCGCATTGCTGGCAAAAAACTGTTTGTTCTAACTGGCGCTGGGCTCAGCACTGACTCAGGTATCCCGGACTACCGCGGTCAAGGAAGAGTTGCCAAACATCCGATGACCTATGACACCTTCATGGGTTCATTCGAAGCTCAGCAAAGGTATTGGGCCAGAAGTTTTGTTGGTTGGTCCAGAATTGCCTCAGCACTTCCTAATCCAGGTCACCTAGCCCTCTCCAAAGCAGAAGCACAGGGGAAACTGCATGCCCTAGTTACTCAGAACGTGGATGGGTTGCACCAGCAGGCAGGAAGTCAAAACGTAATTGACCTTCACGGCAGGCTTGATCAAGTTGTTTGCATGGGCTGTCGGAATTCAATCTCAAGACTCGATATGGATAACTTACTTCAAGAGCTCAATCCATCTTTAGTAAAGGATGAACAAGTTGAATTCACTCCAGATGGTGACGCAGATGTTGAAGGAACAGAGAACTTCATAGTGCCTAGTTGCGCTAAATGCCAGGGAGTCTATAAGCCGGATGTTGTTTTCTTTGGTGAGTCCGTGCCTGTCCAACGTGTTGAACAAGCTTTAACGAAACTTGATGAATCTGATGTGTTGCTGGTAGCTGGCACATCACTAACGGTCAATTCTGGATACCGGTTCGCAAAACAAGCGGTTAAGTCGCAAAAGTCCATAGTTATCGTGAACATAGGACCCACCCGAGCCGATTCTCTAGCAAACGTAAAAATCGAAGCCAGTACTTCTTTGGCTCTAGAAAGGCTCTTCATTGACTGAAACAATTCTTGGTTTACTTCGTCATGGACAAACGGATTGGAACATCGATCTAAGGCTCCAGGGGTCAACCGACATTCCTTTGAATGAAACAGGTAAAGAACAAGCAAGGCAGGCAGCTCTTGCATTGAATCCCGAAGATTGGGATCTGGTAATTGCCTCTCCTCTGTCTCGAGCTAGAGACACAGCAGAAATCATCGCTCAGGAACTTTCGATGAATGTAGTTATCGTTCCTGAACTTATCGAAAGATCTTTCGGTGCAGCCGAAGGTTTGGATCACGCTTCTTGGAGAAAACTCTATGAAAGCCACTTACCTATCGAAGGACTTGAATCACTCGAAGACTTGAGATTACGAACTTATCTGCTACTTGATTTGATTGCAAACGAATACTCAGGCCAACGCGTGCTAGCGGTATCTCATGGAGCCTTCATTAGAAAGGTTTTGACTATTGTGACTAATGGTGAACTTCCAAGAGATGGTGAGAGACTCAGCAATGCCTCTCTTAACAGGTTCATGCACCAAGATAATCTTTGGACAATCACTGATTACAAGCCAGAAGCTCTAGCGCTCTAGCCGGTCAAACTGATCTAGTAGAGCATCCGCTGACTTACTCCAGTCAAACTCTTTGGCTTGACCAAGCGAAAGCTTAGATTTCTCCAACCACGCTTTCTGCTCATCTAAAGACAACACAGCTTTTGAGAAACTTTCTGGTGAATCAGGATCAAAGAAGGTGCCTGCAGAACCAGCTACCTCGTTGAATATTTCCAGCTCAGAAACTATTACCGGCGTTCCTAGTTGCATGGCCTCTACCAAAGGGATACCAAACCCTTCGTCTTTGCTTGCAGAAACCAAAGCAAAGCTGTTTACCAACAAGTCCTTGTATTCCTCGTCGGTTACGCCGTTGTGAAAAACTAGGTTTGCAGCTGCTTGATGAGCCAACTTCTGGTAGAGACTTCTTTGTTCCTCTGAAATTTTGCTTAGGAGGTGAAGGCTGAATCCAGGAAGTAGTCCGGCTCCCCTGATCAGGGTTTCCACGTTCTTGTATGGCATGAATGAGCCGATGTAGAGAAGGTTCCTTGATTCTGCCTTCTCGCGAATAGGTGGGTCAGTTATCTTCTCCGGAGCGTTGTAAACAACAACTACTTCCCTCTTTGTGAGGTGGTGTTGAGCTATCAACATCTTGGTTGCTCTAGAAACTGTTGCTACAGCATCAGCTCGGTTTAGTAACCATCGTTGCGGTTGGTAACTCAAATGATAGAGACGCCAAATAATGCGCACAAGCAGGTTGAGATCTTGAGGTGGCTTTCGGTGCCTGTAATAGATCAGGTCATGAAGGGTAAGCACTAGCTTGTACTTCCTCCCCCAACTACCCATAACCTGCATAGGTGAAAACACATGGGTAGCACCAACTTTGTTGAGCTTACGAGCAATAAACAACTCCACAGGTGCCTGAGGATTATTCAGCACAATGTACTCAATCCCCTTCGGTAAGAAATCAAGTTGTCTTAGATCATGAATGATTGCGACTAGATGTACCTTGCCGTGTAATGCCTTAGCTAGTTCCGCGCTGAAGCGACTAATGCCATCGTGCCGATCAGTTCTAATGAACCTGGCATCGAAGTGCAGAGTGTTCATGGCTAGTTCTTCTTTGCGAAGAACTTGTTTATGACATCAATGGCTTCGTCGGCTGCCTCATAGTGAACTAGGTGGCCGCAGCCTTTGATCTCATAGACTTCAGCGTGATCCATTGTCCTCGCAAACTCATAAACAGCAGAGACAGGAGTAATCTCGTCCAACTCAGCCGCAATCAATAAGACAGGCTTATGAATTTCTTTCACGTAAGGAGTAACCACATTCTCGGTAGATGCAACATACGCTTCCCAAACAACCTGAGAGTTAGCGAAGCTATTGAAGTGGGTTCGGTGTTGTTCCTTGACCCACTTACGCAAGGTTTTGTCTTTTGATTTGGTTGTATACGCAGACATTGAGTCAACCAATAGGTATGTCTTAGTCATACGGTTTCCAATAACCTCTGGAACAATGTGAGCAACCCAGTAATAGAACTTGACGAACTCCATCAGTAACTTAGAAACTCCAACGATTCGGCCACCAGCAACAGGATTCACTAGAACTATCTTTTCGAAAAGACCTAACTTAGCTTCGGTTGCACTGACAACTAATGTGCCGAAAGAGTGTCCAACAACTAGTGGTTTCTCTAGTTTGATTTCCTGCAGAAATGTCTTGAACCAATCTGCATAAGAATTCAATGAGTGCTCTACATTGAGAGCAGCTGATGTTCCAAAGCCAGGTAAATCGGGAGAATAGATATTGAAATCTGTAAGACCCCCTGCGAATGCCTCGAGACCGTGATGATCACCCCTGTATCCGTGGACAAGAACTAAGTTCTTAGCTTTCGCGGCATCCCCCATAGTTGCTGGATAAAACCAGTAGTTAGCGTTGATCCCATCAATTGAAACGCTTCTGGGTTCTGCTCTTTTTCGAGCTTCTTTAGTCAATTCAGCGGAAGATTTCACGTTGCACCTCCGATGCCCTATTTCCTTAGACAATTCTAACTAATAAGCATGATGCTGTCCCCTGTTCAGCCTGCGCATCAATGTCCGTTGCTCCAAGTAGTCTTTTGCTGTGAATGACTCAAACAAACTGACGTTACCAAGCTGGCTAGACACTATTGCTGTCTTTGATACAGAAACCACTGGCCTAAATCTTTCTGAAGACAGGATTGTCACAGCTGCACTTCACCGCATGAAAGCCAACGGTGAGGTTCTACCTGGTGGATTCGATTGGGTTCTTAACCCTGGCATTCCTATTCCAGAGATTGCCAGTAAGGTGCACGGCTTCTATGACAAGCATGTTGCCGCGGCTATGCCAGCAGCAGTCGGCGTTCCTCAAATTGTTGAGGCAATCAAGCAGTGTTTTGCAGAAGGTATTCCAGTCTTGGCATACAACGCTGCCTACGACTTCACGATCTTGCACTACGAGGCACTGCGTAATAACGTCGAGCCTCTCGAGTTCGGTGCTGTAATTGACCCTCTAGTTATTGATAAGACAATCGACAAATATCGCAAGGGCAAGAGAAACCTCGCCGCTGCTGCTGAGCGATACAGCGTTGAGTTGGTTTCAGCTCATACAGCCAAAGACGATGCGGTTGCAGCAGGTCACGTTGGACTTGCGATGTTGAGATACTTCTTTGCTCAAGAAAAGCCAGTCGTACCTTTCCCTGATACCGCTCTTAATCTGCACCAACAGCAAGCTAAGTGGGCCGATGAGATAGAGGCAAGTTACGCCAAGTGGCGTCAGCAGGATGTTCCTGACTACAAGCCGGCTTTTGGTTGGCCAGTCAAGCAGAAGGATTAAAGAAAAATGGACCTCAATTGAGGTCCATTTTCATTTGTAATCAGATTAGTTCTGAGTACCAAAGTTCTTGTAACGCTCGTTGAACTTCTCAACGCGACCAGCTGAGTCCATGATTCTCTGCTTACCTGTGTAGAACGGGTGAGACTCTGAAGAGATCTCAACGTCGAATACTGGGTAAGAGTTTCCGTCTTCCCACTCAATGGTCTTGTTGCTAGTTACGGTTGAGCGAGTTAGGAAAGATACTCCTGATGCTAGATCACGGAATACAACTGTCTCGTACTTTGGGTGGATGTCAGCCTTCATGAGAAAACTCTTTCAATTCAAAGGGATGGTGTGCTCTAAGCACGCTTCTAAGACTATACCAAATGTTGGCTAGTTTGCCAGTGGTTATTTGGCCCGAACCGAGAATCTGCCTGCCTGGAAGGCTACTTCCAGCTGCAAGCCATAGGCTTCGCTGAGTTTCTCAGTGGTAAGTGTGTGGTTTATAGGCCCGCTGGCAATGATTCTGCCCTCGTTTAGAACTAGCGCGTGGGTGAAGCCGGCTGGAATCTCTTCAAGGTGGTGGGTGACCATGATGATTGCTGGAGCTGCTGGGTGTGAGGCATAGCCACTGAGAATCTTAATGGTTGACTCTCTGGAGCCGATGTCTAGGCTGGCAACTGGCTCATCCAGAAGTAGAAGTTCAGGATCAGGCATAACTGCTCTGGCTATTTGAACTCTCTTCTTTTCCCCATCACTCAGAGTTCCAAAAGGCCTATCTGCGTAGTCGCTTAAATGCCATTCGGTTAGAACTCGTCTGGCTCTTCTCTCATCAACATCTTCATACTTCTCTTTGAAGCGACCAGTGACAGCGTATGAAGCGGTCATAACGGCATCTAAAACAGTTTCTGAGTTAGGAATACGGCTAGCAATGGCCGTCGAAGCGAAGCCAACTCGAGTTCTAAGGTCAAATACGTTTATCTCCCCCAGTGCTTCACCTAGAACGTAAGCTGAGCCCGAGGTTGGCTGTAACTGGGCTGCTGCAATCTTGAGCAGAGTTGTCTTTCCTGCTCCGTTGGGTCCAACAATTACCCAACGTTCACTGTCTTGAACAGTCCAATTGATGTTGTCCAGGATGGTCTTTCCTGATCGATTAACAACAAGGTTCTTGAGAGCCAGCACTTCATTCATAGGTTTTCAGCCTAAGGTATTGGCAAATTATGACGCTCTGTGACACACAAACGGTAAGCCCAGCACTTAGTCAACTGATTAGGCGTTAAGGTTTTCTTTATGAACCAAAGCCCTCGCCTGCTAGTCATCCTTGATGTTGACTCAACGCTCATTGAGCAAGAGGTGATCGAACTGTTGGCTGATTGTGCTGGGAAAAGAGCAGAGGTTGAGGCTGTTACAGAACGGGCTATGTCAGGTGAATTAGATTTCACAGCCAGCCTCAAAGCCAGAGTTAGTCACCTCAAGGGTTTACCAGAGAGCGTTATTGCCCAAACTTTGGCCAAGTGCACAGTTACCAAAGGTGCACACAAGTTAATCGAAGCAGTTCAGGCTAAAGGCGGAAAAGTTGGAGCTGTGTCCGGCGGCTTCTCACAACTTCTAGATCCATTAGCTCTGACACTAAAACTAGATTTTCATCGAGCGAATCAACTAGAGATTGTTGATGGAATTTTGACCGGTGATGTTATTGGAACCATCATTGATAAGCCTGCCAAGGCAACAGCACTTAGGCAGTGGGCTATTGAATCGAGCATTGATTTGAAACATACAGTCGCTATCGGTGATGGTGCAAATGACTTAGACATGATGAGTGTTGCCGGGCTAAGTATTGGCTTTAATGCCAAGCCAAGAGTCAGAGCCGCAGCTGATGTGATCCTTGCATCAAATGACCTTAGCGATGCGATAGGTCTTTTAGGTCTTTAGTGACCGGTTGAGTGCAATCCACCGTCGACGTGAATTATCTCACCAGTAGTCATTGGGAACCAGTCACTGAGAAGAGCAACAATTCCTCTTGCAGCAGGCTCAGTGTCTGCTAGTTCCCAGCGAAGTGGTGCGCGGTCAACCCAAATATCTTCCATGCTAGAAAAACCAGGAATGCTCTTACCTGCCGGTGTGCGAAGAGGTCCGGCAGAGATCAGGTTCACTCTGATGTTGTCTTTACCAAGGTAGCGAGCTAGGTAACGTGAAGTTGATTCAAATGCTGCCTTAGCAACGCCCATCCAGTCGTATACCGGCCAGGAAACAGAAGCATCAAAGGTAAGTCCTGCAACAGATGCACCGTCTCTAAGAATTGGTTTAGCTGCCATGGTGATGGATTTCAGAGAATAAGCAGAAACCTGAACAGCTGTTGAAACATCTGCCCATTCCGTTTCTAGGAAGTTACCACCGAGTGCTGTGCCAGGTGCGAAAGCAATAGCGTGAACAATTCCATCTAGGTGAGGGAGGTGTTCAAGTACTCTTGAAGGAAGTGCAGCTAGGTCATCATCGTTTGTTGCATCAAGTTCAATAACGGCACATGGCTTAGGTAAACGCAAGGCAATCTTCTCGGTGATTGGCAACATGCGACCATAAGAAGAAAGAACAATGTCTGCACCTTGCTCTTGGGCTAGACGTGCGACTGTGAAAGCGATAGACGCTTCAGTTAGGACACCAGTGATCAGAAGTTTCTTGCCTTCTAGAATTCCCATTTGTAACTGCTCTTTCTAATTGGTTTATCTTGCCTTGTTTATTCTGCCAGCAAGAGCGTAAAAAGTGGCTTAGTGGCCCATGCCAAGTCCACCATCAACAGGGATAACTGCCCCTGAGATGTAGGCTGCATCGTCGCCTGCTAGCCAAAGAACTACCTTGGCAACCTCGTCAGGGGAAGCAAAGCGACCTGCAGGAATCTTGGCCTTGTACTGATCCTGAACTTCTTCGCTAAGCGCTGCTGTCATGTCAGTATCAATAAAGCCAGGAGCAACGACATTAGCTGTGATTCCCCTGCCACCTAGTTCACGGGTAAGAGATCGAGCCATTCCGACTAAACCACTCTTCGCAGCTGAGTAGTTAACCTGACCCGCTGAACCTAAAAGGCCAACAACCGAGCCGATGAAGATTACGCGACCAAACTTGGCCTTCATCATTCCCTTGGTAGCACGCTTTAGAACTCTGAAAGAACCAGAGAGGTTGGTGTTTAGAACATCTTCAAAGTCTTCATCAGACATACGCATCAGCAGAGTGTCTTTAGTGATACCTGCGTTAGCAACTAGAACTTCAATTGGGCCCAACTTCTCTTCGATTTCAGCAAAGGCAGCATCAAGAGACGCGCCATCGGTAACATCGGCAACTACGCTCAATGCTCCAGTAGGGCCTTCCCCACTTCTAACTGTCACTGCGACTCGATGTCCAGCTTTTATAAATTCTTCGGCAATAGCTTTACCAATACCGCGGTTTCCGCCGGTTACTAAAACAGTTCTTGGAGTTGACATCTGGTTTCGCCTTCTGAAGTAACTAGGTGATAATTGCCTTATAAGCATCACAAGTCTATATCCGGCCTTGTTCTGAATGCTTCTGGTTAGGAACCTAAAAATTGGCTAAAACTCAGTCGGTAACTTCCCTAGAGGTTTCCCCTGAAGAAGAGCGTCGTAGCCGCTTTATCAAATACACGGTGGCAATGATTATCAGAGTTGTCTGCATCGTCCTCACCGTGAGCGTCCCTCTTGGCTGGCTAACCCTGCTGTTTTCACTCGGTGCCATCTTCCTTCCATATTTTGCGGTAATCATTGCCAATGCCCAAGGGGCTAACTCATCAAAAGCCTCAAGAAAATCTGCTGAAGCACCAACAATCAGCATTTCGGCTGATTCCTTTAGGGAAGCTAAGACCAAGAATGACGACTCAGAGTAAGCGCAACACAGGCTGGTTGAAATGGGCTGTCTTAGTAGTTTCATTCACAGTCGCCTGCTGGTTCTTGTCGCAGTGGCAATTCGATAGACAAGCGGAAGTTGTTGGTAAGAATCAACTAATTGAAGCTAATTACAACGCTGAACCAAAAGCCTTGACTGAGATTCTTGCACCAGGGCAAAACTGGGATAGTTCATTGGAATTCAGATCAGCAACTGTAACCGGTAGATACATACCTGAGGCAAGTTACATAGTTAGAAATAGACCTTTCAACGCCTACCCCGGCTTCCTACAGTTAATTGCTTTTGAAACCAATCAGGGTTCAGTGATTTGGATTGAGCGAGGTTGGCTACCAACCGGAAGCACAGCTGATACACCTGATCTGATTCCAGAAGTAAACAACGACGAGAGGTCTCTTGAGATTAGGTTGCGACCAGCTGAACCAGATCTTGAAAGAACTGCTCCAGAAGGTCAGCTCTCAAGCCTTTATCTTGAAGAGGCAAGCCTGAAGCTAAACAAAGAGAATGTTTATACGCAGGCCTATGGCAGATTGAAATTTGAAACACCTGAGGCCCCTCGTGGCCAAGCAATTCCAAAACCAATGCTCAGCGAAGGTAACCACCTCAGTTATGCGCTGCAATGGATTCTCTTTGGCCTTATGGCAATTGGTGCCGTCTTCTGGACTCTTTCTCAAGAGCGGAGAAGAAAAGCAGGCTTACCGCCTAGACGATTGAGAATACTCAACCGAGACAAAGACGCAGAGGTTGAGGACAAACTTCTTGACTAAGAAGTTTTACTTCCTAACCGCTCTCAGAGCAACAACTCCAAAACCAACCTTGTTGATGACATCAGCAAAGACGTAGATGATTGCCGCCACACATACGGCTAGTTGAATGGTTTGTGCATCAGATCCTGATAGTTCTAAGAACTCCTGAGTAGCTGTTCCGATTGGATAAATAATCCAACCGAAGATAACAAACTTCTTCATCGTCTCAACAGATCTTTTCACCAACACTGTTCCCTTGGTTGGCTTGATGTTCCAGATTGTGTAAACGATGTATAGCCAAGCGAAAGTAGACAGTGCGAAGTTGACGTAGTTGCCAACGGTTCCTGGCGCACCAATCTCACCGAAATATCCGGTAATGATCATGACTAGGTCAGCAAGAACCAGGCGGTAAGTAAACCCCTTCGGTGCTCCCGCCAGAGATGCAATGATTCCGAACTCTAGAAGAAGTAGCGGAGTTGTTAGTAGCCAGTCAAGATATCTAATCGGCATTGTTGATTCAATAGCGGCAACATCAGTAAGACCTGGGAAAGAAACAACCTGAGTCATCTGCCAATAGAAGATGGCAGCGATGAAAGTAATCAATGCAGCGTAGGTGGCAGTTGTCTTGTGCTCAGGTTTAAGTTCACTTCGCTCAAGAACAAAGTACAGAGTTCCTGCAGCCATAGATACAAAGCCGAGCATAAACAGTGCTTGAGTGATAGTTACTAAATCCATTTTTGAGCCTTTCTAGGTTTCTCTGAAAAACACTATTAGGAATCGGCTGAAATACCGTTTAGGACAACACGATTAGTTCGCGGTATCCGTCGTTCCAAAGGTCTTCTTGCCCATCAGGCATGACCAAGACACGCTCAGGGTTCAATGCATCAACTGCACCAACATCGTGAGAAACCAAAACCACAGCCCCGGTGAAGGACGCCAGAGCCTTCAAGATTTCCTCGCGGCTGGCTGGGTCTAAGTTGTTTGTTGGCTCATCCAGAAGCAGCACGTTGGCTCTTGAGACAACGAGTGCTGCAAGAGCAAGTCGAGTCTTCTCCCCTCCCGACAACACTGCTGCTAGCTTGTCAACATCGTCACCAGAGAACAGGAACGATCCCAATACTTTTCTAGCATCAGTGTCGTTTAGTTCGGGAGCTGAATCCTTCATGTTCTGCAAAACAGTCTTGGTGACATCCAAGGTTTCGTGCTCCTGGGCGTAGTATCCGACCTTCAGGCCATGGCCCGCGTCAATCTTTCCTGTGTCGGGGTCTTCGACTGCTCCAAGAATTCGAAGCAATGTGGTCTTACCGGCACCGTTGAGCCCGATGATGACAACACGAGATCCTCTGTCAATGGCTAGATCAACAGCAGTGAAAATCTCAAGCGAACCATAACTCTTACTTAGGTTATGCCCAAAAAGTGGCGTCTTCCCACAAGCCTGTGGTTCAGGGAACCTGATGTTAGCAACTCTGTCTTTCTCGCGAACATCATCCAAAGAACTAAGCAGTTTCTCAGCACGCTTATTCATCTGGTGAGCTGCTGATGCCTTAGATGCCTTTGCCCCGAACTTGGCAGCCTGAAGTTGGAGAACAGATGCTTTCTTTTCGGCGATTGCACGATCACGCTTGCGTCGCTCTTCATCTGCTTCACGTTGCTTCAGATATGATCGCCAGCCCATGTTGTAGATGTCGATTACGCCACGGTTGGCATCAAGATAGAAAACTCGGTTGACAGTTTCTTCGACGATGTCGATATCGTGACTAATGACAATAAGTCCACCCTGGTAGTTCTTTAGGAACTCCCTCAGCCAAATGATGCTGTCAGCGTCTAAGTGGTTTGTCGGCTCATCCAAAATCATTGTGGTCGCATCAGAGAAGAGAATTCGAGCAAGTTCGATTCTTCTTCGCTGACCACCGGAAAGAGTTCCAATAGGTTGACTCAAAACATTTGGCTTAAGGCCTAGATTGCTGGCAATGGCCGCAGCCTCAGCTTCGGCAGCATAGCCACCGTTAGCTTGGAATTGGTTCTCTAGCTTCTCGTAGCGCTCCATGGCCTGCTCATAGACATCTTCATCAACTGAGCCCATTTGCTCTCTAGTGGCTTCAAGCTTCTTTAGAATGGTTCCCAGGCCTCTGGCGTTGAGAATACGATCGCTGGCTAGCTCTTCAAGATCGCCTGTTCTAGGGTCTTGAGGAAGATAACCAATCTCCCCGATTCTCTCAACTGCTCCATTGCTTGGCTGGAAATCTCCGGCAATTACCTTGGTCAGAGTTGTCTTTCCTGCGCCATTGCGGCCAACAAGCCCTACTTTGTCGCCTTTAGAGACCTGAAAGTTAACCCCAGACATCAAAACCCTGGCACCTATGGTTATCTCAAGTTCACGCACGTTAATCATGACGGAACTCCAATTGGTGGTTGATTTTGAAGAAGCCGAATTTGGCTCCATGTACTACCCTACAATTAAGAAAAACAAAGAGGCATGAAAGGCCAACAAGTGAGCATTGCACAATCAAGAAACCTAACCCTTATTGACACCGTTATTTCGCGTTCAAGAGTTTCTGACATAGCTCTAGTTTCTGTTGGTGTTCTAGTGACAGCTCTTGCTGCTCAAGCGCAGATCCCAGCAGTTCCTGTGCCATTCACTCTTCAGACCCTAGCTGTGCTACTTATTGGTGCAACCTACGGTGCTACTCGCGGTGCTATCACTATGGCCACCTACGCATTAGTTGGTGTTCTTGGTGCCCCAGTCTTTGCGGGAGCTTCAAGCGGCGTTGCAGCACTCTTTGGTGCTCGCGGTGGCTTCATAATTGGATTTATTTTTGCAGCAGCACTGGTTGGCCGTATGGCAGAACTAAAGTGGAGTTCAAACTTCGCAAAGATGACAGCCAGCTATGTTCTAGGTTCTGTTGTTATCTATGCAATGGGTATTCCAGTATTGGCAATGTTTGTATTCTCTGCGGATCTTCTTGCAGCAACAGCGGCAATGGTTCCATTCATGATTTGGGATGCAGTGAAAGCTGTGATCGCTGGAGCATTACTTCCTACAGCCTGGGCTGTAGTGAAATCAATCAAGAAGTAATTAGATCGCGAAACCAATCGCGCGCATTTGCTCTTTACCGTCGTCAGTAATTAGTTCTGGACCCCATGGCGGCATCCATACCCAGTTGATTCTGAAAGCTTCAACAACTCCATCGAGTGCCATACCCATTTGCTCTTCAATGACGTCTGTTAGTGGACATCCTGCTGAAGTTAGTGTCATGTGAATCAGTAGAGCGTCATCTTCAGATTTCTTCAAATCATAGATGAGTCCTAGGTCAACAATGTTGACACCAATCTCAGGGTCAATAACCTCTTTGATGGCTTCTAGTACTTGGTCGTACTTCTCAGGTGTTAGGTCTAATTCAGTCAAGTCTTAGGCCTTCGCGTAACGGTCGTAACCTTCAGCTTCAAGCTGGTCGGCAAGTTCTGCTCCGCCCTGCTCGGCTATCTTGCCATCAACAAACACGTGCACAAAGTCAGGCTTGATGTATTTCAAGATTCTTGTGTAGTGGGTGATCATCAGAACACCTAGGTCATTGTCTTTGTGTGCACGGTTTACACCTTCAGAAACAATCTTTAGAGCATCAACGTCTAGACCTGAGTCAGTCTCATCCAAGATTGCGAATCTAGGCTTCAGAAGTTCAAGCTGCAAGATCTCGTGACGCTTCTTTTCTCCACCTGAGAAACCCTCGTTGACGTTACGCTCTGAGAATGTTGAGTCAATCTTTAGACCGGCCATTGCTTCGCGAACATCCTTGATCCAAGTCCTAAGAGCCGGAGCTTCGCCAGTTATAGCGGTTTTTGCTGTTCTAAGGAAGTTTGAAACAGATACGCCAGGGATCTCAACCGGGTACTGCATCGCTAGGAATAATCCAGCTTTTGCTCTTTCGTCAACGCTCATCTCTAGAACGTCTTCTCCATCTAGGAGAATTTCACCTTTAGTAACTGTGTACTTAGGGTGACCTGCGATTGAGTAAGCCAATGTAGATTTACCAGAACCGTTAGGTCCCATTACTGCGTGGATTTCTCCGCTCTTGATGGTTAGGTCAACACCCTTAAGGATTTCCTTGGTGCCCTGATCTGTTTCAACAGTTACGTGTAAGTTCTTTACTTCTAAAGTTGCCATGATTTTCCTTTTGACCTAAGCCTGTTCGTATTCGATAAAAACTTCGCCGTTTTCGACTAGCACTTCATAAACTGAAACTGGTTCGAACGCTGGAAGAGTTAGTGGAGCTCCTGTTTCAAGGGAGAACTTCGCACCGTGTGCCCAGCACTCGATTGTCTCGTTGTCAACAAAACCTTCGCTAAGAGAGATCTCTCCATGTGAACACTTGTCATCCAAAGCGTGGAATTCACCACTGGGGGTTTTGATAATTGCGATTGGGTGATCACCGATCTTCACGCGAAGTGCACGACCTGGCTTGATATCATCAACGCCACAGATTCTAATTGCCATTATTTGCTCCCTAGTTTTTCTTCTAAGACTTTTGTAAGACGGTCAACAAGCTCATCTACCTGAGTTCTCTGCAGGATGTCGACCAAGAACCCTAGAACAACTAGACGTCTTGCCTCATCGGCTGAGATGCCCCTTGCCTGTAAGTAGAAAAGCTGTTCATCATCAAAGCGGCCTGATGCAGATGCGTGACCTGCTCCTTCGATTTCACCCGTTTCAATTTCAAGGTTAGGAACTGAGTCAGCACGAGCACCGTCGGTTAGCAGAAGGTTTCTGTTTAGTTCGTAAGTGTCAGTGCCTTCAGCCACTACTCGGATAAGAACATCGCCAATCCAAACTGTGTGCGCCTTGTTGCCCTGCAGTGCACCCTTGTAGGTCACTCTTGACTTACAGTTAGGTGCTGCGTGGTCTACGAATGGTCTGTTTTCGATGTGCTGACCTGCATCAGCAAAGTAAACACCGTTCATTTCAACTTCAGAACCAGGACCAGTGAATGTTGTCACTGGAGTAATACGAATCAGGTCGCCACCCAAAGACGCAACGGAGTGTTTCAGGTACGAGTTCCTAGCAAGCTTTGAGAAATGAGCAGAGACATGAGCAGAGCCTTTATCCCAGTTCTGTACTGAAACTAGATTTAGCTTTGCTTCGTCGTGAACATCCACTTCAATAATCTCGGCAAGAACTCCCAAACCTGAGTGTTCAAAGACCAGTGTTGCTTTACTGAACTTCTTAGCAACAACTAGAACGTGAAGAGCTGATGGAGTTGAACCTTTACCCTTGATGTTGATCACAACCGGTTCAGACACTTCAGCATTGTCTGCAATCTCAACAAGCAAGGTCTTGCTTGCGTTTGTGTATGCAGCTGCAGCAACCTTGTCTTCTGGAACTCCAATAGAACCAACTCTTGGGTCTGTGCTTTCAATCCAAGAGATGCTTACAGCTGAAGAAGATGTGAAGTTAACTTCTGACTCATACTCCCCTAGAACATCTGCATCGAGACCCTTTAGCTGTTCTGGTTGCAGATAACGCCATAGGTCTTGAAGTGGAGAAACAGCTTCAAAGTCTGAAACAGATTTTGATCTTGGTCTGTCGCTTCTAATTTGTAGTGGAACAAAAGAACCGTGTGTGTGCTCAGCAAGTCCGTGCTGTGCGGTTTTTTGTGAATCTGACATTAACCGACAGCGCCTTCCATTTGCATTTCAATTAGTTTGTTTAGTTCTAGCGCGTATTCCATCGGTAATTCTTTAGCAATCGGCTCAATGAATCCACGGACAATCATCGCCATAGCTTCATCTTCAGCAAGTCCTCTTGACTGAAGGTAGAACAGCTGCTCATCGCTAACTCTTGAAACGGTTGCTTCATGACCCATTGAGACATCATCTTCACGAACATCCACGGCAGGGTATGTGTCGCTTCTTGAAATGGTGTCAATCAGAAGAGCATCACAACGAACAGTGTTTGCTGAGTGGTGAGCTCCTGGGTTTACTCTGATTTCACCACGGTAAGAAGTTCGGCCACCGGCACGAGCAATTGACTTAGAAACAATCGAAGATGAGGTGTATGGAGCAAGGTGAATCATCTTTGCTCCAGCATCCTGGTGCTGACCTTCTCCAGCGAAAGCAACTGAAAGAGTTTCTCCTCTTGCGTGCTCACCAGCAAGGATTACTGCTGGATACTTCATGGTTACCTTTGAACCGATGTTGCCATCGATCCATTCCATGGTTGCACCTTCGTGAGCTACTGCTCTCTTAGTAACTAGGTTGTATACGTTGTTAGACCAGTTCTGGATTGTTGTGTATCGAACGCGAGCGTTCTTCTTCACAATGATTTCAACAACAGCTGAGTGCAATGAGTCGCTCTTGTAGACAGGAGCTGTACATCCTTCGATGTAGTGAACGTAAGAACCTTCATCAGCAATGAT
>Ga0207909_1000008_pt1 | contig 107476 bp, 149 predicted proteins | sample LakMenEpi05May10_FD_150672 | JGI IMG/M metagenome (GOLD analysis project Ga0207909, IMG submission 150672) | Freshwater microbial communities from Lake Mendota, WI - 05MAY2010 deep hole epilimnion (SPAdes) | ecosystem: Environmental > Aquatic > Freshwater > Lake > Epilimnion/Euphotic zone ...
TATGGTCTTATTATATTCGGAAATACAGGAGGTTCTTCGCTTGTCTTTTCAGTTACCACTGGTAATGTATTGGTAAGTCTAGGTTTAACTATGGGGTTAACAATTGGAGTAGCAATTGGATTAACCCTAGATTGCATTATATCCGAATTAATTTTTTTCAAAGTTGATAACATTTATTTTAGATATACAAATGATATTCCGATATTAAACCACACATTTGCATTATAGTTTCTGTACGAATACTTGTGTCTCGACAATAGGTTGCAATGGGGATATCCGCTTATGATATGCAGATCGAAATCCATCAATACCACGCTGTGTCATATCGGGCCCATGCCAACCATAGTCATCAAATATCATCCAGCCGCCGGACTTAAGCTTGCGAAATGCAAGGACCGCATCCTCGGCAACATACTCCGGTTCATGATTTCCATCAATATAAACAATATCAAAAAAGTTGTCTTCGAACTTTGGAATCTCAATATGAGAGAATCCTCTAGAAACTGTTATCTTATCCTTCTGTCCCGATGAATCTAGATTTTTTACAAATGTCTCGTATATAGATTGTTGCTGCCCTCCATATTCATGATAGTCACTGTAGTCGATCCACGGATCAATACAATACATACGACTTTCTGGATGAGACGCATATGAATTGCCCACTGAAAAAAGATTAGCCCCGTAGAATGTTCCTATTTCCAAATATTTAATTGGGACCGAGGTTACAGGGATAACACTATTCCAGTTGCTTGCAGTGCGGTATGTAATACCTGAGAATGCCATTTTCTAACATCAACAACAAATTTATATGGATCTCCACGCAAATTTGTAGTTTTGTTGTATTTATTATTTGTAGAATTAGCCAGCAACCGCTCTAGTTGCTGTACGCGAGGCCACCCATGCCGCTCATGACGCGGAGCACGTTGTAGTTGAGCGCGTAGACGCGGACCTGGGCCGTGCGCGCACCCGTAACCGTGTTGAGGGACACCGTAAGCTGGAGCGTGGCCTTATCGATACGGGAGAAGTTACACGTGCCAGACGGCTGGTGCTCCTCCGGGCGGAGAGCGAAGCTGTAGATGTTGATACCCGTAGACGGCGTACGGGAGTGGTGCTGGAACGGCTGCACCTTGTCGAAGTAGGCACCCTCGCGCTCCGTGAAGCGGTCCTGGCCGTTGAGCTGGAGCTTGGCAACCTCAACCGGGTTCTTACCCTCGCAGCGAATACCAGAGTCAAGAACAACCTTCGCGAGGAGGTAGTTGACACCAGACTCAAACTCTGATGTACCGGCAACGTCAGTTAGTTCGGCACCAAGAAGACTGGAAGCCTGCGTAGCACCCTGGCCGAGAAGAGCTGTAGCAACGCTGGGCGATGTAGTTGTACCACTGCTGCTAGCCTGGGAGAGGAGAGACATGATGATACCGTCCGTGCTGAAGTCATCAGAATAATTGAACGGCTGCGGGCCGCCAACTGACGCAACCCAGCCCGGATTGGAGCAGTCGACGAACGAGTCGCGCTGTACGACCCACTGGAGCTCCTTAACCGGGTGATTGAAGTTGAGCTGTAGCTTGTTGCTTGAGCTCGTGATTGACTCAGCACCCGTGTACTGTACCTGCTCGATGAGGTACTCGTGGGACTGCTGGGCAAAGCGGCGACGCTCCTCCGTGTCTAGGTAGACATAGTCAACATAGAGAGAGGCAGCGGCGAGGGACTGGGCCGGAGCAGCTACAGAGGCACCAACTGCAGTCTCGGCATACTGGCAGTTCTGCCACGTCTCGAAGTCCACATTGATGCGGACCTCGTGGTACTGGAGAGCGATGAGCGGGATAGCAAGACCCGGATTGCGGCAGAACCAGAACTGGAGCGGGATGTAGAGCGTCTTCGCCGGAGTTCCACTGCGGGATACGCAGGAGATAGTCGTCTCCGAGGCAGAGCAGGTCGCATCGAGAGCTAGGCCGTTGGCACGCTTCATGAGAACTAGGTCGTGCGTGTTACCGATGATCGACTCAAGGGCACGGACCTGGCCAGCCTCTGTCGTGAGCTGGGTCCAGATCTGCATCCAGTCACCGTACTGGCGATCAATGCGCTGGCCACCAATCTCGAGCTCAACCTGCTTGAGGAGGCGGTGACCAATGTAATTGAGCCAGCGGAAGCCCTGAGTCGGGCCGGTGTAACCAAGCGTGCTACCGCTGGTCGCTAGCTGAATCTGCGGGAGAACGACCTGTACGTATGTCTTGTACATTAGATCAGCGTTACGGTTGATGACAGCCGTTACACGCTTGTTGAAGTCGGCCTGACCGTTGAACGTCACCTCAATAGACTCTACGGCGAAGTTCGTGTGACGCTTGTATAGGATCTTCCAGAACGTGATCTGCGGATTACCACTGATGTAAATATCCTGCGCACCATATGAAACGAGCTGCATTAAACCACCACCCATTTTATGTTTATGATATTCAGCAAGAAAAAATTTTGAGAAGATAAATGGACCTGTGGTTCTTCCCGACGTCGAACGCTCTCTTAAACACCTTCTTGCGTTCAATTGTAGTTATTTTAATTATGATTTTTGGTTTCAAAACAAGCTGGTATTCTGCATACTGGGGCGCAATTATACACGACACAATTTCACTTGTTCTGATTCGTGATTTAGTATAGCTAATCGTTTAAAGCTTTAATTATCAAAATAGTATAAAAATAATGGATGGTATTTCATTTATAGTTCGTGCTCGAAACGAAGAAGAAACATTAGAAGCATCATTGCGGTCTCTTAAGGATCTTACGATTCCTCACGAGATTATTGTAATTTTACATCTTTGTACAGATCGATCGCGTGAAATTGTTGAATCATTAAAAGAAGAACTTCCTTTAAAAATTATTGAATACTCTGTACCAATTTCACGCGCTGGTTATGAAACATTAGTTACAGACGCCTCATCGGAACACAGTATTCCACACTATTATACTTGGTGTTTTTCACATGCAAGTCATCTTTGGAAATTTAAATGGGATGCCGATTTTGTGTCTTCTCCGGAACTGATTGAATATTTAAATTCAAATACTTGGACAGAATCGCCACCAACACGGGTTTATTTTACAGCAAAAAATGATGAAATGGCAAATGGAGAAGGATATTTATTTACAGGAGATACTGGTTTCAATAAATACTATTTTTGGGAAACTGTTGCTGGTCACTTTGATATAAGACATACAGACATTAATATTAATCATGTATCAAAGTTATCTAATATAAAAAAATATTGGACTGATAATCATTGGTTTTCCGATTATGATTCGGATGAAGCTCGAACTATTATGAAAAGATATAACACATTATGCGATATATGTGGTCCCGAACCATCGGGTGCAGCACGCGCTTCAAATTTAGAATGCGATGATATATTTCGTAATGTATTACGAAACGAAAGAGAACTAACAAATCACGATATTCGACCTTTTAATTGAAGACATATAGACATATCGTTTGATATGATCTATGTGCCTCCTCTGGGAATTGAACCCAGGACCTACAGCTTACAAAGCTGGTGCTCTACCAACTGAGCTAAGAAGGCGTACTTTATATAGTTAAAAAATGTTTAAATGCCTAGTTTATCAATGCTCGCAAGCAGGAACTCCCCCACTGGCAACGCCGCACCATCCTTCGGATAATCCCTGCCGATCACGGCACATGCACAGATTACGAGGCATTGCACCTCCTGTATTCGCACGGTTATGACCCGGGGGTCCATCTGGGATTTCCACAACAGGCACCTCGGGCACTGGAGTCGCTGCACGCGATGGTCTAGGCCCGCCATTCATCATGTCGACATACGCGTCAAATCCATTCTTTGCAATATACTCTAGCTGGCGCATTGTCCAGCCGTACGATGATCCTGAATGACCGTCGTACAGCTTGTGCATCCGACTATTAATTTTATCCAAATTTGGGTGATCTGAGAACATAAATCCCTTGCTCTCCTCTGGCTCATAGATCTTCATCCAGTCCCACATCTCGGCACCGGTTACGGCATCAATGCCGGCTTGAACCATCTTCTTCTCGTTGTCGCCAAAGCGAGTGATGCGAGAAGTATCCATGGTAACTTTTTGATCTCTAAGTTAAAATCTTAATTATCATCCGTTTTTTCAAGTTCCTGTAGAACCAAACCCACCTGAGCCACGATTATCAGGTGCAGGCGGAAGCAGATCAAGTGAATCAACAAGAACCACATTCTTCCAAGGCATCCAATTTTGCTGCACAATTTGAAATAGACGAGTGCCCTGAGTTACATTATACGTATCACCATACATAACATCAACACGTGCAATAAGCTCACCACGATATCCCATATCTGCAAGACCAACCTGATTAGACATACGTAGAGGAGTTAGGCTTGTAGAGGAACGAGCGAGAAGTAGGTAAGGTGCTGGCCAAGCTGCTTCAGTCTGGGCCGCACAGTGAACACCAAGTCGCATTTCTGCACCATATTGTTTATCATTCACCCATTCGGGACACATTAGGTCACATCCGGAATCAGTGATACGACGATTTGATAGATGTTCGCGTATCATAGAACGCAGTTTTTCATCCTTAACATAAATATATAGGCTCATTTATTACCTATTCTATGTTTGATCCATGAAAACCGTTAGAGGTCGAGCTGTTATGACAACAAACGCCACTGCTATAAATTGAGACAAAATCGTATAGAGTGTCTCTGTTACGGGTATACGACCTAGTAAATAGGACGCTGTAACAGATAATGGCGAAAAATAAATAGCTTCTATCGGAGAACCAATCATATAAATTGCAAATGTGATAACTCCCATTACATATGGATTCGCATATGTGAACACGTGGGCGAAAACAAACACAAGTGTTCCTAGAAATTCTATAAAATATTTATACTCCATTGTTTAGTTAGAGATGTTTTAAGCAGACAGCAATATACTTATCTGTTCCACCAACGTCTATCTGATCATCTACCATATCTGCACCTGTTTTTTTTGAGTAACATGCAGGCGTTCCATCCTTGCACAGAGAGCATAATGCACTCAATGTTGTAATTTTTGTTGCAAACGGAATACATGCCAATAATTCACCAAATATATTCTGCGATGCATCACCATTTAGACCAACTACAAGAATGTGTTTCTTGTGAACAAAAAGTAGTGATTTTACAACAACACTCAATCCTTTAAAAAATTGAGCTTCTTCAATCACAATACAATCAACACTTAACATTTCTTGTGCAATATACATTGCAATACTTACATCCCAAATTAGACACGGATGAGATTGTTTATTATGTGACATGATAACGCTTTGGGCAGAATATCGACTGTCAATATTAGGTTTAATAATAGCAATTCTCTTCCCAATACTTTGCTGTCTTTGAACGTATGAAATTGCATAGGTTGTCTTTCCTGAAAACATAGGACCCATAACAATCTCAAGCGACATGTCTACCCTTTTAGATGCAGAATGTTTTAAAATAATAAATGAACGATATTGCCACAGGTGTAGTTGCAGGAGTTTGCGGATCTATCTTTGCATTCTGTTTTGTACTAAATATTCTCAGATGTATGAAAGCAACTAAACGTGTCGAGCTTAAAGAATCTAGATCTGACTTAGATCTTGCGGCACTGGGGGAGCAAAACGGATTATAAAAATTCAGACAAGTGGATTGTACACGCTCTACCGCAACTCATAACTAAAGCTTTCAAGCTAAGTTCAAGATGTCGATGAGCAAGTTTGCGTACGACCCCAAGACGGTCTGCGCTCACCATATTCGCGGCAGCTGCCGCTACGGTGACAAGTGCTTTAAGCTGCACCTCCCGCTGGAGGTCTTCTTTGCATTTGCAACGATGAGCCACAATTTGGAGGCACGTGGGGGTGACCCCACCAAGATCGGCACCAACGACACGAACTTCGCAATCACGCGCCAGCAGCAGCTGGACGCGGAGAAGCGCATCCGGCAGACGCCGGGGTTCGAGAAGTTCCAGGCCAAGAACATGCACCTCTGGGATGACCAGGAGCGCATCGAGGCCGAGAAGGCCGACGTTGGCGAGATGATCGCGAAGGACAAGGAGCCGGCCATCGTGGCTGCTCTGCACGGCCTCATTCACTTCGACAACATGATTGCTGCGGCCGAGCTGGCCGAGCAGTCCATCCAGGACCAGTTTGACGCCTTCGTGGCGGAGAACGAGATCCACCAGGAGCGCGCGAATGCGCTCATCAAGCAGGCGCCCGGAGCGCCCATCAAGGCTGACGAGGACCCGACGGTGGTCGAGGCGCGTAAGCAGATCGCGGCGTGGGGCACTCAGCTCAACTTCAGCGACTAGTAAAAAATTATAAATAGCAAGAAAGCAACAGAAGTTGTTTCTTCATACACGCGAGGTGTAGTTCTTTTTTTACTCAAAGACCATTCTTGGTACAATGTGCATTGCTTCTAGCTCCTGACTCCAAAGTTTCACCGCGTAGGGAATCGTCTTCATTTCAAATGATGTACGGCTCTTGCAAATTCCACAGTGATAGATTTTTTCAGCTTCATTCATCACTGCCAAACTTCCACATGACTTACAAAATCCAGTAGGGAACGGATCAGATACATCCATCAGTCGCTCCTTGGTGAAACTTGCAATTCCATGTGAAATCATACAGTCACGTTCCATCTCTCCTACACGCAAACCACCATCGCGAGAACGTCCCTCACACGGCTGACGAGTGAGTGATACAATAGGCCCACGATTACGTGAATGCTTCTTATCAATTACCATGTGCTTCAAACGCTGATAGAACGTAGGTCCCATAAAGATTTCAGACTTCATCATTTGACCAGTTTCACCATTATACAAGATCTCGTTACCATACGAACTCAGACCCAAATCAAGGAGATGCTCGCGTAGCTCTTTTTGCTTTAGATGCGTATAAGGCGTACCATCACCAACTGTTCCACGCTGAGTACAAATTTTTCCAAACATCGTTTCCATGAGCTGAGCAATTGTCATACGCGAGGGCACAGCGTGAGGATTCATAATCAGATCGGGACGAAGACCATCCTTAGTGTACGGCATATCCTCTTCATTCAGCATGATGCCACACGTTCCCTTCTGTCCGTGACGAGAACTAAACTTATCTCCCACCTCAGGAATACGCTCGGAAACTACACGAACCTTGATAAATGGATATCCGTCGGAATTCTTATCCTGCCAGACACCATCAACGCGACATGATTCCGAGTTACGGTGAACAGTAGATGAATCACGGAAGGCATAGCCGTTCGGATCACTCTTAATTGTAGTTACCTTACCAATCACTACATCATTCTCGTTAATTTGAGTGTGAAGAATCGGCAGGCCATTTTCCTGAACAGCATACTTTGCAGATGTTTTGTATCCGCGAGTTGTTTCGCGATTCGGTTTGGTAAAACGTTCTTCCTTTCCAGATGTAATATTACGATGTTCCTCATCTTTGTAGATCGTGTAGTATAAGCAACGAAAGAGACCACGTGCAATTGCACTACGATTTAGAATTACAGAATCCTCCTGATTATATCCACCATACGTTCCAATTGCAACAATGATGTTATCTCCGGTGGGCATTTCATGAGACTTCAAAATATTGTGAATACGAGTCTCAACAAACGGTCTCATGGGAGAGCAGAGAATGTAGCCATTCTTATCGAGACGCTTGGAGTAATTGCGAGCAAAGATACCAATCGACTGTTTACCCATAGCTGACTGGTATGTATTTCTTGGTGACTGATTGTGATCAGAGAATGGAATACTTGCAGCCATGTGTCCCAAAATGAGTGAAGGGTGAATTTCACAATGAGTATGACTATTGGTAATATCGGCAGGTGTCATTGCAACACGAACTGTCTCACTCTGAAGAGGATCTACAAACTCAATACACGTCTTTACCCAATCGTTCCATACAAACGGCTTGGGTGGAGGAGTTACAATTTTCCCGTTCATAACTCGAAATAGCGGACGAGCAAATCGCCCACCATCCGTTTCTACAGTCATACTATTCTGCATGGTATCCCAGCTAATACTGGTGTGCGGGTGAAGATGGAATAGCTGTTTTGCGTTTTGTAGTTTCTGATTGACATCAACAGGATCTGTTGTATATGCGATGATTACACCATTCAGAGTAATTGGTGTTCCAATATATTTCTTTGTTACTGAATCAATCCATACAACTGTATCCATCTGTTGAAGAAGAGTGATTACCAAGATTGAAGGAGTATGTTGCGTAATTGCAGTCATCATTGTGATTGTCTTTACAATGCCAACCGAGTGACCCTCCGGTGTCTCAACGGGACACACATATCCCCAACTTGTTCCATGAAGCTTACGAGGAGCAAGTAGCTTGCCCGACTTTTCAATCGGAGTTTGAATGCGACGCAGGTGGCTGATTGTGGCAGAATATGAAAGACGATTTAGTACCTGAGAAACACCAACCTTTGTTGCATTCGAAAGTGCAGTTGAATTAGAAGTTCCAAGACCCTGTACTGTAAAATTACCAGTAGCAAGCGCCTGTTTTAGCTTTCCTTCGATTGTCGATACTTTCAAAATTTTGTACAAATTATTAATATTTAGAACTTCAAGCGGTCGAGGAGTTTCTCCTCGCTTCCATGTATCGTTGTTAACCTCTTGGACAAACTTACCACGAATATCTTTCGATACTTTCTGGAACAGCTGGCGGAATAGATGAGTAAGCAGTGCACCAGTTGTAACGATTCGTTTGTTCGGATATGCATCGCGGTCATCGATAGAAAGAATTCCACGATTTGTTAGAAGAAGGCGTCGTACCATAGATGCAATAAGAACACACTTGCGACTTTCGATTACAGACTTTGTTATAGTTTCACCACCGAACTTTACATGCGGTAGACATTCAGTCTCAAGAAGAGCTCGTACGTATGCACACTTGTCTTCCATCGTTGTAGAATACTGTAGGTGGTTTGATAGATACTCTACTGCTTCCTCACGAGTATAGATCTTTAGGTCAGAACATTCCTTGAACGACGCAGCAAGCATGTCAGTATATGAACTATTGTCGCTCCAAAGTAGATTGGCAATTTCTTCATCAGTTTCAAGTCCAAGAGCTCGGAACATTACCATAAGTGGTACATCTTCGCGGAATCGCGGAAGACAGAGTGTTAGTGGGTAGCCAAGACCATTGAACTTTGCCTGTACACGAACTTCTAGTTTCTTTGGAGGAGACGTAAAAGATTCGTGAATTGACTTAATTTCAACCGAATGTGTAAACTTTGAAGAAGCCTTCTTATTGTAGAACACCATCGTACGATTGTCAGCTACCTTTTCCTGTGATAGGATCGTTCGTTCTGTTCCATGAATGATGAAGTACCCAAACGGATCGTAAGGACACTCACCAAGCTCCTCTTTGCTGAGAGGATAATCTTTCATCAAACAGAGAGACGATCCCAACATAACAGGGATCTTTCCAAATGAAACACCTTCAAAGATCTTTACATCTTCATCGAATGTTTCCGGTGTCTTATGAGTTCTAGCTACGAAACGAACATCACAGAACATCTGTGCAGAATATGTAAAATTACGAATGCGAGCTTCTTGGGGAAACATGGGCTTAATACGACCAGATGCTTCCTGAATACGCGGCTTCATGTACGTAATGTTCTCAAAAGATAGACGGAATTCGTACTTATATTTTTTGGTCTCAGGGTCTTGTTCGTGCCATACAACAATGTGAGGAGTCGATGCTACAATAAGAGGAATCTTATTGCGAACAAAGTCCTCGAATGATTCGATTTGATGATCTACTAGCTTTGCAATACCCTGCGTTTCGAAATACGATTGAATAGAGTTCCAGTCCATCGTATATGATTAAAACACTTTTACCGTAAATCTAATATTGATTCGTTTTTAATAGAGATGGGTGACAAAGTTGTTGTTACAAAACTAGGAAGCGAGTCCCCTGCCCCTAAAACGGCAGGAACTCAAAGGGTTATCCATAAAAGTATATTAAAAACGTCAAATCCAACAAAATCACCGCCAGTCAAGAAATCTATGCGTAAACACACGATCCGACTCCTTACAGATAAAGGTTCCAAACGTCACCGCAAGACATTACGCCATAAAATTGCTAAGATGTCGGATGAAAAGATCAAAGATATCGCCAGTCGAAGCGGGCTATTAAAAAATAAAAATACCCCTATATCAGTTCTTCGTCAAATGGTAGAAGGCGGAGCTGTTGCTGGATTTCTTTCCGTGTAATAATCAACATGACAAGTTTTTGGGGACCACTTGGGTGGATGACACTTCATTCAGTTTCGTGTATATATCCGGAAAATCCGACTTCAGAAGATAAGCAAATTTTAACAAAGTATTTATCGGCATTTAAAGAAACTATTACCTGTCCAAAATGTCAAACGCATTTTGCATCAATGCTAGAAATGTATAAGAGATCTCATCCTAATTGGCTTAATAGTCGTTATGAATTTTTTATATTTATTTGTAGAGCACATAATACAGTTAATCTTCGTTTAGATAAACCAATATTACCAAATTTATACGATTGTCTTAAAACATTTCAATCAAATACTAAAGTTACAAGCGCAGCCCACTATCGTCAAAGTTATTTAAATTATTTAACAAATAATTGGGGACGGGAACAGTCGGGCGAAGGTCTCATGCGTTTATCATCTGTTCGTGAAATGAGAAAGATTAATGAACACTATTGGACTCCTCGTGAAATTGATTTGAATACGGTTGTATTTTTAGCCGACACTGATGTCTCCCATCCTATTTTACAAGATTCTTACCGCTATTCTCCATCGCCAAGCATTCCTGTTTTTGCAAATAATCCAAATATGCATATTGGATTTAAAAACGGGAGACTGAAGTTAGGTGGGCGCTAGGATTCCAAGGAAGAGAAATGTGTGGATCTGCTTCCCATTCATGACGTTTTAGCCAAGGAGCTCTTGTTTCTGTATAAATTTCATCATTAAAGATTCGAATCTTTTTAGCCAATCGTAATGATTTTGAAGGTAGAATAAACTGGAGTTGATTTGTGATCGAATAATTCAACTCTGATTTTTCTATCTCATCGGCTTCGTCATATTTCATAATATCTGTAATTAGTGGTGCTTCTGGGTAAGGATAGTACCATGACCAGTTCGTAGGTAGTCCATTATTAAAATAAGAAAGAGTCCAATGAAATGTTTTCCAATATGCATCCACAACTGGTTCCATATCGGTAACTCCATCTAAAATATGAAGGCCATACTTACGAGAAAAATTTGATTGTTCTTTTCCCAATATAGCTCTCTCTTCAGGTCTTCTTCTGCGTCCGATCATATCTTTTAATACAATCATCTCTTTACTCGCACAGTATTCTAAAAAGTCAGAACGCCCTTCGAATGTTAGCAAATTTGGACTTCCGGATTCGTTATAGAACTGTAGTGCACGTTCGTAACCTCCTTCTCGCAGAGAAAAGATGGCCAAATGAGGCATAAAGTCGTTTCCAAAACATAAAATTGAAAGTGCAATATATTGATCAATTTGTAGAGGAACTTGATTGAGCAATGATTTAATATTCAAACTAGCAAATTCTGCACTTGCTACTTTAGGATCATTAAACTCTGAACTTTCGCGAAGCAGTGACATTTTAGTGGCCATGTGTGAATGCTTCAAGCAAATTAGAATTAGATCGGCATCAAGGCCATAAATACAGACAGTTTTGCGTTCTTCTTCGGGTATCTTCTTTAGGCTCAGAAAAAGCTTATGTTCACCTTCACCTGGTAGTAGTGTTGAACTAATTTCTACAGAAGGAAACTTTGCGCGTATTCCAGATTCCAAATCTTTCATGTATGGGGTACCAGGTGAAATTTGGTTACGATCGAATACTTCAGCAGTATCTTTAGCTCGCATCCGCCGATACCGTTGTTGAACGATCTTTGCGTATGGAACAAGTCCATCCATTGCGACCAACACCTTTTTAGCTTTGCAGATATGTGTCATAATGTATTCAAATGCTGTAAGAATAGATCCAATCGGATCTTCTTCTTTTAAATATCGATGGATCAAACAGTTGAAATCAATACCCAATACATCAACTTCAAGAGGGCAGTTCTTTTTAACTGTATCGACAATTCCCGCATGTGACTTTAGTAAACTAACAAAATAAAAAGGAATACCCATTAAATGGTTACACTTTTTGTGTTAAAGCTTATCGTTTGTTCTAATAACGACACTCACGGCAGTAGCAGCCACCACCGTGGTCTGACTGATCGTCTCTCTGAAATGCAATTCCTTTAGAATAGCAACAGTCCTCGCAACGGCAATCGTTTTCATGAATTGAAACTTCGTCATCGAGCGGAGGCATGTCATCCTCCGGATTCACATTAGGAATCGGTGAAGCGGGAAGCGGTTCCTCCTGAGAATTCGGATTCTTCCGAATTAGCTTTACCGGAACTCCTCGCGAATAGTAGTGAAGCACAAGCTCGTACCAATTATAATCATTTCGTACACGACGAACCGTAACACGGAAGCGATAACCACCATGCGGGCGTTCACCGTTAAACATCTCATCGAGATGATACAGAAACTCCGGACGATCGATTATATGACTACGAGTCACACGAGAGCCGGGCTCAAGCTTATGACTTCCGCTATATCCGTAGAACGGCACTGCCAGATCCCAAGGATTATCGTGCGTCTTGCACTTCTCTTTTAGGCGCTCCATGATTGAATCCATGCTGATAATCGAACGAATATGCGCCATAACCTTTGGAGTGTGTCGCTCGATACACTGCATAGTTAGCTCGTACTCACGGTCCATAACGAGTCCGCTTAGCTCATCGAGCTGGTGTACATTGAATGCTGCCATTTTGTATTTTAATATTCGCAAATACACTCGATATTAAATCCGTTTTTTATACTAAATGTGGTACCTGTGGATAATCCCCATTCTTCTTGCAATTGGCTATGCATATTCCGTATCGTCGAATATTAAGGTAGCACCGTGTAACACTTGCCCTAAACAAGAAACTCCTCCAACGTATTAATAAATGCCATCGTGTGGTAAATCAATGTTTGCAGGACGTAAAATAACCCGTAAAGCCTATACTGCACATCGTAGTGGTAAGACAATTCGCGTTCATTCGCGTCGTATTCATGATGTAGGCGCACCTGGAAAATATCACGGCCCAGGAATTGGTCCTCTAAAGAAAGGTCAACTTGGTAAACTAGGATATTCTTCAACGAGTTCTAAAACTGCTCGTCATTCTTCACTTAAAAAAGCTGTTAAAAAGTTTGGCCCACTTTCCACATTTCGTAAGCTAAATGCCGTTGGTACATATACTAAACGCACATCTAAGATCAAAAGTAAGCGTTTTATTGCCGATCGAGATTGGGTAAAGAAAACATATATGTAAAATATAAATGGACTTTATCGCTACCGTATTATCGGTTCTTTTGTTTGCAGCATTCGTTCCTGGTGTTCTTGTAACTCTACCGAAGGGTGGCAGCAAGGCGACAATTCTTATAACACACGCTGCTCTATTTGCCGTGGTCACTCATTTTGTAATGTACTATTATTGGACATACCGTGAGGGCATGTCTAATTATGGTGGCATTTGTCCCAATGGTTACGTTGTAGGAATGTCAGAGACTGGTGTTGAGGACTGCGTTCCCACTGGTCATCGTACGTATGGACCTGGTGCCCCCAAAGCAAAAACTGAGTAAAGAATAAATGTGGGTAGCTATTCTTCTAAAGGTTATTCTCTTTATGCTTTTTGTACCCGGTGTACATTTTAGCATCCCTCCAGGTGCTTCTATACGCGAACAAGCTCTTCTACACGGATTAGTGTTTGCAGTAGTGAACTATTACGTGTATTTATATGTTCGTCCGATGTTAGAACGGTTTGAGAACCCGGATACACGCAAAACAGCACCGTGCCCTCCTGGCTATAAAAAGTGTGGTTCTGGTGATTGCGTATTGGAGTCTGGTATTCATGGCCCTTGTCCCGGTAGTTCATTTTAAAAACGGATTTGGGTTGTACCTTTATCAAAAAATCAACAAATGTGGGAATATGATAACGATGGCGACGTTATCATGGATTGCGGGGATCAAGACGAAGACGATGAGTAAGTTAATTTAGCCTTTTCTAAAAATTTTTCAGTTTCTTTTAAGTCTTTCAAAGCTCGATCTAACGATTCTTTTACAAGAAAGTTAGACTGGGCTCGAATTAAATGGACAGTCATTTGTTGTGTTTGTCTAGATGCTAGTGAAATGAGGTTGAGGACGGAGGGAGCTTTCTTCATGAATTTAGTATGAGAATTATTTTTAAACCAAAATTTAAATGATGATAATAAATAAATGTTTCGCGGTCAATCAAACCAAGATAGATTTGTATTAAATGTCCTTAAAGAGAAGAAGGGTGGATATTTTTTAGAAATTGGATCTAACCATCCGATAAATATTAATAACAGTTATTTATTAGAAACTAATTATGAATGGAAAGGGATAATGGTTGAATTTTGTCCCCATTTTTTACCCTTATATATAGAACACCGACCCAATAGCATTCATGTAATAAATGATGCTACAATTATAGATTACAAAAATCTGTTCGAAACAAATAACATGCCTCTGTCATTTGATTACTTGCAAATAGATCTAGAAGTCTCAAACGAAAGTACATTAAATACCTTAAAAAAATTAGATACTGATGTTCTTGATACCTATAAATTTGCTACTGTAACATTCGAACACGATATATATGTTGGAGATTGCTATAACACACGCTTAAGTTCACGCGATATATTTAAACGACGAGGGTATGTTTGTGTATTTGAAGACATAAGTAATGATGGATGTCCGTATGAAGATTGGTATGTTCATCCCGATTTAGTTGATATGAACTATGTTAATAATTTAATAGAAATTAATAGAACAAATTATGTAGATAATCCTTTGACGGGTAAATCAATAAGCTGGAAAAATATTCAATATGAATAAAAAATTTATAAAAACGAATCGTTGATAAATTAAATTAACATCAGAAAACTATGCTAAGTATCAACGAAAAAAATGATCTAAAAGACCTATTTCGTGATATATACAAAAAAGAAACTTCACTGACACTATTGAGTCTACTAAACGAAGCAGATCGATATTTGAACAAAGAAAGTTCAGTCGTAAGATCACTTGCATTTTGTAACGATAATTGGAAGTTCAGAGCTGAACTTAAATTACGAAGAGAAGCAATTCTAGCTGAAATTCGTAGACGGTGAATATAAATACTTTTTACTTTAGTCGTTGATGAGGCGCTTGACGAACCATGAATTTAGTGTCACTATATTTTGGATCAAATGAAGTTTTAACTACGTCCATAACATCGATGGGGTAAAACGGCTTACAACTGAACACATCTAGGTATAAGTCGTTAGTCTCTTCTACAAAATGCGCAGTAATATTTGACGTTTCAATAAGTTGAACCAGAGTGTAGCCTTTCTTGTTTCCCGTTCCAAACATTACAATTTGAGGCTCACCGTATGCCACCATGTCAATCTTTTTAACCAGAGTCTTGGTGAATTGATAAATATTTTTTGAAGAGCGAATAGACTTAGGCAGGCATCCAGTTGAATTTACAATTAGATGGTATCCCCAGCTCATTTATGGGGTTGTTATATCATACTCTGCGAAAATCGGTTTTTGACGTAGCAAAACGGATTTATAGAAATTAGAAAATAGATAGAAAACACACAACAACTTGATCTTTAAACGACACCATGGGGTGCGCTTCGAAGAAGTACAACAAGGCGGAGGAGGACCTTGCCGTCATTGACGAGAAGGTGGAAGAACTCATGGTAATTCTCGAGGAGATTGCCAAGGTGCAGGACAAGACAGAGTACAACAAGCTTATGGCTGCATGGAACGCTGACTACATGGAGATGGTAGCTCAGCGCGACGCGGCATGGGCCGTGTACTGGGAGTACGCACCGGATGAGGTGATCGCAGAGAACGAGGCCTGGAAGGACCGGGTGTTCCAGAGGGTCTAAAATCCTGAGCTCTGTAGAGAGAGTAACAGGTAATGTTTAACCAAACCGTTCATATAAACGGAAGGGAAATGAAAGTCGCGGAGACTTTTTTCGCGTCTAGAGTTAAAAATGATGAAGATGGCTTTATTCCTTGGTCTGCTGTTCTTTGTTCTCACGCCGGGTGTTCTCCTTTCTCTCCCGCCGGGTGGTTCGCGCACCACAGTTGCCCTAACACATGCAGTTGTGTTTGCTCTTGTTTTTACACTAACACATAAGCTAGTGTTGTAAGCGCTAGGGGCTCACGTACTCAAATAAAAAACGAATAATTAAACTATACATCCGTATAGTGTAATGGTTCGTCGTATTAAAAAAATTATGAAGCTGTTTCGATCAAGAGAGTTGTTAGCTCCAACTGGTCGAGTACCGGAGGCGATTAGGAGATCTCTTCTAGAAAAATACCATCACAAATGCGCAGGTAATGTTCCAGGATACCCTTGTGACTATAGTGTTGTAGATGCTCTAGAAGTTGATCATATACTTCCTAGATCAATCCGATGCTGTCATAAAAAATTCAATCTTCAAATTTTGTGTTCAAATTGTCATACGCTTAAGACTAAAAAGTATGATATTCCTCTCATTCGCAAACATAAATCAGGCCTAGTTGAAGACTATCATATTAAACGTCATTTGCGTCTATTTCTATAAAAACGGATTTGCACACTTTAACTGTTTTTTATTACAACAGAATGCCTTTTAACGTAACTACTCGTTCCGTTCGCGACATTGACAACGATGACACAATTTGTATCCCTGAACACCAACGTCCATATGTATGGGATGGTCGTCGGGCGGCACTATTTATTGAAACAATTCTATCTGGATTGCCTACTCATGCACTATTTCTTTATCAAGAGGTTAATGATGGCAAACTAAAAAAGTGGCTAGAAGATGGTCAACAACGATGGTTAACCGTCAGGGGCTATATGCACCCAGAGGATGAAAAAAACAAGGATATCGTGAAAAGTTGGGCAAAGTGGGATGACTATACAAAGTTTGAAGATCTGTCTGCCGAGAAGAAAGAGAAGATTAAGAGTTATATGTTTACGATCTACACAATCGAAAAAATTGATTTTGTAGAAAGAATGATGCTATTTCAGCGTCTACAGGATGGAAAACCGTTGACAAATGGTCAGCGATTCAACGCATGTAGCAATATGTCGATCGTTCGACTTGCTAAGCGTATTTTGAATGATGCACGCTGTCGTGTCATTTGGGCACTACCATCCAACCTAACAGATAAGGGTGGCGATACTAAAGGATTTACCTATCTAACCAATGCTATGGCAATTGCCTCGGGTATTGCAGTGAAGAATGTAAGCTATATTGTTACAAGCTATAATTTGCTTGGACCACATATCAATATCAAGTACGATGACGCAGATGCAAATCAGCGTCTTGACAAGCTAATTGATGTTTATCAGCGTGCTGATAAGGCCTATCCGGTTGGAAAGGCTACAGTGAAGAAACAGTGGGCAGTTGGAACCTATACTGGGTACATTCTGTTTAATTTGCTCCAATCTGATATTGATTGGGAGAAAGATTCTCAAATGTGGGTGGACTATATTGTCCGATGCCGCAAGGATAAGGCAGCTTACAGTATTCTACATAGTAGTAAGCCAAAGTCCCGCAACTGGACAAGCGATCGTTGGAGTCTTGGGCTTGAATATGTCCGTGACCCATCGCTTGCAGATGATGTATCAGATGCAACCGAAGAGGATGAAGATGAAGATGATTAAATAAAAAACGAATTTATAATTAATTTTTTTTAAAGTTAAAAAAATGCATGCATTTGATAGTGGTAAGTATTATCCAATGGATGATGAACTGTTGCCTAGCCAGCGCGAAGAAATTGCACGCGATATGAATGTGGTACTAATTGTACTTCTAGTTTACATTGGATCGCTCTATCTTCTATGGAGTAATCTATAACGTATAATTATATTTTTTAATATTAAATGGTTTAGTTTTGTATGACATATCCGCATAAATACCATCATAATAACTTTCATTTAAGCAATTTAAATCAACATATGTTCCGTCTTTTGATAGTGTTATCCAATATTCAGGGGCACAATATGTATACAAAGTACAAAATTGCGTTGATCTGTTTATATATGAAGACTTAGCCCACCAAAAATTACCAGAATAATGTAATGTTGTACTGTGCGATATATTAACACCAACAACATCTGCTCCTTTTTCCAGTTCCTCTAAACAATCGGCATATCGATCTATATTAAAATATGTTAAATATTCTACTAAGTCTACAAATCTCTGATCTTGGCCATTATATCCAACACCCTTACTATGCAAATATAAAACATTAAATTCCTCTTCTTTTGCAGCATACCATAATTTATTAATCGTAGCAGCCTCATATAAATTTAATTCAGGCGAATACAAACGATTATGAAACTTTGGATCTTGAAAAATTTCGTCACTTAAGCAACTATAATCTCCGAGTAGTCCATAAAAAAGTCCGTCAATTTTATCATAAAGTCCACTTGATCTAATTCGGTCAAATAATTTTGTTACAATTTCTTTCCAATTATTGATTGCACAAATATGCATATAGATATATGTTTTCATTTACACTATTGTTGTTATATCTTAAATCTTATAAAAACGAATTCTTTTTGTAAGAGTAATTTAATCAGAAAGAATGGCGACAACATCTCAGCGTTTGTCGATTCGCATTCCGCCATCGTCCTATGAAGAGGAGATCGGAGCCGAATACAATGCATTTGGTGAGCTTTGTCAGTACATCAAGCCGACTGAGGCGTGTGGAACATGTTCAGAGGACAACCACGAAGACGCCTGTCATATGTGTAAAGCTTTAGCAGTTAAGAAGGTAACTAAAAATCAAAAGATTTATAATGAACGTCAAACTTGCTTTAACTGGTGGTTTAAGATTCTACTGGGTCGAAAGCGAGATGCAATGTGTTAAATAAAAAACGGATAGTAAGTTATTTAATCTTTTTATCCTAAAATGGAACCATACATTCTCGTTGTATTTGTACATAACACGGTTAAGTCTTATGAAATCGTATCATATAATGACATAGTCAACCGATTTATAAATCTATGCCATGCCAATATAAACGTTCGTGCAGATCTTGATTGTAGGTCTCATTTTGTCTCTTATTCTGATGATAAGTCGATGGTTCAACTTATTGGTTTTATTAATCCTAACCTAACGCAAGATGTGATAAACGCAATTAATAAGCTAGAATATCATCGTAAACGTAATTGGTAGAAAAACGGATTTATAATTCTTTTTTAACTAAAAAAATAAAGCTAAAATGACGTGGACTGTTGTAGTATCGACTATGAAGCACGATTCAACGCAGGAGAGCGTTCTGAAAGAACTAAATGACAAAATTGATGTTCTTCTTGAAAAAGGATGGATCTGCGTCTCGGACATTGTCTACCACAAAAATGCAGTATCTCAAATTATGATTCCAGTTGCAACCTGGGGATATGATGTTGTACGGATGCGTCCAGAGTGGGATAAATATTGGGCTCTTGGATCATTCGTACCAAAGACTCTCACATATGAGATGGGTGGAATGGGTCACATGGACGTTAAGACAAAGTGCGAAAATGCTCAGTATTATGACCTTTAAACAAAAATATTTTTCTATTTGTTTATATAAATGTCAGTTGAATTAACAGCTGCGTGGTGGGGTATTGAAAATACTGTTCAAGGCGTAGATGTTTTAGCTCATCTAAAAGATCTACAATCAAAGGGCGTACCGTCAATTTGTATTGACGATAATTTTTTTGTTGACCCCCACCATGGGTCAGCTAAAACCTTATTTGTTACCTACATTATTGATGGCCAAGTTAAGAAAATAGAACTCCGCGACTTTGATTTGCTTAAGTTTGCAGATCTTCAGTAAAACGGATTGTAAACTTATTTTTAACTAAACCTTAAAAAGTACAAAATGTCCTACCCTATTACTGTCACTAAGGAGATGCTGATGCGTCTCGTTACTGACAATAAAGCTAACAACATCGAGAGAATCACTAAGGCGATCATGGATCGCTACACAAAGCTCGAATCACTTGGAAATAACGGTGACGAGGATGAAATTTTGGATATCATGTATGCAGATCGAGAGAAGATCGATACAACTCCCCTGACAGTTCCCGATTGGAACGAAGTCGAGGGTGAAGAACAGAAGAAGTGGGTTCAGAAGGTAATTGACGCGGGACTATTTAAGCCCAAGCATGGAGATGGATTCCACTGGCTAGGTGATGGATATCGCAACGAAGGGTTGTGGTTCTGGCACAAGGAGAAGGGTATTATCCCACCGTGTACAGAGTATGATGATTATGGCAGTGTGCCACCGTGTTTCCTTGTTGGAAACGGCGAGGATCAGTTTCACCCAGGTCATTGGACAAATGTGGTGGATCACAATTCTTATGTGTTTCTAGCTCCCGAGCTCATAGATCATATTAAGAGTACTGCAAAGCCAGTTACAAAGATTCATAAATACAGTGATCGGCCATATACAGTTTGGAACACAAGTGTTTCAATCAAGAAACGTGGTAAGGATATTGTTGAAATTCCTGTACAAATCTTTATGGAAGATATCAGTAAGATGGATAATATCTTCTCATTCGAACCTCCTGAAGGAGACAAAAAACATGGCAAGCTACTCAAGGAGGAATACTAGAAAACGAATTAATAAAGTATAATTTCTTTTTTGTTACAAATAAAATGAAGCGTAGACACCAACTTGATAAACGTGTTGTATATGAAATTACTCACAAGAAACCACTTGATACTATACCCAAATGGTGTCTCCAGTACATAGTATTGTATCCTGATGTTTTGGAAAGTGTTCCGGCAACAACCACATTAGATCCGACTCAACTCTACTGGAGATACCATCCTAGATTGTGCAAGTGTTATATGTGCAGTGCTGGGTTCTGGTAAAACGGATTAAAAATTAGTATTTTATTTTTACTTCAAAAAATGCCTCTCAATTACGGTGCACTTGGGTTTAGCGATAAGCAGAACCAAATGTTCCAAGATGCTGAAATAGCGATCGAGAAAAGTGATCTGTTTGAATGGCTGTCGAATACTGGCCCAGTTGATTACAGTAAATTGATTTGCGAAGAGATTGATCGAATTGGCCACCATATGAAGTACAAGCATACACCCGAATCGTTTAATGAAACGATGACTGAGATGCAAAAGTTGGCTAGTATGGGAATTGACGCATATTGCTCGTTGTACACAGTAGCATTTCCAATTCCATCAGCTCCAAAACAGGTAGTTCAAAGAACCGCCGAAATGGATGCAAAAGTAATTAATGAGATTATAAACCGTCCTCCCTTCAAGCGAGCGCCTAAATGGTCACAAGAGTATGTGACTGCGCATCCAGCCGTTCTAAGAATGCTTCCTAAACTTGATGTTTCGGTTCCTGCCTGCATGCACATCTAAACTTTTAGAAAACGAATTATAAAATACTTTTTAACTGAATGGTATGAAAAATGACAACTGCAATGGCACACAAACTCGTTGCCGAGATGTACACTTACTTTATTAGCATTGAAGAGAGAGAAGCCAAAGATGGGCTTCTCATTGTCTACGAAGACGAATATGAAAAGCTAAAGAAGCTACACGATGATGCATCACAGGCAGTGACTCAAATTGCTGGGCCCTACACTAGAGCCCTGAAAAGTGAAATTGATAGTCTCTGCGATAGCCTTGATGATGTTGATTTCTTTCTAGATAAGCTTGTTAAATCTCGTAAAACGGATTAGATGTCTATTTATTTTTTAACTTTCAACAAAATGGTTTCATCTAGCGAGGCAATTGGTTCGAGGACTCGTATTCTTGCGTCACTTACTCCAGAGGATTTTGATGTTATTCAAGATACGCTTAACAGATTTGAACAAAGGTATATCAATGAATCATCACACGGTGCTCCCGCCGATACAACTTATGAACCAGTAGATGACGAATTATATGGGTTTCATATTAACCACATGACTTCAAAACAGAGACTGTATTTGAAGGCTAATGGGTACAAAGTAACTTGTCGCTGGGATAGATCTACTGGAAGGATGATTTGTACACTAAACTTCCCGTAAAACGGAATTAGATAACTTTTTTAATCTACTATATAAAAATGACTGAACTTTGTGGTTATTGTCAAACACCTTTGAAAGGACAGCTTGTATATGAACTAATGGCCTACAGAGATGCTCCTGTTATATTCGTATTTGGAGATAAGTGTTGTATTGCATCGGGAAACCATGTTAACTTTCGTAGTGGACAATCGTGTTACTATGGTGTTCGAGCCGATGACGCAAATTTGGAAATTATTTATAAGGATATTGATGCGGCAACAAATGATAAAGTCCGTTACGACTTGATGACGCTTTCACATGAACTTGAGCATAAGATGATAGGACCCATTCTTGCCCAAATTGAGAAGGATCTTGCATATGCAAATAAGATTCTAGGAATTAAGAAAAAGGAATAAAAACGGAATCTAACTAAGTTTTTTATTTGAGTATAAAAAAATGAACTTCAATCCCGAACTTGTTCAAAAGTGGGTTGATGCGATCACCGTTTATAAAAATTTGGTTAATTCAAGTGCACCTATTACCGATCAAATCAATGCAAAAAATGTTGCGGATGATCTGTTTCACGAACTACTTTCAAGCGTAGGTGTTTCAGACTTTGAAATTCGAAAGGCTATGGGTACCACTGATAATGAAGATCCGAATAATTAAACTTTCTAAAACGGAAACTTAAAAGTTATATTTTTTAAGTGTAAAAATGCCGATGAACTTTATCCCAGCCGTTCCAAGAAAAGTATACTACGTAGTAATTGAAAATGGCGATCCATATGAGATCCTATTTACGTCATACGAGCAAGCAGTTGCAACTGTAAAGATTCGCCATCGTGAAGAGATTTACGAAGAATCGGCTTGCGAAGTAAATGTCGAAGAGAATCCAAGTGGTAAAACATATCTATACGTTGAAAAGGGAATTCATATTTATATTCATCGGTTTAAAGTCTAAAAACGGAAACTTAAAAGTTCTTTTTTTATTGAGCAAAGATGGATACCATACACGTTACGGAAAATCCTATTGCGAGCGAGATCAGTGATTATATTCAGTTAAATCTTACCAAAACAACAATGCTTGGTGATGAATTTGCATATATTTTGACACAAAAAAGCCATCCATTCTTGGAGAAGTTTAAGCTAGCTAAAGCCAAAAAACAAGCTGAAAAGATTCTTACCGAAATTATGAAGCTTGAACGAATGCTGAAAGATAATGAGCATTTTAATGAGTCTTAGTGCAAATCGGAATCGGTTGTATGCCACGTTTTACCGTGAACTGCGTAGGAATGAACACGGGCCATTCCCCATGCTTGTTGAGATGCACCTGGACGATGTCCGGTTCTCCAAGCTGCCATTCCACGATTATAAACAGTTCTCAGAGTAGAAAGCGGGATTCCTGTTGATTTTGCAATTTCAGGTAAACTTTTTGCGTTAGGGTATTTCTTATGAAATTTTTGAGTGTAGGATGATTTCTGTGTTTTTGCACCTTTATCAGTCTTGAACGGACGATACGCACTTGAACTTTTCCAAGATAGTTTTGATCTCTTTGTTATCTCGGAACGACGTAGTGTTTTATTCTTATTAGAAAGTCCTCTGTAATATTTAGGAGGCCATAATGCTCCGGCTTTTTGTTTTGAGTTAGAATTAAAAACAGCGTTATTTACAAGATCATAATCTGAGCTATATTGTTCGGGATTATCTGAATTTTTTACTGTTTCATTTAATATTCTCAGAATAAATTGTTTATCAAACAGTGTTTTATCTTGATTGTCAATTAATACGGATTTAGTAGTTACCGGTTTACCAGCTAAGTATTTTGCAATAAGATATTTAATAAATTCTGAGAATTTTTCATGAGGAAGAGCTGATAAAATTACTCCAATCTGTTCAATATTGTATGCCGGATGGTCGTAAAGATCTGCAAGTACTTGAAGTGCCCTTTCATCCGCTGCGTTACTTCTATTAAAATTAGCATTCGATTTTGATCTGTTCATCATTGCCGATTTTATACAATATGTTTGCACGTTACGACATGCCGTATGATAATGAACTCCTGGCAATTTTTGAATCATATCATTAAAGTTTACACTAAAAATACTATGTTTTTTTAGTTTATTGTATTGTTCGTATGTAATTGTTTCATCTCCTGGAATTTTAGAAGGATCTTTACCATCATATAATTCTACTCCAATATCTTTAAAAGCTTGATTTAAGTTTTCATTTGTTGGATAAAGAGCATGAGTAAACATCCACCTAATTTTAAAAATTTGCATATCATTCATTGGAGACCATTTATGACGAAATCCTCTATACTTCTCAATCTTACCTTTAATTGGTACTTCGATAACTCCACTGGGAAATAAACCTACCTCATGATAATCACTTGGACCAGGAATTTCCACGTCGATAAATAAATACGCAGTAGATTTTACAAGTGTATTCTTATAAGATGTGTCATAACCGTCATATTCGTGTCGTGCAAGTGAACCAAGAATAGGCTCAAGTTCATCTGGAACTGCTCGTCTTAGTTTATCAATATTAGATGGTTCAATATAAGTATCAAATCTTGTCGGAAAGTTAGCCCGTTCGGGTAAACCACATTGTCCACTTTGCAAAACAATAACATCTTTAGGAAGCGGAATTCTTATAATTTGTTTTGTAACGGGGTCACATTCATCACTTCCATGAGCCATCCATGCATACACGCGGACTTGTGGGTCTTGTGGCAACGCAGATGGTTTATTCCCCATTATCAATACACTTGTAAATTATCTAATCAAGTATAAAATGAATAATAAAACACAAAGAAAATTGAAGGGTGGACGTTTAATGTCAAAGAAATACTGCAAAAAGACACCGTGTAAAAAGATGGGTTTTACGCAAAAAGCAAGTTGTAGACCTTATAAGAACTGTTATAAGAAGTAAACCTACATAGGATTTCCATACTCTCTCCACGCCTTTAGCCGCCTATAGTAGTCTGCATTTTGTTCTTCGTTGTATTTTTTTACCGAGATACACTTTTCGCATACATTGCAGGGTCCGTATCCATCTTCCCATTCAATCTGGTGGCTTGATTCAAGTTTTTTAGGAGCAGAACGGAATGTACTGTAGTCTCTGTGAGTGGGAAAATTTGCTTCATTATACTTCACGATATGGTGATCGTCTGGAAGATGCTTAGGATATATGTCTGGAAAGAGGCTATAATAATAAGATGCGCTATTTCCAGGAGGCGACTGCCACTTCTTTACGAGTTTCTTAGTGTAGGTCGGATTCAGATGCTTCTTTCCGTACCAATCCATTGTCTACTTTGTAAGCTTTCCTTTTCTCTGTTTCCGTTTTACACATTATTAGTAAAAACGGAAACTTAAAAGTTCTTTTTTTAATGAATAAATAAGATGCATGCTGTTATCAGAATCGTAATCGAATCTGCTATGGCGGATCAAAATAAGTGTCCGACTAGAGATGCTGCTCTAGATGAAATGTACGTAAAGATGATTGTTCGTCCACTTCAATTGGCTTGGTTGTATAAGACTAAGAAGTGTAACTGTTGTTATGTACATGATTAGTTAAAATTTAGATTTCTGATATGCAACGTAAGTTAAATAGATTCCATAGAAGTTCTTTGAAAGAGTATCGATCAAATTGTACGATAAATTTTTCCATCCGGGAGAAAGCGTAGCAGCTAGACCATATGAACCCCAAATGCCCGACATAGCAATAAACAGTGGTAAGTTAGCAGAAAGATTGTTAGATACAAAAGAATTATAAATAATAAAGAAGGATCCAATTAATCCAACAAAACCCATACTATTTGATGTAAATAAATCAAGACTGCCAATCTCATACAGATAACCAAAAAATAACATCATAGCATTAAATGCAAAAATAATTAATATATCTTTCTGATGTTCGTCCCAAAATGATTGGAGTGTTTTCTTTTCATCGGGCTTGTTATTGTAATCAAAGTATAGTATTGTTGTTAACAGCATAATTGGTGTTGTTATCATCCAATCATGATAACGGTAAAATGTAGCTTCAACGACTTCTTTGAAGTGATATGTGTACCATAGGTAAAATGTTAACTGAATTGATGATACAATTGTCTCTAATCCAACTGCCGTTATAAGAATTTGATCAGCTGGATCCACCTTTAACGTTAATCCAAAAAATCCAATTGCAATGGATACTACTTGGACAAACAGTGAAAAATATAAGCTATTTACTAGCAAATTTCTCATTGTATTTCATGTGGGAATTTTAGAAAACGGAAAGAGGTTTGATTTATTTTTTAATCAGCAAACAAGATGGAGTCCTACTACGCAATCTTTCACAGTATCTACGATACGGACATTGCTCTAAATAGTGATATTAATGGCCGTCGCCAATATGGACCATACGATACGTATGAGCAAGTTTTGAACGATATGCTGGAATGGATTCAATACCAAGGACTAACAATTAACTACGCATGGTGCATCTATGGTGTAACCAAAGATGGTAAGCTAGTGAAGATGATACCTGATCAAAACGGAAAGTAATTTAATCTATTTTTTTAATTGCAAAAATGTCATACGAAATCGCTATCTTCGAGCACTCAGATCTCTACGACGGCGATCAGGATGTGTCTCCAGACAAGGTCATCTGCGAGTTCATTGAGTATTACAGGCGCTACTTCAACCCACGCTATTACGAGGAAAAGAACGTGCGTTTCCAACGCGGGAGGATGTGGCTCTCCTATGCAGACAACTCGGGTGGCGACAAGCCCATGACAATTATGCTGATGGGGTCCGTTACAGAAGAGCTTGTCGCGAATCTCAAGTGGGCCGTAGCAAAGCTATACATTGTAAACTGTGAAGATTGTGGAGTTGTAATCCCGAAAGATCCACGCCACAATTGGCTTATTTGTAGAGATTGCAGGGAAAAGTAGAAAACGGATGCCAAACAAATAAAAAGAGGCGATTAGATTGAACCCTGCTCCGGGTTCGGAGATTTCCACCCGCAAGGGTGTGAGTAGGAGCACCGACACTAAGTTCATTAAAACGGAAACTAATTTGATCTATTTTTTAATCAGCAAATAAGATGGACCAACTCGCAGAGACCAACCGACTGCTCGCATTGATTCTCGCGGAACTGAAGATCAGCAACGAGACATCCCGGAAACAATTCGCAGCTGCTGCAGATTCAGTTGCCATTGGCGAGCATATCATGAATATGATACGAAAGTGGGCATTGGAACTTCCCGGATCGATAGGTCATGGATGGGCAGTACATTTGTGAAAACGGAAACTTAAATGTTCTATTTTTTAATCAGCAAACAAGATGGCTTCTATTGATGCTGAACTTGCAACACTGCATGCACGTATTGCACAGCTTGAGGAGGCCAAGAAGGTTCCTCCTCCGCCTAAATCCACACTCGAACAGCTCATCGAGAATAGAAAGGGATACCTTAAAAAGAATTATGGAACTAAGTATGACACCAATAAGATGGTGAATATCATTTATCGTTCAGAAGTCGAGATGCTTGAGTCTATTGTCGAGAGTCTGAGCCGTATTCACACGCGCCTAGATGCACTTGAGAAGAAGTAAAAACGGATACTAATTTGTTCTATTTTTTAATCAGCAAACAAGATGGCATTTCTAGAGAAATATCTGCAAGATAATGCAACTGGTGGACCGCATGGAACTCATTCGGTCTACTGGATTACATCTGAAGTATTTAATCAGTTGCCTATCAGAGCGTGGAAGTTTAATCGTCCGCCCGATGTAGATCGTATTACTGAAATAAATAGACATATGAACGAAACTAAACGCATGGATGGAATGATCTATCTTGCGTGTGTTGATAATGAACTTGTATGCTACGAATCAAATCATCGTCGTGAGGCTCTACGTGGGTTGGACGGAATGGAACCGCTACTTGTGGACATTATCTGGCGTGCAACAGACGAAGCTGTAAAGGAAGAGTTTCTACGCTTAAACAAAGCAGTATCTGTTCCGGAGCTATATATTGCTGAAGAGGCAGATGTAGTTATTACTGGAATTAAAGATGCAGTTGATAAGTTCTGTGAAAACTATGCATCACATAAAGTTGGATCTAATCGTCCGCAGAGACCTAATTTCAATCGCGATACAGTGATTGATGAATTCTATCGAATCATGAAAGAGAACCGAATTGGAATTGATGAGTTTGTAATTCGTCTCCAACGCCTCAATACTGAGATGGCTGGACGCGATAAGAGTAAACTCGCTCAAAAAGTTATCGATAAGTGTGAAAAATCAGGACTCTGGCTATTCGCATGGAGTTCTAAGTTGAATGCAAGTGAATTGGTATAAAAACGGAAACTAATTTGTTCTATTTTTTAATCAGCAAACAAGATGGCAACATCTACTAAAATTGTGGTTCACATATGGTGGACACCTTTAATGACATTTCACTTTGGTTCTGGAGAATTTGAAATACACAATGGACATTCTACTAAACCGTCTATCATACAAATTGAGAATTTTAAAGATCATATACAAGAACTTAAATTTAAGATTAAGCGCGAAAACAGAGGATTCTTTAATAATATTGAAATTAAATTTATAACATCTAAGACAGATATATTAATACAATTTGATGATGATGATGCATTAAAAGCTTGTGAAATATTTAGTAATGTTTATAAAATTGTAGGTCCAATCATTGATTCCAATAAGATAATTATAAAAACAGAAACTTAAAGACTGTAATCCTTTTTAACTAAAATGTCACGATTTGTTCAGATTGGAAAAAAGATGGTTGACATGGTGGGATTGCATGCCGTTTGGATTGGACCCGATCATTTGTGTAGGTCGCGCATCACATTATACTATCCTGATCGTCTTCAGACTAAAACGATCGAATATGATTATGATCAAATGGTAGAAGCTAATAAAGATGCAAAATTTCTGAAGGAATCGTTGAAACAATTTAAAATGAAAGTTTCTGAAACCAATGTCTAGAGTACATCAAAATGTACATATTTAGTTCGGTACTGCCACATTCTCAGACCACTTATAGAATTTCTACTCCACATATTTAACTTTGGAAGAACTGCTCCTGCTAGCATAGGTTTGGCAAGAACAAACTTCCGAACATATCGCACAAGCTTAGATTCAAGCGACAACACTTTTTTTCTTTTTTCGTTCGCTTGCCATTCATCTGCGTGCGAACGGATAAACTCTTGAATTGCCTGTTTCATGATCTTTTTAGTCTGAGTAAATTCAGACGCTGCAGCTCTAACTTCTTTCTTAAGTCTACGAAACTCTTTATCATTTCTAACCTCGGCGTGTGCTTGTTCAATTAATCCAGCTTCTTCAATTGGATTACGATGTTTATTGCAAAGAATACATTCGTAGTTGGTTTGTTTCATGTACTTAATAACACATTTGGTATGATATGCGTGCTTACAATCCAAACGAACACATGTACGTGTCGATTCATTTGGATCATCATACTCTTCCATGTCCATATCAGCCATACAAACTGAACACTCTGGCATTTTATTTACTAAATTCATTCAATTTAAATAGGTTGATTTACTATTTGATTAACAAGTGGATGATTTTGCATCGCAAAAATCTTCGGCCATGCAAGATAGAGTCTAAAGCTTTGTTCGTGTTTAAACAAAGGAATTTCTGGATAACATGACAGTATATCATAAAATGCGTCTGCAATTGGATGCTGTTGGTGTTGACGCATTTGAGCGATAATATTAGTCAAAACTGCTCTGCGTTGTTCGTGAGATAGTTCACCGATTCGTTTGTAAAAGGTCTCCATTTATTTACATTCATTGCGAATATCCGTAAGCCAGTTAGCACATACTTCTGGCCACGTTTTGAACGAATAAGTTCTAGCCGCTGCACGACGCTCATCAAGCGTGTCGACTGTCTTCTGCATTGCATCTGCAATCATTTTGTGGTCAAATGTTGGACATTGAAACCCAATTGGCATTGATCCTGAAAAATACGAATGCCCAGACGATGGAATAAATTCTGCAACATCGGAAGTCAAAAATGCAGAATATGCTCCAACATCAGTTACAACTTGAGGAGCACCAGTATACAAATGCTCTAGTTGACAGAGACCAAACCCTTCTCCGTCGCTAGTGTTAATTCCAATATCTGTGATGTTATATATTTCATTAATTTTAGCATCAGACAGTGGAGTTGCTGCAGAATCGACAAGTATGAGTCGTTTACCGATTGTATCCAATGAAAGACCGCGCATTTCAAGTTCAGTATTATAAATACGAGTTATGTCATAATATGCACCGCCTTGAGTTGTAGCAGCAGTTACAATCATCAAAAAGTAAGGTTTGGTAATATCTCGTGAAATTAGTTCAACAAATGACATAATGCAAAGATCAAGTCGCTTTCGTTGAGAATTACGATTTGCATTCAAGAAAATAATAGCATCTGTTGGAATACCTGTAGACATGCGAAGACCACTACGTGTGTACTTATCAGCTCTTAAAAACACAGTGGAATCTACAGCATGTTCCATTACTGAAATTGTTGGAGCAGGTCCGTAGCTTGTATATTCTTTAACCCATGTATCTGAAAACATGTAAATACGATCAGCCGATTGATTAATCTTTTCAACAATGGGTTTCACAGTTCCTTTATATACAAGATCTAGATAGATCCAAAGCTTAAACGATGATTTATCTTTTTCATATTTCATCGTTTCAATAAATTTATAAACAATAAATGGATCATTATAGATCATAACGATATCGGGATTTACTGTATCAATATACTCGTTAATTTTATTAAATCCAAATCCTTCTTCACGAGGATCCTCATTTGCTGCAGCATCATATTGAATAATACCTTTGGGAGCAGTTCGAATTCCGGGACGAGATGGATGCCGTTGAAACCCAAAATGAAAAACTTTTACATTCGGAACGGTAGAAATCTGCTGAAGTAGATTTGTTACAACTTTAGCATAGCCGGTCATTTGATCAACATGAGTACTAATAAGTAAAAAACGCATTGTATTGGTATATTATACCGTTTTAGCTCTAAACATGAGTTACGTGGGCAATTCCGGGAGCATCATCACTTAGAATCCAACCAATTTTCTCCATAAGAAGCTTCTTGGTCTTACCCGTAACTCCAGAATGATTGTTCTTCTCTAGAACTAGTAGAAACCGAGCAACTCCATCAACTGGCTCTACCTCATAAACAAACATTACAATCCCAACATACAGCCATTGGCTATCAATCTTCTCGATTAGAATTGATCCAGGCGTAATCCAATCATCACGCTTAGCCTTCTTTTGACCAGCAAAGTACATAACACGCACAGTGTTAGTATCATTTACAACCAGATCATCATACGACTCGTTATAGTTGACAGAAAGTAGAGTGACAGACATTTTATTGAGAGTTATGTAACAAATACGTGACAAATCCGTTTTTAAACACTTTGTATAAATTCCCAGCGCAAATATTCGCAAATTTTTTTCCATATAAAATCATGTGCAATCAAACGATCACGTGACTTTAGTAAAGGGAAATACGCTTTGTACTCATCCAGTTCCAGCAGCTCGAAGAACTTGAACAAAATATACGAATAAGACAGAAAGTTAGTGCGGTCATCCGGACAGTACAGCAAAAAAGGCGCCTGGATTTCTTGAAACATCGTACGAATCTTTTCTTCAATTTCTGGCGTAATCGTTGGTGGAGGGTTTCCATTAAGTCTCGAAAGAATATGAGCGGCATGTTCGTAATACTTAGATTTATTTAGCTTCTTTAAAATGTCTCGTATTTCTTTTTCGGTCATTTGAGCAATGTTCTGAATACGGCGTTTCTTAATTTCACTGATGACTTCATGCATCACCTCATCTGGAATAATTGTAGATTCCTTTGCTTGAAACTGATTCAAAATTTCATTTAAGTGATTGATCTTTTTATACGCATAATTATTGCGTTCTTTAGGAGGATCGCGAAATGAAGGAAAATCAGATACTACCATAATGTATTCTTCTGATCCACATTTAGGGCATACAAGTACACCTTCTGATGTCAATTCTTCACGAGCAATATTACAGGACTCACAGTGTTCGGTAATAACCTGTTTCATTTCCGCAACTTCCATTCCTTTCAGTTTCATACGAGTAGCATATTCTTCAAAAAGTTGTTTTTTACTTTGACTACCAGTATCGCCGGCCGTACTTGTGACCAAATACTTTACGAATGTATTTTCATCCATACAAGACGTTGCTGCTTGTTTTGGTTTCTCTGTATTTCCGTAATATTGAAGCATAATGTCTGCATTTTTTACGTAATATTCTTCAACTGGATTTTTAGAATCTAATCTAAACCGTAATTCTTTTAATTCCGATTCTGCTTTAGACGATTTAACAACTTGTTCAATTGAACTTGATACAGTCATGTCCTCAACATGTTCTTCCAATTTTACACATTGTTCTTCAATTTCATTTGTATTTAATTTAGTATCTCGAATTGATGATATGATCGTAGAATGAATATGATCGAGCGTGCCCTGCGTTTTTATAGGCGACGATGAATCAGATGTCTTTTTTATACGGAAGATATTTTCCATCTTATTGTTTCACTAAAGTTTCACTCTTAAAATACTACTTCATTGCAAAAAATAAAAGGAGTGCCGCTGCAAGAACTGTTGGAATCATAGTTGTATCAAACTGATTTGTGAATGACTCTTTAGGTGCGGGCTTACACTTAGAAATATCAGTCTTGGTGCAAAGAGCTGGATCAAAATCAGGAGATAAGGATGTAGTCAAAAAATAAGAAGCACCCCCACTTGTTACATCGCATGTGTAACAGTCACAAGGAGGACTTCCATCTGCCGTCATAGCACTAAATAAATAATATGGATCAAGACCTTCAATGTCTTCCATGATTCCCGGAATTAATCCACGAAGATCATTTGATAGAAATGACAAATCTTGCAAACCTGCAGGTGGGCTACCGCCACCCGGAATGTTATTAATAAAATTGTATCGAGACTGTAGGGATCCGTCTATTGCTGTGCATGTACCACCTGTATTTATGAAAAAACGGTTTCCTAACGGAGGATCACCTGTGATCATTCCTTTCACATATGTTTCAACAGCTCCCAAGTTGGTACTAATTTGTCCAAATGTTCCATTTGAGCCAACACCCAAAGAACCAGGACCTGGAATATTATCCGAATAGCTGTAGGACGGACCCAACAGTTCCGTGCTTTCATTTTCTAAATTTGACCATATAGGATTGTTACCCAGATCTCCCATTACTTTTAATATAGTTTATAAGTTGTTCGCGAAAAACAGGATTTGTTAATGCACATGGTCTTTGTGCTAGAATCATTTTAGCAGTCGAATCAAAATCGTAACCAAATTTTTGAATACAATATAACAGTGTCAAAAATCCACTTCGATTAATTCCACACTGACAGTGAACAAATATAACTTTTGACTCTGGATCTGATAAAAATTTATTCATTGTGTCAGCAAACCGCGGATACCAACCGGTTATATCAACAGATATATTATCAACTGCATTAATGCATGTATATTTTGTAGGATTATGATCACGAAACCACTCCGGACTATCTGAATCTTGAGCACAGTTTACAACATGAGTTATATTGTGTTTTGCAATAAATGCAGGAGTTACCATAAATCCGGCGCCGAACATAATTGAAACGTGGACCTTAGCAGGAGGATCTTCCATCCATCCTCGAGAATGACGACGTAGAGCTTTCCAAGAATCATTCATACTTGATACTTTAAAAGACCCATATTGTCTAAAAACGGACTTCATTCTATTAAATCAAGAATAAAGCAATAAAATGTCGTTCGTTGTCGCTAATCGCGAGAAGCTGGATAGGCGTGGCTGCCACAATACACAGAGACTTAACACAAGCGAACATTTCGCAGTAATAACAAAAAGAGGTAAAGTGATTGCAGTAGCTAGAAATAAGGCAGGAAGTCGTTCGAGTGGTTGTGGTTGTAATGACCAAACACTGCATGCAGAATGCGCAGTTGTGAAGAGTCTTGGTGATATCTCACAACTTCGTGGTTGCGTGTTGACGGTATTTCGTTTGAACAAGAATGACCAAATTATGCAGTCTAAGCCTTGCCACGACTGTCAGGTATTCCTGACCAAGTGTATGGAAAAGTGGGGTCTTAGGCGTGTTGAATATTCGTAAAAACGGAACAAAAATACTTTTTAAATCAAATCTTAAGCAAAATGTCGGTGATCTTCGCCAATATTGATGGACTATGTGCAATATGCAATGTAAAAACAAACAGGTATTACAGATGGAATTTCCCTGTTATGCCATATACAGATCCATCAAACTATAGTTATAGCATCGTTCATAATTTTGAGAACCATGCTATGCTAAAAGTGATTTCTAGAGAGACAAATAGAATTGAAAAAATTGAAATAAGCCCACTTGATTACACAGGTACTGACTGGGTAGAGGACTGGGTATCTGGTGATCCACAGTAAATATATTTTTAAATTATACTACTTCCTAGAGTACCTACTACATATGCAATTGCTACAGCTGCTAAACCTAGAACAGCGGCACCCGTGTAAGAAACCGTACCACCTGTCGTGTACGTATGAGGAATGTACTGAAGTAAGAGACTGCGAGGAGTTGATAGGGAAATAATTGCAGCAGCTAGGAAAAATCCAAAGTACATCATTAGGCCACGAACTGCATAACGAATCGAATTAAATGTCGCATCGTGGTTATAGTTTGTTACCGCCGGCTTGTTCTGATTGCTAGTATTCACAGGAGCAATAAAAGGGTCAACGCCGCCCGTTACCATAGGCGCAAATGTAGTTGACTGAGGTAGACTCGGATTCTGAACAGGACCGCTTCCCAAAAGAGAACTTAAATCCGTAGCTCCACTATCTTGCATTTATTTAGAAGAGGGTATTTCGCATGTAGCATCTTGCGCAGTATATTGATAACATTTTCCATCAATAGACACAATTTCTTTAACAACATCTTCTACAGGTAAGGACAAGGTCTTTCTTTCTTGAATAGGCTTATGAAACAGCATAATGACGAGTCCCATACCGATTAAAAATGAAATAAACATCATACTCCGTTCATTGTGGAGAATTTTGATAACCTGCATCATTTGTTCTGAGACGCGATGAAATTAAGAGATGTTGTATTTTTTGTACACGGTACCTCCTTCGAAACAAATTTTACACACCCCGTACCCGTATAAAACTTTGATTTATCACCCGGAGTTGGTAGACTTTTATCAGGACGAACCGGTGGATAAAATACCGATACAATTAAAAATCCTACAAGCATTCCGGTAAACAACCACAATATAGATATCATCCCCCTTTATACCATCTCTGCTACTTTATCCATAATTCGAGTCATTGTCTCATCATGGTCGCCCGACCATGTAAGAAAGAAAGGTAAATGGCTAAATGGAGGTTTAACGCCATAGATCTCTCTGGGCATCCAATCTCCGAAGTTTACAATGATATCACCAATTTGAAATATACCTTCCCAACAGTAATCTAGCGGATCGCGATTCTCGTGATATGCCGGAGTATTTATAAGAACAATTTGCGGAATTGCATTTTTAACTACATGAATATGTACTTTGTCAGTTATTTTACAAGCGGTAAATCGCTCATAAAATTCAAATTTTGCATTTGTATTAGGTCCTCCAACAAGAATGATAACAGGTATTGGCATTTTATTATTTATATTAAGTTAGTTGATAAATTCGTTTTTATTCACTCATAATGATAAATGGACCAAAGTGTTCTAGAGAAGATTCAGGATCCTCGTGTGGAGAATCGCTATAATATGACGTCTACATCAGCACAGTATCCTCCTCCTGCACACGGTGGACGTATTCCTAACTTTAATGATGTTCACCAGTCTTATGGAATGACATCTAAGCCTTGGAAGGAAGGTCCGGCCATTGAGGGACATGATCCCCGTTCTGATCTTATTGGTCGCCAGCACAAAGCTACTCCTCTAAACACTGTATTTTTTAGCAAGGGAAATATTGATGTTTTGCAGGATAAAATTGCTGAACATGTTTGGCTAATGAGCAATAAACAGCATCGCATTGATCGCCAAAGTGACGATGATCTTCAAATTATTATGCGCAGTTATTACCTTATGTTTGGTCAGAATAATGATGCTCGTGTGGCTGAAGAGTTAGATGATCTAAACCGTCGCGTTATTGGATATGCTAGTGCAAAGATTTATTCGGAGCTAGAATTCTATCAGTTCTATCGTCGCGATATTGAGGATTTTGCTCCTCCGATTGCTGGTCCTATTAATACTCAAGTTTATGGTACGCGTACAGGCGAGCTCAAATCATTTTTTTAGAATACGTAATGGATCTTCGCGTATTTCATGACCGCATTTATGCTAAATATCAAAGTCAATTATATACATTTGAACCCACATGGGATTCATTTCGACCTATAGAAAAAGTTGGTTGGGATGGAAAACAGTATAGTATTGTTGACACAAAGTATAAAACAGATCTATTCGGTGAATTTTATGGATATGAATCATCCGAACAAAAGAAACTATGTCGTGAACTTGTTGAAACAACTGAGCTTGAGAATCTACCAGAAGTTACAGATCCTATTCAATTTTGGAAATGGTCAGGCGAAGTGGAAGCAAAGTGGTTCCGTGATAGACCTTGTGTATTTGCAAGTCCATGTGTGACCAAAGATTGGGTACGATACTTGAAATATTTGAACATTCGTCAAAAAACATTGCGTCAGTATCCACGAACACGAACAACAAAGCGTTTACTGCGAAAAGTTGTTCAAAAAGCCAAATGAAAGTGAATATTATATCAAACTTTCAGGCCAATACAGGTCTATCTCAAGATTCAAATATTTTGAGAGGAATTTTGACTGCAGTCTACGGAGATAATGTGCAGATATTTCGTATTCCATATGTATTTCCCCAGTGTCAAGAAGCGGATGTAAATATCTTTCTTGAAGTTGTAAATCCTTGTTTATTTGCATACGCGCGTCGTAATATTTGGATTCCTAATCAGGAATGGACATATAAAACGTGGATTCCCTACATGACCATGTTTGATGAAATTTGGGTAAAAACTACTGAGGCTCGCGAATGTTTCAATAAAGCATCTAATTACAAAGCAAACGTAAAATATATTGGCTGGTCGTCAATTGATAAGGGTTGGAATCCTACTACTGTAAAGAAGAACTATTCGAAAGCGATTGTGCCTGTGGGTAAAAATATCTTTCGCAACCCTAAACCTATTTTTCAGGCATATAAGCGCATGAAAGCAACTGTACCTTCAATCTATTCAAAGCTACCTGTTCTTCACGTGGTGTATTCATCTGCACATATTAATGTCTATTCTCCTCCTGAAATATCCGATAAGGTTATCCTTCGCGGAGAAGTTCTACCTCAGGATGAATATGATGAACTTCTGAAAGAATGTGGTTTATGTATTTGCCTATCTGCCGCTGAAGGATTTGGACACGCAGTTGTTGAGACAATGTCTGTTGGTTGTAATCTACTTTTATCACCTATCAAACCTTTTACTGAAAACATTATCGGGGCAATACAGCCTGGTGTCTATTACGGAGAAGCTTCGGCGACTGTACAACAACCGGAACACATTGGATGCCTTGTTGATACTAGTGTGACTTCTATCATAGAAATGTTGGTCGAGTACATTGACGTATCTATCAGAACTAAGCAAGAAAACTCTGTATTTATTCGTGATTTGTATGAACATAACCATAAGGCATGGATTGATCGTATGAAGCTTGTACTTTCCGGGTCACTTGATGCATCTCTACCGGCATACACATTAAATGATGTATTCCCCAAAGAAGAGAACCTACCCGATGTTTCAATTTTGACGATTACCAAGAATCGTCGTGTATTTATGCCTCTGGCAAAGTATTCTTATATGATCCAATCGTACCCCGAAGATAAACTTGAGTGGGTAATTGTAGATGATGGAGATGATCCCATTGAAGATACACTTATTGGAGTACCAAATGTAAAGTATGTAAAATGTGATCCTGGTATGACGATTTCACAGAAGCGTAATCTTGCCGTTGAAAGCGCTATGTATGATATTATGGTTACAATGGACGATGACGATGTATATCCAAACAATAGTGTTCTACAGCGTGTAGCTATGATGCTAAAAGAACCCGTAAAGCAGTGTGGATTTTGTACAACAATCCCTTGCTACGATATTACTAAGTTTTCATCATTTATGAATGTTCCACCTATGACACTATCTATGTCCGAGCGTGTTTCCGAAGCTACTCTAGTTTTTACTCGTCAGTTCTGGAATGAAGGAAAGTTTGATGAAAAAGTTCATGTTGGAGAAGGTAACGCATTTATTCGCGGTCGCGAGCAAATGTGTAGAGAGCTTTCGCCTCAGGATGTGATTGTAAGTTTAATTCATCCAAAAAATACTTCATCTCGAAAGACTCCCACACTCAAGGAGCCTAACGGATGTCATTACGGATTTAATGAACAGTTATTTGCTATGGTTACTCAAATTGGTGAAGAACTCTCAGTTTAGTACTTCATGCCGAAGAGGCGGCGACCGCGGCTACGGCGGGCGGTCTTCTTGGCGCTGCGGCGGCGACGGCCACCCATGTAAGGATCACCACCACCAGTCACTGCAACTACGGGTTTAGAGGCCGGATCAGCGACGAGAGTTTCCGGCTTCACGACAACCGGATCCGCAGAAGGGGCACCGCCGCGCATCTTAAGACCCATCTTCTTGAGCATCTTACGCACCGTCTTCTTCTTAACGACGCGGAGCTTCTTGTGAGAGCGACGACGACCACCGGCCGCAGCCGGGGAGAGAGCTAGAGCGCCACCTTCGACGACATCAGTAGACATTTTATACTTAACTAAAGAGAAATTGTTTAGGCACTACAAGAAAGACAAGTGGGGTCAACCGTGAATTTTTGCGCGGATGAGGCCGCCTTTGTACGCAGATAATAACAACCAGTCTTCAAGCCTTGCTTCCAGGCAAACATATGCATAGACGTAATCTTAGAATATGTGGGTTCGGCAAGGAACAGATTAAGAGACTGTGACTGACAGATAAACGGCGCTCGATCGCGAGACATCTGGATGAGTGTCTTCTGAGGAATCTCCCAGACAGTTTTGAATATTTCACGAATATCGGCAGGAATTTCCTTAATGTTAGAGACACTACCATTCTCTGCCATAATTTGACTACGGATTTCTGCAGTCCACAGACCAATTTTAACCAACTCTTCAACCAGATACTTATTCACAATCATAAAGTCTCCGCTGAGTACACGACGAGTGTACAAATTAGACGTGAATGGTTCAAAGCACTCATTGTTGCCCAAAATTTGAGACGTAGACGCTGTAGGCATTGGAGCAATAAGTAGTGAATTACGAATACCGGTGCTACACGCCTTACGAAGAGTAGTCCAATCAAGATACGTAGTTGTAGGCGTATCGTTCCAAAGATCAAATTGCATTTTTCCTTGGCTCATAGGCGAATCTTTAAAGCTGCAGTATGAATTATGACCAACAACTGAAATGTCAGCTCGCCATTCATCTCGAGTCGCGCCTAGCATACTAGCATTCGCCGCTGCATAATAGATATTTTCAAAGATTTCACGGTTTAGCTTTGAAGCGTCAGGTGACGTCCAAGGAATACGAAGCATAGCAAATACATCGGCAAGTCCCTGAATTCCAATTCCAATAGGGCGATGGCGCTTATTTGAGTATTCACATTTGCGAGTCGGATAGAAATTCTTATCGATTACAATATCCAAATTATCAGCTAGAATGGCAGTATACTTTCTTAGTGCTTCAAAGTTGAAACGATACTCTCCATCCGCATGATATGCTCTCTGAACAAACTTAGGAAGAGCCAAGCTTCCAAGATTACAAACAGCTGTTTCATCAGGAGACGAGAACTCCATAATTTCGGTACAAAGATTTGAACTCTTGATTGTTCCAAGATTCTTCTGATTGCTCTTTGAGTTAGCAGCGTCTTTGTAACAGAGATACGGTGTACCAGTCTGAATTTGAGCATCCAAAATCATTTGCCATAGTTTCTGAGCAGGCATTGTCTTGCGACCCTTTCCAGCCGATTCGTATGACGTATAAAGTTTATCAAACTCTTCACTGTGAACGTCATCAAGTCCAGGACATTCGCGAGGACACATAAGTGTCCAATTTTCATTCTTCTCTACACGCTTCATGAAGAGATCAGGAATCCAAAGGCCATAAAATAGATCACGAGCACGATCTTCTTCTGCTCCTTGATTTAGCTTGAGACGTAGAAAGTCCTCAATATCTGCATGCCACGGTTCTAGGTAGATAGCAAAGGATCCATTACGCTTTCCACCCTGATTTACATACTTTGCAGTATCATTGTAAACTTTGAGCATTGGTACAATTCCCGTTGACTCTCCATTCGTTCCGTGAATCTTAGAACCACGTGCACGAACATTATGAATTGAAAGACCAATACCTCCAGCCCACTTGCTAATTTGAGCGCATTCTCCAAGTGTTTCATAAATTCCCTTGATTGAATCTTCGCTCATATTCGCTAGAAAGCATGACGAAAGCTGAGGATGGTTCGTTCCAGAATTGAAGAGAGTAGGTGTTGCATGAATGAAATATCCTTCCGAAAGAGCATCGTAGGTCTCTTTTACCTTCTTATAGTTCTCTCCATGTAACTGAATCGCTACACGCATCCACATATGCTGAGGACGTTCCCAAACAAGACCACTCTTTCGTCGTAGAAGGTAGCCTTTCTCTAGAGTTTTGAAACCGAAGTAATCAAACATAAAATCACGCGAATAATCGATGATCTTTTCAAACTCCAAATTCTGTGCAACGCAATAATAAGACTCTGCAATAACCCCTTCATCAAACAAAACTTGGGCTGAATCGATCAAACGAGTCGGAGTATTCTTGTGGTGGTTATCAATTACAATACGTGCAGCAAGCTTACCATAGTTAGGGTGGTAGCGAGCCTGCATCATGGCACACGTCTCCGCTGCAAACTCATCAAGTTTGGAAGTAGCCATTCCGTCCTGAAGCTGGTTACATACTTTCTGAGCTACAAGATCAGGATTTACATGGTCAAGACCGTCTGATAGTTTGCGCACACGTTGTAGGATGGCATCAAATGAGACCGGAACACGGTCACCGTTGCGCTTAATTACATACATATGATCCATGCTAGTTACCATTCTGTATATTGATAAACCGAGAATCCGTTATTGATGAAAACATACCCATTTTAAAAGTGCGCAAGTATTTGTGTAATGGAGCAAGGACTACTCGAGCTTGTCGGAGAACTTATCGAAGCAAGGGTTCAATTTTTTACTCGTAATTTGAATGGAATTACGTTTCTTCAGCGAGGACCAGCTCTTCAACATTTTCTATCTATAGAAGAGCGTTATATCGATCTAATTGACCGTCTGCACCGTAGTAATCTTCGAAACCAGCTCGTGACAAGTGTTATTACACTAACTATGGGTGAAGCCGCCGGAACAATGGAGAATGTTCGCGTAGCTCCAAGTCAAGAACAGGTTGATAGTGCAATTATGGATATTGCCTCATCTGAAAATAATTGCGCAATCTGTCAAGATTCGATATCATCTGCTGGTGTTCGCGTTCGTCACTGTAGACACGACTTCCACCGTTCGTGTCTTATCAGCTGGTTTTCTATGAGTGTTCGATGCCCTGTTTGTCGCCACGATATCCGAGAGACTCAAACGGGTCCTGCAGGTCAAACATCTTCTGTCGCAGCAGGAACAACTTCTCTATCGGTAAACCCGTCGGTGGGACGTTAAATTTAGGAATTTTATCTGATCCACCATATTGTATCTGATTTAACATTCGACGAACATCATATTGACAATCCTTCAAAACTGTGGGGACGTCAATATCGCTAAAAATAGCTTCCAGATCAACAGCTCTGGGAGGAAAACATCTTACAATTTCAATACTTTCGGTATTACGTTTAAAAAGTGTTGGAATCTCATTTCCTGTACAAATAATAGGAAGTTTACGTGTGGGATCTTTTATCCAATTAATAATTTTGCTTTGAGCATGAGGATCTGAACCATCTATTTCGTCAAGAATTACACACATTTTGCGCTTTGTTTCACCTCGTAAGAATGACTGAATGCTTACAGTAGAACGACAAGCATCTTTAATTTTTTCAACATCTTCAAAACTACGGATACTTCTACTTGCATTAATTTCCAATGGTTCAAATTCAAATGTACGAGCGGCACATAATGCAAGTGTAGTTTTGCCGATTCCAGGTGGACCCGTCAAAAATACAGCTCTTGCGAAATTTGATTTTAGATACGTCTCGAGGATACCCTTTGCTTCTGTATGCCCAATAACTTCATTAAATACATTAGGTCTGTAAACTTCCGAATACATTACTATACTGAACAACTAATTCTCTAAAACGGATTTTACTCTGATTTTACTCAAAATAATAAAACAAGATGGAGTCTCCTAAGAAGTCTTCTAAGAAGGCTGTAGAGGAGGCACGTGCTGACAAGGGATTCAACTTCTTTGTGTTGAACATGTTTATCGGAAACTTCCAAACAGTTGATGAAGGTCGTCAAGGAGTTATTAACTTCTGTGGTCTTAAAGATGATGAACAGATGTTTGCCTGGTCACGAGATGTAAGTTTTATGAAGATTTAAATAAAAATTATTTTTAATTTGATGCGAGCTTAACTGATATATGCATAGATTGTAATTCTTGAATCGTCAAACGTAATGCATACGGAACTGTAAGTGTTGTAACTTCTGTGTCTTCCGCAGCATCCATTTGACCTGTTTCGGGCTGAAATAAGAATTCAGCTTTATCAGAACGCTCCATCAGGGATTCATTTAAGAACTTTGAAATTCCATGAGATACAAGAATATCACGTTCCATTTCACCAATGCGTAATCCGCCTTCATTTGCACGACCCTCTACAGGTTGGTGAGTGAGAAGCTTTTTCGGTCCAGTTGATCGTGAATTAATCTTATCTTCAGTCATCAACTTGCTTCGAATATAGTAAGTTGGACCAACAAAAATTTCAGATTCCATCATGTATCCTGTTTGACCATTGTAAAGTAGTTCGTGGCCATACGGATGGTAACCTGCTTTGAGTAGCAAATCTTTGGTTTCACCTACACGATTCTTATTTGTAAAAGGCGTTGAATCTGAAATAGCACCCATTCGAACACCAAGTTTAGTTGACATCATTTCAATGAATTGACCGATAGTCATACGACTCGGGAATGCGTGAGGATTTACAATCATATCAGGGATCAAGCCATCTTTTGAGTAAGGCATATCTTCATTCATAATTCGCATACCACATGTACCCTTCTGTCCGTGACGAGCAGAGAACTTATCACCCAGTACTGGAACACGATGTTCGGCTACTCGTATTTTTACACCATGTAATCCATCAGGAGTTGTGTAACGATAAACTGCATCTACAATACCATGCTGACCTTTCTTAGGGGTATATGACTTGTCTGTGTATCCTGAAACCTGTCCCGATGCATTCATTACAGGAACTACAATTCCAACAAGTACAGTATCTTCAGTTACATGGGATCCCTGCTTAATGATACCGTCTGCATCTAAAAAATCGTAGGACACATCTTTTTTGGGAGTTACAATATCTTTATACTCTGAATTGGTAAGAATATTTGCAAACATCGCGTGAGGCAACGTGAGTGGATTAATATCCTTATTTGGGGCCATATATGCACCTGCCATTTCTTCAGCTACATCATAGGAGTGGTAATACGTCGTATGGAACATTCCACGTTGTAGAGATGACTCATTTAGCAAAATAGAATCCTCCTGATTGTAGCCAGAATAGATAGCCAATGCAACAATAGGGTTTTCGGCATACGGCATACAACCCAAAATATGAGGAGTTGTCCATGTTTGAGATAGAGGACGCTGAGCATAATTTAACCAGGTTGCAATAGTGTCAAATCGTTTATTGAATGCTGTATTAAACCAAGAGCACGCCTGTTTTACCTGCTGACAACTAAACATGTTACGAGGAGCCTGATTGAAGTCAGAATTGGGAACTATGCTGGCAGATGCAGAAAAGATTGCCATTCCGTGAATTTCAGAATGAAGTTTCTTATGAAACGGCTCCATTGAAATACGTAAGCTTTCAGTTTCTTGTGCATCCACATAGTCCATTAACTTGGACGTAATTCCATCCCACGTTTTCTCTTTTGAAACTGCGGATCCAGAAACTCCCTCACGATATATTGGACGACACGGTCTTCCTGCATCAGTAAAAATTATGTACGTATTTGTAATACGACTCCAGCAAAGCGATATAAACTTTTGAATATCGCCACTTCTACGTTTTTTGAGAAGCATTGAATGAAATGTCTCCACGTCACTTTCAAGTACACCAACTAGATCAGAATTTACGAATACCTTTGTCCATTTTATATTCCACGTTGAAGGATGAATATCCGATAATCCTAAAAATGTCTTAAAAGACGTTACGTGTTTCATAATATCTGCAGCAGGGCTTGCAGTTGAAAGTGAACAAAAAAGGGTGAATGACTTGATCATACCGATATTACCACCATCGGGGTTGTCAGTAGGACACAATAGTCCCCAGCTGCTCGAATTAATACGACGTGGCTCAACTAGCTTTGTACCTTTGTCCATTTGGAGATTGATACGACGCATATGAGCAATTGTTCCGACATAGGAGAATCGACTGAGCTCCTGTGAGACGCCATCTTTACCAGCCCACTTTCCTTTGAATGACTTTTCAAATCCATTTAGGAACTCTCTAGATTGCCAGTAGTAGCTAATCTTTTCGGGTTGAATGAGATCGACGAGTTTGTTACCAGCATATGTTTGACGTTCGAACTCAATACGACTATCAAGCTGAACTGTCATATTTTTGGAAACTTCTTTGTACAAACGACGAAACTCCTGGAAGCATAAATCGCCACCGGCATCAAGACGCTTGAATCGGAAATGATCGCGATTATCAGGCTGTTCAATTTTTAGAGCAACGCTCATTGCAATTTTTAACATGTGGCCAAGTAGATACGCCTTACGGCGATAGAATGATGAAGTTGACTCGCCTTCTGTCTTTTCACAGTGGGGAAATAGTGATTCATATAAGTTGACAAATACAGCACCATTACTGCGAGTACGAGTCTGGCGTTTTAGGAACAGTAAATCGGGATCTTGATCTTGTTCCTCTTCTTTTGCCATTTCTTGGCGAGTAAACTTCTCATGGGATAGAATGACTTCTAAAAAGATAGAATCGTATAATTCTCTCTCATCTGGATGGGTTCCACAAAGTACAACGTCGTAAATATCTTGATGTGTTGTGAACCCCAGAGCATAAAATACACTCATCAGAGGAACAGGTTTATTGAATCCTGGAAGAGTGATTACCGGTAATCTGTTTGTAGAAAAATCACCGTAGTCTGAAATCTTCTTAATTAAATCAGGATCATCTGATTGCTTATTTGCAGGAGGAATGACTAAAAAGTGAGAATAAGGGCCACGTGTTCCATCTTCAGATATACAGCGGATTCCTGATGTATACTCATACTTTTCAGCTTTAGTTGCTTCAGCAATTGCGTCCTGAACTTGTTTTTCAGTTAAGCTACGTTTCTGTTCCTCATTGGGAACCTGAATACGTTTGCTCGCATAAAACATGTTATCACCAAGACGTTCCTGTGATAGAAGAACCTTTTCGGCACCGCCGATGATAAAGTATCCTCCAAGTTCAAAATTACACTCACCTGCATCATATAGTTGTTCGGGTGTCATCGAAGATAAATAACACAAACTACTTTTCAACATAAGAGGTATTTTTCCCAAAAGTACGTTTTCAAACTTCTTTGTGGTAGTTTCAGTTCCAATAATGAAATCAATTTCCATTCCAACGCGAACTTCAAGCAAGTATGATTTATTGGACAAACGACACATATGGGGAAGAATTGCATTATCAAATTCATCTACAGGTGGCAAATATTTAATCTGATCACTATTGCGTCCACCTACATAAATATGAATAAATCGACTATCATTCAATGTTAACGTAATAGGGTTAGACGCCTTAATGAATACAGGAATCTTTGTAGTTAGCAAATCACTATACGAATCCAAGTGATGACGAACTAATGGATTAGCAGTGCTATCGAAGAATGTTTTAAACACATGTCTTGCGATGTCCATTCTCTTGTAGTTAATAAAGAATGAACTTTGTTGTGCTTTTACTACTCGTAGTTGTCTTTACACTACTGTTTGTAGTTATTGCAAAGTATGCATTGGGTGTTCGTGTTGAAGTGCCCGCAAGTGCTCAACAAATGTCACAGTGTCCGGATCGATGGAACTTTAATATTGGAACAAAAATGTGTGAGCCTGCTTACTCTACACATTGTCTACCATTTAACCCGTCTGCAGCAACATTGAATACTGTGGCTGCAAAGTGTAATTTGGCTAGAAGTTGTGGTACAGATTGGTCTGGGATTTGCAGTTAAAAAGATGGGCATAGTGGGAATCGAACCCACAACCAAAGGCATATAAGACCTCTGCTCTACCATTGAGCCATACGCCCACTCTTACTAGAGTTGAAAATGTTTAAATCCGTTTTCACAAAGTATAAATTAGTCTATCAAATGAAAACAATTATTTATATGCATATTTGTGCTATAAATAACTGGAAAGAGATAATTAAAAATTTATTTGATCGAATTAGATCCAGTGGATTGTATGATAAAATTGATGAACTTCGTTACGGATTTCTTGGAAATCCCGATTGTTTAAAAGATGAAATTTTTAAGGATCCAAAGTTTCATAATATTTTATGGTCTTCTGACATAAACCTCCGTGAAACTGTTACATTAAACAAATTATGGTATGCTGTAAAAGAAGAAGAGTTCAATGTTCTTTATTTGCATAGCAAGGGTGTATCGCATAATGGGCAGAATCGTGACATTACAGACTTAGTAGAATATTTAACTTATTATAATGTTGACAGACATGAAGACTGTATAAACCAACTAAATAATGGTGCAGATGTTGTAGGTGTTAACATATCAAACTTTATGATGTTCCATTATTCTGGTAATTTTTGGTGGTCTAAATCAGCATATATTGGTAAAACAATTCAGTATTGTGTTCATTTTTCGTACCATGCTCCTGAATTTTGGATCACTAGTTCAAGAGAAGGAACATACGTTGAACTAAATTATTTAAATGATGTTTATGACGGCATTTTTTCAAAATTAGAATATAAAAATAAACCGTTAAACATTAAAAAATATAAATATACTTTAGAAATCACTTAAGCTTGTTATTATCTCATTTAAAAATAACTTTAAATCGTAGTTTACTCAATACAGAGTCTGATATTAAACATCATAACAACTATTATGAGCGCAATTGTAAATGGAGACGATGGAATAGTATGCATCATCAACGCAAGAAGCATAAACAGAGGAATATTCTTCCACATATGCTCCTCGGCTAGCTTCTCAGAACGTTCCGACATTTTTGTTACCGTTGAAATCAAAAATAAATTATAAATTCGTTTTTCTAATTTACAATTGGATTAAACCGATCCAACAGATCTCCATTCTTATCATAAAATGAGTAGATCCAATTGGTCATCCAATTTCCAAGAAAATACTTCAGAGCGAATCCCATAAAAGGATACATCTCGCTCTCTGGCATATGATCTGGGTTCATACGCCAGTAACAAATATCGCTTCTCATGCCATTATGCGATCTACGCGGCTGATCGAACACATCGTTCTCGATATTCCTATCGTAGTTTGTCATAAAATTAGTATAGATTGATGCTTGTGCATCTTCAGGGAAAAGGTTAAGTTCCTCTCTGAGAGCAACAACAACCGCAAACCGATTCTTGCGAAAGTCTGACATTTTTTGGTCTCTCAGTTAAAAACAAATTATAAATTCGTTTTTTCTACTTTACATAAAATAGGCCGCTGCGCGCTGCACAGCTGTTACCAGAAGTAGACCCACTACAAAGATTAGGATGAACAACTCAGGGTAGTTAAACCTTGGTTCCGAAGGCTCGCGCGAGCGAGGACGGTATATGTGATCCGACATTTTGTTCGTGTTTGAAATCAAAAAGTATAACTTTTATAAATTCGTTTTCCTGTCAACCCTAAAGCGAGCTAGCAAGTATTGCGAGAGGGACAGCAAGATAGCTTAGTCCAATTCCAACTGCCATAGTTCCCACGGGACCAAGAAGGTAGCCAAATCCAACCGCGGCCGCAACTGCTGCAATGGTAGGAAGCATCTTAACTTTTGAAACAAAAAATTTAAACTTTTGTAAATTCGTTTTGCTAGACCCAAAAATACCCCTTTCGGGATAAACCAGTGGGCTCCATGTAGAGTATTGTGGTTTAGTAGTAAATCTTTACAACCCCAGCTGATCCTGCAACTCGGTCTCCACCTCATTGTAGGAATCCCGGTACACACCTGCATCGAGAACCGCCAGCGCGGCATCCGCCACATCGGCAGGAATCACTCCCAGATCCTTAAGATCAGAGATGCTAGTAGGTCGCTCAAGTTGCGATATCGGGTTTACGGTTGGAACCGTCCAGAGGCCAGTTGTTTTTGTCTTTCGAATAAAGATAGGCTCTTCGCCAATAGTCTTCTTCCAATGCCACCCCTCCTCAATTGTACCGTCACTGCGACGAATCTTGAACCCTCCCGCCTTATTTGCGGTATTGAGCACGTACAACAGAGAAGCAATCTCCTTCGGGATAGTGGCTCGCCAGTCAATCATGACTTTGTCATTCTTGTGCAACCAGCACTCTACGGCCTTCTTCGCCAGCTCCTCGTGCTCATCGCAGAACGAAATTCCAAACAGATAGTAGACAGGCGCGTAAAAGCGCTCATCGTGAATCGTAGCCTTCAAGTCACACAGGTCACAGCCACGACCGTCGTTCCCGTCGATGAAATGCGGCTCCACTTGCTTCCTCTCGCCCCGCTTGTTCACAAAAGACAGTGCCATGTTTTAGATCGGATGTAGTACCGATCAATTAATTCCCATCTATTCTGATTTTTGTAAATTCGTTTTGCTAGACCCAAAAATACCCCTTTCGGGATAAACCAGTGGGCTCCATGTAGAGTATTGTGGTTTAGTAGTAAATCTCTCCATTTACTTCTTCTCGCGCTTAACCATGGCAAGGTCCTGTTTGTAGATCTTTTCGATGTACTTCAAATCGTTCTCGTAGATTTTGGAGTTTAAAACCTCCAGACTCTCAGCCCTGTAAGAAGCTACAACTGCAATCTCAACCGCAATCTCTGCGGCCATCTTGAGGTGGTCCTCGTCAATGCTCCCAGTACCTTTGACCTTCGCATACGCCTCCTCGGCGCGCTGTGCGTTCTTGCACTCGTGCATGACGCTGTTCCTCCTCACTGATTCGAGGTACCGCTCAAGAGCCTCCTCCATTCGGTCCTTTCGCGCGAGGAAAATGTCGAACGTCTTCGCGCCGAGCATCTTTTTATTACTCGCTAGCTACTACAGTGTCCGAAGGTTAGCTTGTGAAAGCGCTACTTTGGCAGGCAGTGATGCGAGTTTTACAGTTTTATTAGTATAATTTTTATAAATCCATTTTGCTAGCGGCGAAGAAATGCATCCATCGGACCACGCACCATTGAATGTCCAACCTTTGTAATTATTCTTGATAGTTCAGGAGATCCAAGAAATAGAATATTGTCTAACTGTTTCTCTTTGTAATCCAATACCTTCAATGTAGCATTTTCTTCATCAAGACCATCTTCAATATAGTCTTTATACATTTTATCATAATCTGCTGTTTTCTTATATCCGTCTAATTGCTCAATTGCCAACGCAAAGAGTTGAGCTACTGGATTTTGAATTTGGTTTGAAACATAGAAACGTGTATCTGCATGCAACTTATGTTCTTTTACGTAATCAAGTTGCTCGATACGATCACCTTGTTTCTTATGCCCTGCGTTTTCGGCGACATAAATGAACGCTAACCGATCACCTACTTGAGGCTTATTTCCAGCATCACGTTCTTCCATGCGATCAGCAAGAACACGATGGGCAATTTGTCCGGGATTTTTGTAATCATCTCGCAACTGTTTGGTAATTACATATTTTTCAAGTGGAATCTTATTTTGCAAAATGTCGACTAGAAGTGTTTTTACAAACTCTTGCGCCTTCTTGATGTCTCGGTGTTCCATGAGAATGTCCAGAGCTCCACCGAATACATCTTTTACGATCGGAGCATTATCACGTCGCTTAAGAGCAACGCCCATAGTCATACGCTTGCACTTTGTCACATCGTCTTCATACTTCATTCCTACATATCGCTTACGACAGAATAGAATGAATGGAAAGAGAGTTTTCTCATATTCAATTTTATGTGCTGCACGGCACTGACTGGTAATTGACTGGGCTGCTCGTTTTCCAAGTTCAATTGATTCGGCCAAATCTTTGGTTGGAAACTTGATGAAGATTGAATCTGTATCGCCGTAGATAACCTCTGCTTTGAATTCAGTTTCAACAACAGACTTTGCAAACTGAATACGTTCACGACCAGCAGCAGTGGTACATGCAGCTACTTCAATTTTACGGATCGGAGATGTCTTACTACCGGCCTGACCATACACTGAATTAGCTACAACTTTATACGCTAGCTGGAGACCATTCAACACTGCTTTTTGAGCTTCATCTTCAGTTTTCTCCATGATCTTTCGAGTCTCCTTTCGTTTCTTTAGCAGGATGTCAAGAGTGAGAGGCAATAATCCGATTGTTTTGGAATCAGTTGTAGGTTGCGCAAAACCACAGGTGATACGACCAGTGGATTCGCCTTCGTCATTGTGGACATCATAACTAATTTCATCAATTTTATATCCATTCTTTCGAAACTCTTCTCCGTCTGACCCGTCATGTCTAATTTTCTTGCCACTTGTACTGAACTCCTTCACATAGACAAGTGTATCGGGAGACAGATTGAATGCAATCATGTTCGAAGGATATAGTGAATTAAAATCAAGAACCGAAATAGGCTGATCTAGATACATTCCAATTTTAGGAGGCAGAACAATCGCACCTTCATAAGAACTATCTCCTTCAAATCCTTCCTGTGTTAGAATGATCTGATTACGCTTCGATGCATTGTACACAACTGCGGAATAGATCTTAATTCCTTGACCTCTCAGAAAGATGTAGGTAATCGGAACACGACATACATCTGCCATCCCTCTCGCATTTACAAGCGTATCAAGCTTAGCCATGACAGTTAGAACTAGATCGCAATCCTGAATACAGTACTTTGCAATCAGAGCTCGCTGATCAGGAGTTCCGTGGTGTGATGCAAAGATATCTTTAGGACCCACATCATCCTTAGCAAATGACCATTCAATATTTCCAGGTGCGTCTGATAATAGCTCTGTTTCAGTTTGGATTTTGAATGATTTGGGAGTTACTTCTACAACTTTATAAAGGTCGCCGTCGTGATAAGGATTTGTAGTATTCGTCATGATGTCAAATCGAACCAAGTTTCCAACAAATAATCCACGTGTGCTGTTGGTTACAATTTCACAATACTTGGGAGTATTTTTGAATGACTTGACCTTATCTCGCAGAAATGTAGATGCTACGTTATCAAGTTTGTATGAATCCAAGTTCTGTTCACGACGAATGCTCAGAAGAACGTCGATTGTCATACGCCCAGGCATTTCAATGTATCGTACTGCAAACTTACCACTTGCAAGTTCAAATGTCTTCTTCTCGGTCTTGACATAATCATCTTTGCCACGCCCCCACTGTTTGGCCACAATGCGACCGAATGATAGGGGGATACGGTTGAATTCGGCACGTTCGGCAATATAGCCGTCATCAAAACCAAATGTATTGTATCCGCAAAGAATATCAGGGTTCTCTGTTCTGATCAAACGTTCGAATCGCAAAAGTAGGTCCTTCTCGGTTTTACAGCAGATGTATTTTACCGTTGGATCTTCTGACGGAGTTGTGTCGCCAATTACGAGAACAAACCGATCCTCTGATTGCAACATACTGTCACTCCAGCGCAAACTTACACCAATTTGAATGATTTCATCAGATGAGTTGGAAGCTACAGGAAACATACCAGACTCAGAATAAACTTCCAAATCATACGATGCTACAAGTAGAGGAATTGTAATTGCGGAATCGGGGATAATTCCTTGAAAGTTTACAGTGTAACAAACATCTACATTCATATCTTCGCCAGGATCAGTACGCTCGCCTTCGAATTTAAAGGGTGATGCAGGGCTGATATCCAAAATATGAAAGAGGCGAAGAAGTGGAGGCAGGTTTGTTTCATATGCCATGCGGTCTAATTGTTTTGCAGCTTTAGAAGCACACTTAAATAACCAAATAGCAGGTGATATTACTTTCCATACTCTGATAGGGGAAAGGCCAGAAAATCCACTCATGGCATCTAGTTTGGATTCTTCCATCAAGCGAAGATCAGAGAATGATAGTTTTTTATCATTTGAATCAGCGTATGCCTTTTCAAGTCTAGCCTTTACCGTCGAAGGTGTATCGCCCTCTTTGTGTTGAATGTAAAAGTACGGACAAAATCCTGTTATACGTACTCTTCCAATTTCACCTTCTTCATTACGACCATACGCGTCTACAATATATTTGCCCTTGTCATCAGATTCAATCCAATCACATGGTTGGAAGAATACCATCGTTGACTTATATTTGCTTCTGTTGAATCTTATTCGTTTTTTATATGAACGATGTGTAAAGAGATGGCAACAAATGCTGGTCTACCGCAGTTTTATGCAAATACACGTCAAGGTGAAGAGCCTCGTCATGTGAATGCTGATTCAAAATCTTGGTTTCCTTTCTTGCCCGATACAGCTGCTCCACCTGTGTCAGATTACCGCGGCATGGTCCCGCGTGGCAACTTTGGTAACACGAAGGAAGGTGGTTCCGGAATTGATATGCATACGGATTTATTATGGGGTGCTCCGGGTACTGCTCGTACCAAGGGTCCTAAGCAGACATTTGCTCGTCCCTTCGCGACTACACCGTTCTTAGGTCTTGGTACAATTGAGGGCATTGAAGATCAAAGCCGCGTCATGTTTGGCCATTCAACGGCGAATCGCAAGTCGATTCAGACTGTGACTGACAAACAGTTTCCGGTTTTTCAGCCTCTGATTGCAGAAAAGGAAGCTGATATTCCTGAGAATAATTATTTTGTAGAACCGTTTCTTCGCGGTGGACTTGTCTCTCGTCTAATACCTCGCGTACGAGTCGACTTGACAAAGTAGATGGAAACTGATTAATTGTTGAATCGGGGCGTTCGTCCATTTTTTTATCAAACTCTTTCATTGTTTCACGTATTTCAGCTATTTTTTTAGAAACTGCATCTCTTACTTGCTTCTTTTTAGACGGTAGCTCTGTTTTAAAAAGAATCTTATCTACTGCCAATGTTACGTCGCCTGTTTCATTAAATACTTCTCTAGCCATTGTTTGATCACATCCTGTGAGAGTGCAAATCATATCAATTTGATCCTGCATATTTTATTGTTTTAATGTAAATAACATGAAGATTGATTTTATCGAGTCATTATGTCCTCCGGCGCTGCTATATATGTTGTATAGCACGGTTCACGTTGCGTTAGATGTCTCACTTGGTCTCTACGCAACTGCACTTATCAAGCTAGTTATGGCTGTTTCTGGTGTAGTCATCCTCGATGCTCTATGCAGTGTTGAGCTAGGCGTTGTTTCATGGGCAATTGTTGTTACACCGTTTATCATGGTTGCCCTTGCGTCATCTATCTCTCTAGGTCTAGGACTAGATCGTATGATGGATAGAGCGATTCACGAGGGATTTCTAACAGGCGATAATTTAAAAAACCGCGATAAACTTGTCACTACGCTAAAAAATCAGGATGCGTTACCCCTACCGAGTACTTCTATATTTTAAAATATAATGTTCCTTTATCCTATTTATTTGAAGGTCTTTTATCTAAAAAATTTAATACGTGATTTATTATGTCCGATGCGAATTCAAAAAGATATTGTGGTTAAGAAAGTTCCCTGGTTATGGATAGGTGCTGAAGTTACTCCTGGTAATTTTTTAAGTGTCACAGATATTGTCAATGAATATGTAGAGATTGGAAATACGGTAGATGTGGAATTTTTAGAATCAGTAACTAACATGCGAAATGTCATTTCATGGAAGTATCTGGATGCTGAAACGTTAAAAGAACAAGAATTCCCTCTAATAGGAATAGTAATACAGGAATGATTCCTGAAAATTTTGAAATAAAAAAAAGATTAAAGCCTGAGCAGACAATACATTTTGTACTGTATCCTCAGAACTATTTTAAAATTGCAGAAGAATTTATACGTCTTCACACTATTTTTGTCAAAGAATCCTTTTTTGAAAAAGTTTCACTTTGGATCGAAATGGTTATAAGTCCGTTAATTAGTTTGTTTATGTCGTTGTATTCAAAAACACCGCCAAGTTTTTTAACTGTTATAGGTCTTCAAAAATGTTTTCAACTATGGCAAGAATGGTTTGAATTCCGGCGACTTGCTGGGGTGGTACGCGAATGGACGAATATAGTTCGTTCCGTTGGTGGACCCTTTATTTCAACAAATGATGCAAAGTATCATATTTATGTATATGCCGATGGAATGCAGAGAATACATGATGCGTTAATAAAAAAAGAATATAAAGATAAATGAGCAGTGCTACTAAATTACCTGCGCTTTCTCAACCGTATAATGATGATCCTCGATTTCTAGATATAAAGAGACTGGGACCATTACCACCATCAAATTCTGAATTAGATGCGGCTCGTAAAAAAGCTTCGACGATGGCGCCTAAGATGGTAAAACTAGGTGGTAAGACTCGTCGTCGCAAGGGCAAGAAGAGCCGTAAGACTCAGAAGCGTCGTTAACCTTGAGTAGGCGGTTCCCCGAAGAAAGTACTAAACGTGTTTAGAAGTTCTGCACCTTGTTCAATCGCCGGTTTCATCTCAGCTAAAGAACCCATTAATTCTTTTTGTAACGAAAGTAGCTCTTTGGTGTCGCGACGCATACCGCCAATCTGCTCAGGACTTAAATTACGGTAAGCATGTAGGATTGTAGTACCAATATCTACATGCGGATCATTTGTCTTGGGGGGAGCCGGATCAGGAGTCTTTCCCTTTTTGGGCTTAGGATCATCTTCTTCGTTCTCAAAGTTCTCTTTTGTAACCATTGAGATGAGATAGACGACGACAAGACCTAAAAGAATTGACATTATGCTAGTCATACCAAGACCATATGTTCCTACTAAATAGGTAAGTACGACCCAAACAATCATCGATCCTAGACCACGTTGAACTAGAAGAACAGCAATTGCGATAAATAAAACTCCGGCTACAAGTGTATCCATTATTTAGATTGAAGAATCAAATTTAGTGAGAACGAATGAAGCTGTCATGGTTTCCACCAGGGTGAGCACCGTTATCATTAAAAGCACCAAATGCGGCATTCGCAGGTGATCCAGACGGTCCTTTGGCGTTATACGGTACAACGTTAATCATACCGCGAGATCCACTTCCTTGAAAGCTAGCTCCTACAGCACCATACTTAGAGCCACCACGTTGCTTACGACGGGTTACCTTGCGAGACTTCTTGCCCTTGCGACGACGTGCACCAATCATCGAATTGCCACCGCGATTGCTAGCTGCATAATGTCCCATTTCAGATGATGCGGTATAGCCCATGGCACCAGGTGCAATTGCGCCCGAAGCACCATAAAAACCACCCTTCATTGTGCGACGCTTTTTACTGTGACTGCGCTTCGTGTGTCCCTTGCGGTGCATTTACTCTAGTATGGGAATGTTTTCTGCAACTACCCATTGGTCGCCTGTTTTTGTACATTTGCAATCAAACTCATCTCCCTTTGAACGCAGATAGAATGCAGTTGCAATATCGGGAACTTTTAAAAATCCAGTAAACGGTACACTTTCGTAACAATCGGGCAAACTCATCTTCATAAAATGAACCAGGTCTGATCCGTCATGCTCGACAAAATAGCCCGGCTTTGCTACTTCTGTCGGATGTTCTTCGTATCCTTTAATGCTTGATCCTACAATATCAGATTTATGAATAAATTTAACAGTTCCTGGAACATGTGATGTAAATGTGGGTAAAAATAGTTTAAGCCATTTATATCTCTGTTCAAATGTTGATGTAGCAAATACACAATTTGAATTATACATCCAAATATCTGAAATTACAAAATCAAGCGGACCGATTTTTTCGGCTCGAAAAAAGGTATCACCGCATATACGTTCATCAATAATACATGGTAGTTTTTTACTTTCTGTATTTGTTACCCATAAACAGGTAGGAACTGCCTTATCATATGTCAAAATTAACCAACCGCTTATTCCTTTAGTTTGTGGAACTCGGAACGTTTTAAGTTCCGGGGGGACGGGTTTCTTGAATACCAGGCGGTAGTTCGGGGTCCAGTCGTAAAGAGTCTGAAGCCGATTTGCGAGGCTCATACTCCGGTAGTTGTATAGTTGGAGGAGGCTGTGTTAAAACAACCGGAGGCGGCGGAGGTGCCTGTTGTTGAACCACCGGTTCCGTAAATTGTACACGCTGTTGCTGTACAGGAACGTCGCGGTAAACGATTCGAGGTTCAGGAGGATAAAGCATGCGCGTCACAAAAAATGCAGTAACTTGAAGTACTGCCATTACAAGAATAGTAGCGAGTGCTGTATAAAAAAGATCACTAATTTCCATATCCGCTTTGTTCAACCAAAAGGTTTCTTAACATTGAGCAAATACGCAATGGATGTTGTAGTAGAACAAGTTGAGAAGAAAGTTGAAGAAGTAGTAGATAAGCTAGAAGAGAAGGTCGTTGAACTAGCCCCGAAAGTTGAAGAGAAAGCGGTTGAGTTAACCGACGTCGTTCTCGATAAAACACAGACTGTTGTTGAAGATACAACCAAAAAAGTTTCAGACTCGATTGTAGCCGCGGTCGAATCAAATGCAGTTGTTCAGAAGATCGAAGCTCTTATTGATTCCAACCCAGAATTAAAGGCTATTTCCGATAAACTAGAGGCTGCGCTTGTTAAGGAAGTCGATGGTCGTGTGTTTACTTGCTGGTGCTGTTGTTGGTGGTGGTCCCTGAAATTAACTCGTCAAGATCCTCGGAAAGTTCCCGCCACATCGTCCCCGAGTACCAGTGTAGTTCAACCTCTTCCCAGTGTTCAGGTACCGGAATGGTCCCCTCCCACGGCTGTTGCTCCAGCTTCGTGACGGTGTTATGGACAAAAAAACGTCGTCGAACACGAAGTTCGGGAATATAAGCCCAACCGTCTGCGCACCATAAAATTTGAACAACTTGAGTTAAAATAGATTTAGTTTTGAAATCAGATGGAAAGGATTTTATTGTTAGTTCCATTATTTACAAATGTAGGTTTTACAGGTAAGCCCATTTTATTACGCAGTTCGTCGCAATGTTGAACAATTTCTGCGAGAATGAGTGTATCATAAATTGAATTATGCAAAGACGCTTGAACTGGTTTACGATTAAATGCAAATTCGTAGAGCTCACTCAACTTAGGCCAACGATTGTTTCCCCACTGTCCCGGAAGTCTACAAAGATCGACGGATAGCTTCATCGTACACTTACGCCGATATTGAGTGTCATTTACCATGACTCCTAAATCCCATCTATACGCATTCATCAAGACATTGAAATCAAAATCCATATTATGCGCCACCAAGCAATCATATTTCTGTCTGGTAAACTCAGTCATTACTGCAGTGAGAGGTGTTCCGTTGTTTAATGCAAAATCGTGACTGATTCCGTGAATTTTAGTAGAATCGGGGGGAATGGTCCAGCCCAACGGTTGAACTACAAATGATTTTTTTGATTCAATTTTGTTTGTTTCTACATCCAGAATAACCCAAGAAATGGACACAATGTGTGGCCAATTATTAGGTCCATTGATTGCTAGTATATTACGATTTACTGGAAGACCAGTTGTTTCGGTATCAAATATCAAAAGCTTCATTTAATTGGATTATGTTATACTCTCTAAACTTCATCCGTTTATGACGAAGCGTGCATTAAATAAAAACTTACAATACCAAAGACTACAGAGTGTACAAGTAGGCCGTAGTTTGTCGGACAACCGGCCTCGGCGACCTTAAATAAATGACCCACGGATGGAGCAAGTGCGTTAACAAGACCACCAATTAGATTATCAACCATTTTATACGTGAACGGTGAACTTACCACGTAAAAAAGAAGAGCCGCTGTAAGCGAGTGTTGAAACTTACGACTGAACATTATTACTTTCATAATATTTTAAACGAGCCGCTCTGAGTTCTTCAGGACTCTTAGCAGCTACCTTTTCTACTTCAATAACATTTCCTTCAAGTTGACACATTGCAGTCCACTGTTCTTTGGTAATGTTTTGAAATGTCTTCAAACAAATTGAAATATCTTTGGGAGTTTTCTTACCCATATGACGAGTGTAATCACACGTCGTCATAACAATATATTTCTCGTATGGCCCAGATCTCATACATAGTGCATAAAATGTTGATAGCTGTTTCCAGGTAAGAACGTTCTTTTTAATTGTTAGATGTTTCTTGTATTTGCACTGTACTGCAATAAATTTACCTTGATGTCTACAGACAATATCAATTCCAAAGTCTTGGCGTTTCAAACTAAGTTGATCTAGAATTTCGTCGGGTACATCTTCAAGACGCCACACAGTATCATACTTTTTTACAAATTTGAGATAGAGTACACAAAACTCTTCAAAGATATCTCCTCGTATCTTTTTGTTATCGCGAGTTCGCATCTCGGTAAACGTGTGAGCCGGTTGTTCATACCATTTATGACACTCTGAAAGAAACTCATCAAACAAATTTTGCGGTGTTTTCAGCAAAATTTGGTGGAGTACGTCTTTCATGTTTTGATTCATTTAGTATTATCTATTTTGATTTCGTTTTTAATTACTTACGCATCTTGACAACTTTCTTTAGCACAGAACCGGCCGTGTAGAACGTAAGGAGGCCACCGAGAACCGTGTAGACAACCGTCGTGGAATCACGCGCACCCTGCATGAGCTTAGGGACCTCCTGCGTGAGGAGGTAGAGACCGAGGGCAAGGAGCGCGAGCTTGAGGAGGAACTTGAACATTTATACTCTTAACCTGGGAAAAATTCTATACCTTGATGAATCCTTCTTTATTCATAAAATAGTACGCAATGCAGCAGGCGGCAAACAAGTTTAGAATAGAATGGTTACGCATAGAAGGCGACTGTATCGAATACAGGTGGGAGCCAAACACGATAACAATGCCAATGTAATAGAAGATTAGATGGATGTCCATTTATATTAAGAAAAGGTCTTTTTTGTTTGGATGATGGCAAGTATCCATGAAGGAATATTGACTACAACATTTTGAACAGTTGTTAAATCGTGTGGGACGGGCGAATGAATATCAATTGTGGTACTTTCGCAAACAAACACAATTGCGCTAACCAAAAAACATAACCGCTGTTTCTGTAACGTAGGTGTCCAGCGCAAACAATGAAGTTTGAAGACCGCATCAATATAAGGCGCCAGAACTCCAGCTTGAACTGATTTTTTAGCTGCGTCTAACACAGCTTCCCACAGCATCCACACAACTAACGTAGAATACACTTGGTCAAAATAAAGATTAGGACGACTTGCACAAACTAACTGAGTCTTATTTTGCTTTTTAAACTGACTTGAATACTTGAGTATCCAACCACACCAATATAGTGCACGCGTTACATCTCGTGTTTCACCTCTCAAGCAATAAACAAGTTCGTTAAATGGAATATATATTTCAAGTGGATCATCATTCTTTGTGAGTTCGCGACCATAGTTAGCCGAAGGCGATTTCAAGTTTTCTTGAATAGTCAAAGGAAGGAAATCGTGTTCTGGTTTAATTTTAGGCATTGTGGGTAACTTATGTTTACGACAAAGTGCTAATGTGGCAGCTGCTTCGCAAATAATTGTTCGAACTTCGGGGTTGTTACGTATATCAGTCATTGACATAACAGAATACTGAGATTCGTAGGGAGCAAACTTTTCATACATTTTGATCAAATATAAAAAAGAATTAGGTGCTGCTCGGTTAATATGAATCGCTGCAGATTCAAAAAGTGTTTGCCAGGTGGAATGAACAAGTCCAGAACATAAAAGTTCAAGAGCCCAATAACATGCGTAATCTGCGTGACCTAATTTTATATTTTCGTTCAACACCTTATACACGTGTTGCCTCAAATGTCCAGAAAATGTAAATTTCTGAAAATCTACGACTGTTCTTGAATCAATTACGTTCATTAAACTTTACTTATTTTGAAAAACCATTGAAAGTAACTCACGACAATTAAGAACAAGAGGGCCATATCGATAATCAATTTTTTTAACTATTTCTTTACACATTTTAATTAAAAGAACCATATCAGGATCCATTATTTAGAATTTACTATTTCAAATTTAGAATGTAACTTACTTACATCTATTGTTCGAGATGGTTCTCGTGTAAGTAGATGCTGTAAAGGGTGTTTCATGGGCTTTCGTTTATTTTTAAATCCAAACCACAAATACCAATTATATCGCAAACGTTCCATGCACAACATTTACTTACTAAAATAGACTAAATACTGATACTCTTTTCCACACCGTACTAGGTCTACTGTTTCTGTGTGACGAAATCCGCTTGACTTGATTATATTAATCAAACGCTCTTTAGAAGGCATGACCCAGTGGTGTTTATTTTCACGATACTTCTTACCGTCGTTGTTGTCCTTGTCGTAGTAAGTTAATGTCTCATTAAAAGTTACATCATCTTCATCCTTCTTTTTGTTGAAACGACCAAGGTACTTAAATTTGTCGAAATAAATGGCAGAATCTGTTTGACGCTCATAGGAATACTTCTGTAGCGAAAATGCAGCAAATGGACTCGCTAAGTTCAGAACGGGATCAAACTTGTCCGGATCAACCATGTGAACTACAAAGAATCCACCCGGCTGTAACCATGCATACGCATTGTCCGACAGTATCTTAGGATTTTCAAACATATAAACTGAGAAGTTTGTCAGAATGCAATGGCTCACGGACTTCTGAGGAAATAATTGAATTTGTGTTACATCTCCCTTCTTGAACGTAGCACTCGGACAATTATCTCTTGCCTTCTTCAACATACTTTCAGAAATATCTACACCGGTGTAGTCTACTCCTAAATTTTTGAACCAGCAAGCATGCGGAGCGGTTCCACAGCACATATCAAGAACCTTTACAGTTGCGATTGGCCAATCAGCTAATGAGACATCTTGAATAGAAACTTGTTCGTAATCATTCTTCTCCTTTGAGTGCCAGAGCGAATCATAGATTGCAGCATATGTATCGTCGTACATCTCGACAGGATCTTCATGAGTTACACTACCGCCATCTTCAAATCCTTCAATTGAAGTGTACCATGTGGTGATACTGTACATCAAAAAAATTAATACAGCAAGAAATAGATACGCTGTTTCCATTATATTATGGTTAGCGAAAAGGGTTGTGATCGCAAAACGGATTTGTAAAAGTCAAGAAAAGACATAGTAGACAGTTGAAAGACTGTTGGGAAGAGCTTGATCAGCTATAAGCATATCGACAGGTATGATGAGTGGAATTTGAATCATATAGGAAGGTAGTTTAGCGGCTACTGTGAATGTGTGAGAGAGACTAGAGGTTTTGTAGGAAATCATAGAAATATTGCGGGGAGGTGCAATAAGTGGGTGTAATGTGCACATAGGGTTACGTAACGAGGTAACATAGTATAATGCAAGGAGGAGCATTGTATACAGAAATTTACAGACTAGAGTAAATTTTTGTTTTTAATTTGAGACTGCAAAATGGATTGATAAAAGTCAAATTAAACAGGAACTAAGAACTCGCATCAAAGCCTACTCAAGTAGAACTATACACCGTGAGAAAAGATGGTTCGACCCATCGACAAGAACACCGATAAGCGTCGTCCTGGAGGCATGACGCGGCGCAAGCGGGCGAGCCGCAAGCGGTGGCCTGCTTTTACTACAGTAACACTGCCTTGGCCTTGGCCTGACAAACTCGAGGAGCACATCGCTCTCCACACAGAAAAGGTTGAGCTAGGCGAAAATGCCAGCTTTGACGACAGATACATTCCTTGGTGGGGACATGACTGTCCACAGTGCCGCTGGCTGCACAACTTCGGGTTGGAGTTCCCCTGCGAGTGAGACCGTAATTAAAACACAAAAACGGTGAGCACCGACAGCTCCCCATACATGAGATTTTTGGGTTATATTTTTGGTTCGCAAAACGTTGTCCTTGCGCTTCGCAAAACGGATCTTAAAAAATCAGATTAGAAGACAGTAGAGCAACTAACAGGTTGCTTGGGTTCTCAACCACTAGACAGCTGTTAACTGTTTAGTTGTTAGAGAATCAACGGAACTACGGAACCGAGATTGGAAGTGCGCAAACACAACAATTTCAAACGCGTAGTACACTGTTCGTGCGAAGGAGGTGCACGACGGTACAAGAGGACAAATCTTGTAAAGGAAAATTATACGAGTAAACGAAAGTAAACTTTATGAACAAGAAATTGTTGAAGTATGAATTGGATAGTAAAAACTACAGATTGCAAAGACCACAAGGTGGTCGCAATGACTGAGTAATTATCTACAATTTAGAAACAATAGATTTGGAAATCATAAAGATTACAATTGATAAAATATAATGATTGTGAACTAATTGAAAATAAGTACAAAAGTGTACTATATGAATAAGCTAGGGAACAACGGAGGTCAGTTTAGCTGATCACGAGATATGCGAGGTAGGTGCATGGTGAGGGTAGTTTAGTGTATAACAGTATACTAACGTATGAATGTGATGACATTCATATGATAAGATCTAAAGGGTTTCTAGAATTGGAGAAACATAGTATATTGCGGGGAAGAGCAATATACCTTAAATAAGAATACTTAGCGGTATTCAAGTTTTTGCTTTACCCCCAAGAACACTCGTCTGAGAGGGGTATACATAACTTATAATTTTTGTAATAATAAGATATACAACATATAATCCAAGCACACCAATTATGCCGTAAAGCAAATATATAAACCAATCAAATTGATAAGTCGGCGAACCTTTTATTTGAGTTAGACGATTCAGTACATCTGTTTCTACCCTGTCCTTTCCTGTTTCTTCATTCAAGAACGCCAACTCTTCTTCGTCTCCCTTCTCTTGCTCTTTTAGGGTAGCTGCTAAATTTACAAAGATATTCTGCTCTTTCTTTCTATTTTTTAATTCATTATACTGTGTCGAATACTGTGACAAAACCGGTTCTATATATTGCTTTGCAATAGTGTCTTTTTCAGTTGCTAACCAAGTGTTACCTTCTAGCAGGGTGTAATATGCCACACGAGCCTTCTCGTACCCTTCGGGATCAGAGTCTTTGGTTGTTGTAGCTGTATCGAGTGCTGTTTTTAGACCATCAAGTTGTTTTTGTCTCTGGCATGCCATATCACAAACTGGAGGTAAAGAAGGAAGAGATAGTGTTGAAGGCTGAGGTGATGACGTTTGATTGCCCATTATTAGGTGTTCCGGAAATTATATAGTAACCTCCAATTACTAAAATACCTAATGCAATTAAGTGAACTATAGAACCGAGAAATGAACCAAAAAAGTAGATAACGGCAACACTTGCAACAAGAATTAATAACTGTTGAATAATGGGACTTGTTAGTCCTAGTTGATCAATGATGGATTGAGAATCTGTAATTTTATTTTGCAATTGTGAAACCGTACTTTTATTATGATCAAGTTCTGCCTTAGTTCCTCCAAAAGAGTTTTTAAAAAATCCAACAACATCCTTCACTTGCTTATTTACCGTCATAACTGTGGTCTGATTGTTGTAATCATTTTTGAGTTTTTTAATAGTAAGGTCACGCTGTTGATCTAAGTTTGAAAACATCGTGCCGGCTGGCTCAGGTGTTTTCACAAGTGTATTGATTTTTTCCGTGATAGTGTCGTAATCTGACATTCTCTTATTTAATATGTCTTCAAAAAACTGAGAGAGAGTGATTTAGTTAGTAGATACTGTGTGGGATTTACATCACCACCACGGGCTTTTAGGTTATCAACAAATTGAGGCTTGGGCTCATTTAGTAATGTAGCGCCTACAAGAGCAACCTGCTGGCGACGCATTGCCGTAATAAATGAAGCATCCGTACCAGGACCTTTCTGAACGCCATTTTTCATATTAAACGACACCTTAGCAGTCGGCATTTATTTATATGTAATAAAATGTAATGGACATCAAAAAATTTCAAGATTCTCGGAACACAAAATTGTCTGGTTTCGAGAAACAATATGCATCATTAAAAAATCAATATTCGAGCGCATTATCTAGTGCGATCAAAGAGCCAGATGTTAAAAAGCGCGAACCTCTAGTTGAGAAGGTTCTTTCAATAAATGGTCAAATGTCTGCGGCTGTAAAAGACTTTATGTCTTCACTCAATGAAGGAACTGAAAAATTTGACCCTAAGACACTTTCTGATTTAACAAACGATCTAATTCAATATCAAAAAGATTATAATGAAATTAAAGAAAGCAATGATAAATTGCAAACATTAAAGATTATACAAAACACAACCGATGCTAACTTATCAAGCGCCGAATTGATGTATAATTTATATTTATTTGGTCTTATTGCATTAATATTCTTAGTTATTTATTTAGTATTTATGACACCAAGTCAAAACATATTTAGCACAATGGCAGCAACCGTAAGCGCTCCAGCAGTAAGGTAGTACGGTGTATAATTTGGAGCTATTGGTGTTGTAGTTTGAGGAACTGTACGCATTTTAGCAGCAGATAACTCATCGCGACTTGCTACAACATTTCTTTTTGCATCAATTGTTTTTGATTTTAAATCACGAAGTTTGCCTTCTGTTCCTGACTTATAAAAATTTGAAATCGTTTCATTCTGTGCATCGACTTCAGATTGCATCGAAGCAATAATATTATCCAATCCTTCTTTCGCAGACTCATACGCTGTCTGGTAAGCTTGACCACCTGTTGTTGCATACTGTAAAAAATTATCATGATAGCTACGAGTTAGCGTCGTAAACTGACTATCCATTGTATCTAATGGTCATAAACATTTGCCAAGCAATAACGATAATGTACGTTTGTTGCTGATGCTTCGTCTAGTCCCGATACTTCAACCAAATCACCTGGGCGTGCTCCAATCCACTTTCCCATGGCATCCTGTGAATCGATCCAAGGACATTCATGGGGATCTTTGATATTAAACTTCTTCATTACCGCAGATCGTTCTTCCTGTGGAAGAATACGGTGTTTAGGCACATCACGATGACGAGGAATATCAATTTGTAGCTTTCTGATTTCAAAGAGCTGAACAAGCATATTTTCAGGTTTGGCAATATAGCTACGGAGAAACGCAAGAACTGTTTCAGACGACTTAGATACTGTAACAACAATCATTCCGTTTGTATGTCCGTTATCAGATGCGTATGCAATAAATGATGTCAGATCATTTACGCTAACACGAGTTTTGTTGCCAAACACAATCAACATACCTCCAAATGTATACATAGTCGTATCATCTAGCGGAGTACCAACTAGTTCAAACCCATCAGCATTGAATCCTCTAGCGGTAAGCATTGATTTCAAATTGTCGAGTGCGCGATCCTCTGGACCTTTAAATTTAGGAAGCTCCATATTTGTTATCAACTTAATATGAAAAATGGTTAATCCATTTTCCACATATTAGAGTAAATGAAGGATAACTTGACATATGTTGTACTTCTTGCCGTTGTCGTATTAATTGGATATGTTCTTATGGGGTCAAAGGAGTCGTTTGTACCAGAGTTTCTAGAACAGGGTAACGTAAAGGCGACCTCTGGAAATCGCCAGTCGTCTTATGATCAGAAGACAAATCACTTTGTAATGACACCTTCCAAACCTGAACCGGTTGCTGGCGTTGAAACTCCTTTTCGTGTAAACATGCATAATTCATTTATGACTTAACAAGGACCATGGCATTATTTGCAAACCATCCCATATGATAACCATTTCTCATATGATCTATCATATGTCTACTCTTATCAAGATCAACGACCCATCCGAGAGAATGAAATCGGCGAATCCAGTCAATTTTCCAACGACAGTTAATATGACCCGTTCCTCCCTGCCCAGGAATAGCCGCTGAAAAAATAATTACATCAGATAGTTTTGTTATGTTTGTAAGAACCGGTAGCCAGTTTGCATCATCAATATGCTCTAGTACCTCTAAACAGAGACTTAGAGTATTTTCCTTTTTAGAACGTTGAAGCGGCTCTGTCAGATCAAACTGTACAACATCGGGGCATAGTGCAGCATTTACCGCATCTTCTGCAAATTCATATCCAACTGATTCAATTTGTGGAAGGCGTTTCTTTATTTCATTCAGATAGAGACCAGTCGAACAACCAAAGTCTAGAAATGTGGAACACGGAACATGGCTGGCAATATACTCTGCAAGGCGAACTGCCTGAGGATATTCATCGTTTTCAATAGATTTGTGAAAGTCGCGGTCATACATTTTATTTAAAGCTATGGGCGAGATGTTTAAATAAAAATGAGATTTCATGCATTTGCTCTACCCCACACGATTACGCGAAAGGACTATTCGGCATGTGCATTCACTCAAAAAGTTTTAAAGTTTTGTAAAATGATGACTGAGCGTGGTCACACTGTATATCACTACGGCCACGCAGATTCTGAGGTTGTCTGTACGGAACACATCGCCGTAACTGATAATGAAGTTCTCGAGAAGGCATATGGAATTTACAACTGGAAAAAGAGCTTCTTTCAACACAATACTGCAGATCACGCTCACCAAACATTTAATCAGCGTGCAATTATAGAAGTAGGAAAGCGAGCTCAACCGAATGACTTTGCTCTATGTTTTTGGGGATATGGTCACCAAGCTATTTTTGAAGCCCATCGTCAACTAATCCCTGTAGAGCCCGGTATTGGATGTCCGAATCCGGTTTGTACGCCTTACGCCGTATATGAATCGCATTCAGTTATGAATTTTGTTTACGGAAAGTTTGACAAGTCACCTAAGTTCTACGATGCAGTAATTCCTAATTATTTTGATGTGAAAGATTTTGATTTTTGTGCTACGCCGAAAGATTACTTTTTGTTTGTTGGTCGTATTATCGATTCAAAGGGAATTGGTCTTGCCGTTGATATGACAAAACGAATTGGTGCGAAGCTCTATGTTGCCGGTCAGGGAGATCTAGCTGCAGCATGTGGCGGTACTGTTCCAGATCACGTAACTGAAATTGGTTATGTTGAGCCTCATGAGCGTAAAGAACTCATGAAAAACGCAAAGGCCCTTATTGCACCTACCCTTTATAACGAGCCGTTTGGAGGTGTTACAATTGAGGCTCTATTTTCCGGAACACCGACAATTACGTCTGACTGGGGTGGATTTGCAGAGAATAACCTTCACGGAATAACGGGTTATCGTTGCCGCAATATGGAACAGTATATCTGGGCGTGTAAAAATATTGATCGTATTTCTCGCCAAGATTGCCGTGATTGGGCGGTTAATAACTTTAGTCTAGAACGTGTTGGTCGCATGTATGAGGAGTATTTTAACACTCTTCTTAAAGTACACGACGGCTCGGGTGGATTTTATGCAGAGAATCCTGATCGCACTGATCTTGAGTGGTTGACTCGCTACTATCCTACAGGATCAATAAAGCAGCCTCCGACGGCTTCTGAGGAACAGTTCCTGAAGCCCGATGCTGTAGTACTAAATCCCAAACAGTCTTGAAGCTTTCAATATTTTTAATTAACCATTCTGGATTATGATTAATAGTTTGTTGCTGTATTTGCGAAAGTTCCCAATAGAAAATGCGATGATCATCTTCTTGATTAAATATTTCAGATCTCCAAACAGGAACCGTTCTGGAATCAGTAAAATGTTTATACGTAACAACTCCAGCGTCTGTAACACCAAAGAATGATTTATACTGAGCTTTGGAATCCACCCACTCAGTATAGGTTAGCTCCTTAAACTTCATCTCGACAAACTCACATTGTGTGATACCGGCACATTCCATTTGGAGCTGCATTTGACACATATATTGAGCAGATACGGGGCTACCATCTAGCACACGACTAATCGGGCACTTAATTTCAATGAGTCGATTATGAAGCGGATGAGTAGTATCTACCGAACGCAAAATACCGTCTGGCGATGCTCCGAGAAACGAATACGCTGGATGAGGAATACACGTCGTATCTACAATATTAATTCCAGGATTTTGAGAACAGTAAATATCTTTTGCAATTTGTTCAAAACGAGTTCCCCATACAAGAGATCGTGATCCTGAACCTTCTGACGAACGAGGTGCAAGTTTTGACATGATAATTTCATGTTTCATTGCAGGCGTAGCATCCACACATGCTTTAACAATTTCAGATGCGGTTAGCATCTCACCTCGCTTTTGATGCCATTCAGCTGTTCTCTGATCATTTTTTCCATACTTTGCAATCAAATCATCAATAGCGCAGTTCATTTATTTTATAACCTATACTAGTATATAAACCGAATCCATTTTAATGTTAAGAATGAAAACTATCAATAAGATGGAAATTCAATCGCAAGAGCAATGGGTATTATACCGTCTGGAAAAGTTTTATTCAAACGCTGAAAACTTTCAACATGTAAAAAGTATTCTGGATGGAAAATCAAAAATTTCTCTTCGTCTAATCGACTGGTTTGTTACAAATTACTCGAAAAAGTATAATGTGACATATGTAACAAAATCTCAAAAACATATGATTGTATACCTATCCTATAAGTCACATCTAAAGGCGTATAGTAAAAAAATGTTTGACCCATTCTGTCGCTGGAAGCGTATTAAGTTTCACGAGATGGAAACAACGGTTGGCCAGCTAAACTTTTTTGAATGGGCGATCACAGATGAAGTTCTAAAGTATCTAGAAGATCACCAAGAAGAAGTTCACAAAGATATGGAGAATCGTCTACAAGATTCTAAAAAGAAAGAAGAGCAACCAAAGAAACGTCACGAACTTTCAAATTCAGCTACAAAATCTATGAAGCATCACGATACGCGTGTAACTATTTCATTTGATTAACTTTATTAGTAACAAATGTTCTCAAGACTGAGATCGAGTCTATGCTATAAAAATTTATCTCCTGAGATTGCTAACCATGATCAGGATATAGATGCAGATGAATGGGATTATAATGGTCGTGTTGTATATCGTGGATTAGTTGACCCTCAATATCAAAAAGAAAATCTTTCTGTTTATTGGTTATACGATTCTGATCTAAAACGCGTTGGACTTTCTGAACATGAAAAGGACAACGAAGAAAAATTTGAAGCACTTTGGTTTCGTGAGAATGATTTTTCCACTTTACTGCAAGAAGATTGGAAGTCGCTCGATAAAACAATTTGGTCTTTATTATCTCCAGAAGCATATCAAGATTGTTTGGAAGATGAGTTTGAGAATATAATTGATCGTACACTTTTATCAAATGTTCGCCTTATAACTCCTTTATTTGTAGAAGACACTCCAACTATATATGAATGCGAAAAATGCAATAAGAAGTCTATCTCAGAGATGAAAACATGTTCAACCGTGAAAAAAACTTATATAACTTCTAATTCTCTTCTTTTTATTGATTCAAATTATATTTTGTATGTTCCTCCGACAAATTCATCTATCTGGTCTAAGCTGAAGCTCCCGACGCCTTCTTACGACGACTTACCGGCTTCTCGCTCTGAACAGGCTCTTCCTGAGGAGCTGACTCCTCAACTGCCTGAGACTCCTCAGCAGGAGCTACAGGCTGAACCGGAGCATCCTCCTCATCCTCCTCCTCAGGACTCTCATCCTTAAACACATCCTTAGCAGTTAGCTTACTCTGAGGATATACACGCGCAAACGTAAGACGCCAGGTAATACCGAAGCTACCACCAGAGATCGTATAGACACTACCGCTGATTACTAGACTGGCACTGACTCCCTTAGGGAATACGCTTGAGAGAGAATCGGGAGTAGCATAGATCGGATTGCCATTTCCATCTGCAATGTCAGCCTTTACACTGCCATCGTAGACGGGAAGCTTCACTCGGAAGCTAGGCGGATACTTACCATTCGGTACGCGCTCGCCGTTAACAACGTCAGTTGAAAACTTCACAATCTTGGAGAAGCTATCGCGGATAGCCTCTAGAGAGCGCTTCTTACCAAACCATTTGGTACTGTTCTCGAGCGCCTGCTGAATAACTGTCTCCTCTAGATCGAGAAGAAAGTTGTAAAGAGCACCAGTGTCAGAACCATCCGTGCTACGAGACTTTGCATACTCATCGCAGCCCTTGAGAGGGACACTGATTGAATATGACTTAGCTCCAGTCTTGTCGTCTACCTGGGTCCAAAGACCACCTGAAAGTAGAACCTTTGCGGGTAGACGAATCTGAAAACTCTGACCGCCGTGCTTCATGTTAATCGAAGGGCTGCGATTAGGCTTTACGGGTCCTACTACAAAGTTCATCTTGCTCATGTCGATGTTGCTGGGTGATAGAATAGTGATGTTGCTGGCCATTTTATCTTGTTGTACTTTCTATACCACAGATTCGATTTAAATCCGTTTTTGATAAAGATAATAAGTATGCCGTTATGCTCGGCCTGTAAAAGTTTAACATCAATGGATCGATGTACATATACAGCAATGACGGGTACGATATTTTGTAAGCGTCACATTAAAGTAAAAATTCCACGTGTTTGGTCAGTTGTAAACAATATTGATCCAAAAGTTATTTTGATTCAAAAAATATGGAGGGGATATCATATTAGACATCTGTTGCGTCTGGCAGGACCAGGTGTATTAAATAGAACAAACTGTGGCAACAAAGAAGAACTGTTTACATTTGATGAAGCTAAAACAGTCAGCCCCTTTGATTATTTTGCATTCGAAGAAAACAAACAAATATACTGGTTTGACATCCGAAGTATATTACAGCATCTTGATGGCGCAAATGAATTAAAAAATCCATACACACGACAGGATATACAGTCAGATGTCAAAAAACGTCTACATAAACTTCATGTCTATCGTCTGCATAGAAAACTTCCAACTTTTCACACAGATGGTCCGTTTAGGCAATTAGATGAAATAGTTGTTAATCGTTTCAGACATATTTCACACATTTTACAAGCAAACGATTTTTTTGGAATTAGTCCCGAAACATTCATGTCGCTTGGCCCTATCAATGTTGATTTTTACGTAGTGTTCTTGCTTCAGGGGTTTACCGAATGGGCACTGGAACATGCTGGTAAGCGAGAATCACGCAGACACAAGTACTTGATTTACATTCACGATCTCCCAATAAAGTTTCAACATTGCACCTATAAGCAGTATATGTATGTTCTTTCAAATATCCTTCTCTTTATTTTAAATGATTGTTCGGATCCATTTCATGCATGTTTTATAATTATGAGTGGATTTCACAGAATGTGATTTAAACAGGTCAGGATATATGTAAGCATACCAACCGCGTTAGAAATGCCTTCCTCTTCTTCTTCAGTTATTTCAAACAAGATGGCCAAGGATACCAAGACGACCAAGACTGCCCCGAAGACCGATGCCGCCGCCCCTGTAGTTGTAGCCCCGGCCGCGAAGGCCCCCCGTGCGAAGGCCGCCTCCAAGACGGAGGTTACGGTGCCTGTTGTTACCGCCCCTGTAGTTGCCGCTGGTGAGGCGGTTGCCGTTGTTGAGGATACGCGCACGGCCGATGCAATCCTCTCCACGCTACAGGATACGCTAAAGGCGATCAGCACGGAGATGACGACGCGTATGCGTGATGCCGTGAAGTCCGCTCTTGAGGCCTCCAAGGCGGTCAAGCGTGAGCTTCGCAGCAAGGGCAAGCGTCACCGCAAGAACCCGGAGGACATGACCGTCGAGGAGCGCAAGACGTACGAGTCTCGCCGCGCCAACAACGCGTTCCTCAAGCTCCGCCCGATCACGGATGAGCTCGCGACGTTCATGGGCCTACCGTCCAAGAGCCAGAAGAGCCAGACGGATGTAACGAAGTTCGTAGCCACCTACGTCAAGGCGCACAACTGCTTTGACCCGAACTTCAAGCGCCGCATCCTACCGGACGCCAAGCTTGGCAAGCTCCTCCGCGTCAAGGATGGCCAGGAGGTTACGTACCTCAACCTCCAGAGCTTCCTCAAGGTTCACTTTGTCAAGCCGGTTGTGCCTGCGTAAATTTCTAGTTTTTTGAAAACTAGTGGTGGAGGAGAATAACTAAACTTAATAAATTACAAAACAGATACCAAACGGTTATCTATTCTGTAAAACGGAAAGAGTATAGACTCATTTGGTGTAGATTAAATAAGATGGAAGAAGTTCCCGATGCAAAAAACTTTGTTGAAACCCGGTTTTGCATAACAAACTATCAACGTTCTAAACTACACCTCGGAGATAATACAAGCGGATATCTGCGAGGTGAAGGACTTGTGTTTCTAATTTATACAGATAGTTCACAAACGTATGAATTTATCTACAATAAGGAGAACAAAGAATTTGGTGAATGGAAAGGTCACCTTGAAGCATGTTGTAATATGAGCTGTGATTACTATGGTTGTGCAGCAAATTATAAGTAAAAACGAATTTAAATAGTTTTTAATTTGACTTGTGATAACAAAATGTCAGTCCCTCAGAAGAACTCTGGTAACAAGAACAAGGGGCAGTCGGCGAGTCGTGATAATCAGGATCGATTGATCCGTAATTTTATTGATGATCTTGCAAAAAATAAGGGATGTGTAGAAGACGTATACATTGGCAAGATTAGTAAGATGTTTGGAAACAGTCGTGTTGAAACTGTGTACCAGAAGAAGGTAAACGATGAAATCTTGGTAGGTGTCGTTCAGGCGGCAATTCCTGGAAAGTTTCAGGGACGAAACAAGCGTCATTTCTGGATTGAAACCGGAAGCTTGGTTCTTGTAGCAGATACAGGTCTTGGATTTGAAATTGTTGGCTTGTTAAGCAGAGATGATATGCAATTAATTAAGAAGTTCACAAAGATCAATCACAATATTTCGGGAGATGAAGTTATTGATGAAGTATTTGAGAAAGCTGACGAGGAAGAACTAAACGTTGATATTATCTAACTCAGAATCTGATAAAATCATTTCATGAGGTAGCTCTAAGTATAAAATTGTACTGAAAAATGGAGTAATGCGGTTGTCAAGAACAGCTGCACGTATTTTTAAATTTTTAGTTACTGTGGTCAATAAACGGTAAAATAATTCATCTTTCTTTATTGTATTTTTAACCTTCATTTTGCAAACTTTACCATCCCATCCGCACAAATTTCCTTTACACAAATTCTTTGAAAACTGACCACACGGTTTGCGAATCTTGCTAATAAATTCTCCAGGATTTTCAATATCAACAAACATTGTAGTAGCAGAGAACCATTTTTCTAATAAGGTTGATGTTATCTTTTTATTAGAAAACTCAACAGCGTCCCGAAGTTGACTGTAATCGTCGGTCGATAAGTCCTTTGCAAGTTGAAATAATAAAAATTCGAATACTTCGGAAGAATAGTTTACATCACGATATACGTTTTGAAGATCAGCAGATGGCTCGCCAAATACTAGATCAGTTTCACCAAATTTTCGAACTGTGTCGGTAATCTCATCATTTTCATGAGTAGTTTTACCTGCTTCAGGCTGAATAGGAATAATTAGGCCAGATGCGGTTACAATTTCAACTTTACGATTTTTATTATCATATACATCTTCCCTCCAAGAATATCCTTTCGAATAACCTTCTGCAATTGGAAGATAATTCATTACATCCTCATATGAAGGTAAACTAAATACATCTTTGTATCCTGATATTTTTGCTTGTCTAACATCTGGTAACTGTGATGGCTTAAATGGTAATATCATTTTACCTTCAATGTAGAAAGCCTGACCCCTTCCAAATGGATCTAAAATAATCGAATAAGTTTCTGCATCTACTTTTCCAAGAATATCCGGCATGATACTAAGTGCATCATTATACGACGGTACTTCTGTTCTACATGAAACATTTCGCAGGCGTTCTACTTCGTGCTGTGTTTTAGTATTGAATTGATCGGTATAAATATTTGATGAATAAGCAAAAGAACGGCCACTTACAAAAATACGCGAAAGAATATCAATGTCTTCTTTATTTTGAAGAACAATTATTGCACGATTCTTAGGGCGTGTTATAACTGACGAAAACATACAACCCATCGTGTTAGTATCTGTATATATCCGGAATACATCACATTGCAATGAAAGTGCAGCATATTCTAGTTCATGTATAGGTGATAGCTCATTTGCTTCATAAGCATCTTGTATTCCCGAAATAATTCTTGCCATGTTTTTTTTGAGAAGATCATCCTTTGAAAAGGGAGTAAACTCTTCCAACATATCAAAGACCTTCGCAGCGTGAGAATCTGAGACACGTTTCCATGTAGATATAAAGGAACACTTTAAAATTGTAGAAATAGATTCAACTGGGGATTTAATTATAATATTTTTTATGTTAGCTTTTGGAGATAATAATGTAGGAAGTGTTTTTGCAGCATGACCTATTCCCACACGAAAATATCCCGAAACACCAGAAGGAATACGTCTTCCGGAACGAACTACCAGTTCGTAGGTTTCATCAATATATAACGAATTGATTAGTCCAGCTGTTAAAAATGCAAAGCGATATTCCAGTAAGTTTGTTTTATTTTCACTCAAAACATAATACTTATCATCTTCGTCTGTCTTTAATGCTTTCTTACGGGGACTTTTATAGCAGCATGGAAAATTACCCGTCTTTGTAAATCCAGGATATATCAGTGCTTTATCGCGTTTAATTACTGTAAACTGGCGAACATCATTATCGTCCGACATTCGTATTTTTCCTTTACATTTCGGACACTTGGGTATCCCATCAGATTTATCAAGTTGATTTTCCTGCAATGGTATATTATCGCGAACACACCAATACTCGGGACAGATTACACTTCCAGAAGGATTTTCTAACTTTAGAAGACGTTCCTCGTCTAAGTATGTTGTAGGATCGTATTCTGTGTTAGTCAATCGTTCAAAATCGGCATCTGTTAAAATAATTGGCTGGTGCTTATGTTCACATTTTTTAGGAAATACAGGAGTGTCAAATGTTTTGGGATCAAACGCACGTAAACGTTCGTTGAAATAACTATACTTTGTATCTTGCTTTTTCTGCCCTGTAGTAGTACGAGTAACAACTGTAGATACATCTTCTAATTTCTCTTCTTCTAGATAGTCAAATAGATCACCATAATCTTGCGTTATTTCAATTGCTGGTTCAACTAAAGATTTAACTTCCACTGTTTCCATTCGCTTAGGACATATTTTATCTAACTCGTCGGACTTAGAAGTTGACAATATAAATCGAAGAAGATTCGCATATTTGATAGCTAAATCAAGTTTTCCAACTGATGAAAAAAGTAGATACTCGGGTTCAATAAAAAGCAACGGATATCCCCGGAACGAACGATCGGCAAGCGATGGATTTTCTGCCAATTTATCGTCAAGTTGTTTCAATAGCTTAATAGCTTCATCTGCAGTAATATTTAATTCGGTTTGAACATCTTGAGTGCTCAAAAATCCCTGATGGGACCGCATCTGTAAAAGTTTAATTTCAACTGCACTAATGTTATCTGCAGTATGATCTGTTCGTAGCAAACGAAATGTGTCTGTTTTATCCATAACTCCGAAGAATGAGGATACACAGTTAAAACGTCTTAAATCAAGTTCATCATCAATTGGCTTTCTATATTTAATTAAAATTGATAAATCGTCAAGCTTCCAACGATCAAGATCCAAATCAGCCATATCCGTAAACCCAACGACAGCATCAAATGACACGAGCCATTCGTGTAACTCTCGTTTTAACTGATCAAGTGTTTTTTTGGATTTTTTATCACGATACGTTGAAAGAATGATATCGGATGATGTAATTGATATACGATCAAAGTTATCTTTTGATGTTCCGCGATACATAAGTAGCGTCGGACGATTGCGCTGGGGTTTAGTAGCATTGACCCAACCCTTTACCATGGCAACATCTACAATTGGCGTTTTATTCTTCGTTTCTTCGCTATAAAATTTATGACGATTTGTTTCAGTTCGTGATGTAAAAAATTGAACATAAGGAACTTCGGGAGACACTGTTAATCCATAAAAAATTTGTTCAAATCGTGTACGAATTGCAGATCCAAAATCTGTGGTAACAAATGGAACAATAAACCGAGTTCTCTTTATCGAAACAGATTCTTCTTCAACAACTTTTAGTTGTAATAGATCATTTAGTAACTTATTATTCTTTGCTAGTAAATTTACGGTTTCAATGGTTAATCTTGCGGGTGTACTTGGTTGTAAGAACGGATAGTAGGCACGAGTCACCTGTTCATCCGTTTCACTATATGATTTTACTATAAAATCTGTAATATCATTGCTCTCATAAAATGAATATAATAAACTTTTTAGTTCTCCGATTGGAAGAGTTGTAGACGAAATTTTAGCGGATGATTGATCTTTAACTATAAGAGGCATCGTATAGGATTTTGATTCATCAACTCCCAATATACGATATTCAATAAAGTCCTCTGCTGGCATAAATAACTTTGAAAGATTTTCAGGAACAGATAGCCAATCTGCACGATCGTACGACTCAAATGGAATTGATAATGCGGGAATACGATACTGTCTTTGATATTCGTTAAACTGATCTTTTTGAGTAGGTTGACCGTTATAAGATATACGATCAAAGAGAGCCTCCCACCGACGAGGATCTTTCATATAATAATCTTTTGGTAACTTAACACCAACAAGAATAAATAAACGGCTTGGATGGGTATCTAATGCAATACCAATTTGTTGACGAACTGTTTCAATCATATCGTCTTCAAAAAATGAAACATTAAATCTTTCTTTTGTATCAAATTTGACAACTCGCCGTTGTAACATCTTATTTATTAGAGCGGAGAATCTGTGATGGTCATTCCGCAATATGATGTTGGTGATCGCGAATAATTAACCTGCTTATAAATTCCTACTTGGATACCATCTTGCAATACACGGCGAAAATTGGTCCAAAATTCGGGAGTGTGTCCAACTGTTGTGGTCATTAAATGAGACATTTCGTGCAAAATAACAAACATAATCGTATTTTCATCTACTAATTTTTTAGTAGATTTGTCACGTAAGCAGACAACTATCTTTTCACCTTTATTTTCGGAATACGATGTACTATCTGCGTCCAAATCGTTTTCAACCATGTTAGACGGATTGAATCGATCAACCATTACCTTCACACGCGGATCAGCCATTGAAGCAGGATCTGATTTGTAATGATTGATTAACGAATCCAAGTTTGACTTTATTTTTGCCATTAAATTAGCTGCGTCTTGTTTATCGGGTAGATTCTGAACATGATAGGTGTTACCATCACTCATGCTTCGAACTTGTGTTGTATTTGTTGGACCTCGAGATGACAGAAGTGCCAGAGCAACTCCTGAGCCTACCAAAGCGACAGGCCACATTATTAACTATTGGGAAACGGTTTCGCAAAATGGATTTTAAAAAATCAGATTAATGAATAGAAATAGATACAGACGGCTAGCTGTAAAAAGACTAGCCACATAAAAGCCGCTAAGCGGTTGACTGGCTGTCAAGATTATGGACAGCGGCCCGTAAGGGCACTTCATTTGAACCTATGCCCCTCGTGGTACGGTTTATAGGGTGCACTTGGGTACAAAACGCAGACCCCTCGTGGTTGGTTTCTACCCAAGGTTGGGAGTTTTTGTTTTTACGCCTCTAGGCCACGCTTGAACGGGTTAGCCTCGATAGTCGTGTTCACGAACGGACCAACCTTGACCTGGGGGTTAGGTGTCTCAGAACGGACATCCCAAGAGGCATTTCGGTTCGTCTGTGATACACCGGCGATAGCTGTGTTCGTGTGGTAACCAGCATCGAGGAAGTTCTGGCCCTTTAGGTCACCCATGCCAGCCGGATTTACAGCGGCAAAAGAAGCACCAAGACCACCCTTCGGTAAAAGCTCATCTGCACTTAGAGTAGACTCAGAGTACGTAGACTGCGAAGACGGGTGGCGAGCCTGTAGAGACTCGGTCGGTTGGGCATTGGATCCGCCACCATGAGTAGCCTTCGGGAAAGGACCGCTATCCGATGAAGGCCCCGACACACCTAGCTTCTGGCCGAATACTTCCATGCTCTCACCCATGAAAGACTTACCTGATGAGTAGCTTGACATTAGATAGAACACCACAACAATACCTCCTAAAACGAGGGCGAGACGAGTTGAGGAAGGCTGGAACTTCATTACGTTTATATCCAAACAAAGACAAAAGTTTTGAAAACGAGGATACGCATTTTAGGACGATTCAAATTTATAGAAATAGATAAGGGATGGAGGCAATCATTTTTGCCGTAGTATTAACTACATCGATATTGTCAACATTATACTTGTTTGGCATGAGCCAGGTTGGATTTCTAAAAAAGAACTGGGTTCAATATCGTTGTAATCCAATTTATATGCCGATGGCGGGAATGGTTGGACAAGACATTGTTACAAATTTTACACAGTGTACTATGAAAAGCTTTCATGATTATGCCGGATTTGTTATGGATCCTGTTATGGCCGAAGTCAGTGTAATCACGGACAGCGTATCTGAAATAGCAGATGGAATGGATGAGATGCGTGGTATGATGGGGAGTGTTCGTGGCGGATTTTTGGGTATACTTGGAACTGTATTTGGAAAAATTCAAAATGTAATGAGTCAAACACAATATATTATTATTCGTATGAGAACATTGATGGCTCGTATTGTGGGAGTATTGATGTCATTTATATACGTGTTTTATGGTGGAATGGAGACGGGTGCTTCAGTAATGAATGGTCCTATTGGTAAAACGGTTGAAATGTTATAAGAGTAAGAATTAATGTGGTTGTTTGTTCTATTACCAATTTTTGCAATAGCAACGGCACTTGTATTCCATGCTAGCTATTCAATTGATAAAGTCAAATCAAATTGGATACAATACCGATGCAATCCGATGTACATGCCATTTTCTGAAATGATCAATCCCGAAGTAACAGTTAGTGAGAATTTTGAGTATTGTATGGGTCAGATGAGTGGAGAAATTGTAAAGATACCAATCGATGCTGTCCACGCTATAACCGGAACAGCGACCGATACAATTTCTGAGATGATTGGACCTCTTGATTTATTTCGTCAAATGTTTAGTCGTCTACGTATGTTTATGCTGAGTTTTACATCAACAACTCTCGGAAAGGTTTCAAATTCATCAAGTGTATTTGTTGGATATTTAATCAAGATTCGCGATATCTTACAGCGTTTTGGAGGTCAAGGTTACATTGCCTCGTATTTAGCGTATGTTGGTATATCATTTATTGAATCATTTGTTACACTATGTATCTCTATCATTAAGGGATTTGTATATGCTATGCTTTTGATTGCTATTGTACTTGCATTATTTCAACCCGAAATTCTTGCATTAGTTCTTGTGATGGCATCCATGTTAGCAGCTGCTGGAGCGTAAAAAAATCGTATTAAAGCAATAAGTAAAGAATGATTGGTAAAACCGAACTTGTTGTAGCATTTTTTGTCGCAGCCGTTCTTGCTGGACTTTTCGTAAAGTTTGGTTCTAGTTCGCCGGTAGGTGCTCGTGAGAATTTTATGCAGCAAGAAGTGGGCATGCCTCTAGCGTCGGGTGGAATAGGTCCTTATGACGGCGTTAGCATTGCGGGTGCTGCCGGGTTTATGGCTACCGAACCCACGTCAGCTGGTGGAGTTTCTCCTGTCGGTGCGTCAAGCGACCCCAATAAGCTAATGTATCTTGTTGGTAATCAGGTAGATACCAGCTGCTGCCCGTCGTCATTTAATACCGATACAGGGTGTTTGTGTCTAACAAGCGATCAGCGTGATTTTATGGCGTCTCGCGGTGGCAATAAAGTATAAACTTAAAGAGATTGTATAATTAATAATCTAATGGACGCACGCAAAATATTTACCGATTTTTTGATTGACTTGAAGTCGACATTTCCGGCCTTTAAGTCAATTGTTGATGTAGATATTGAAAAAACAGTAGCAGAACTCGAGGTTTTTTATTCGGATGCTCTCCAAATACTTCAAAAAGATGTATCATTTTTTGATAGTCCTCGAGTTGTATTCGGGCGAAATCTTTCAACTATTTGGGACACAACAGAGGAAACAACTGCAGCTATTTGGAAGCATCTTCAACTGTGTATGATTGCATCATTTTTACATGGTGACATGAAGAGCAAGATGGGTAAGGTTATGGAAATTGCTAAAACTATGCTTGGAGATCGTGGAGACGCCGTTTCTAAACTATTTGAAGATGAGTCAACAGAAGGGCGCTTTAAAGAAATTATTGATTTTGTCATGCAGACTCGGATCGCTAAGCTTTTTCTTTTACTTGTCGAGCAGTTCGATATGAGCGAATTTGATATAAATGTTGAAACCCCTCAACAGTTGATGGAAATGATTCAGGATCCAGAAAATCCTATGATTAAGAAAGTTATTGCCAAGGTTCAAAATCTTGTTCACGATAAGCTACAGCGTGGTGAAATAACCAAGGAACAAATTGTACGCGAAATTGAACAGATCAAGTCAAAGGTTGTACTTGCATTCGGTGATGTTTTTAACGATATGTTGGGTCTTGGAGGTAAAAAAGATAAGGGATCTCGTCCGGTGCTCAATACTCCTCAGGCTCGTGCTCAATATAGACGCGATCGTCTCCGAATGAAGCTTCAGGAAAAATACAAGAAGTAGAAAACCTCGCCGTAAAAATAAGATGACAGAACAAATTTGGTTCAAAGATCCAGCGATTCTGTTTACTCAAACAACGTGGAATCGTTTTGTTCCTACGGCCAGAATGACAACTGCGGAGTCACTTAACGCTGTAGTTCGATTTACGGTGTACTTTTCAGTACTTCTGTTTATATCAACCGGAGTTAACGCATATGTGCTCGCCATACCTGCTGTAATGGTTTTGACTCTTGGACTCTATAGTCTTTTTCCTAATGGAAAGACGATAGAATCATTTACTCTTCGTGCTGCAAAGGCCGTAAGTAGTTATACAATGCCTAGTATCCAAAATCCGTTTATGAATGTATTACTTACTGAGATAAATGATGATCCTAATCGTGAAGATGCAGCTCCTACCAATCGCAAAGATGTAAAGAAGGCGATCGAGGAAACATTTAAACACACAAATGATCTTTTTATGGACACAACTGATGTATTTGATCAGACCCAAGCTATGCGTACATTCCACACGCTACAGTCTGCCAAAATTCCGAATGATCAGGATGGATTTCTACGTTGGATGACGAAGGGATTTGATGAGATTGATACATCATCAGCACCTCCCGCTCGTGGTGCAAAAATATTAAATGAAGGATTTGTTCAACAGAAGACTTTACTTACGGCTCTTCCGAATGGTACGACGCCGCGTCTTACGGGAACGAGTACGTCTGTGGCGACCTCCGGATTTGCTGCCAAGTAATTTCTTTTTTAATTCGGCTTTATCGGTTACCGAACCATCAAATCGATTCGCAATTTTTCCATCTTTAACGACAACCATTGTAGGAAATCCACTAATACCCAGCTCATCTGGCGTATTGTCCGATGACACATTCTCCATATTCATAATACCCTCTTTTGCTAGTTCATCCCATACGGGTTTGGTAGCAATACAGTGTCCACACGATCTCATGAAAAAAAGAATCGCCACAGGGCCTTTAGATTTTAAACGACCCTCTACTTCTTTTTTGGTCTTAATTGTTTTACCATCATCTTGGATATCGTCGTCCATTTATTAACATGTCTTTTAAAAATATATCTATAAGTAAATGCTGAAACAATTATTTACATTATTAGCAGGAGTTGTTACTATTAAAGATTGTGGAAACAAAGCAACTGATCAAGCTATTATTACAGACATTGGATTTTTTCCACTAACACCAACCCCTGGTGAAAAAACTGAACTTTGGGTAGCATATGATCTAAAGTCAGCTATAACAGGTGGAACAGCAACGTATACATATAGTTTTAATGGCATCCCATTTTCTCCAACTGTTGATGATCTTTGTTCACAAACAAACTGTCCGAAACTTATAGGTACTTATAACGAGACAAGCGATTCTAATTTTCCTTCCGGACTTTCTGGAAAAGTTATTACTTCAATTGAATGGGCTAATCAAAATAACGACCCTGTTTGGTGTGTAGAACTTACCTTTAAAATCTAATTGTTTAATAAATGCAAAGTCATTGGGCTGGATATTTAAAAGCTGTAGGTGCTACGGTTGTACCAACAACATCTAACCCGCCCGTTGCAACTTATAAAACAACCGATGATTCAAAAGGTATGACTGGGTTTTTAGATTTGAATCCTAAGAAGCCTGAAGTACAAGCTCGTTATGATGCAATGAGTGGTTCCTGGGCTGGTATAAAGGCGTCAGATGCTGCCGTAAGTAAAGGTATATTTAATACAGATTTTGCTCCTTTAAAAGATAGGCGTTGAATCGTAAGAACTCCACCGAACTAGAATACCAATACGTTCTACAAAGTTAATTTGATTTCTAAAATTAAAACTTATCCAATTTTCAATACAACCGTATTCATATAGTTCAATAATTTCTTTAAACAAAGAAAGTTTTGAATTCGGAATTCTATAAAAAAATGTATGAACACTATTTTCTACGCCGTAATTATTAGTTTTGCAAAATGTTGGAAGTTCCGACGGTTCCCATTCAATTTTATTTTGTAACACATATCGTCCTGTAATTTTATAAATATTATCATATGTTTCTCTTAAGTTAGAAAGCGCACCAAGTAATAGTGTTTTTTCTCCAAGTCCTTTTTCAAGACTATTATTAACCAACTCATGAAATTCTAAATTGATAAATTGATCTACCTTTGCCTTTATTTGTTCCATCCACTCAGAAGGCGGACTGCATTCAATTAATAATATATGAACATCTGGCATATATTTACGAAGTGATTCAATTGTTTCAAGCGTTTGTTCAAACCGTTGTTGGTGTGAATAAATACTTCGTATTTCTGAATAATTCAGTGGCTTATTTGTAGTTTCAATCACCGACGTTATAATAACACAGTCTTTCATTTATGTTAAAACTTTATATACATTTAAATAAATGACTGGAGAAATTGTTCATCTTATGATGACTTTACGTGATCAAGTAAAGCTTTATCATTGGCAGACTATGAATTATCCCCGCCACATTGCTACTAATGATTTGGTAGCAAAACTAGATACTAATATTGACCAATTTGTAGAGGTCTATATTAGTAAATACGGTCGTCCTAAACTAACAGGCAAGATATCTTCAATCCACCTTCGCAATCATTCGGATGCAGAAGCAACAAAGATGATCCAAGAGGCAGTAACATGGTTAACAGAAGACTTAACATCTAAACTAAAGAAAACTGACACAGAATTATTAAGTATTCGTGATGTAATTGTTGCTGATCTAAATCAGACCTTATATCTATTTACGTTTTCTTAATTATATCTTAGCAATTCCATAAATTTGATCTTGGCTATTAATACCTCCTGCAGATACTTCAATCGCCTTTGTAGGAATGATTAGCGCTTGGGAATTAGAACCGCCTTTTTTACGATAGCGACGAATAGTGCGACGGCGAGACTTACGCGAACGTTTTACAGTCTTTCGGGGCATTTCTTTGCTTTGAGCAGAGAGAAGAATGAAAGAGTAATTATTTATTTAGTTACAAAACTTCCAGCTGTAAAAAATTGTATCTGATTTGGTGGAATAAACATACCGAGTCGTATAAGTCGACCAGTATCTTCAAACGCAGGAGCGTCAAATATTTCATTCGTATCGGGATCTAAAATAATCAATGTATTTTTTAACAAAACACGCTGCAAACGTCTCTTCTTGCGAACAATATTGCGTAAGTAAAGAGTATCTTTCTCATCGGTTTTGTACGACGGATTAAATGCTAGATCATCACTCGTAGCTGTTGTATCAAATCGCATGCACTGGATAACAGGAGTTTCTTTTGCATGTAGTTTACGATGGATTTCACAATCAATTGCAGCTTGCTTCAGTAACAAAGATATATTCTTAATAATGCGTCCTTTCTTATAGGCAACTTCGTACAAAAACTCATCACTGCTCATGAAAGCATCACGAGGTTCTCCGCCTTCATAACGTTTAAGAATCATATCATTGCGTCGAATCAAAACAACGTTAGGACCTTCACCTGTAACTGATTGATCTTGTGTAAAGACCGATAGATACATTTTTACATCAACAGTTCGATCGGGGATCGGTAATGTGGCGTGAGAACAGATACGAATTGCACGACCAATAACCTGTTCAATACGAGCAGGATTCCAATAAGATTCCATGATGAGAACATTGCGCACATTACGTAATGTGATACCTTCAGCTCCAGCAGAAGAAGCCATCAAGACACATAATCGTTTCTCTTTGATTGAATCTTTTAATGATTGAGGTATATCCTTTTCTTCATTAAAAATTTGACGATAGAGTTCACGGAGTTCTTTATCTTTATCACCAGTACCTCCAACAAATAGAGCATATGCTGGAACACCCTTCTTCATAGATGGGTCTTCCTCCCATAACCCCTGCTTTTTAATCAACTTATATTCCTGAAACCCATTTGCTTCTAAAATAGCAGAAAAGATTCCCAATCCTTCTAAAGAACGATACTGAGAATATATAAACTGATTATGATAATCTCCATCTTTTCCAACATTCTTTTTTAGATCGGTTAACATTCGCAACATTTTAGGAGAATAAATTTGTAATGCCTCATCTGATAAAAACTTTTTGGGTTCCTTTTTGATATTTTCTAAAATTTCGGGTTTCTCTAAGTTTGACTCCTCATTTGTTGCTTCGTCTGTAGTAATACGCATTTCCGGTGGTAACGAATAGTTACAAACAAGACGCGATGCCATACGATACGAACTAAAGTTTTCATTCATATCACCACTACGACCCTTCTTTGCTTCACGCTGTATTTCAACCCAACGCAGCTCTAAGTAACGCAAAAACTGTTGCTCGGACATAGGAACTTTAACTAACGTATTTTCTTCATCGATACGCTTAGGAAGCAAGCGTTCATCTGCACCCTTGAAATATGAAACAAGACCTTGAATGCGCTTTTGAAACAAAAGAGCATTTTTGATACTCAGTCCATCTACAAATGTATTCATAAAATCTTCAAACTTTGTAGGTAAACATTCGAGCTCTTCTACGATGTATTTATCTTCTTTTGATAACTCAATCCCTGCAAATTCAGATTCAAATTTTGATTTCCAGTCAGTTGACCACTTTTTAATATTAGGTTCTTGATCATAATCTTTATTATACTTTACTGCAATACGTTCATTCTTTTCATTGTATACACTTTCAAAATGAGGAGGGTTACGCGTTAACATAATAGTTCGCTTCACTGAATTATACTCAATCGTGTCGACGTCTTTCATACGACGAAAATATGCCGTCATCAATGATTCATCCCAAGACACTGCAGAATCTGTGGGAAGAGTAACGCGTTCAATTGGTCCACGAAGTAGATTCATCAAATAAGCGATTTCATTCGGTCGGTTGACTACCGGTGTACCAGATAAACAAACAACCTTACAATCTTTTGCTTTATAAATCATGTTATAAATCTTCAGCTTAAGATCGAGTTCACCGACTGCATATCCAATAAAGTTATGCGCTTCGTCGATAATTACAACAGAATTATCAAACATATGAGGCTTATCGGCGGGAAATATCTTTTCAAAGTTTGTTCTGTTGATACCGTTGTAGTTAATAAACGTAAATCGTTGATTCAGAATGTCATCAATTTGTTCATCAACTAGTTTTGTATCGGGTTGTGTAAGAGTGTTATAGTTTGGAGGTCGTCCAGACACAGTTACAAAAAATTTACCATGAGTATCCAAAAAGTTCTCTGATATACCCATACCGAGACCTTGCTTACGTGTTTCTTCGTTTAGTCCTTTCAATTCCCAAAACTGTTCATGTTTATAGATAGGATCACCGCACTTGCGAATTTCACCACGATAGTTATCCTGAAGTGATGCAGGCAACATCACAAATACTTTCTTCGTGTTCAAAAGAGATTCTGCTACTGCAATCGATGAACATGTTTTACCAGAACCAAGACCGTGGTACAACAGCAGGCCCCGATAAGGAGATTCAATCAAGAGATAGTCTCGAACAATCTTCTGATATTCGAACAGTTCGGAACTATTTTTTGACATGTCACCCTGTCGCTTACACATGTCCTCCTCAGAGTTGGCGGTATCAAGAGGATCTAAATTAGCTTTCCGATACTTCAGAAAGATTCGAGTAATAGAATCTGAGAACGCTTTTCTGTTCGGAAGCACATACATCCTCTACTTATTTTTGGAGAGGAATTGATAATGGAGGGAACCATCCGTAAAAGTCCTAAGCTATGGATGCTCGTAATTTATCTCTTTCTTGTAGCCGGATTCTTATACATCAAGCCGTCGATCGCTTTCGGTGCTGAAGGTCGAGTCCGACCCTTCGGAACCAAAGATAAAGAATCTACAGTCTTCCCTGTTTGGTGGTGGATGTTTGCATTTGCTGTTGTTTCTTACATGACTGTGGTCTATATTTTAGATTATAATTTGTAAAATGGATTAATAAAGTAAAATACAGTTTATAGCAAAAATGCCGTCTCTTCAGAAGCTACAAGCAATTTACGGTAAGCCGTATTCGAGCGATACGGATGACTCAAAGGTTATAATTGATAACTATGTAAAATACTTTACCTACAAAGCAGTAAAAATTGCCGAATCAGGAAATACTCCTGATATGGTTGACAATATTCATCGTAATAGTGCTGAATACAAACTAGTTCATGAAATTCTAGCTGCATTGACGGCAGAATTTCCTGACTGTAAAATTACGTTGACTACGTGGGGACCATGGCGTTCGGACGGACAATTTCTTGAACTCGAAGATCACCAAGATCCACGTGGTGAGAATCATGAGTTCATTGTTGACTGGAGTAATAAGTAAAAATGGATTTTTTATTCATTGTTTTTTAAACAGTAACAAAATGCCCTCCAATGACGTACTAGTTGCGTTGAGCAAGGGATATAATGACATCCGTCTTATTAAGGAGTTTGTATGGCATTTGAAATATGAGTCAGAACGAACTGCAGAAGCTGGTGGTCATGACTCTATGCATGTTGCAGGAAATATTCACAGAAAGAATAGAGAGTTTCATCTGATCAAACGGATCATGGATGAACTAAAAATTGAATTTGCTGGATGCAAAATTGAGCTAAACTGCTATGTAGATAAAAAGGACCCTAGTGGATTTAAATGGTCAAGCACTGATGGTATTGATGATCCGAAAAATGATCTGTATGAGATCGTTATTCACTGGGAGTAATACCACTTTCCCTGAACAAACGTAGCATTTGTTGTCAGAAAGTCGACAAGTGTTTTTTTATCACGCGGAAGTGTTGTGACATGCATAAAATTAAAATCCTGATTTTGCATCCACTCAGTTGGATTATCAATATTGATATCTTTCATTTGACGTTCTCTCAACGGATATAATGCCAATTCAGGCGATCCTTTGACACCACGGCTATCTCTCAGCAAATGAATATACTCGACCTTATCTTGCAAGACACCTGATTTGATTTCTTTCATCAGCTTTGTTGAATCAGAACGTCCTAATCCAATCCATCCTACAACATCTGGATAGTTTGCAATAAATGTATCACTTAGACATGCATCGTATTCGCGACCTTTTAAACAGGCACGTCTGGTCTTATTACAAGATCTAACAACTCCTTTACCGCTGATTCGCTGAGCTTTCGTCAGTGTTGAAGGTGAAACCATTGAAACTATTTTTACCGTGTGTTTCAACTTATACACTTCAACAGTAGGTATCATTCCCAAATATTCGGGGAAGATCTCTGCAGTGAAAGGATCAAAATAGAAAAACACATTGTACTGAGGAGGAATACAATAAGATCCATCCACAACTTTTACTCCTGTAAAATCGGTTAATTTATCAGGAACAACACGGAACAATAATGTTCCTTCGGGTAACTCTATAAGAGGAACCTTTGTTTTGCCAAACAAGGCCATTATATTATATCACAGACATTCCCACAATAGCAAAACCACGTATCTTAAACTTTTTTAGCTTAGTGACTGGCAGATCTTTTAACCGATCAAAATAGTAGTTAGCAGGAAGCTTCATAAAAATATAGTCGGGCTTAGTATCTTGTTTCAAAATTCTATCTAGAAATAGATCAACTCTCTCATCTCCTAAATATAAATCTAACTCCTTTTTTGTCTTATATTCTGGACCACCCCATGGAGGATCTAAGTAAAGTACATCAGTTTTCCAAACGTATACCTTTGTTGAATCACCCTGCATCACATCCACATTTTTTAATCCAAATACTTCAACGTTATTTTTCAACGCATCAAAATTTTCAGGATTCATCTCAATTGACTTCACATCTTTGAAATGTATTCCAAATAAAATTGTATCGCCACCAACGTTTCCAGTTAAATCCGTAATTGACTTTGTTTTGATTCCTTTGATCATACTTTTCATGTGGGCCAGCAATACCTCACCATCCTTGCGTTTGGTGATGCTGTATTCTCCTTCAGGAGTCATCTTTAACTTTGAGTAATCTACACCGGCTTTTTTAGGGAATAGCACTTCCATTCGTCCGCGCCCAATAACACGCTGTGTACCATGTCTCAGCTGACGCCGCGTACGTCCCATTACTTTACAGACCATAGAACTTTTGCGAATGAAGCATCAATGTAGTCTTTTGTCAACGCATTCTTTGCAAATTCATATCCTGCTAATGCAATCTTCTTACATTTAGCATCATGATTCTTACACCATTCTAACACTTCAAGCAAATCGGATAAATCGGCTTTCACAGGAACGTAATGCTTTAGGGGTCTAAGAAGATGATCAACCCAAAGTGTGTAAGGACCTTCTACTTTCAATATTAATGATCCCGTCATCATTGTACCAAGCAGACGATACGCGGCTACATTACCATCAATATGAATGATGTACTTATGATTTGATTGTTCACTCATCGGCATCAGAGGAACAGTCGGAAATTCTTTTGTATTTACGGATCCCAAGCCTTCTTTAGGATCAAATCGTAACTGATATGTATGCTTTACGACACCAACATCTAACTCGGGAGAACGCATAGTTGATAACTTGAGACGCATATTGGTTTCTGTCGTATATCCACAACCTGTTGTAGTTCCACGAAAGACGGCAATAGGTTTTTTAGTTTCCCATTCCACAAACGGTGGAGGAGTTGCTTTTCCAAAACCATACTGCATGTCATCAAAGTTTACTACGGGAATATCGCAGAAATCAGCGTGGCCCGAATACGCAAGAAGTGGTATGTGTTTGGGACCTAGTGTTAGTTGTTTATTTCCAATCATATGCCAAGGAGCTGTGCCGTCACGTCTCAATATCATAGAATCAGTAGCGCTCCATAAAAATACACCATCGGGCAATGGATACGAGATTTGAGATAAAAATGTATCTAATTCATCCGCCGTTGATTCTATTTTTTTAAAAGGTCTCAGAACACATTGCATCATTCGATATGTAGTATTTTTAGAATCTAATCGTTTACGTTTTAATGTTTTTCGGATTGTATTTTCATACATTTTAGGTAGAGTTTTAGCTTGTATTTTGTAAATTGTATGTTTAGAATTAGTTATACAAATTAGATAACACGCATGACTTAAATCAAAAACATAAGTAAGTGTATTGCTGAGAGCTGTTTCTGTCATCTCCCACGGACCATCTACTTCTTCTGGTAGCTTCTTTATACCATGTCCCAACAGAGCAGGTCGTTTAGATAGTGTTATAGAATCTAAACATTCTTTACCAATCCTAAATGCTTCTTCATAAGACTGAAGAACCCTCATTACTTCTTGAGTACAGACACATTTTTATTCTTTTCTTCGGCTTCTTGTTTCTGTTTGAGTTCGGCCAATAATTTGGTCTTAAACTCGGTCATTTCGGATGTGCTTGGTACACATACTGCGCGTTCAGTATTATTCACATTATAGACAGTCATTGGCCATACAATCATCATCATTAAAAATCCAATGGCATATACCGATGAATTATAGATCTTGAATGGCTTACGTACAAATTGAAATGTTGCAGCAAGAGCATAAATTAATGCCGGACCTGCTGCCCATATGAGACCTTGTGTTGCACTTGTACCCATTCCGGTCTTTCCACATTGCATAAGACTAGATAGTAATGAAATAGAGAACCCAGAAACAAACATAAGTCCGAAGACTGCAAGAGTTGATAATCCCAAACTCGTTGAGTCCATTACTTTTCTACAAGAGTTTCAATTGTCTTTTCGATCGTACTAATTAAGTTTTTACGTTCTATATAGTGGGGTCGTGTGATAGCTTTTGACTCGACAAGTGTCTTCCAAGCAATAGCAGATATCTCTTTCTGTTGCATGGATGTAAATTGTTGTTTTAGATCAATTTCTGCAGATGCGACTAGTTTTGCAACAAAATAGATATGCATATATTTGACATTATTCGTACCTGAGAATGTCTCGGTAAATTTTAGATCCTTGCAGATTGCGTATGAACTTGCCGAAATATTGGTTTCTTCGTTAAACTCTCGAACAGCACAGTCCAAATCAGATTCTCCCCTCGCACGGCGGCCTTTGGGAAACCCCCATTCGGGTTCTGTATAGGTAGATTGGCATGATTTAATCAAGTCGGGGCGATCAAGTTTGTTATACTTTTCTTTTGAAATTTCATATTCCATTGAGTGGACATCTTTCCCTGGTCCCCAGAGAAGTGTCCATAAAGTATCGAACTCTTCTTCTGCAATTCGTTTCTGCTCTGTAACCGTCATATTTGAAATAAGTTTCTTCATATAAGTCGGTTCTCCCAAGTTGTATTTTCCTCGCAGAAACTCAGTGTAGCACATACTATCCTTACGCCTTACCATGAGAGCACTTACCGTTTTTGGATTTACTGGGAACACCAGTGGTTCGAAAATACCCCTAAGAAGAATCAATCCACATGATATAATTGGCTCTTTACATCCCTTAAACACATGTCCTTTTTCCCCGCAATTATTACAATACATTGCTTATTCAACAGCCATTGAAGAATTCATCCGTTTTTTACTACTGATTTGATACAAATGGGAGGAACAACTTCTAAAACAGTTCCGACTGGACCCCCTAATTTATTTAAAACAGACCCTAATGCAGCAACCTACAGTGGCACTTACGTTGAAGCGGAACTAGCAAAAGCTTCGGCTGTAGCAAGAGAAATTGAAAAAAAATCACAATCCGCAGGGCTGTTGGCCTTTGGACTATCTGGTTTATCTGGGCTTCTTTTTTTAGGAGGTCTATCTCTTGTCATATACTATATTCTAGCACGGTATAAGTTGGCGGGAGTAACTAATTTTTTTGGATTAGAAGTTGGACCAGACGCTCCTTCAAGTGCGTCGCGTAGTCTTCTATTACACTCTGCAACCCAAAACGGCAAAGATATGTCTTCATCAGTTGGTAAATTAATTGTTGGTGAAACCTTAAACATATCAGCGCCTTTAGCATCAGCACTACCGGGACTTGATCCTCCAACAACGGGAACAGCACTTCCTAACCCACTCATCTTAAATTATCAATTTTCCGATGATACAGTCTCGTATACGTACTCCATAACAGATAATAGTCAGTCGGTAAATATTTCTTCGGGTAGCAATCCAGGAACAGCTACCGGTAAGTCTACTGCTCCCCCAAATAATAAAGCTACAGCACCTACGTCATCCCCCGGGTTCTTTGGTTCTCTATTTTCTGGAAATGGCGGCTCTGGTACTCTAGTTTCGAGCATGCTTGACACTACCAACTCTTCAGTTATAAAGTCTACGAGTGCTCCGCTATCAAATGGAGGTAGTGGTGCATACGGTATGCAGTGGTGGATGTTTATTAAGGATTGGAACTATGGATACGGAAAAGACAAGCAAGTACTCGCTCGTGCCGATCCTACCAATACTCAAATATTAAATCCATCTGTTGCTCTTCATCCCACCGATAATAGTATGCGTATAACAGTTTCAGTTTTCCCAGACGATTCCGGAGGTTCATCTAAGACACAGCCGGCTCCAGCCGGTCACTCTGGTTCAACAGATGATGTGTTTATTTGTGAAGTTCCAAATCTTCCTCTGCAGGATTGGTTCTCTGTTTCACTCACGGTGTTTGGTCGCAACTTAGATGTTTATATTGATGGAAAGTTGGTGAAGTCGTGTTTGTTACCTGGAGTTCCTAAACCGGCGTCTGGAGACATTACTCTAGCAGGTGGCGGTGGGTTTTCGGGATCTTTATGTAATTTTAATCACTATTCTCGTATGTTGGCTCCTGCGGATGCAGCAAGTTTCTATTCTGCAGGAACAAGTTGTAAGAGTTCTACAGGACCTTCTACTGCGAGCACGGCAACCGGTTACGCAGTAAAGTTTGGAGTCTATGATACAGTCGGTAAGAAAATTCAAGAGTATACTTTCTAATTATTTACAATACTTAGAAACGTCAAAGTAAAAGTTCATTTCAGGATGAATACACTGAATTTTTTTTGTATCTCGATAAAAAATTAATTGCGACGTTTCATCGTTATTGTACAAATATAGCTCATCAATTTCACTCAATTTCATATAAACTTCTGCATTTTTCTTCATATGCTCATAAATATCACGTACAACAGATTCATCTGTTTGTTGAGTAATACGCTCACGAACACGTTTTAGTACTGTAGGTAATTCGGCATACGTCATAGCAAAAATAATTTTATATCCGTTCTTTTTTGCATGAGATATTTCTGTAATCATTGCATTTTTATTTCGACACGTTGCGTCACGAAACATAGAATATCCCTCATCAATAGCTCGTTCCGTAATGTATGATAACAGTTTTTGAGCCACCCCATGATTACCTGTTAATAATCGAAGCTTATCAACGCTTATGTAAACATATGACGTTTTGATTCCGGCATTTTTTAAGAATGATTCTTTACTAGTTGTTTTGCCTACTCCCGATGCACCACAAGAAAAAATAGCTAACTTATGTTTTGTTGGTCGTCGAGCCGTTGATGTCATTCGTTGAAAGACTTCTTCCTCCATTATATACTTATAAGAAAGTCAGGAACCGATCGGACTTTATATGTTACAATATTTCGAATCTTCACCTTTGATTCGATATAAAATCTCCTATATGCCACAATTACATCTTCGTCCTTATATTCATCCGGCATAGCCTGAGCCGGAGCTGTAAATCCATCATTTAATATGCCAACGGGATGGTTTGCAATTAGCCAGTCAATATGAGCTTCTGTTTTGTGAATTTTTGCTTCTCCGTATCTGAATCGATACTCGTTGCACAATTCTTTAGCAAGTTCACATAACCATAAATAATTATCCAAACTTTCTCTTACCCAGATACAGGATGGATGATTTGTGTGAGATTGTTTGTATGCATTCGAAGGAAGAGGACTTTTTAGAGCCCAGTGAGCACAGTAGAGCATTTGAGCGGATTCAATGATCATTTTTACAACATGTTTATCACAGTGCATCCGAGCAGCTTCACGCGGGTCTAGAGATAGAAAGAATATGTTCATCGTTACAGCTTTCATTCTGACATAACAAAAATTCGTTTTAGATTACAATGAAGAAGTACATTATCTTTGGGTTTATGGCGCTGGTAGCATTTATTGTATTCTCTTCACTACGAGAGACGTTTACATTTGCTTCTCCGGGGCAAACTGTAATTCAGAGTACAATTCTAGACGGTAAGTCAAATATTGACAGTAATGTAGCACTACCACAATCACTTAACCAGGATCAAGGTATTACATTTTCATATTCTTGCTGGATTCGTATTGATGACTTTACATACCGCCCGGGAGTACAAAAGGTAATCTTCACAAAGGGTCCCACTGATTTATCATCATCTTGTCCGTCTCTCTTAATCGATGGAAACTCAAATACATTACTTGTTAAGTTAGACACATTTGGGGCAACAGAAGTAGTTCCGGTATCAAACATTCCTGCAAAGAAATGGTTACACGTAGCTATTGTTGTTGAACAGAAATCAGTTGATGTTTATATTAATGGTGTTCTTCATACGCATCATTCGATTGTCCAGATACCCCGTCAAAATAGCGGAACGGTTCATACTGGAATAAATGGTGGGTTTGAAGGTAAACTTGCTAACCTAATTTATTATAATTATTTCTTAAAGCCTACTGATATTCCCGCTCTGATGAAAAATCCTCCTCAGGCAGATCCATCTGACTCGAATGCACCATTACCTCCATATTTTGATATCAGTTGGTGGATTGGGCGTTGATTTACGACTTTTTAATAGCACCTAAACTAGCACGAGCGGCTGCGGCCTGGTCGGCTTGAGCGCTCATCTGTTTATTAGTGTCGTCAAACTTCTTAGTTAACGCATCAATCTTTGCATTTGTTTTTTTAAGTTCCTCTTCTATTTTAGAAGGAGCATTTGCTAAATGTTCTTTAATTATACTAGTCTTGTTCATGATCGTGTAAAAAAGCCACAAAAACAAAATAGGAAGTAACATTCCAAAAAAGGTCTTTCGCTTCAACATTCTTACTTCTGTATAAACAAATGAGTTCGCAATCTGTGAACAGTACTTCCTATTCCGGATACACAACCGCCAGTACGGGTGGCAATGCTACAAATAATGATACTAATCTAGGTCAAATTCCGATGCGCGACGGGTCCGACTATACACGGCAAATCCGTGAACATATTATTTACCAAGAAAACAAAGGAAATTCTCCTGCACAGCCCGGTAACTCTGAAAATAAATGGATGACGTATGGTAACCAATTTCGTTTAAATTATTTTTTTGGTAAGCTAAAATGCCCCACTGCATGCCCTGATAACACTCCCCATATTGGCAATGCTTTTAACGGTAATGGTGCTTATTCTAATGTTTCCGGGGGGTTATTTGGCGGCTCTTAAGTGTTCTAGTTGTTTCATTGCGAAACTTTTGACGACGCGTTTTATCCATTGATGTTGGTGTATAACTAAAAAAGTATTCTAAATATTCGGGAGATGAACGATTCTTTCCAACTTTCTCGTAGAGTTCGGATTTCTCTACACGCATATCAATTAATGACTTCTGTTTTCCTAAACAGGTGATTGGAGTCAACAAGCGGTAGCGTCTAGCATGAGCCTTCTCATTTGCTAGTTCAACTAAATTTTGAGCAGCACATAAAAATCGTTGTTCAGGAATATCTTCCAAAAAATGATCAGGTGCGTATGTCACTGCTAGAAAGAACTGTAGCAATGTAGGAATACTTGCAACATACAGACCACCACTTGTTTTGTGATAGCTATGGCAGGCAGTCGTCTCATATAAGCGAATTAATACAAGACCAGTTTTCTTATCTTCAATATCCGTATGGCTTGGAAGAAGTTCACCATATGCGGGATACTTTTTTGTTTCAACAGATCCTTTCTTATTTAGAACAGCTTCAAACATTTCAGTTGTCTTATCAATTACTTCAGGAGTTACTAGAACATCAAGTGGTAATTGCCACGCTCGGGTTGTTCCTTTCTTTTGCATACTCATTCCATTAAATCCGAGTAGAACGGCATTTTCTTTTATAAGAATTGTTTCAAGAGCATTCTTAGTTTCAGTGGAAATAAATATTTCGCTCAGATCCTCGTGATCTTTAGGGCATGTCATAGGATAATGTTTGTTTAATAATTGCAAACGTGTATACACTTTCTTCCATCGCTCTACAAATCCTTTAGGGCGAGATAATTCTAAATAAACAGCCATTCGCAAAAAGTTAGGAGGTGTATAATGAATACCGTTCTTTTCAATGCTATGTTTCCAAAGAGTTTCAAAAATAGGCTTATCTAGATGAGAAACATCGGCAACCCCAATATATTCTGCAAAAACTTTAAATGTTCCGAGGTGCACACCGGGCTTAACTTCTACGCTACTAAATCCAGCATCAGTCAAATGATCAGCAATTTCCATAGCATGCAGTTGAGGGGTCGCTGTAAAAAAATCGTAATCGGGAATATCTTTCTCGGGGTTGTAAAACTGATCTTCTTTAGGTAGAAGATTATTAATAGCTGTTCCGCCGTAACATAATACTCGATTTCTTTTTATGAATGACTCTACGATAGTAAGAGCCTTGATAACAACGGGATCACTTGCATTTTCTTTGTCGATTTGATCCTGAGCTATACTTGCTACTTTTTCAATAGTATCAACCATTATTTTCTTGCATGAAAAAGTGTGGAGGTTTTCTTTCTGTTAAGAAGCAAGGATGGTAAAGCGAAAGTCTCGTGAGAATGCTCGCGATCGCAAGTGCTCAGCTGATCTATCGGATGACGGAAAACCTCTTTGCAAAAAGCCGAAACCTGGAGATTCGGATTCAGATACAACGTGGGTTGATGATGATACGTTACAGAACGAATCGCCGGCTGTAGAACAACAACCGCCTATTTATTTAAATATTCATATTCATGAAGCAGCCCCAAATGTAGAATCTGAGGAAGAAGAAGAGGAAGAGAGTGATGAAGAGTTCCAAGAACTACGTAGAGGTCGATCATCTGGTATTTTTACAGAGACGCGATCAAAGGTAAAATCTAAAAAAAAGCAGAATGAAGTACCCTTAAAGCTTACACGTCAAGAAGAAACATATTATAACTCATTACCCAAAGCTCAGAAGAAGGATATGCTTGATGTTATGAAACGTATTTCTACACTTGTTCTTGATGATGGAATTGTACCTTACAAGTTTAAAATATTGGGACTTCCTATTTCTGATTATACTAAATCAACTGTAATCAAAAAAGTTATGGCACTTTCCGAGATGCCGTCAGATAGCGGAGAGTCTTATAAATTAAAAACATGGGTAGATGGATTTCTTCGTATACCGTTTGGAAAGACAATTCCTTTACCGGTAAAACTAGAAGATGGAACAGCAAAGTGTACCGAATTTATTACTACGGCTCGCAAGAATATGAATAAGTCTGTCTATGGAATGGTGCCCGCAAAGACTCAAATTTTACAAACTATTTCACAATGGATCGTGAATCCGGATTCTGTTGGAAATGTAATCGCTCTACAAGGTCCTATGGGAGTTGGTAAGACATCATTTGCTCGTAATGCAATCGCAGAAGTTCTACAACGTCCGTTCGAGTTTTTCTCACTTGGTGGTGCATCTGACATTTCTAATTTTATAGGTCACTCGTATACATACGAAGGCTCTATGTGGGGACGCATAGCAGATTGCTTGATGCATTCTGGTGCTATGAATCCTGTACTGTACTTTGACGAACTTGATAAGGTTTCAACAACCCCTCATGGTGAAGAAATTGTAAGTATGTTGATCCACTTAACCGATCGTTCTCAGAATACACAGTTTCACGATCGTTATTTTTCTGGTATTGATTTCGACGTGTCTCAGTGTTTATTTGTGTTTTCATTTAACGATATTGATAAAGTTCATCCTATCTTGCGTGATCGTATGAATGTAATCAATTGTGCCGGATATAATGAAACTGATAAACGTGTAATCCTAAAAGAACACATCTGGCCTCAAATTGTTAAACGATTAAAGTTTAAAGAAGACGATGTTATTCTTGATGATTCGGCAATTACTCTTCTGATTCTTGACCACTCTGTTGACGAAAAAGGTGTTCGTCATTTAATTCGCACAGTTGAAACTATGATGACGCGACTCAATATGTTACGAGTAGCAGATGATGAGAGTATGAAAGAATACTGTTTTTACATGAAAGTAAAGTTTCCACTGACAATCGATAGAAATGTTGCTCAAGTACTATTGACGGATATTGATAAAAAAGAGAAAGAAATTTGGCGTTCTTTATATACTTAAACCTTCATCTTCTTGAACTGACCGACTCCTACGAATCCCACAAAGAGATCCTTATCGTCCGTCGTCTGATAAACACGCTTGTTAACAGAATTGACTCCATAAGTCTTTCCGTCGAACTCAATATCATTTACATCTTCGTCACCATTCTCAAAATACCACATGCCACTCTTGGCGTGCCAGTAATTTCCATTGCCAACCGGCTTAAGAATTTCAGTCTTTTTCATCTCCTCAAGATTGTCACTACTGACATACTTGATCATCTTGGATAGATCGTAGCTGTGCGCATTGGACAGCTTATTCAGATCCGGTGGATCATCATGTCCTGCGAACTGAGAACCACCTACCTTTGCAGGCGGCTCTTCCTGCTTCTCCTCAGGAGCACCCTTGCTCTTCGCAAAAGCCTCCATGTGAGCAGTGAGATTCACCTTAGTGTACTCATCGGCCTCTAGGCCGTTGATATGATCGATAAACTCCTTGCGAAGCTCCTCGGTTAGCTCAACATCGTGAGCCTTTAGAACCTTTGTAAGTTCCGTCTTCATTGCAGGAGTGAACCGGTTTAGATTCTTCTCCTTCTTGGTCTCAGCCTTCTTCGGCTTCTCCTCTACAGGTTCAGCCTTGGGCTTCTCCTCCTTCTTGGTTGTCGTCTTCTTGGTCTCCTTCTTGGGCTTCTCGGCCACTTCCTCCTTCGGAAGCTGGCTCTTGAGAAACGTTAGCAGCATCTCGGCGTTAGCGATCTGAGTTAGTAGGTCAGACATTTTGTATTGGTAACAATTAGGTTAAAAAAGATAAAATCCGTTTTCGAGAAATTAACAGAGTGGAATATCTTCGTTCCACATTCTATCAAATTCAGCATCATCTTTCTCTTCAGCTGTAATCAACTCTTCTCCTAGTTGAATCAAATCGGGAACAAAGTCGTACACTTTGTTACCTAGTACTGCCTGAACATTTTCAAATATGGAACGACGAAACCCTAGTTCCCAACGAGTGATTAAACGAGAGTCAATCATTGCATTCTTGATACCTTCATTCCAGTAGATTTGATTATTGCAATTCATTTTACTATTTAAAAATGAAACAATAAAAAATTCGTTTTTGTGAATTTACGCCTTAGCACTCTTCGCCTTGGCATTCTTAGGCTTTTCAGCCTTGTCTTCCTTCTCGGACTCTGCGGCCTTCTCAGCCGCTTCAGCCTCACGGGCCGCCTTAGCGGCCTTACGGCCAGCACTCATCGCTTCCTTCTGCTTATCACTGAGAGTACGCTTAGGCTTCTCAGCAACCTCGATCTCCTCGAAGTTATTGTCATCAGAGCAGTACTCATCAAAGTACTGCTTCAGCTTCTTCTCGTCAAAGTCCTCAATATTATTGATAAACTTCTTTACGCCATCCTTGTGGCGCTTCATGGACTTCTCGTCCGTGGCACGCTCATGCGCATCCATGGACGCAGTCAGCATCTCCTCGCGCTTAGCACTGATCTTAGTAATGTTAGGCATTCTGTATTTGTTGAGATATATCAGTGTAAAAACGGTCAAATCCGTTTTCAGAAATTTACGTATAATTTGAGTTCTTTTGATTCAATCGTTCACATAATGGATATATGGCCTCCTATTATCATCGGAAGTGTTATGTTTTTGTACATTCAGTCATTTAACAGAATTGCAAGGATGTATTTTCAAAGTGGGAAAACATTAGAGTGGAGAGATTTCTTCACTGTAGTGTTACCGTTAAGTAACGTATGATGGGAGCGGGGATCGAACCCGCGCGGATTGCTCCACAGGTTCTTAAGACCTGCTCCTTAACCACTCGGACATCCCATCATAGTTTATTATCCAATACTATCTAAATGATTACAAGTTAAAATGCTTTTTAAAGCTTGCAACTGAAGCTCGAAACGACGGCTTATTCCACAAAATCCACTTTGAAAGTGCACCTGCAGTATCTGGCTTCTCCCAATTTTCACCCATTCCAGAGTGGCGACTTAAATAACGCTGTCTCCGCGTCTTGTCTTTATGTTTCGTATAGTCCGAATAACCCGCCTGACCAAACGGAACAATTTTCTCTTTACCGTCAATATCAAATACAGCATCCCATTTCTTTTCTTTTTTGTGTGATTTCCGAATAGTTTTTAGCTTCATTCTTTGTAATGGAAGAGTGGAATAAAAAACTTCGCGAGATAAAGGACGAGAGTGAAAATCCGTACATGACTCAGCAATTTGCAGAAGCTATTTTTCAACAGCTCATTCCTCGCAATAAGCTTTTGAAAATTAAGAACAAAGATAAATTTAACCAGCGCCTCGGCCCCGAGTTTGATCTATGGGCTGAAAATTTAGAAGAAAAGTTTCCCAAGCCACTTGTGAGAGCAATGCTAAATGATGATGAATTTTGGAAGCTAACGATTGAGACAGCAAAAGGCCTTCGCTGAAAACGGACTAATATAGAGACAATCCTTATAAATAACAAGAATGGGCGATACTATTATCGGCGTCCAGTTTGGCATTGCCAATCCGGAAGAAATTGTAGCAAAAAGTGTAGTCGAAGTCATCACTGATAAGACGTACTCAGTAAATCAGCCTGTACCCGGTGGCGTGTTTGATTCTCGTTTTGGTGTTATCGAGAATGGTAAGGTTTGTCCTACATGCAAGCAGACTAACCTACTATGTCCGGGTCACTTTGGACACATTCGTCTAGCGCGACCTGTATATTTGTATCAATTCATCGAGCAGATTCAGAAGATTTTGGGAATTGTTTGCATCAACTGCTCAAATCCTTATCTGCCAGATGATGAACTTGAGCGTATTGCCGAAACCGCAACTGGAATTACACGATTCAATACGGTGCGCGAAGAGACGACGTCTTACAAATCAAAACTAAAAGATTCATTTGTATGCTCAGTCTGCAAGTCTCCCGCTGTAAAGAAGGTAGATAAGATGGAAGGCAAGGTTGCCAAGCTTCAGGCTCACACGTACGAGAAAGAGGCCGAGCCGATCGTATTGCAGTGTGAAATGGTTCTACGTTGCTTTCAGCGTATGACTGAGCGTCACATTGAGCTTATCGGCTTTAATCCTAAGTTCAGTCGTCCTGAGTGGATGGTTTGTACAGTACTACTTGTTCCTCCGCTAACTGTTCGTCCTTCTGTTGTGATGGAGGATAATCAGCGCATGGAAGACGATCTAACACACAAACTAATTGATATTGTTCGTAACAATCAGCGTCTACGCGACAAGATTGATAAGGGCGATTCTGCAGATATCATTGACAAATACACTGAACTTGTACAGTTTGATGTAGCTACATATGTAGATAATGATATCAAAGGACTGCCTCCTGCGGCTCAGCGATCAGGCCGTCCACTCAAGACTCTGAAGTCACGACTTGGAGCAAAGAATGGTCGTGTTCGTGGTAACTTGATGGGTAAGCGTGTAGACTTCTCTGCGCGTTCTGTTATCACTCCTGATGCTAACATTGATCTGGATGAACTTGGTGTTCCTGAGGAAATTGCGATGAACTTGACGTTTCCTGAAATGGTTACATCATTTAATCGTGATCGTATGATGACCTATATTCGCAATGGTACTGCAGCGTATCCCGGAGCAAAGTCGGTATATTTTACAGATGAAAAGCGAACTGTTCATCTGAAGTACATGAATACGTCACTTCTTGATCTAAAAAATGGAGATGTTGTTCATCGTCATCTAATTGATGGCGATGTTGTACTCTTTAACCGACAGCCTTCTCTACACAAGGCTTCCATGGAGTGCCACCGCATTCGAGTTCTACCGTATTCTACATTTCGTCTGAATGTTTCTGCAACTCGTCCCTATAATGCCGATTTCGATGGTGATGAGATGAACATGCACGTTCCTCAATCAATTCCGGCAGCTATGGAACTTAAGTATCTTGCTTCTGTTCTACGTCAGATCATCAGTCCCCGTACTAACTCACCGATTATTCAAATCTTTCAAGATACTCTAACCGGTTCATACCGCATTACACAGCCTAATGTTCGTGTTCCGGAATACATTGCTATGAATTTGCTAGCTCGAATGCGTCGTCCGCTTGGTTCATATGTACGCAAGAATAGTCCTCTAACGGGTCACGAAATTATGACGAATGTGTTTCCAATCATGAGTTTTGATGGAAAGATCAAAATTGATAACGGTACATTCGTAAAAGGTGTTCTTGGTAAAGACGCATTTGGAAAGACATCTGAAGGTATCATCCATGCTCTCTACAATGACTTCAGCCCTCAGCGTGCTGGTGAATTTATTAATGATGTACAGAGCATTGTAACTAAATACAATTTGTACTCTGGATTCTCTGTTGGTGCTGCCGATTTGATCGCCAATGCAGAGACGTATGAATTTGTAGCAAAAACGCTAGAAGAAGGTAAGCAGAAGGTTGCTGACATTGTATCCAGCATTCATGCGGGTACATTCATAAATAGTACCGGTCGTTCAAATGGTGCTGAGCTTGAGAACAAGATCATGAACGCACTAAAAGAAATTAACTCGAAGATTGAAGAAAAGGTTGGTGTTAGTCTTCCTAAAGATAACCGAATGGTTCAAATGGTCGATTCTAAGGCAAAGGGTTCTAACTTGAATATTACTCAGATGTTGGCTCTACTAGGTCAGCAAATGGTAGCTGGTCAGCGTATTAAGTATACGTTGCAAGATCGTACACTTCCTCACTTCGCTCGTTATGATCACGGTATCGAGTCTCGTGGATTTGTAGAGAACAGCTTTATCTCTGGTCTACGTCCCGCTGAGTTCTTCTTCCACGCTATGGGTGGACGCGAGGGTTTGATTGATACTGCAGTAAAGACATCAGACTCTGGTTATATCCAACGTAAGCTAGTGAAGATGATGGAGGATCTACACGTGGAATATGATGGAACAGTTCGTAACATTAACGGTTCGATCTACCAATTCGTATACGGCGGTGACGGAATTGATAGTATTGCAATTGAGAATCAACCCATTGAGCTTGGTGTCGCAAGTATGGAACAGCTATACAAGGAGTTTGCTGCTTCAGTTGATGACTTCCGAGCCGTGATGAGTTCTGATCCTGGTCCCGAAATTGACGATTTAATGGATCAAATTATTGCAGATCGCGATGTACTTGTTCGTGATGTATTTCGTTATATCAAAAAGACAGAAGTATCTGCTCCAGTTCATCTCAAGCGTCTACTTTCAAAGTACACGAACCCCTATGCACTAAAGACTGATCTAACTCCTGCGTATGTTGTAGCTGAGCTTAATAAGCTAACTGAAGAGCCTATGATTAAGCCGAATCACCTCTTTCATATCTTACTTCGTTACTACCTTGCTCCTAAGAAGTCAATCATTGTGATGCGCCTTACACAGTCTATGTTTGACGAAATTCTTAAGGATATTCGTTTCAAATACATGAAGGCAAAGGTACACGCGGGAGAAATGGTTGGTACTCTTGCTGCACAGTCTGTAGGAGAACCGACTACTCAGCTAACATTGAACACATTCCACTCTGCTGGAACGGCTAAGGCGAACGCCACCCAAGGTGTTCCTCGAATTGTCGAGCTGTTGTCTGTATCACACAATCCCAAGAATCCGTCTAACGTGATTTATCTACGTCCTGATATTGCTATGTCAGAGAATGCAGTGTTCTATAAGATGAAGGAGATCCAAAAGACAACTCTTCGTGATATTACTCGATCAGTTCGAATCTATTATGATCCTGATCCGTCATCAAAGAATTCGTCTGTTGAGGAAGATCGCCAAATTCTAGAAACGTACCAAAAGTTCTCGGTTACCAACCAAACATCATGCAACTCTCCTTGGATCATTCGCCTTGAAATTGATCGACGTGAGATGGCTGCGCGAAACGTGATTGATATGAACATGATTGCAACCAAGATCAATAACAATAAGGTTCTACGTGTATTCGAGTGTGTGTATACCGATACAAATTCACCTGACAAGCTTGCTATGCGTATTGCATTCCTACCTGACACAGTAAAGAATTCTCTGTCTCTTCGATTCATCGAGGAGAAGTTGCTCGATACTGTATTGACCGGTGTTAATAACATTGGTCGTGTCTACCGTCGCGATAACAATAAGGAACTGATTTATGATGATAAAGTCGGAGGTTATGTTCCAATGAAACAAATTGTTCTAGATGTAGATGGTACAAATCTACTCGATCTTGCTACAGTTGATGGTGTAGACTCGCTTCGGTCATTCTCGAATGATCTTCACGAAATTATTGATGTCTTTGGAATTGAGACAGCGCGTCTTGCTCTCTATCGTGAATTTATGGAAGTCTTTACTGCTGAATATGTTAACTACCACCACATGATCACACTTATTGATGTAATGACGTATCCCGGATACCTAGTAACTGTTGATCGTTTCGGTATGAAGAAGAGCAATAATGGTGTACTTGCGAAGTCATCATTCGAGGAGACGTCTCAAATTCTGTTTGATGCAGCTATCTCTGCTGATTTTGATAAGATGAAGGGTGTGTCTGCAAACATTATGTTCGGTCAGAAACCTCCTTGTGGTACAGGATTTGTAGATATTCTTGTAGATGAGACCAAGCTACCTGAAGGAGCCGAAGAGGATATGTCAGTCTTTGATTCGGATTTGAAAGCTGCTAATATTGCCGTATCGCAAGATGAAGATACAGGTCAGTGCAAGATGGAAGATGTAATGATGGAGTGGTAAACTAATTTTGATACAACTAACTGATAAATTTTAAATGGAACAACCCAAATATGATAGCGTAGTAAGCGCTGTCGTATCTGCGTTTCAAAAGAGAGCTGAATTTGGTCAAAAGAAATATGGAACTACGTTAGATCGCAATGATCTATCTTTTTTGCAATGGGTTCAACACACGCAAGAAGAACTGATGGATGCTATTTTATATCTTGAAAAACTCAAACAAGTAACGAAATAGGTTACTAGTTGCTGTAAGCAAGACCAGCCATGCCGCTCATAATGCGTAGAATGTTGTAGTTGACGGCATAAACGCGCACATCCCAGGTGTCGTCGGTTTGTTCATTAATTGTCACACCTCCACTCATCTCCATCGCAATTGTAGCGGTATCGATGCGAGAGAAGTTGCATGTACCGGACGGCTGATGCTCTTCGGGCTTGAGCGCAAACGAATACACGTAAATACCCGGCTGATATATAGCTTGACCTGTGTGGTGTTGATATACTTGAACTTTATTAAAGTAATCTCCAAAACGAGCATCTAAACGGTCCTGGCCATTGATCTGTAAATGCTGTTTAAAAACTGCAGCCGAATCGTACGTGAATGGTTTGAGACGTGTTTCTGACTTTGCTGTCGCTTGGCTGCAATTATTGTAATAAGTCGGCTGTACGACCCATACTAGCTCCTTTACAGGGTGGTTAAAAGTTAGATCAATACGATTATTGTAAGATGAAATACCCTTATCTTCGTTGTATTGAGTCTGCTCAATTAAATACTCGTGACTCTCCTGGGCCATGCGGCGACGCTCTTCCGTATCAAGGTAAATGTAGTCAATATAGATAGCAGCTTGAACAGGCTGGGGTGTCTTTGATGCGAGTGTAAAATTTCCAGCAATGTGTTGGGCATCATTCCACAGAATATTAATCTTTACTTCGTGGTACTGGAGAGCAATTAGAGGAAGCGCGGCACCAGGGTTACGAGTATAGAAGAACCCTAGAGGAATATAAAGTACATTCGGAAGACTGGGTTTTCCGTTTACAGCATTACATTGTACGGTATCAGTTAATGCTACACTGCCCGGGTTTATATCCCCACTGCTGACCATTCTACGTAGGCTACCCCATTGATTGTCAGTACTCGTCAAACTATCCCAAAGAAACAACCATTCGCCGTATAGGCGATCGATGAGCTGACCACCAATATCAAGTTCTGCATACTTAATTAAATTATAACCTAGGCGATACTGGTCATTATTCCAGTTAAATACTGAACCATCTGTACCTTTGTAGGGTAGAACGACCTCGAGATACGTTGAGTAGAGAAGATCGGCGTGACGACCGATGATAGCACTCTGCTTGGTGCCCCAGTTCGGCTGGCCAGAAAAGTTGATACGAAACGGCTCCATAGCGAAGTTTGTGTGGCGCTTGAAGAGACCCTTCCAGAACGTAATTTGCGGATTGCCACTGAGGTATGCATCTTGAGCACCACAGGCGACGAGCTGTAATAGACCACCACCCATTTGTCTTTATATGTTAGTCATACTGAATTTTTTAATGGTGGCGACGACGGCGCGTTTTGCGACTCTTCTTCTTGCCACCTTCAACAACTGGGGTTTCTTCATCGGATTCAGATTCGGCGCCACCGTGCTTCTTGTAGGTCTTCGCCGCCAGCTTGAGGACCTGGCCGAACTTCATGCCCTTGTGCGACTTCATCGTCTTCTTAACGTGGGAGAGCCAGGCAGTCATTTTGTTTAGTTGTCAAGAAGTTATTGTAATCCCACGGGCTTTTCAACAAATCCAGGGGCGAGACGCGAACCGCTAAAAAGAAGCCACTGGCATCCATACGCAGAGGCGATATTAGGATCCAGAGATTGTTTGCCAAAGGTGGCATCGGGGGCGACAATCGTGATTGAGTTGCGATTGTACTGGACGAGCTCGGGCTGATCGCGGGGGTGCATTGCCTGAGCGTACAGGAGGCGACGCAGCCTAGAGTCGGACCACGACAGATTCACAAGGGGTCCCAGTTCGCTTCCCTGTACATTATCGGATACGATGATCAGCTTATTTCTCAGTTCATCAAGCGGAGTGGAGACATCCGCGCGACGAGTAATGTGATGGCGGACGGTTGTCTTCAGGCACTGTGCTGCGAGGTTGAGCGTGACGTTGTTGGTGGTGTGGGGCACGATGGAGAGAATGAACGGCTCAGAACTTGATGCCCACGCCTGGATCAGATCGACGCAGACGGAATCAAACGTCCAATACTCCATTGCGTAGTCAA